>Ga0334722_10001801_pt1 | contig 25663 bp, 29 predicted proteins | sample C3_bottom_MG_FD_207210 | JGI IMG/M metagenome (GOLD analysis project Ga0334722, IMG submission 207210) | Sediment microbial communities from Yellowstone Lake, YNP, Wyoming, USA - C3_bottom | ecosystem: Environmental > Aquatic > Freshwater > Lake > Sediment | place: USA: Wyoming | collected... | reverse complement strand
ATAAATTTTTCCATAATTTGACTATCGCACGGTCGCACAGTCGCACGGACGCACTATAATTTGACTATCGCACCGTCGCACGGTCGCACGGTCGCTCTGTCGCTCTATTTTCGGTCGCACTAATGTTGACTTAAAATCCCATCTTTTAAGAGATATTTACTTTCACTATCGCTCTTCAGGATTACCGTTGGCTTAAAAAATACAAAGTCCTGATGGAAAGGCGTTTTTATCCGGCCTCCGAAGGAACTATTGTCACCGAGGGCAATATGGATCGAACCAAGGATCTTCTCTGATTCAAGGATATTGTCAGGCCTCCTTGCCCTATCATTAGTCCCGATCCCGAACTCTGCAATGTTTCTGTTTTCTTCGCGCTCGTCGAGCCTTCTCCTTAGATATTCAGCAAAAGGCTCGTCTCCGATTATCTCCTTTACAAGACCTTTCTCGACTATCATAGTTACAGGGGTCATCAACTCCCTTGTAGGTGCCCATTCGAGGACAAGTCTTCCTTCAGCAGTACCTTCAACAGGTGCAAGAAATACCTCTCCTGCTGGAAGATTGCCAAATGCCCCTGGTTTTGTGAGAATGCCGTCATCTGCCAGTGCTATCCTGCCCTCTTTGGACATCCTGATATGGGTTCCATTGGGTGTGCTTATCTCTATCCATTCAGCCTTATTAACGGTTCGGGCTATAGACCTTGTCCTTCTCGACAATGCCTTCCAGTCCACGCTCATTGGTCCTTCAAACATGGCTATATCAAATATAGGCATGCTCGCATAACGGCATCCACAGACCCTTGTAAGAAGGTCCCTGAATCTCGTATGACTCGTAGAATAATTAGAAAGACCTATTACTGCATCTACAGCAGTCCTCCTGTGTCTCGATATAATCGCCTCTGCCGCCTCTATCTGCTCCTCTGTAATCTCCTTTCTCAAGAGCCCATCAAAGAGCCCCTTTCTCTTGAGTTCACCAACTACCCCTTTGCCAAAGGCAGATATCCACAATTCCTCAGGTGGCTCTGCACCATGACTTCCAGTGGCAGGGTATTCGCAGAATACCATATTCCTTGTGAAGGCCTTCCCGATCTCGAAGGAGAGGAGTGCTATATCCCTCAATCTCTCCCTCCTGCACTGTTCGCTCTCTTCAAGGCTTTCATCACCTATTCGGTCAACGAAGACGAGGACCTTTTCACCCTGTCTTATACCAAGGTTAACCCTGTAAATAGACCTTATGGAATCAGGGATCGACCTCATCTAAAAAGCAGTTCCATCTGTTCGTACTGTTCCCCGGGGAAGAGGATTGGATAATTATTGTCAAAACAGGCTGTGCAGTAGTCCTGAGAATCAGGAACTATCTCTTTGATACCTTCAAGGCTGAGATAGGCGAGGGAGTCTGCTGTTATATACTTTCTTATCTCCTCTATCATATGGCTCGATGCGATCAATTCCTGTCTTGTAGGGGTATCTATCCCGTAAAAACATGGACCAATAGTGGGTGGTGAGCTTATCCTTAGATGGACCTCCCTGGCACCTCCAAGTTCCCTTATCATCTTTATTATCTTCTTTGATGTCGTTCCTCTCACGATAGAGTCATCTATAACAATAACCCTCTTCCCTTCAAGAAGCTTTTTTATAGGATTCAGCTTTATCTTAACACCGAAGTGCCTTATAGTTTGCTTGGGTTCAATAAAGGTCCTTCCCACATAGTGATTCCTTATAAGGCCAAAGTCAAAGGGTATCCTGCTCTCTTCTGAGAATCCGATGGCAGCTGGCACACCTGAATCAGGCACAGGTATAACGAGATCTGCCTCTATTCGGGACTCCCTTGCAAGCTGTCTTCCGAATTCCTTTCTTATGGCATTGACATTCTGATAACCAAATATGTAGCTATCAGGTCTCGAGAAATAAATAAACTCGAATATGCAGTGAGCCCTTCTTATGCTCGGCAGTGCCCTTATAGAGCGCATCCCCTCCTCGTTAATAATCAGCATCTCTCCAGGTTCTATGTCCCTTATATAAGTGGCATTAATAAGGTCAAAGGCACAGGTCTCTGAGGCGATCACATAGGCACCGTCGACCTGTCCCAGGCTCATTGGCCTGACACCAAAGGGGTCCCTAACAGCAATGAGTTCCTTTTCGGTGAGTATGAGAAGACTGTAGGCACCGCTGACCCTGCCAAGGGCATGGATTATCCTCTCATAGATATTCTCTGCCCTGGCATGGGCTATGAGATGAACAATAACCTCGCTATCAGAGGTGGACTGGAATATAGCACCGTCTTCTTCGAGTTCCTTCCTCAGTTCTATGGCATTAACAAGGTTTCCATTGTGTGCAATAGCAAGGGAACCGAGGGCGAAGTTCGCCATTATGGGCTGGACATTCTTAAGGACACTGCTTCCAGCTGTTGAATAGCGATTATGACCTATAGCGATATGACCTGGAACCCTCTTCAGTCTCTTCTCTGTGAATATATCAGCTACAAGCCCCATCGACTTCTCGATATAGAGCTGCCTTCCATCAGAGGAACATATCCCTGCGCCCTCCTGACCTCTGTGCTGAAGGGAATAGAGACCGAGGTAGGTCAGATTTGCTGCCTCAGGATGGTTATAGACGCCAAAGATCCCGCACTCTTCGTGTATCTCTATCATTGTCTTTCAGGAGAAAATCGTATATACCTTTCCCAGTACTCAAGGAGTTCCTGTGTAGCCCATAAATCACCAAGGCAGTATCGAGCTATATCAACATACCTTCCTGAGTTATATAAGTCTTTCACATCATATCCTGTTATCCCTGACTCCTTGGGACTCTTTATCCCGAAGGTCTTGCACCACATATCCAGGCTGAACCTCCTCCTCGAGGCACCGTAGAAGGTCAATTGATCGAGAAGGTCGATATGGGTACCATTATACCTGTTCGGCATCAGGTCTCTTGTGGGCCTGAGCCTGTGAACAGCTGACCTAATCATTATGAATGGACAATCAAAACTCCTTCCATTAAAGGTCACAAACTGATCGTAGCTCTTTATAGCATTCCAGAACCACTCGATGATCTCCCTCTCATTTCCTGACTGAAACCTTATTCCCTCTTCCTCAAAGGGAAGGAGGGGTTCTTCAGGGGACTGAAAATATACCGCCCCCTTCTGTGTATCAGGATTAAGCATGCCAATACAGACTATCTCACCTGTGAGGGGGTAGAAGGAGAGACTCTCCTTTGCCTCTTTTATCTCCTCTTCTGTCTCAGCCCATCGGAGGAGATAATCCTGCGTCGTCCTGTCAAAGGAGTCAAAGTCCTTTCCAACAGTCTCTATATCAAAAATAACCCTGGACAACCCTAAGCCTTACTCCCTTTAAAGACCCTCCATGTCTTCAGCAGATCCACTGCCCTCTGGAGTTGTGTATCGTCCTTTTCAGATACCTCTATCGGTGCCGTCTCTTTATCCTCTTCCCCTTTGTCATCCTTCTGGTCGTTCTTGAGATGTTTCTGGAGGTCCTTCTCCCTCACAACAACATGCTCCTTCCCATTCTTCGTCTCTATCTTGACTATTATATCAGGCGTAATCCCGGTATTCTGAATAGAAATACCCTTCGGTGTATAATATCTTGCAGTTGTCAACCTTACCCCGGACCCATCGCTGAGGGGTATTACGCTCTGTACAGACCCCTTACCAAAGGTCTGTACACCCACAAGAACAGCCCTCTTCCAGTCCTTTAATGCACCTGCCACGATCTCTGATGCGCTTGCACTACCCTGGTTAACGAGGACAACCATCGTGAGTTTATCATAATAGGGCCTGTTACCACTGGATTGATACTCAACCTTCTCTCCTGCCCTGTCCTTTGTATAGACGATGAGCCGACCTGGAGGAAGGAATTGGCTCGCCACATCAACGGCACTACTGAGGAGGCCACCTGGATTATTCCTCATATCGAGGATCAGGGAATCTATCTTCTCCTCAGAAAGCTTGCTCAGGGCAGCAGAAAGATCAGAGGCAGTCTGCTCCTGGAATTGAGTCAGCTTTATGTATCCGATGCCTTCATCAATAACCTTATATTTTACGCTCTTGACCTTTATTATATCCCTCGTGATCGTAAAGTCCTTTGGTTCCTTCCAGCCCTCTCTGAGGATCGTTATCTTTACCGTCGTGCCCTTAGGTCCCCTCATCTTGCTAACAGCCTCATGAAGACCCATGTCCTTGGTGCTTTCATCATTGATCTTTATGATCCTGTCCCCTGCACTCAGACCTGCCTTATAGGCAGGGGTGTCCTCGATAGGTGCGATAACAGTCAAAAGTCCATCCTTTATCCCTATCTGGATACCTATACCCCCGAATTCTCCCTTCGTGTCCACCTGCATCTCCTTAAAGGCATCAGGTGTCATGAATCCTGAATGGGGATCGAGGGAGTTCAGCATCCCTTTAATAGCACCATAAATAAGATCCTTTGTCTTTACATCCTCCACATAGTTCTTCTTTACAAGAGAGAGAACCTCTGTAAAGGTCTTTAGATTCTCATAACCTTCGACTTCTGCATCCACAGAACCGACAGACCATCTTCCCACCATCATCCCTGCCAGTGCTGCCACCAGAAGGGCAGACACTATCACAAGCCTCATAGCCGATAACCTCTTACCACCACGGAAGTTTCCCGATTTTCCAGGGGCACCTTCCTGATTCACCTCATGGTACCCTGTTTCTTTATCTCTCATATCTACCTCCTGTCACCTTTCTTTAACCATTGAATTGGATTAAGGGGCTTCCCTTTATATCTGACTTCGAAATAAAGGGAGGGAGCATTAAGCATACCTGATTCCCCTACCTTACCGATTATATCCCTTTCTTTTATTATATCTCCTGCCTTAAAAAAAGTCTCGGATAAATTTCCATAGAGGGTGTGATACCCCTCACCATGATTGATTATGATAAGATTCCCATAACCCTTAAACCAGTCTGAAAATACAACCTTCCCACCGGAGACTGCCCTCACAGTCTCTTCCCTGGTCTCGATATATATCCCATTCCTGAAGACAGGTGTATTGAATCTCGGGTCCACCTGACTCCCATAGGGTATGGCGACCCTTCCATTTACAGGCCATGGGAGCCTTCCCTTCAGCCCCGAGAAACCCCTTGCAGTAAACGTCTCCTTCTCCTCCATCTCTTTGAGAAGGTCAAGGAGTCTCTTCGAGGCCTCGTTCAGTTCCCTTATCATCTTCTCATGATTCGATTTCTCTCTCCTTATCGATGCAAGGAGGGTCTCCTTCTCCTTCTTATTCTCCACGAGGTTTGCTTCATTGACCCTTATCCTCTCCTCATCCCTCCTGAGCCTCTCATGGAGTTCCAGGAGTTGGCGTTCCTGCTGTCTCAGCCCTTCAAGGTTTCTCGAATAATCCTCTATTGCCTTCTTCTCATAATGACTTATCCTTTCGAGATACTTCCACCTCCTCATTATCTCTCCAGGATCATCAGTTGAGGTAAGGAGGACCATAATATCGATACCCTTTCCATACCTCTGAAGGGCCCTCAATTTCCTGATAAGCCATGCCCTCTCCTTTTCCAGCTTTCTCTCTGTCAGGGCCTTTTCCTGCTCTATCCTCTTGATCTCTGCATTTATGCCCTCTATGCGTTTCCTCTGTTTCCTTAATTCGGAGAGAAGGGTATCCAGTCTTCTGTTAACCCTGTCTATCTCCTCGAGTGTTGAATATTCCTGCCTTTTTATCTTTTCGAGTTTTTCCTTATGGGATTCGATCTCCTTCTGGATCTTTCGATACTGTTCCCTTGGGTCACGGGAAGCATAAAGGGGATTAACTGAGAGGAAGATTAAAAAAATAGAGACGAACAGGAGAAATCGTCTTGACCTCAATATCTTATCCTCCCTATAGCGAACAGGGCTCCTGTGACCCCGATAATAAGACCTGCAACAGGCAGGGGTAAAGACATTGCTGGATATAAGGCAACAGACTTAATGAGTGGTATTGTTGAGCCAAGTCTGATAAAGACGGTGTAATAAAAGAGGAGTATTAATAACATACTCACGAGGCCGCCTGTAAATCCTATAAGACTGCCTTCGATAAGGAAAGGGGTCCTTATAAATCCTGCTGTAGCTCCCAGGAGCTTCAGGGTCTCTATCTCTTCTCTCCTTCTGTAAAAAAGGATCTTGACTGTACTGTAACTTATGAAGACCGTTCCGATTATCATTACTGACGTTAGCATTAATCCCATCGTCTCCAGTCCGACCCTGATGGAATTAAGAGAGATCAGAAATTTCTCTCCATACTGGATGTCGTCGATACCCTTTATCCTTTTAAGGGATGCAACGAACCTGCTAACCGATTGAGGTGTTACAGCCTTTTCCTTCAATCTTATCTCGATCGAGGCAGGCAGAGGATTATCCTTAAGGCCTTCGAGTATATAATCTGCCTCCTTGAGAGAAGACCTCAGTTCCTTGAGGGCCTCATCCTTTGAGATATATCTAACAGTATCTACAAGGTTATATTTTTTGATTGCAGAGACAATATTTTCCCTTTCGGTCTCTGATATATCATCCTTGAGATATGTCACCATTGAAAACCTCTCGGGTAGTTTTTTCGAGAAGAGTTCAACATTGTAAAGAGAGATTAAGGCTATGGCTATTATGAGAAGACCCATAGCCATACTTAATATAGAGAGGAGATTAATCCACCTCTCGCGCCAGAGACTCTGAAGGGCAACCCTTACAGAATATATCATTTATCCCCTCGTCTCATCCACTATGGAACCATTATCAAGTCTCAGGACCCTTAATCCTGTTGACCTGAAGAGCTCTCTGTTATGTGTCGCGACAAGGATGGTTGTCCCCTTTGCATTTATCTCCCTGAAGACCCTCATTATCCCTGTGGCTGTATCAGGATCGAGGTTCCCTGTCGGCTCATCTGCAAGGAGTATGAATGGCTCTCCAACGACTGCCCTCGCTATGACAACTCTCTGTTGCTCACCTCCTGAAAGGGCTGACGGCATAGCCTCGACCTTGTGTCTCAGATTCACCAGTTTAAGGGCATCGAGAACCGCAGATTTTATCTCCTTTTCATGTATCTTCCTCACCCTCATGGAAAGGGCAACATTGTCATAGACATTCATGTTGTAAAGGAGCCTGAAGTCCTGAAATACTATACCTATATTCCTTCTCAGTATAGGAATATCCGATTCCCTGAGCCTGTCACTCTCCCATTCACCTACTGTAACCTTTCCGCTATCAGGTCTCTCTGCCGCATATATCAACTTCAGGAGGGTCGATTTACCCGCTCCTGAAGGTCCTGTTATAAAGGCCATCTCTCCTTTGTCTATCTTTAATGAAACATCCCTGAGGGCAGTATTCGTGTCATAATACTTCGAGACTTCATGAAAGGTTATCATAGGCTCTGAAGCACAGAACTAACGATATCTTCTGCTGTTAATCCATAAAGTTTCATTAATTCCTCAGGCCTTCCAGAACGGCCAAACCTGTCCCTGACGCCAATCCTCTTTACCCTGAGAGGTTTCTCCTCGGAAAGGAGTTCGCATACAGCACTTCCGAGACCTCCAATGATTGAATGTTCCTCTGCCGTTATTATAAGTCTTGCCCTCTCAGCAGCACGCATAACAGCCTCTTTATCAAGGGGTTTTACCGTTGACATGTTTATCACACCGGCATCGATATCCTTACTCCTCAATATATCTCTTGCCTTCAGTGCCTCAGAGACCATAATACCTGTAGCTATAATGTTTACATCATTACCAAGATTAAATATGTAGGCCTTTCCTATCTCGAATCTATAATCCTCTGGCATCACTAAAGGCACCTTACCCCTTCCAAGTCTCACATAAACAGGACCGGTATATTCAGCGATTGCTGTTATTACCTGTTCTGTCTCTATACCATCAGAAGGAACAATTACGGTCATTCCTGGCAGAACCCTCATTAGTGCTATATCTTCAAGGGCCTGATGGGATGCACCGTCCTCACCAACGGTTATCCCCCCATGAGTGGCCACAAGCTTTACATTCAGCATCGAATAGCATATCGTCTGTCTGATCTGCTCCCAGGCCCTTCCTGTCTCGAATATCGCAAAGGTAGAGGCAAAGGGTACCTTCCCTGTGAGGGACAATCCTCCTGCAACACCAATCATGTCCTGTTCAGAGACCCCGAGATTAAAGAACCTATCAGGAAAGGCCTTCGCAAATTTGGCAGTCTTTGTAGAGCCTGAAAGATCTGCATCGAGAACTACTATATCCCTCCTCCTCTTGCCGAGTTCGAGCAAGGCATCACCATAGGCATCCCTTGTAGCGACCGCCTGCCCTGCAAACCTGATACCTGGCTTCTCTGTATTATCTCCCATTCCTGCTTAACTCCTTTAAGGCGATCTCGAGTTCCTCACCTGTAGGTGCGATCCCATGATATTTCGCCTTCCCTTCGAAAATCGAGACCCCTTTGCCCTTCACTGTCCTCGCTACGATCATGGTGGGTAATCCCTTAACACCCTCTGCCTCATCAAGGGCATCGAGTATCTGTCCCATATCATGACCATCTATATCTATCACATTCCAGCCAAAGGCCCGCCATTTATCAGTAATAGGCTCTATCTTCATGACATCACAACAGAATCCATCAATCTGGAGACCGTTGTTATCTATAATAGCACAGAGGTTGTCAAGCCTGTAATGACCTGCTGTCATTGCAGCCTCCCATACCTGACCCTCCTGAATCTCGCCGTCACCGAGAAGGCAATATACCCTTGAGGAAAGTCCATCCATCCTGAGACCGAGGGCTATCCCATTAGCTATTGATAACCCCTGCCCAAGAGAGCCTGTTGATATCTCAACCCCTTTAAGCATCCTCGAACTCGGGTGCCCCTGAAGAGGGCTATCGATCTTCCTGAGGGTCTTAAGCATTTCCCTGTCAAAGTAACCTGAAAGACTGAGGACCGCATAAAGGAGAGGCGCAGCATGGCCCTTCGAGAGTATAAACCTGTCTCTCTCCCTCCATTCAGGTTCATCAGGCCTGTGCCTCATCTTATAGAAATAAAGGGCCGTTACAATATCTGCTGCAGAGAGGGAACCACCTGTATGTCCAGAACCTGCAGCAGTTAACATCCTTAATATCTCGATCCTTATCTCTCGAGCCTTTTCCTCCAGAAAAATCCGCACATCTTCCCGCCTGCTCCTGCTTATCATCTTTTGCCTCTCCTTGTAATGTAATCTATTAATATATCATCGAGCCCCTTTGACCTGTTTAACGAGCCAATCTGGGAGACCTCCTCATGCCTGGTCGTTGTTCGTTCTCCTTCAGAGACATCTCCTTCTCTAACATCAGGGTCTGCAAGGCCCTGTTCTGAGGGTTCCTCAACATTTCTCTCGTGCTCCTCTGAACCGACAATCTTTTTCAACTCCTTTATCATCTCCCTGTGCTGGCCCTTCATAAGGTTACGGAGCTTCTCCTCAAAGTCTGACTCTCCGATCAGGTGGGAATAATTGGTCTTTTTCGAAGAGAGTATAGCGCCCTGATGATAAAGCAGTGTTACTATCTGTGGGTTTGTGGGACCGCTGTCTTCAGTCTGCACATGATATACCTTACCTTTATATCTTATGTTGGTGTTGTAACCAATCAGCATATCTCAAGTTTTAGTGCGACCAACTGAAGCAGTGATTTAGATTCTAACTCACTAATTCACTAATCTCTAATTCACTAATTTAGCTGTCGCACGGTCGTTCGATCGACAAGTGATTTCAGGAAAAACTTACTTATACATTATATAACCGATAGGCCCTTTCTTACAAGTATTAGGTAAAATTCCCCCAACCGGAGGGGGTGGGAGGGGTGGGGATGGTTGGGGGAAGGTATATACCTTGATTTCACATCCGACCGGATGTGGAATTTATTTCGTCTCAACAGGGCATATGATTTATGTCATATCCATTGAGCTTAAAGGCATTCCTGAGGTCCTTTCGCTCCTCTGGCGTCATGGCAGCATATATCTCTTTCACCTTTTCTCCGGAACGATTCACACAGTTTGCCTGGTAGATTGCGTCTTTTGTATCCTCCTTTATCTTTGTAGCATCTTTCAGTATCTTCCTCAGATCACCCGAATCACATAGCATCCTGTAGATAGCATCAGATTTGCTGCCAAAGAAGTAGCCCTTCCCATCCTTGCTGACAAGGAATGTAGAAGAGCAGCCGCTGATGATAAAGATAATCCATGTCAGATTTAGTACGACAGTGCGACAGTGCGACAGAGCGACAGACTTTATAAGGAATAGATTCTTCCTTAATTTGACTATCGCACCGTCGCTCGGTCGCTCTAATGTAAGTCTCTTCATGTTACCTCCCTTCAAGAAGCCTCTTTATTTTCATCTTCACCTCTTCTGAATCCCATCTTTTCTCTCCAAAGACCTTCTCGACTATAATCCCCTTCTGGTCAATCAGAAAGGTTACAGGAAGACCGATTACACCATAATCATCAAAGGAAACCTCTTTTCCCTTATCAAGGAGGATTGGAAAGGTTATCGCCTTTTCTTTAACAAAGGACTGGACTGTCTTTTCAGAATTATCAACAGATATACCAATAACAACTAACCCCTTCTCCCTAAATGACCTGTAAAGGTTTTCAAGGGAAGGCATCTCGGCCTTACAAGGTGCACACCATGTTGCCCAGAAATTCAGGAGTATAACCTTACCCTTAAAGTCAGAAAGGCTAACTTTTTTACCATCTAAATCCTTTAACTCAAAGACAGGAGCAGTCTTACCCACTTCAGAAGATGCAACCAATCGGGGACTTATCAGGAGCATCATCCCGATACATACCATCCCAATGACAGATCTATATCTCATTTGTTGTCCAGTTAATTATATATTAAACTTTATATCTAATTCTGTCAATAAAAAAACCTACTCCTGAGTGCTACCATACGATAGTTTTTCATATTTTCCATTATCTATTAAAGGTCTCATAATTGAATAGACATTATTAAAAAAATCTCCACTCGCTCCTGCTAATACCCCAGAAAATCTGCTATTTCTGGGCTCCCTCTTTTCCAAAGAGGGGAATTGTCCCTCCCTCTGGAAAAGGGAGGAGGTTAGGATGGATTTTCCAAAGGGTAACAAAGAGCGCCCATTGATGGGAGAGGGTTAATATTTCACCATGAAGGTTACCCCTCACACTCACCCCCCTCACCCCTCCCATAAGGGTAGGGGGTTTTATTGAGTGAACAATTTTCTATCTCTGTCTTTAGGAACCACAGGGAAATAAAAGATATCAAATCTTCCACTTTCTATGTTTTGATTTTTGTTAAAATGACTATATTATATGGTTAGAGGAGATGTTTATATGAAAACAAAAACTGTGATTATATCTGATGGTAAAAAGTACTTCACAATCCTTATAAAAGAATCTGTGGCTAAAATTGAAGATGTCGTAATTACCAAAAGAGGACATCCTGTAGCAGCCCTTTTACCCTTTAAAGAATATATGGATCTGAAAAAATTGAGAACATATCTAAGGATGCTCGAAATTTCCACAGAAATGCATAAGACTGGCATCAAGGCAAAAGATGTGTATACAGCATCAAGGAAAGAATTAGAAGGGAGGAAACTGTGATTATAGTAATTGATGCAGGAGTCTTAGAGATGAGTAATAAAAGGTCATGACATTAGATGAGGCATCTTTTCAGAGGAGACTGAACAGATTCGTTATAGAAGCCCGATTGAATGGGAAACTCATCAGGGCGTATTTACCAAATCCTGGAAGATTATGGGAACTATTGATACCAGGACGGGTTGTCTATTTGAAAGAAGAAAAGAGAGAAGGACTTCCTTATACAGTCTGGGCAACAGAGAGGAATGGTTCAATTATATGCCTTCATACTCAATACACAAACCATGTTGCTGAGAGATTGATAATGAACGGAGTGATTAAGGATTTCAGAGGATTTACCATTGTTAAAAAGGAATTCTCTATTGACGACCATAGAGTTGACTTTCTCATTAAAAATGACAGAATCACAGTGCCCCTTGAGGTTAAGTCCTGTACACTCTTTGAAGACTCTATAGCCATGTTTCCTGATGCTGTTACAGAGCGAGGTAGGCGACACCTTGAAGTCCTTGCCAGAAACAGAGGGGCAGTGCTTTTTATAGTCCATTATCCCGGGGCTGAATACTTTCTTCCTGATTTTCATACAGACCCCTATTTTTCTGAGACCCTCTATAAACTGAGAAACAGGATAATGATTAAGGTTATCTCTATTATGTGGGATATAGGAATGGAGTTCAGATTTGTAAAAGAACTCTCCATTCCATGGCATATCTATGAAATGGAGGCAAGGGACAGGGGATGTTACATAATTACAGGATTACTGAGAAGGGACAGGACTATCGAGATAGGTTCTTATGGAAGGATAAATTTTAAAAAAGGCTACTACCTCTATACAGGTTCTGCCATGAATTCCCTTAGCTCAAGGATTAAGAGGCATCTAAGAAAAGAAAAGACTATGAGATGGCATATTGACTATCTTATCCCCTATCTTCAGGATCTAAAGGCAATACCAATTCAATCCAGTGAAGACCTTGAGTGTCTCCTTTCAGAATCCCTTTCCTCCGTATCTGAAGGCTATATAAAAGGCTTTGGCTCTTCTGACTGCCACTGTCAGAGCCATCTCTATTGGGTGCAAAACAATCCCCTTTCTGATGAGAGGTTTATTGATATGCTCCTGAAGTACAGGATAGGAAGATTGAAGAATTTCATAGACTGACGGCTGGTTTTATTGATTCTGAGGGAATAAGAACTATTTAAAGATTATTTTTGAGGAAGCTCGATTTATTCAAATGACAAAAATCAATTCTGGTATAATCAAGTTAGACTATTAGTTATGAGAAGGAGGAAATCATGAGCAAAAGGGAACTGCTTATAAATGAGATAAAGCAAGTCCCTGAGTCTCTTATTGATGAGGTGTTAGATTTTGTTCATTTTTTAAAAACGAAAGTAACCAAGGAAAGGTTCGATACTGCTATTGCAAGTGAATCATCACTTAAAAAGGATTGGATGAAGCCTGAGGACCGAGGTGGGAAATCAAAAAGAGTGGTGTAATTTTTTATAATGAAGAAGAACAGATATAATGAAGGAGGTGCTATATGAGGCAGGTTAAGATTATCGTAGAAAAAAATCCAGATGGATATGTCGCTTATCCATTGGGGCTTAAGGGAATCGTAGTTGGACAAGGAGATACTTACGAGGAGGCTCTTTTGGATGTGAAATCAGCAATTCGTTTCCACATCGAGACTTTTGGTAGTGAGGTTCTCGAGGCTGAACCACCGATTCTTGAAGCATTCGTTGCTGAAGCAGGAGTTGAAATTTGATGGAAAAGTTCCCTGTTGATGCTCCAAAGCGAAGGGTGATCAAGACATTGGAGACACTCGGTTTTCGAGTTGTGCGTGAAAAAGAGCATATTTCCATGGTGCGTGAGAATCCAGATGGAAGTAAAACTCCTCTGACCATGCCTAACCATCCGAAAATAAAAGCTTCTACTTTGAGAACGATTTGCACTCAGGCTGGTATCTCAAGGGATGAATTTTTAGAAGCCTATAACAAAGCATAAAGGATGTATAAAAGTATAAAAAGGGGACAGGCTACTTTTTAGAAAGGATATGAGCAATGCCAAGGATAGCAAGGGGTAAAGTCATCCAATCTTTTTTCGTTCCTAAATATTAAATCTCTCATGTCTCTCTCTCGCATAGTCTCTTTCATCTTTATAAGGGTTTCAAGTCCACATACTGGTATCTTGATATTATCAATCTCAAATATCTCCATATCCCTTTCAATATCTTTAAAGGAAAAGACTTCACCAATCATTCCAATAAAATCTATATAAAAATCGTCAGGAGTGCCATACCTGATAACAGCGTATTGTCTTATCTCATCAGGCTTCAATTCTTCTATTGATGGGTCATGGTAAATGGAAGATAACGCCTTTTTGAGCCTCGTTATATTTTCTGGAGAGTCATCTACAAAAAATCTATATCCTCTGTGAGTCTTGCAAGTCCATGCATTATTACAGCGAATCCACCAATAACCACATATCTTACGCCCTCTTATTAAAGGCCTGGCATAAATCAATCAATGCCTTATCCAATTCCTTACTGCTCATAGAAGGCATCTTCAATGCTTTTAAACCTTTTTATCCCTCGCTTTACTGGTTTTCTTTTCTGGAATCTTCTTAACCTGAATAGTCTGAAAGCCCTCTTAATCCACTCACTATCAGGATAAAAGTTCCAGAGATCCCTTCTTGCTTCTTCAAATGTCCTGAATCTTTTAAATGGCATTGTATAATTTACCTTTCCGTTCTGAGTAATCAGATTAGCTCTATACTACCAGAGCCTTAATCAGGATGTCAAAGAGCTTTCTTTTTCTTTTTTACTATAATAAAAATGATAAGGTTTTTATCAACTTATGAGGAAACAAGACTCTTTGGAAGAGATTATTTTTGAGGAAGGGCGGAAAGTTGACACGACTAAAAGTAGTTGATAGAATATCCTTCACAAAGGGAGGATAGTTATGGGGTGAATATAACAAAGGACGACGCGGGAATTATAGTAACATTTCCTTACAATCCTCTACTGGTTGAAAAGATTAAGACCATCCCCTGCCACAAATGGGATTCTGAAAAGAAATACTGGAATTTCCCTCAAAGGTCATGCTTACAGCAAGACAACCGAGATTTATACTCATTAAGTGCGAAAAGTATCGGTAAAATAAGAAGTCCTTTAGATCGTTCAAAATTAGACGAAGGAAGTGCGAAATGATAGAGTCGGTCAAGGATAGAGAATCCTGGCTTTTCAGCCAGAGTTGGAATATACGAAATATTTCGTCTATACTCCCAATTCAGGACAAAGAGCAAAATACTTCGTATAAGAACGAGTTATACGCCATCGCCGTAAGGAGGAACTAAAATGCCTATGGAAGAAGTAGTAGAAAAATACCTTCAGTTAATAAAAACAGAGGATTTTGCAAAATATGAAAAGGATTTCGCAAGCAAAGTTCAAATAGGTTTGAACGAAGGATACCGCCGAGGATTTTATGAACCAGCCATGGTCTCATTAGTAGAAGGAATTATAAATAAACTGGATGGATTATCAGTATCGACCAATAAAGTTAAGATTTCTACCAAAAGTATTTTTATTCACGGAAACAAGTCTCAGGTAGAATTTGAATATTATGGGCAAAGAGTCCAAAGAGAATTGGGTGACCTCATTTTCATACTATCCGTTATCTATAACGGGAGAAAATATTTTGAAAAGTTTACGATTTCACAGTTCAAAAAAGATGACGATAAATTAAGATGGAATCTCAGTAACAAAGAGCAAATCTATTTACTTTCCCGTTTCCCATCATTTCTGGGGATAAGAGGTTCTATAATTCCTATGAGGGAGTTCAATCTACCTAATTATTCTGGATGTTTAGGTTCTTTCAATTTACTTTTCAGACCAGGAGATTTTGTTTTTATAAGTGCTCCACGATTAGAGAGTTTTGTGGGGAATAGAAAATCTCTCAGTAGAGCAAATATATCCAAATTAGAGGAACCACCTTGTTATTATTTTCCTTATCCTGTACCTTTTGATTGGCCTCATATAGAAGATTTGTTCTACATTTGGCGAAAACTATGGAGGCACGTAATACCTATTCCATTTTCCCCACCCTATTTTATAGGTATTCTTGGTTTTTCTCGTTTTGCTTCTAATATTCATGAGTTTGTGGATAAGTATTTAAGAGGCAATATTGGAGAGCTAACTTATTCAGATATTGGAATTTATAACACTCCTGCTTTTGACTTCCTCTGTGAGTTGTTTTCTGCAATAATGAGAAAAGCTCAAAAAGAGGGAAAAACTGAATTTATAAATTTCATCGACGAATTTTTTAGACATCCATATGGTGGCCAAAAGGGAGGTATAAGACAAGGTGTAGAATTCGATTATGAAGGTGGAGGTATTGGGATTATCTATACTTCAATCAATTTAAGCGAAGGTAAGGAATAATGGCGACAGCGTATAACACGGTGTTTGTGGTTCACTACGTTCATCCAAATTGGCTAATGCCAACTTCACAAATACCGAAACGTTGGGCGAAATTCAACTTTCAAACGGGGGCTTCATGTTTCAATTTCAGAGTAATGTGTCGGTAACTGATTTAATTAACGCTGCTCTACTTATAGTAGCAATAATAGGGATATTTTTAACTTATCGTCAAATTAGAATAGGTTATAAAACGCAAAAGGCAACATTTTTTAAAGAGATTTATTCAACAATGTTTAGTGATCCAGATATTAGGAATGCATACTATCAAATTGAATATGGACAGTTTACATATGATAGCGAATTTCATGGTTCCGAAAATGAGAAACTTATTGATCGTCTACTTAGCTTTGTTGATTTGGTATGTGAACTTTACAATCAAAAGGTCATTACAGAACGAGAAATGAATTTCTTTAACTATGAGTTTATAAGAATTTATAAAAACAAAAATGTTCAGGATTATTTAACATTCTTAAAAGAGTTTTATAAAAAAGTAGGTTCTGAGACAGAGCCATTTTATAGTTTTGTTACATATTGTAAGAATGCACTAAAGGAATGAAAGCTGAACTTCGCTTACCACAGCATAAAAGGTTCGTCCTTTGGGCTCACCCAAATTTTTGATTCGGGAAAACTTCTTTTATGCTGGAACCGTTATACGCCATTTTCAATTGCTTAATAAATTAGAGGATTTCTGATGGTTAAAAACGTTTTAGTTATAGATGGGAGCACCCGAATTAACGGAAATACTAGCATCCTTGTTAATAAAATTATTGAAGGTTCTATGAATACAGGAGTGAATATTAAGCTTATTGAGCTAAAGAAGAAAAAGATTGCAGATTGTATTGGCTGTTATCAATGCTTGAAGGAATCTAGATGCTCTTTTTTAGACGATATGACCGAGATTCGTGATGAAATCAATAAAGCTGAATTAATAGTTTTTGCATCACCACTTTATTGGTGTGGTGTTACAGGGTTGATGAAGACTTTTATTGATAGGCTTTTCTTTTATTATCATCCTCAAAATAGAAATTTAATTTCAGGCAAGAAAGCAATTATAGTAACGACGATGAACCAGAAAAATGTGCGTCATGAATCTGAAGTATTAGTCGAATTCTACAATCGTCTACTTTACTGTCTGGGTGTAAAAATTGTTGATATGTTCTTTTTCAGTGATATAATGGAAAAAGGTGCGGTTATGAATAAATCGGAATATCTTAACCTGGCCTATTCAATAGGGAAAAAATTGAAAACTGTATAACACAGCATAAAAGGTTTGTGCCTTGCGGCGATTACCAAATTTTTGCTTCGCAAAAACTTCTTTTATGCTGAGAACGTTATGTGCAATGCTTTATCATGAGGAGAGTTAAAAATGAATGGAAATGATAAATCTAAATATAATGAAATAAGAAAGTTCCTAGAACAAATGGAATCTACATGCCTGCTTTTATCCAAAGCGGCCACTCAAAATTATTCAATCTTGACGGCCAATATTACCAAACAAGGCCACTGGTTCTTACGAAACAAGGCCATCTCATGTATCGATCCTCCAGCCTTTAGAATGCTCGGATTCAGGAATCAGCTTTTTATAAAAGGTCTCATAATTGAATAGGAATAACTCAGAAAATATCCCTTCTTTATTAAAGAGAGGCAATATTTCTCTTTATCTCCAGCCATAGTCGAGACTTTTCAGGGCTACAAGATATATAATATGTAGGGCTATGAATATTAGTCTTCTAACAGATCACGATATCTATTTATTTAAAGAAGGCAATCACTTCCGCCTCTATGAGAAGATGGGAGCCCATATAATTGAAAAAGAGGGGGTAAAGGGCGTATATTTTGCCGTCTGGGCTCCAAATGCAAAGGCCGTCTCTGTGATAGGAGACTTTAATGGATGGGATAAAAACTCTCATCACCTAAATCAGAGGTGGGATGGTTCTGGTATCTGGGAGGGTTTTATTCCCGACATTAAGAAGGGAACCATCTATAAATACCATATAAAATCCAGATTCAATGATTATGAAGTGGATAAGGCTGACCCTTTTGCCTTCTATTCAGAGATACCTCCCAGGACGGCATCAGTCGTCTGGGATCATGATTACAAATGGAGAGATGACGAGTGGATGAAAGAACGGCTCAAAAGGAATAACCTTAATGCACCTATCTCGATATATGAGGTTCATCTTGGTTCATGGCGTCGAGTCCCTGAGGAAGGCAACAGGCCTCTTACCTACAGGGAACTGGCAGTCCAGCTCGTTGAGTATGTAAGGGATCTGGGGTTTACCCATGTGGAATTTCTGCCTGTGATGGAGCATCCCTTCTACGGCTCCTGGGGGTATCAGGTTACAGGTTATTTTGCACCAACAAGCAGATATGGCACCCCCCAGGACTTCATGTATCTTGTCGATTCACTTCATCAGGCAGGAATAGGTGTCATAATTGACTGGGTTCCTTCGCATTTTCCAGGTGATGAGCACGGCCTTGTCTATTTTGATGGGACGGACCTATATTCCCATGCTGATCCGAGAAAGGGTTTCCACCCTCACTGGCACAGTTATATCTTCAATTATGGTAGATACGAGGTGAGAAACTTCCTTATAAGTAGTGCCCTCTTCTGGCTTGATAGATATCATGTTGATGGCATAAGGGTCGATGCCGTTGCATCCATGCTTTATCTCGATTATGGTCGGCAGGAAGGACAATGGATACCGAATGAATATGGAGGGAGGGAAAATCTGGATGCAATCGTATTTCTGAAAAGACTGAATGAGATGGTCTACAGGGAATATCCTGATGTCCAGACCATTGCAGAGGAGTCTACGGCGTGGCCAATGGTTACAAGACCCTCCTATGTAGGCGGGCTCGGTTTTGGTATGAAATGGAACATGGGATGGATGCATGATACCCTTGACTATTTTTCAAAGGATCCCATCTTCAGAAAGTACCATCACAATCAGCTTACCTTCAGCATATGGTATGCCTTTTCTGAAAATTTTCTTCTACCCCTATCCCACGACGAGGTTGTTCATGGCAAAGGCTCTCTTATAGGAAAGATGCCAGGCGATGAGTGGCAGAGAAATGCAAACCTGAGACTCCTCTTCGGATATATGTATGGACACCCTGGCAAGAAACTCATCTTCATGGGTGGCGAGATAGGGCAATGGAAGGAATGGAATCACGAGGAAGGCCTCGAATGGTTTGTTCTCGAATACCCATTTCACAGGGGTATAAGAGACTGGGTGAGGGATCTCAATCATCTCTACAGGAACGAGCCTGCCCTTTATAAGCTCGACTTCTCTCAGGAAGGTTTTGAATGGGTTGACTTTCACGACTGGCAACAGAGCATAATAAGCTTTATCAGGAAGGCAGGAGAAGGGAATCAGGTGATCCTCGTGATATGTAATTTCACACCTGTGCCGAGATATAACTATCTGGTGGGGGTTCCTGAGGCAGGATTCTGGAAGGAGTTGTTGAATAGTGATTCTACATATTATGCTGGAAGCGGTCTCGGCAATGGCGGAGGTGTCATGACTACAAATATACCATGGAATGGTAGACCATATTCCCTCTCTCTGACACTGCCGCCATTATCAGTGCTCTTTTTTAAGGGTCCATATTAAAAGGAGGAGGTTTTATGATTGGCTTCGTAGGCGGCGGGAATATGGCAGAGGCAATTATAAAAGGAATAAGGAGTCAGGGGTCAGGGGTCATAAGAGATATATTAGTATCAGAACCCAGAGAAGAGAGGAGAAGGTATTTAGAACAGACATATCATATCAGGACAACAGACTCGAATAGAGATGTGGCTACTGAATGTAATATCATCATCCTCGCTATAAAACCGCAGAATATGGCAGAAGTGCTCGATGAGATAGCAGGGCTCATCACAGAGGAAAAGACTATTGTCTCTATAGCAGCAGGGATACCCCTTTCATATCTGCAACAGAGGCTCAGGACAAAGAAGCTTATAAGGGTCATGCCTAACACTCCATCCCTTGTTCAGGAGGGTATGTCTGTGCTTTCCCTTTGCGAGTGTTTCCCTGATAAGGACATAGCCCTTGTCAGGGAGATATTCATGAGTATAGGTAAGGTCTTGACCCTTCCTGAAAGATATATGAATACTGTTACAGCCCTCTCTGGCAGCGGTCCTGCCTTTATCGCCATGTTCGTTGAGCTGATGATTATGGCAGGAATAGAGCTTGGTCTGAGCAGGGATATAGCTTCAGAACTCACAATACAGACCCTCATAGGAACGGCCCGCATGATCGAGACAGGTATGCCTCCTGAAAGGGTCAGAGAGATGGTCACATCTCCCCGAGGGACTACAGAGGCAGGGCTCAAGGCCTTTGAAGAAAAAGGATTAAGTGATATAGTATATTATGCTTTAAAGAAGGCCGCTGAAAGGGCTGAAGAACTCGGGAGGTTACATGTTCATCCTCGGTAATTTTATACTTGCTATAGCCAATATCCTCGATATTGCCCTGACAGTCTATATGTGGATTATTATAATCTCTGCCCTGATAAGCTGGGTTAACCCTGATCCGTATAATCCAATAGTCAGGTTTCTCTACAGTATAACAAATCCGGTACTTAGACCGATAAGAGAGATTATAGGATACCGCCTTGGCCCAATAGATATCTCACCTCTAATCATTATACTCATAATCATCTTTATACAGAAATTTCTGATCACCTCTCTCTTTGACCTCGGTTATAAATTAAAGGGAGGACTGCCATTATGACAGAAGGAGGATCTAAGGTATGAGGATAACACCTCTCGATATTCAGCAAAAACAGTTTCCGATGAGATTCAGGGGGTTCGATGTGGAGGAGGTCTATGCCTTCCTGGAGGTTGTAAGGGAAGAGATGGAGGACCTCTTGAGAGAGAATGCCTCTCTTAAGGAACAACTTTACAGGGCAGAGGGCCAGATAAAGGAATACAGGGATATGGAGACGACACTGCGGGAGACCCTTATGACAGCCCAGCAGATGGTCGAGGAATATAAGACCAATGCAAGAAAAGAGGCAGAATTATTGATTCGTGAGGCCGAATTAAAGGCTGATGCCATGATAAAAGAGGCTCAGGAGAAGGTTGTAAAGATACATGAAGACATTGTTGACCTGAAGGGTATCAGGAGACACTTCAAAGAAGAGGTAAAGAGACTCATAGAGAGTCATCTCAGGATGCTCGAATTTGACACAGAAAGGGAAGGAGAGGGAGGAGGCGAGTCTCCTCGTGAGTGACAGATTCACTGCACTTAAGGGAGTTCAGGATATTCTCCCGCCTGACATCTATATATGGCAAAGGATCGAGTCGTTATCCAGGGATGTCTTTTCGGTTTACGGATTTCAGGAGATCAGACCTCCTATAATTGAATATACAGGCCTGTTTTCGAGAAGCATCGGAGAGACGACAGATATAGTGGAGAAGGAGATGTATACCTTTTCGGACAGGGCAGGCAGGAGTATTACACTGAGACCTGAGGGAACTGCCTCTGTTGTGAGGGCCTATATTGAACATCATCTCTACAATCTTCCAGCACCTCAAAAATTCTTCTATTCAGGGCCAATGTTCAGGTATGAGAGGCCCCAGAAAGGACGCTTCAGACAGTTTCATCAGATAGGTGTTGAGGCCTTTGGTGTGGCAGCACCTGAGATGGACGCAGAGGTTATATCGATGCTCCGGATCTTACTCGAAAGGCTCGGATTAAAGGGACTTAACTTCGAGATAAATTCCCTTGGATGCGACAGATGCAGACCTCTGTACAGAAGGTCCCTCATAGATTTTTTTTCAGGGAAGATGGAGCACTTCTGCCCTGACTGTAAGAGGAGATTTGAGGTAAACCCCTTGAGACTCCTCGATTGTAAGGTTGAGAGGTGTATCGAGATGAGGAGAGGCTCACCTGAAATAATAGACTTTCTCTGCGATGACTGTAAGAGACACTTTGATGAACTACTCTCCCTCCTCAATATGATGGATATCCCTTTCAAGATAAATCCCGAGATGGTCAGGGGTCTCGACTATTATACAAGGACGACCTTTGAGGTCACCACTCAGGAACTTGGCTCTCAGAAGGCAGTTGCAGCAGGTGGAAGATATGACAGGCTTGTGGAGGAATTTGGCGGGCCAATGACCCCGGGGATAGGGTTTGCGATAGGAATGGAAAGGATTGTCCTTCTTCTCAAAGAGAAGGGTGAGTCAGGGCATCCTGTCCCTGACCTCTTCATAGCAACACTTGGCAAAGAGGCAATAAAAAGGGGATTGATGATAGGTGAGAGATTGAGAAAAAAGGGATTATGGGTAGAGGTAAATCTCGATGCTCCGTCACTAAAGAGCCAGCTGAGAAAGGCTGATAGACTTTCCTCAAGGATTGTCTTTATAATAGGAGAAGAGGAATTGGCCTCGGGGAGGTTGAAGTGGAAGGATATGAAGAAGGGTTCTCAGGGAGAGATCGCTTTTACTGATTTAGATAACTTTCCTTTCCTGTCAGGAGATTAAAAACGGAAAATTTGAGAAATTAATGGGGTAACCTTGAACCTTTTTTTCGACTACTCGGGTCTATATCTCTCTTTTCTGATTGCCCTGGTAGCTGTAATCGTCTCGGGCTTTCAACCATCCCTTGACCCCCTTGTTATATCGATCATCACAGGAATGCTGATATCGAATATACTTACAAAGAGGGAATTCCTTGGAAAGGGTATAGATGTTATGCTCAGCCTTTTTCTTCCTATCGGCATTGGCCTTTACGGAAGCCAGTTGAATCTCGGAGATGGTATCAGCCTTTCGAAATGGGTCATCATCCTCACTGTCTTCCTCTGCACATTCCTGCTCACTGTCCTGTTATCAGAGGCATTTGGCCTTTCAAAGGGTCTGAGCATATTGCTCGCCTCGGGTCTCTCTATATGCGGGGCCTCAGCGATAGCCATTATATCACCCCTGATAAGGGCAAAGAGGGAAGAAACATCTATCTCCTTGATAGTTATCATGGTCATCGGATTAACAGCCATCATCTTTTATCCACTCTTATATCACCTTTCAGGACTCAGGATTAATGATTTTACCTTACTCATAGGAACAACAATCCCGATGCTTGGACAGGTAAAGGTAACAGCACTTCAGGTAGCAGGCATAGACGCCCTTCATGATGCCCTCAGGTATAAGCTGATAAGGGTATCCATGTTATTCTTCCTCGTTATAGGCGTAACCTTTCTATTCAGGGAGGATAGGAAGGGGTTCCGTCCCCCGTGGTTTATGTTTCTCTTTATTGCCCTTGCAATAATCTTCAATCTCGTGGATAGCCTTTCTCTCCTGAGGGAGAAGATCCAGCCATGGAGCAGCTTTCTCCTTTCCTCCGGCCTTGCAGCAATAGGATTATCTATAGACTTCGAGTCTATACCAACAGAAGGTGCAAAACCATTATTCGCTGTTTTGATCTCCTGGGCCATTGTCCTGGCAGGCATCCTTATCTTTTTGAGGATTCTGAATGTTCAGGGATAGGCTCATATACAGACTCTTTCTAATCCTTCTGATCTTTTCCGTCATCTCCGTGCTCTCTATCTATGCCGTGACTCATAATGATATAGAAAAGATAAAGATGGGTGCGGGCATAATGACTGTTGAGAAACAGATGCTTAATGATTTTATATCTATATCTTTTTACCTATTCTTCCTCTCCTTTCTGCTCTCCCTATTCCTTTCGCAGAAGATACTCCTTCCTGTAAAGGAACTCTATAGGGGTGCTCTGGCCATAAGGGATGGAAACATAATCTCTATACCTGATGTCCCTACATATGATGAACTGAAAGAGGTGATAAGGGCATTCAATGATATGTCAGGGGCACTGAAAGAAAAAACCGATGAACTGGAGAGAACGAACATCGAGATAAGAAAGGCAAGGGATTTTCTCGAGACAGTTATGGACAGCATTATGGATGAGATAGCTATTATCGATAGAGATATGAGGGTCGTAAAGGCAAACAGGGCAGCCATGATTAAATATTCTGGAGATTTATCGGATATCCGCAATGAAGAATGTTACAGGGTCTTTCATAGAAGGGGTGATACCTGTGAGATTGATGATTGCCCGGCAAAAAAGGTCTTCGAAAACGGAGAGACCTACAGAACGGTCCATACCCATATAAATGAGGCAGGAGAAAAGAGTTATTGTGAGATAATTGCATCCCCTGTCTTCGATCGCAATGGTAATGTGATCTATATGATTGAGGTCCTCAGGGATATCACAGAAAGGATGAGATACGATGAGGAATTGAAGAGAAAGAATAAGGAATTGATGGCATTAAATAGCATTTCTGAACTCCTCTCAAGATCCATGACTGACAGGAGTACGATCAGGGAGGCCGTATTCAGACTCGTCGATATGCTCGGCATGGATGACGGAGGGATATTCCTCATAGATGAGAGAACGAATGAACTCAACTGCTATTTCACTGACAGGAAAATACCCTTTGGCAATAATCTACCAAGTGAGGTCATAAAGACAGGCGTTATCCATGTCTCCACTGATGTCTCAGCTAATAATAGCTCCATCCCTTACTGGCTGAGCGGCATCGGGATAAGGGCATGCTGTTGTATCCCCCTCAAAGGACAGGACAGGATCGTGGGAGCCCTTTATCTCTTCAGCACCGAGCCTCATGAATTCACAGAAGAAGAAAAGACAATCCTCAGGTCTGCAGGTGATATGATAGGCGTGGCTATGGAGGGTATAAAGCTCTACGATGAATTAAAGAATCTCAGGGTCACAGAAAAGGGACTCGCAGAGATGGTCTTCAATAGCATAAGCGAAGGCCTTTATACCATTGATACCAGCTATATAATAACCTCGGTAAATAAGGCCGCCGAGGAGATCCTGGGACTTAAGGCAAAAGACCTCATAGGTAAGAGATGTATGGATATTATCAGACACAGGGCTATAGACTCCGACGAATTGCTCTGTGATACAGACTGCCCGGCATTAAAGGCCTTTAATAAGAGGTCTATAACAAGGGAAGCGGACTTTATAACCCCAGATGGCAAGAGACTCTCGCTCCGATTGAGCTGCTCACCCCTGATCGATTCGAGGAATAATGTGATTGGTGCTGTGGAGGTCTTCACTGATGTCACAAAAGAGAGGGAGATTGACAGGATGAAGACAGAATTCGTCAAGACGGTCTCCCATGAATTCAGGACTCCTCTATCTGCCATAGTGGGTATGACAGAGATGCTTTACGAAGATGAGGTGACAGGAGATCGGGCAAAGGAATACCTTGAGACGATTATGAGGGAAGGTGAAAGGCTTTCTGCCATGGTTACAGAACTCCTCGACATATCTCGACTCGAGTCAGGCGAATGGATAATGAATAAGACAGAGATAGATTTCAATCTCCTTCTTCACGAGATAAGAAAGACCCTATCGAGTATCATCGAAAGGAAAAAGATTCAACTGGAAACATGTATAGGGAATGATGTAAAATGTTTTAAAGGTGATAGGGAGAAATTGAAACAACTTTTAATAAACCTGATAACGAATTCTATTAATTACTCTGACGAAGGTTGTATGATAGATATAAATATCAGAAGAGACGGAGAAAGGCTGTTAATGGATA
>Ga0334722_10001799_pt1 | contig 25667 bp, 26 predicted proteins | sample C3_bottom_MG_FD_207210 | JGI IMG/M metagenome (GOLD analysis project Ga0334722, IMG submission 207210) | Sediment microbial communities from Yellowstone Lake, YNP, Wyoming, USA - C3_bottom | ecosystem: Environmental > Aquatic > Freshwater > Lake > Sediment | place: USA: Wyoming | collected... | reverse complement strand
GCCGGCACAGCCACCTCGGTCAGGTGAGTCCTAACGACTTCGAAAGGGCGGCGTCAAATCAGACCTGACGATTGTCTACGAAATCGAGGGAAGTCCAATCTCCTCCTTGGCCGTCTTCAGCATCAGGTGCACGCCGGATCCGGTGCCCCTTCGATGCGGGATGGTCTTCACCTGTACCACCTCTCCGGCGACCGTCTCGACCGTCTTCGTGTCGTACATCCGATGGTGCCGATGCTTCGCGCCCGGCTCTCCGGGAGCTCCCTCCGCGGCGAACGCGGCAAGAGCGAAAAGGAGACCCACCCCGGCAAGCAACGCGACCGGAATCCGAACCGCTTTCTTCATCGTTCCTCTCCTCCTTCTGATGGTTCACTGCGTTATCGTGCGCTACGGGACGATCCTCGCCATCGTGAAGTTCGCCGCCGTGTCGTCTCCCGCCCGCAGGTCCGCGATCGCGGGGACGATTCCCACTGCAAACGCCGGGCCGTTGGGAGACGAAGGGAGCGACCACCCGAGCCCGTCGATCCCGTAGACGGCGCCGGGAATTTTACCGGGGAGCGGCTGGAACGTGTACGGGGCCTGCATCTTCCCCCCCGTCATGGTCCAGGTCATCGGGCCCATCGTGGCCGTGGGCAGGAACGAGTCGACGACCATTCCCCCATGGACGGCCAGGAGATAAACGTTGTCCAGGGTCATCGGCCGGTTCAGGAACGAGAAGATTGCTCCCGATGCGGTTGCCGGGATCGCCGGCGCCGACACGTCGAGCCTTCCGCCGAATGTCGGGCCCGGGATCCCCATGGGGCCGGCCGCGGTGTTGTCGAAGAGCATATATGCGCTGCGGTCGAACAGGATGGCATCGGCCGCCGCCCCGAATCCGGCCTTGCCGCCGCTCCATTCCCTGGGGGTGATGTCCGCGACGGGCGACGTTCCGCCGCCGCCCGCGCTCGAATACGACCGCAGGTGGATCGGGCCGTTCGACAGGGCGATGTTGGCGAAGAAGCTCCCCGTGAACGGGTCGATGTGCCGGTAGCGGATCTCGTACGGATACTCCACGGCGGTGCCGGCCGCGGTGTTGTCCAGCGTCTGGTAGAAGTTGACCCAGGACCCGGTGGGGCTGACCCTGGTGTTCGCGAGGAACTCGCCGCTCCCCGTGGGCATGCCGATCGCCGCCCCGAGGTCCGTGTTGGCGCCCTTGACGACCGGGACGCCCCGGACGATCACGGTGTCGACGTTTCTCCCGCGCATCACGACGTCGTACGTCCCCGGCCGGAGGAAGGACAGCTTGAACGCCGTGTTGTCGCCCTGGTAGCCGACCGTCGTGAACCGACGGACGTGGTACGTGTTGTCCGTGCCCGGCCCCGACTCCGGCTGCTCGGCCTTGAAGACGAAGAAGTACCCGGCGGCTCGTGCCGCGGCGTCGATCTTGCCGGTTATGGATCCGACGTTGGCGAGGTCGAAATAGCGCAGTCTCGGCTTCAGGAGGAATTCGTCGTTTCCGGTCCCGAAGTTATGGAATGCAACGACATCGTGGCCGATGTCGAAGTCGATCGCCAGGTTGAGCGTCCCGCCCTCCGTCACCTGGAACGATCCGATGAGCCGGATGCCGTGGTCGGCGTCCGGGACGCGGAGCGCATAGGGGATCCCGCCCACGACCGCCTCGTTGTTATAGGGGGACAGGTAGGTGTCGTCCTCCGTCCGGGCGAGGAGGATCCGGATCTGCTGGTAATGGCCGACCGGCAGGATCTGGCTGAGGATCCGGGAGAAGGCGCCGTCGGTCAGGTGCGCGAGGTCGACGGTCTTCGGTGTGGCCAGGGGATACCGGAGCCATCCGGAATCGTCCGGCCCCGCTGCGTCGCTGGTGTGGAACCAGACCGCCTTCACCGTGATGAATACGTTGTCGAAAGCGGTTTCGTTTCCGGGCGCGTCCGTGAGGCTGACCTGCGCCGTGCCCGTCGCCGTGCTCCCGCCGCCTCCGCCGCAGGCCGCCAGGACGAGCGCCAGGAGCGCAATCGGAATCCACAGGAAAGATCCCCTTCTCATTGCCGGTTCCTCCATCATGCGAGGTAGGGAAACGCCGTACGCCGCGTTGAACCCCGGAAGCCGGGGGAAAGTTTCACCGGCGGAAAGAGTGAAGGGAACGGATTCGTTATTTCAAGGAATTTTCGGAGCGGGAGCGGGCGAGTGCGATGGAGACGACCGCGTAGACGATCAGGATCGCGGAGACGATCTGCGACTCTGAGAAGGGGCCCAGAAATCCCCGCGGGTCGTCCCGGAAGATTTCGAGGAAGGAGCGGATGATGCCGTAGAGGATGATCATGGTCCAGAACAGCATGCCGGGCGTCTTGAACCGTTCCCGCGTAGCGTACAGCGTCCCGAAGATGGCGAACGCCGCGAGCGATTCGTAGATCTGCGTCGGATGCAGGTGCACGCCCAGCGGGGCCAGGGAGGCCGGGTCGGTGAAGACGATCGCCCAGGCTACGGTGGTGAGCTTCCCGTAGCAGCAGCCGGCGGCCGTGCAGCCGATGCGCCCGAACGCCAGCCCCAGCGGGATGCCGACGGAGGAGGCGTCGGCGACGGGAAGGAACGGCATCCGGTGCCGGCGCAGGAAATAGACGCACACCGCGACGGCGGCAAGGAATCCGCCGTAGAAGACAAGCCCCCCGTTCCACAGCTTGAAGATCTCGGAGGGGGCGGCCCGGTATTGATTCCAGTAGACCAGGACATGGAAGAGGCGCGAGCCGATGATGGCCGCGATCACCACCCAGAAGCCCATGTCGTAAAACGTTTCCCGGTCGAGCCCCTTGCGGCCGATCTCCCGTCCCGCGACCCACAGGGCGGCGAGGAACCCGATCGCCACGAAGACGCCGTAGGAGTAGATTTTCAGGCTGCCGATCTTAAGAAGTACGGGATGCACCTTCGCCCTCTTTCGACCAGAATAGCATGTCGAGGATGAGCAGGAAGACCCCGACGGAAATCCCGATGTCGGCCAGGTTGAAGGCGGGCCAGTGGTGGTGATACCAGTGGACGTCGAGGAAATCGACCACGTAGCCCAGCCGCGACCGGTCGATCAGGTTCCCCACCGCCCCTCCCAGGATGAGCCCCAGGCCGCACGGCGCCGGACCCCTGCCCGGCAGGTAGTGGAGGTACCCGAGGACGGCGGCCACTGCGAGCACCGTCGCCACGATCAGGAGGGGATTGACCCATGCGGGGTCGAGGTTGGAAAGAAATCCGAAGGCGACCCCCCGGTTGCGGACGTGGACGATGTGGAAGTAGTCGGTAAATACCGCGCGGGCCTCGTAGAGCCCGAAGTGGCGGACGATCCACGCCTTGCTCCACTGGTCGGCAACCATCAGGACGGCGGCCGCCAGGAGGGGAGCTGCGAATTTGCGCAATTGCGGCAAGAGGGCGCCTTACCCGGCAACCGCGGCGGCGCACCGGCGGCACAGCTCCGGGGCCCCGGGGATCGTCCCGACGGCGGGGGTATGGTTCCAGCAGCGCTCGCACTTCCCCCAGGGAGCCTTTCCGACCTTCGCCTTGAGGCCGGGGAACGCCGTGCTTTCATAGACGCCGGGCCCGGAGACGTCCCCGACGGCAAGCCCGGACACGATGAGGACGTCCTGGATTTCCCGCGGGTGGCTCCCGAGCAGGTCGGCGAAAGGGCCGGGCGACACGGTCACCAGCGCGTCCTGGTCGCTGCCGATCGCTTTCTCCTTGCGCGCGGCTTCCAGGGGCTGGGCGATCTCGGCCCGCAAGGCAAGGATCCGCTCCCAGCGCGCGGCGATCTCCTCCTCGCCGGCGAGCTCCTCCGGCTTCGGAAGGTCGGACAGGAAAACGCTCTCCGGCTTCCCCGGGAAGGCGGGGAGGGTTCCCCAGGCCTCCTCCGCGGTGAACGACAGCACCGGCGCGAGCAGGGAGAGCAGGCCGCGGGTGATCTCGAAGAGGGCCGTCTGTGCGGATCGCCTCGCCGGGTCGTCCGCCTTCGAGCAGTAAAGGCGGTCTTTGAGGACGTTGAGATAAAAGCTGGACAGGTCCACCGCGCAGAAGTTGTTCACCGCATGGAAGATGAGGTGGAACTCGTAGGTTTCGTACGCCCGGAGGACCTTCTCCGCCAACCGGCGGAAAAGGACGAGCGCGTACCGGTCCATCTCCGGCATCCGGTCGTACGGCACGGCGTCCCGCTCCGGGGAGAAGCCGTCCAGGTTGCCCAGCAGGAACCGGATCGTGTTCCGGATCTTCCGGTAGGCTTCGGTCAGCCGGTCCAGGATGTCCTTGGAGAGCCGGACGTCGTCGCGGTAGTCCTCGGCGGACACCCACAGCCGCAGCAGCTCCGCGCCGTTCTTCCTGATGATCTCCTCGGGGGCGATGACGTTCCCCTTCGACTTGTGCATCGCCTCGCCCTTGCCGTCCACGACGAAGCCGTGGGTCAGCACGGCCTTGTAGGGAGCGGTCTGGCGGGTCCCCACCGCCGTCAGGAGCGTCGAATGGAACCAGCCGCGGTGCTGGTCGGACCCTTCGAGGTACAGGTCGACCGGGACCCCCAGGTTCTCTTTCCCCTCGCACACGCAGGCGTACGAGACGCCGGAGTCGAACCATACGTCGAGGATGTCGGTCTCTTTCCGGAACTCCGTTCCCTTGCAGGCGGGGCAGGAAGTCCCGGGCGGCAGCAGCTCCTTCACCTCCCGGTTGAACCAGGCGTCGGCCCCTTCCTTCTCGAAGAACCCCGCGACGTGATCGATGAGCTTCCGGTCGAGCAGGTGGCGCCCGCACCCGGCGCACTGGAAAATGGCGATCGGCACTCCCCACGACCGCTGGCGGGAGATGCACCAGTCCGGCCGGTTGGCGATCATCCCCTCGATCCGCTCCTGGCCCCACGCGGGGATCCACCGGACCTTCCGGATTTCCGAAAGGGCCTTCGCCCGCAGCCCCGTCTGGTCCATCGAGATGAACCACTGCTTGGTCGCCCGGAAGATCACCGGGTGCTTGCACCGCCAGCAGTGCGGGTACGAATGGGTGACCTTGTCCTCCCGCAGCAGGGCGCCGGCCTCGGCTAGCTTCGCGTTGACGCGCGGATTCGCCTCGAAGACCTGCATTCCCGCGAAAAAGGGGACGTCCTTGGTGAACCGGCCCGCGTCGTCCAGCGGCGCGTAGATCTCCAGGCCGTATTTGAGCCCCGTCTCGTAGTCCTCCCGCCCGTGGCCCGGAGCCGTGTGGACGCAGCCGGTGCCCGCCTCGAGCGTCACGTAATCGCCGAGGACCAGGAGGGAATCGCGATCGACGAAGGGATGGCGGCACCGCAAACGCTCCAGGCGGGCGGAGCCGAAGGTCGCCAGCCGCGCGGGGTCTTTGAGGCCGACCTCGCCCGCGAACCGTTCCGCCAGCCCTTCCGCCACGACGTACACCTCGCCGCCGGCCTCGAGCGCGACGTAGGTGAAGTCCGGGTGCAGCGCTACGCCAAGGTTCGACGGGATCGTCCACGGAGTCGTCGTCCAGATGACGAAGGACACCTTCTTCCCCGCGAGGGCCGGATGGATCTTCTCCGGAGGGTCGGCGAAGGGAAACTTCACATGGATGGAAGGGGAGGTGTGGTCCGCGTATTCGACCTCCGCCTCGGCCAGGGCGGTCTTGCAGGTCAGGCACCAGTAGACGGGCTTGGTCCCCTTGTAGACCGCGCCGGACTCCACGAACCGGCCGAACTCCCGCAGGATCCCCGCCTCGTAGTCGAACGACATCGTCCGGTAGGGGTTCTCCCAGTCCCCGAGGACCCCCAGGCGCTTGAACTCGTGCCGCTGGATGTCGATGAACTTCGCCGCGTACTCGCGGCAAAGCTTCCGCTTCTCCCCGGTGGGGATCGCCTCCTTTTTCGCTCCCAGGTTCTTGTCCACCTGGTGCTCGATCGGCAGACCGTGGCAATCCCAGCCGGGGACGTACTCCGCCCAGCGGCCGGACATGCTCCGGTATTTCACGATCACGTCCTTGAGGATCTTGTTCAGGGCGTGCCCGATGTGGATGTGGCCGTTGGCGTACGGGGGGCCGTCGTGGAGGACGAACTTCTCCTGTCCCTTGCGGCGGGCGGCCATTGCGCGGTAGAGGCCGGTCTTCTCCCACCGGGCAAGGATCTCGGGCTCCCGCTGGGCGAGGTTCGCCCGCATCGGGAATCCGGTCTGCGGCAGGTTCAGCGTGTTCTTGTAATCCATAGAGATCTTGACGCTCCGTCGAACCTTTTAAACCGTTACTTATACCACTATTTAAAGAGGTTGCGGAAGAAGTCGCCGATGCCGCGCAGGCCTTTCCGGAACGTGTCGACCAGGGGATGGACGGGATGGAGGGGGCAAGTCTCCGTGGGGGCCGTCCCCTCGATGAAGGCCTCGGTGAACTGCTCGGGGCAGGCCGAGGTGGCCAGGTAGCCGGAGGCGGGGTCGATGACGGCCGTGACCATCCCCCGCGGGACCGCCAGGGCGCGCGGCCCGGCGGCGGGGTACAGCGCTTTCAGGAACCGGGTCCAGATCCGGAGCGCCCCCGCGGCGCCGGAGAGGCCGGTGTCCTTGCCGGAGTCCGTACCCACCCAGACGGCGCACACCACCTCCGGTGTGTACCCCACGAACCACGAGTCGCGGTAGTCGTCCGTGGTCCCGGTCTTGCCCGAGACCGGGAAGCGGATCCCGGCGGCGCGGGCCGCGCGCGCGGTGCCGCGGTCGAGCACCCCTTCCAGGGCGTAGGACACGAGGTATGCCGCCCGGGGATCGACCGCCTGCTTGACCTCGGCCCTTCCCGTGTAGACCGTTTCCCCCTTTGCGCCGACGATGGCGCCCAGCGGCAACGGCTCGAAGCGGGTCCCCCCCGAGGCCAGCGTGGCGTAGGCGTATGCCAGCTCCACCGGGGTGACCTCGAAGCTTCCCAGCGCCAGCGAGGGGACGGGGGAAAGCGGGCTCGTGATGCCGGCGTCCCGCGCGGCGGAGACGACCTGGGGAAGGCCGACCTTCGTCGCCAGCCGCACCGTGGCGGTGTTGACCGACTCCTCGATCATCCTGCGGACGGTGATTGTGCCGTACGGCTTCGCCTCGAAGTTGGCCGGCGTCCAGATCCCTTCCGGCGTGGGGACCGAGACCGGCTCCCCGGAAATCATCGTGGCCAGCGTGACCTTCCCTTTTTCCCCGGCGGTCTGCTGCATCGCGGCCAGGAGCACGAACGGCTTGAACGCGCTGCCGGGCTGGCGCCGCGCGTCGGCGGCACGGTTGAACTGCGTCTCCCCGTACCCGCGTCCTCCGACCATCGCGGTCAGCTCGCCCGTGGCCGGGTCGACCGCGACGAGCGCGGCCTGGAGCGGCCCCCCGGTTTTTTTGCCCGCCGTTTCGATCTCGGCGAGCCCCTGGGCGACGGCGGCTTCCGCCGCCGCCTGGTGGAACGGGTCGAGCGAGGTGTAGATCCGGAACCCCGCCCGGTACAGCTTCTCGTCCCCGATGCGGTCCTCGGCGAACCGCTGGACGTAGTCCGCGAAGTACTCTCCGCCGCGCGCCGGCATGCGCCGGGGGTTCGTCCGCACGGGGGACCGCGCCGCCCTCTCGGATTCGCGGGCGTCGATCATCCCGAGCTGCGCCATCCGGGAGAGGACCCAGTCCCGGCGCTCCCTGGCCGCCGCAGGCATGCGCATGGGCGAATACCGGTTGGGCGAGCGGATGATCCCCGCCAGCAGGGCCGCCTCCTCCAGGGAAAGCTCGCCCGCGCTCCGGGAGAAGTAGAACCTCGCCGCCTCCTCGACGCCATAAATCCCCCTTGCCCCCTCCTGCCCGAAGTAGATCTTGTTGAGATAGGCCTCGAGGATCCGCTTCTTGGAGAACCGGGCCTCCATAAGGAGCGCCAATTCCACCTCGCGGAGCTTCCGCCAAAGGCTTTTTTCGGGGGAGAGGAAGAAGTTCTTGGCGAGCTGCTGCGTGATGGTGGATCCTCCCTGCGCGAAACGGAGGCGGCGCAGGTTGGCGACCGCCGCCCGCGCGATGCCGAGGAGATCGATGCCATGATGGGAATAGAAGCGGGCGTCCTCCGCGGCGAGCACGGCGTCCTGGAGCCGTTTCGGGACGGCGGCAAGGGGCACCATGCGCCGCGACTCCCCGCCGGGGCCGAAGATCCGGCCCACCTCTTCCGGCTCAAGGAGGATCTCTTCGAGCGGGGTGCCGGCCGACGTGGAAAGCGTTGCGACGCGGCCCTCCTTGACCCCGATCTCCACCGTGAAGTTCCGCTCTTCCTGCTCGCCGTAGCGGAAATCCCGGATGTGGAGGCGGATCTTGTCCCCCTCCTCGGACCAGCTCCCCTCCGCGCGCGGTGCGCCCGTCACCTTCCGGTAGGAAAGGCGCTTGAGCCTCTCCGCAAGGCGCAGGTTGCCGAGGGAATCCCCGGGGTGGATCCGCGCGGGCCGCCCGTACAGGACCGACGGGACCTCCCAGGCGTCCCCCGACATCCCCGCGCCGACCTTGTAATACAGGTAGCCGGCGTGCAGGGCCAGGAGCCCGGCGAGAACGAGGAGAAGGACGCCGGGACGGAAGAGTCGCTTGGGCTTCATGCGGGAACGGCTGGCTTCAGATCGTTCGTCCCGCGGCGGCGATGAAGGCGGAAAGCGTTTTCATGGTCTCGCGGAACCTCTCGAAGGTGAGCGACTGCGGGCCGTCGGAGAGCGCCTTCTCCGGGGTGGGGTGGACTTCGATGATCAGCCCGTCGGCGCCGGCCGCCACGGCGGCGCACGCCATCGGCGGCACGTACGCCGCGTGCCCCGTCCCGTGCGACGGGTCGACGATGACCGGGAGGTGCGTCCGCTCCCGGAGGACCGGGATCGCCGAGAGGTCGAGCGTGTTGCGCGTCGAGTCCTCGAAGGTGCGGATCCCCCGCTCGCAGAGGATCACCTGCCGGCTTCCCTCCGACAGGCAGTACTCCGCGCTCATCAGGTACTCCGTGATCGTCGTCATCATGCCGCGCTTGAGGAGGATGGGCCGCTTCGATTTCCCGATCCGCTTGAGGAGCGAGAAGTTCTGCACGTTGCGCGCGCCGACCTGCAGGATGTCGGAATAATCGGCGACCAGCTCGACGTCGATCGGGTTCATCACCTCGGTCACCACGGGCATCCCGGCCTTGTCCCCCGCCCTGCGCAGGATCTTCAGGCCCTTCTCGGCGAGCCCCTGGAATGCATAAGGGGAAGTGCGCGGCTTGAAGGCCCCCCCGCGCAGCACGTGCGCCCCCGCCGCCTTCACCGCCCGGGCCGTGTCGGCCATCTGCTGCTCGCTCTCCACGGAGCAGGGGCCCGCGATGATGAGGAGCTGCCGGTCCCCGACGGTCACTCCCGGCGCGATGCGGATCACGGTGCGCTCGGGTTTCACCTCCCGGCTGGCAAGCTTGTACGGCTTCAGGATCGGGACCACCCGCTCCACGCCGGGCAGCGACTCGAGGGACTGCAGGACGAACTTCCCGCGTTCGTCGCCGATCGCGCCGATGACCTTCCGCGTTTTTCCGTGGATCGTATGGGGCGTGTATCCCAGTTCCTTGATCTTCCCGATGACGGTGCGGATTTCCGCTTTGGAGGCCCGGGCCTCCATGACGATGATCATGAATATCTCCCTTTCTCGGGGCGTATAGTTCCTGGGGAAGAATATCATTATAGGCGAATCGTCCCCTTTATTTCCATCGGGATGGGGGGTATTCTGGTCTCACGCCCGGACCTTCGACAGGAGGAAGAAGATGAAAAAAATCGCGGTATTGTTCCTCGCGGGACTCTTCGGCGCGGCGTTTTCGTCCCCGGCGCCGGCGGCGGATCCGTATGACCGGTATGAACGGTATCGGGACGGCGGTCCCCCGCCGCGCGCGGCGGGCGCCCCGCCTCCCCAGCACGCCGTCTACGGGCAGCCGTATTTCTTCGGACACGTCGGCCTCTTCGAGCCCAACGACAGCAGCACCGGATTGAGGGGATACGATTCGGGGAGCAACTTCGACATCGGGCTCGGATCCCGCGTTTCTCCCAACCTCGCGATCGAGGGGACCTTCGGCGCCTACTCGGCCGACGTGGGTCCCAACGAGGTCACCGTGGTGCCGCTGACCTTCGGCTTGCGGCTGATCCTTCCCCATCCCGTCGTCGAGCCCTACGTCGGCGCGGGGCTGGGGCTCTACTTCGCCGATCTGAAGGAGCCCGCTTCGGGGATCGACGATTCCGACACCGTGTTCGGCGGCTACGGCGCCTTGGGCGTGGACGCATGGCTCAACCCCCGGATGGCGCTGAATTTCGAGGGGAGGTACCACTGGGCCGAGCCCACCTTCAACGGGATCGACGTGAAAGTCAGCGGGTGGACGATCAACCTGGGGATCCGGGTATCGTTCTGAAACGCCGCGTTCCGCACGACGGGCCGGGGATTCTCCTCCTGGGAGGATCCGGGGCTTACGCACTTCCGGAAGGGACGCTCGGGCGGCGGCTGTCCACGCGCCGCGTGCGGACGCCTTTCGGCCTCTCGAACCCGATCCATCAGTACAACAAGGACGGCTTCCGCTACCTGTTCCTTTCCCGTCACGGGGAGCGCGGCTACGAGAAGACCGCGCCTTTCGTGAACTACCGGGCCAACATCTACGCGGCAAAGACCCTGGGCGTCCTGCGGATCGTCGCATGGACGGGCCCGGGGATCCTCTCCGGGAACTACCGCCCGGGCGACCTCGTCCTCCCGGACGACCTGCTGGATTTCACGCGGAACCGCCCCTCCACGTTCTACGAGGGGAAGGGGATCGGCTTCATCCGCCAGTCGCCGGTTTTCTGCGAGACCCTGCGCGCGGCGCTGCGCGCGGCGTGGGGAAGAGGGGCGGCAGGGGTCCGTCTGCACGCGAAGGGGACCTACGCCTGCACCGAGGGACCCCGGCTGGAGACGCCCGCCGAGATCCGCTTCCTGGCGGATGCGGGTGCGGACATGGTGGGGATGACCCTGTGCCCCGAGGCGTTCCTGGCCCGCGAGCTGGAGATCTGCTACGCGCCCGTGGGGTACCTCACGAACTACGCGGAAGGGGTGAGACCCCTGCCGTACCGGCGCGCGACGCTCTTCGAGGGGATGCTGCCCGCGAAGAGCGCGGGCCGCGTGGAGCGGGCGAAGAACTCCATCCCCCTCCTGGCGATCGCCGCCGCCCGGTCGCTTTCCGGGAAGGAAAGGGATTGCCCCTGCGCCGTTTCGATGGAAAGATATCGCCGCAGGGGAGTCATCGGCGGGGATTTCCGGACCTGGGTCGCCGCGCCCCGCGGGAGGATCGTTTGAAGCTTCGCGAGGAACACATCCACCGTATTTGCGGGACGATCCTCTCCCGCTGGAAACAGAAGGGGATGATCCGGCCGAAGGCCTCCGACGACGTCCTGCTGGCGAAAATGATCGGCGAGGTTCAGAAGGATTTCCAGCGGGAGGAGGCGCTCGACCGGGAAGTCGAGGCGCTGATGGAGAAGCATTCCCGGGAGATGTCGCTCTCGCAGGCCAACTCCCACGTCCTGTTCCAGAAGATCAAGGATCGTCTCGCAAAAGAGCGGGGCATCGTCCTGTGACCCTTCAAGGAGAAACGCCTTGCGCCTGACCGAGGACCGCATCTCGCACCTGTCCCGCTTGGTGATCGACTGCCTGTACAAGGACGACCTGGCCGATTTCTCCGACGAGGGGATGGCGCTGCGCGAGGCCAAGGCCGCCTTCCAGGCGTACGTCCGGGCCGAGGACGAGGTGGACACCTTCGCCCGTCAGAAGATCGCCCGGCTCTCCCGGCGCCCCCCCGAGGGGGGGAGGGAGTGGGAGATCCTCTACCGGAAGTATTTCGAGGAGGAGATGGTCCGCCGCAAGCTGTAAACCGGAGTTCCTCCCCCCTTTTCCTCCCCAGATTCGCTACCCCCTTGACAGCCCTCCGCAAGGTCGATATATTGCTTGTTAGCACTCGACAGGGATGAGTGCTAACAGCCGAAAGGCCATCACCCCATACACTTCCGCAGGAGGAGGCGCCATGAAGGTAAAGCCGCTGCAGGACAGGATTTTGATCAAGCGCGTGGAGGAGGAGACGAAGACCAAGGGCGGGATCATCATCCCCGACAGCGCAAAGGAGAAGCCCCAGGAGGGGCTGGTGGTCGCGGTGGGCTCCGGCAAGGTGACCGACAAAGGGACCCGCGTGCCCCCCGAGGTCAAGAAGGGCGACCGCATCCTCTTCGGGAAATATTCCGGGACCGAGATCAAGGTCGACGGCGAGGAACACCTGATCCTTCGCGAGGACGATATCCTCGCCATCCTCGAAAAATAGCGAACCCCCTACACACGAGACGACAAAAGGAGGAATTACCCGATGGCGAAACAGCTGAAATTCAGTGAGGAGGCCCGCGCCTCGATCAAGATTGGCGTGGACCTTCTGACCGACGCGGTCAAGGTGACCCTGGGCCCCCGGGGCCGCAACGTGATCATCGAGAAGTCGTTCGGTTCCCCGCTCGTCACCAAGGACGGCGTGACCGTGGCGAAGGAAGTGGAGCTGCCCGACAAGTACGAGAACATGGGCGCCCAGATGGTGAAGGAGGTGGCTTCCAAGACGAGCGACGTGGCGGGCGACGGCACCACCACGGCGACCGTGCTGGCGCAGAAGATCTACCAGGAGGGCGCGAAGCTCGTGGCCGCCGGGTACAACCCCATGGACCTCAAGCGCGGGATCGACAAGGCGGTCGAGGCGGTGGCGGCCGACCTGAAGAAGATGTCCAAGCCGACCAAGGACCCCAAGGAGATCGCCCAGGTCGGGACGATTTCCGCGAACAACGACGAGACGATCGGCAACATCATCGCCGAGGCGATGTCCAAGGTGGGCAAGGAAGGGGTCATCACCGTCGAGGAAGCCAAGGGGATGGAGACGACGCTCGAGATCGTGGAGGGGATGCAGTTCGACCGCGGCTACCTCTCCCCGTACTTCGTCACCGATCCGGAGAGGATGGAAGTCATCCTCGAGGACCCGTACATCCTCATCCATGAAAAGAAGATCTCCAACATGAAAGACCTTCTCCCCCTGCTCGAGCAGATCGCCCGCTCGGGCAAGCCGCTCCTCATCGTGGCGGAAGAGGTCGAGGGCGAGGCGCTGGCCACCCTGGTGGTCAACAAGCTGCGCGGCACCCTGCACGCCTCCGCCGTGAAGGCCCCCGGCTTCGGCGACCGCCGGAAGGCGATGCTCGAGGATATCGCGGTCCTCACCGGCGGCAAGGCGATCGCGGAAGAGATGGGGATCAAGCTCGAGGCGGTCCAGCTGGCCGACCTGGGCCGGGCCAAGCGGGTGGTGATCGACAAGGACAACACCACGATCATCGACGGCGCCGGCAAGAAGGCCGACATCGAGGGACGGGTGAAGCAGATCCGCGCGCAGGTCGAGGAGACCACCTCGGACTACGACAAGGAGAAGCTCCAGGAGCGGCTGGCCAAGCTGGTCGGCGGCGTCGCCGTCATCAACGTCGGAGCGGCCACCGAGACCGAGATGAAAGAGAAGAAGGCGCGGGTGGAGGATGCGCTCCACGCCACCCGGGCCGCGGTGGAGGAAGGGATCATCCCCGGCGGCGGCGTGGCCTACATCCGCGCGGCCTCGGCGCTCGACGGCCTCAAGCTGGACCACGACCAGGCCGCGGGCATCGACATCGTGAGGAAGGCGCTGTTCGAGCCGGCCAAGCAGATCGCGATCAACGCGGGCCAGGACGGCGGCGTCATCGTGGACAAGATCCGGAACGGGAAAGGCGCCTTCGGCTTCAACGCGGCCACCGAGGAGTTCGAGGACCTGATCAAGGCCGGGATCCTGGACCCCACGAAGGTGGCGCGCGTCGCGCTCTTGAACGCCGCGTCGGTGGCGGGGCTCCTGATCACCACCGAGTGCGCGATCGCCGATAAGCCGGAAGAGAAGGATAAGATGCCCCCGATGCCTCCGGGCGGCGGCGGCGGGATGTATTAAGAAACTGTGATATAGTGAAGTCAATCTCGGGGGGCGGGGTCACCCGCCCCCCGTTTTTCGAGGTGAGGAAAGCCGTGCCGATCTACGAGTACCAGTGCAGCAAGTGCAACGAAGTGACCGAGCGGCTCCAGGGGGTCAACGACTCTCCGCTCAAGAAGTGCCCTTCCTGCGGCGGCAGGGTGCGGAAGAAGATCTCCTCCGGGGCGTTCGTGCTCAAGGGGACGGGGTGGTACGCCACCGACTACGCCAAGGGGAACGGAAAGAACGGGAAGGGGGAAAAGCCCCCGTCCTGCCCGGCCGCAGGCGGTGAGGCGCCCCCTTCCTGCGCCGGTTGTCCGAAGGCCGAATAGCCGCCATCCCTCGTTCTTCCTCTTGCCCCGGCCGCGCGAAATGAGGTAGATAGGTACATCCTTTCGTGCAGGGGGCGTGAATGTCCGCGCAGCTGATCGACGGGAAAGCGATCGCGGCCGCCGTGCGCGCCGAAATCAAGGAAAGGGCCGCGGAGTTCACCGCCCGCACCGGCATCCGGGCGTGCCTGGCCGCCGTGCTCGTGGGGGAGGACCCGGCCTCCCGCGTCTACGTCCGCAACAAGGGGAAGGCGTGCATCGAGGCGGGGATGCTCTCCCGGCAGATCGACCTCCCCGCGACCACGCCGGAGAGGGATCTCCTGGACCTCGTGGGACAGCTCAACGCGGACGATTCCGTCCACGGGATTCTCGTCCAGCTCCCCCTGCCTGACCAGATCGACGAATCGAAGGTGATCGAGGCGATCGCGCCGGGCAAGGATGTCGACGGGTTCCACCCGGTGAACGCGGGAAGGCTCCTCATCGGCGAGCCCGGGTTTGTCCCCTGCACCCCCTACGGCATCCTCAAGATCCTGGATTACGAAAAGGTGGAGCTCAAGGGAAAGCACGCCGTCGTCGTCGGCCGGAGCAACATCGTCGGCAAGCCCGTGGCCATCCTCCTTCTGTCCCGCCACGCCACGGTGACCATCTGCCACTCGAGGACGCAGGACCTGCCGGGCGTGGTCCGGTCGGCGGACGTGGTGATCGCGGCGGTGGGGAAGGCCGAGATGGTCCGGGGCTCCTGGATCAAGCCGGGGGCGGTCGTCATCGACGTGGGGATCAACCGGCTCCCCGACGGCAGGCTGGTCGGCGACGTGGCTTTCGAGGAGGCCAGGGCCGTCGCCGGGAAGATCACCCCCGTTCCCGGCGGAGTCGGCCCGATGACCATCACGATGCTGCTCCACAACACGCTGGAAGCCGCGCGGCGCAGGGCGGCGGCGGAGTAGCCCCTGGCGGCCCCTTCCGACCGGCGGTATACGCGGACCCACGTCTGGGCGCGGCGCGGCGACAACGGGGATGTCCGGGTGGGATTGACCCACGTGCCCGGCGCGACCCTCGGCGACGCCGTCTACGTGGAGCTCCCTCCCCTGCACGCCGAGGTCGCGATCGGCGAGCCGGTCGGGCTGATCGAATTGTCCTCCGCGGTGTGCGAGGTGGTGGCTCCGGTTTCCGGGATCATCGTCGAGATCAACCCGGCGGCCGAGCACTCTCCCGAGACGATCACGGCCGATCCGTACGGCGAGGGGTGGCTGCTGATGGTCCGGCCGGCGGCGCCCGCCGAGCTGGACTCCCTTCTCACCGGCGAAGAGTACGACCGTCTTGCGGGGGAAGACTAGGGACGGTCCTGGACCGTCCCTGCTCTTGCGCCCTACCGCAGGATCCGGGTGTGCGTGACCGTGTAGATGAAGTGGGCGCGGATCTGGAGGTTTGCGATCTTGTACTCGGAAGGGATCGGATCGTACGGCGACGCCTTCCGGATGGAGCCCAGCGCCTCGTCGTCCAGGGCCCGGTTCCCGGAGCCGTGGATGAGGATGACCGAATCCAGCCTCCCGCTCCGGCTGATGACGAAATCGACGATGACTTCCCCCTCGACGCCGGCCGCCGCCGCCGGGTAGCCCCACACCAGCTCGATCTTCCGCTTGATCCCCGCGAAGTAGGAGATGTACTGGATCTCGGGAGCGTTGAGAGCCGTGAGGTGGGCTCCCTCTCCGCCTTCCTCCACGATCCCGCCCTTGTCGCCGGCCTTCCCGCCGGTCCCCACCGTTTTCCCCGCGGTGCTTCCCGTTCCGCGGCTGGCCGTATCCCCCATCGTAAGGACCATCCTCCCGAGGGAAGGATTCAGGTCCTTGACGGGCTTCCCGGAACTTCCGGGTGCGCCGGCGGCGGGCGCTTCCTTCGCCGGCGGGACCTCGGTTTCCTTGGGCTTCGGCGGAGAGAAGCTTTCTTCCGGCGGCAGGGAGGGATTGACCGGCAGGTCCGGCACGCGCCCCTCCATGACGCGGGGAGGCGGGAGCGCCTTTTCCGCCGCTTTTGCCGGCTTGTCCGGTCTCGCGGGCGGAGGCGGTTTCGGCCGCCCCCCTTCGAGGATCCCGGGCCTGGGCGGAAGGAAGTCGGGCGCCCGCGGAAGATCGGCGAGGTCCACGACCATCACGCTCTCGGCGACCCGCGAGGTCCAGGGGATCAGGGAAGCGACGGCCGCCATCATCAAATGCGCGAGGAAGGAAAGGGCGACGCATGCCGCGATGATCCGGTTATTCGGCATAACATAACATTATAACAGCCGCCTCCCTCTTTCCAATTCCCGGAGGCGCCTGTACCATGAAGAAACGACCTTTTTCAGCCAAGGAGAGCTTCCCATCATCCCGATACGAGACACGATCCCCTCCTCCCGGACGCCGGCCGTCAACCTTGCGCTGATCCTGCTCAACTCGGCGGTCTTCATCTACCAGTTCACGCTGGGGGACGCGGCGCCCGAATTCGTCTATGCCTACAGCGTCATCCCGTACCGGTTCCTGCACCTGTTCTCCTCTCACCCGGTGGAGCTCCTGACCCCGATCTTCGCGATGTTCCTCCACGGCGGATGGCTCCACGTGATCGGCAACATGCTTTTCCTCTACATCTTCGGCGACAACGTGGAGGACATCCTCGGCCACGGAAGGTATCTGGTCTTCTACCTCCTGTGCGGAGTGGCGTCCTTCCTGGTGCAGATCCTGTTCCAGTCGAACTCGATGGTTCCCAACGTCGGCGCCTCCGGCGCGATCGCGGGCGTGCTCGGCGCCTACCTCCTCCTGTTTCCCCGCGCCCGGATCGTCACGCTGCTGCCGATCTTCGTTTTCTTCACGGTCGTGGAGATTCCCGCGTTCATCTTCATCGGCATCTGGTTCCTGATCCAGTTCGCAAGCGGCGCGCTGACGCTCGGGCGCAACGAAGCGCTGTCGGGCGGGGTGGCCTGGTGGGCTCACGTCGGCGGGTTCCTCGCCGGCATGCTTCTCATCAAGCTGATGGCCCCCGGAAGGCCCGCGCGCAGGCCCGTTGTCGTCTGACAATTCCCTTGACACTAAAGTTCCTTTCAGACTTAATTAAAAAAACGGTTTTGCCGATCGATCCACCGGCTGCCGGGCTTCGGGGCAATCGGGAACCTGATAAAACCCATAAGGAGGGAAGGAGATGACGAAGGCGGATCTGGTTGCTTCCATGGCTGAGTCAGCGGGCATCAGCAAGGCTGTGGCGGAGAAATCGCTGAACGGTTTTATCTCCGCGGTCGGAAAAGCTTTGAAGAAGGGCGACAAGCTTGCCCTGACGGGGTTCGGCACCTTCAGCGTGAGCAACCGGAAGGCCCGTATGGGACGCAACCCCCAGACCGGCGAACAGATCAAGATCAAGGCGGCGAGGGTTCCCAAGTTCTCGGCGGGCAAGGGCCTCAAGGAAGCGGTCGGCGGAAAGAAGAAATAGTCCCAGGCTCAAAGCTAGGCGGAAAACCAGCTCCCCCGGCCGCGCACCGAACGTGGCCGGGGATTTTTTTTTGGGACGGTCCTGCAGAGGGACTTGGCAGGACCACAAAGGGATCGCGGTCACACAGCCGGGGTGGATGGGCCAACAGGGGACGCCAGGACCGTCCCGCCTTTTCGTCCGCGGCGAGGAGACGCAATGTTTTCCAATATACTATTGCCCACCGATTTTTCCGACTGTTCCGCGGAAGCGGCACGGGTCGCAAGGCTTCTGGCGGAACGGTTCGGTTCGCGGATCGTCGTGCTCCATGTCCTCGACGAACCCGCCGCGCTGGACCCCATGTTCCGCGGGGACGTCCCGCTGGAGCTGCTCCGCAGCCGCATGGAGCAGTTCGCCCGGGAAAGCCTGGACGCGTTCCTCGCGGCGCACTTCTCCGGGTTCGGAAACCTTGATACGATGCTTGCCGCCGGGATCCCTTACCGGGAAATCATCCAGAAGGCGCGGGAGTGCGGGGCCGGCCTGATCGTGATCGGCACGCACGGCCGCACGGGCGTGGAGCACGTCCTCTTCGGCAGCACGGCCGAGAAGGTGGTCCGCATCGCCCCCTGCCCCGTGCTCACCGTCCGCATGGGGGGGAAGGAATTCGTCCACCCGTAATCTTTCCATCCAGAGGAGGATCAAGCAGAGATGACGACGATCATCGATGTGCACGGAAGACAGGTGCTGGACTCGCGGGGGAACCCCACCGTGGAGGTGGAAGTGCGCCTGGAATCGGGGGCGGAGGGGCGCGCGATCGTTCCTTCCGGGGCGTCGACGGGCACGCGGGAGGCCGTGGAGCTGCGGGACGGCGACCCGAAGCGGTACCAGGGCAAAGGGGTCCTGAAAGCGGTCCGCAACGTGAACAAGGTGATCGCCCCGAAGCTGATCGGCCTCGACGCGACCGAGCAGTCCTACCTCGACGGCGTCCTCATCGGGCTGGACGGCACGGAGAACAAGGGGAAGCTCGGGGCCAACGCCATCCTGGGCGTCTCCATGGCCGCGGCGAGAGCGGCGGCGGAGGCCTGCGGGCTGCCGCTGTACCAGTACATCGGCGGCATCGGCGGGCGCACCCTGCCCGTTCCGATGATGAATATCCTGAACGGCGGCTCCCACGCGGACAACAACGTGGACATCCAAGAGTTCATGGTCATGCCGGTGGGGGCGTCGTCGTTCGCCGAGGCGCTCCGGATGGGCGTGGAGACGTTCCATCACCTGAAGAAAGTTCTGAAAGGAAAGGGCCTCAACACGAACGTGGGCGACGAGGGAGGATTCGCCCCTCTCCTTTCGTCGAACGCCGAGGCGATCGAGGTGATCCTCGAGGCGATCACGAAGGCCGGCTACAAGCCGGGCAGGGAGATCGGGATCGCTCTCGACTCGGCGGCCTCCGAGTTCGGCGAGAAAGGGAAGTACGTCTTCCGGAAGTCGGACGGCTCGAAGAAGGACGCGGAGGGGATGGTGAAGTTCTATGAGGACCTGTGCCGGCAGTATCCCATCCTGTCCATCGAGGACGGATTCTCCGAGGACGACTGGAACGGCTGGAAGCTGTTCACGCGGGCGATGGGGAAGAAGATCCAGATCGTGGGCGACGACGTCTTCGTGACCAACCCGAAGATCCTCCGCAAGGGGATCGAAGAGAAGGCGGCGAACTCCGTCCTCATCAAGCTGAACCAGATCGGGACGGTGACCGAGACGATCGACGCCGTGGAGATGGCCAAGCGCGCGGGGTGGACGTCCGTGGTGTCCCACCGCTCGGGCGAGACGGAGGACACCACCATCGCCGACTTCGTGGTGGGACTGAACATCGGGCAGATCAAGACCGGCTCGGCCTCCCGCACCGACCGGATCGCGAAGTACAACCAGCTGCTGCGGATCGAGGAGGAGCTCGGCCCCGCCGCCCGGTTCATGGGGAGGGGAGTGTTCTATAATATCTGACATGAAACGCCGGTTCGTCGCGCTCATCGTGCTGGACGGGTGGGGCTACCGCGAAGAGGCGGAGGCCAACGCGATCGCCCTGGCCAACACCCCGTTCTTCGACCGCCTGTGGACGGAGTTTCCCCACACGCTCATCCATGCTTCCGAGGAGCGCGTCGGGCTGCCCGCGGGGCAGATGGGAAACTCGGAGGTGGGACACCTGAACCTCGGGGCGGGCCGGGTCGTCTACCAGGACCTCGTGCGGATCTCGAAGGCGATCCGCTCGGGGGAATTCTTCGGGATCCCGGCCTTCCATAAGGTGATGGACGCGGCTTCGGCGCGGGGGAAGGCGCTCCACCTCATCGGCCTTCTGTCCGACGGCGGCGTCCATTCTCTCCACACGCACCTGTACGCTTTCCTCGAGATGGCGAAGCAGAGGTCCGTCCCCCGCGTGTACGTCCATGCGATCCTCGACGGCAGGGACACCCCGCCGACCAGCGGCATCCACCACGTGGAGAACCTCCTGGCGAAAATGAAGGAGATCGGGATCGGGGAGGTGGCGACGGTCGGGGGCAGGTATTACGCGATGGACCGCGACAACCGCTGGGAACGGGTGGAGCGGGCCTACCGGGCCATGGTGCGGGGAGAAGGGAAGGAGAGGGCGGAGCCGGTTGCCGCGGTTTCGGCCTCTTACGCGGCGGGGAAGACCGACGAGTTCATGGAGCCCGCGGTGATCACGCGGGACGGCCGTCCCGTGGGACGCATCTCCCCTGGAGACTCCGTGATCTTCACCAACTTCCGCGCGGACCGCGCCCGCGAGCTCACCCGCGCCCTCGCCATGGAAGGGTTCGACAGGTTTCCTCGCCCGGAACGCCTGGACCTTGCGTACGCAAGCATGACCGTCTACGATGAAACGCTCGGCCTGCCGGCGGGATTCGCGCCGCAGGCGCTGGAAAACATCCTGGCCTCCGTGTTCGCCGCCCACGGCATCCGGAACCTGCGCATCGCCGAAACCGAGAAGTACGCGCACGTGACCTACTTCTTCAACGGGGGCGAGGAGAAGGTGTTCCCCGGCGAGTCGCGGATCCTCATCCCGTCCCCCTCCGTGCCCACGTACGACCTTCAGCCGGAGATGAGCGCCTACGAGGTGGGGGAGCGCGCGGATGCGGAGATCGGCTCCGGCAAATACGACGCGATGATCCTGAACTTCGCCAACGGGGACATGGTCGGGCACACGGGGATCCTGTCCGCCGCCATACGGGCGGTGGAGGCCGTCGACCAAAACCTCCGGCGCGTCGTGGAAAAGGTCTGGAAGCTCGGGGGAGTCGCCCTGGTCACCTCCGACCACGGCAACGCCGAGCTGATGGTGGACCCGGAGACGGGGGAGCCGCACACGGCGCACACGACGAACCCCGTCCCTCTTGTCTACGCGGATCCCGCGTGCAGGAAGGGCCTCGTCCTCCGGGAGGACCGCGCCCTGGAGGACCTCGCGCCCACCCTCCTTCACCTGCTGGAAATCCCCTCTCCCCCGGAGATGACCGGGCAGGACCTCCGGAAGCGGTGAGCGGGGGGATCGGAGAGGCGATGCGGAAAAAGTCGATCCTCGTCATCAGCAACGACGCCAGCGTCCGCGACATGCTGGCGAACCTCCTGTCGGAATCCGGGTTCCACGTGTCGCTGGCCGGCACCGGGGCGGAGGCGCTCAAGATCGCCGCCAGCACGGCCCTGGACTATGCCCTGGCCGACCTGTTCCTCCCGGATTACTCGGGTGTCGAGCTCAAGCGGCGGCTCTACCGCCTGTCCCCGAAGACCCGGCTCATCGTCGCCTCCTCCTTCACGACCATCAAGAGCTCGGACGACGTCCTGCGGTTCGGCTCCTCCGACTTCATCCTCGACCAGAGGGAGCTTCTGGACCTGATCCGGGCCGCGGGGGAGGAACGCTCCCCGGTGGCGCCCCCCGTGACCGACGACCGGCTGAAACACTGCCTCATCGAGACGATCGACGTCCTGGTGGGGCTCCTGGAGGTGAACGATCCGTTCTTTGGAGGGAACTCCCACATCACGATGGAGTATGCCCGCTCCGTCGCCGAAGAGATGAAGCTCAGCCAGGAGATGATCGACGAGATCGTGGTGGCCTCCCTGCTGCACGACATCGGCAAGATCGGGATCAAGAGCGAGATCCTCACGTCGAAGAAGGAGATCACCGAGTCGGACTTCAAGACGATCAAGTCCCACTGCGAGAACGGCGCGAAGATCCTCGATTCGATCGATTTCCCGTGGAAGATCCGGCCGATCGTCATCCATCACCACGAGCGGTACGACGGAAAGGGCTACCCGAGCGGGCTGAAGGGACGGGAGATCCCGATCGGGGCGCGGATCCTGTCCGTCGTCGACGCCTTCGCGGCGATGACCGCGAACCGCCCCTACCGGCGCAGCCTCACCAAGGAAGAGGCGATCCAGGAGCTCCACAAGAACGTGGGGACCCAGTTCGACCCCGAGGTCGTCGAGATCTTCACCGGCGTGGTCGAGCGGAAATACTACTTCCGCGGGGTGGGAGCCAAGCCCAAGGTCCTGATGGTGGACGACGAGGTCGACTACCTTACCCTCCTCAAGCTCAAGCTGGTGAACGAGGGATTCGACGTCGTCGCCACGGACAGCGCCGAGGAGGCCCTGAAGCTCATGATGCTGGAGAAGCCCGACCTGGCCGTGATCGACGTGGTCATGCCGGGGATGGACGGCCTCGCCATGTTCCGGAAGATGCGGGAGACGGGGAGCGAACTCGCCGACATCCCGGTCATCTTCCTCACCGCCAAGGACGATACGCAGGTGAAGGTGGAGGCGCTGTACCTGGGGGCCGAGGATTACCTCATCAAGCCGGTCGACCTCAAGGAGCTCGCGGCGCGGATCCGGAACATCATCCGGAGGGATTCCCGCCTCCGGAAAGGGACGGTGGGCGCCAGCCAGGGAGTGGTGGGGGACTTGAAGAACCTCGGCATCCCCGACATCGTCCAAACGTTGCACCTCGGATTGAAGACGGCTTGTGTTACCCTGAAGGCCGCGGGTGGTGGAGAGGGGCGCATCTACTTCGAAAACGGGCGGATCCGCCACTGCGAAGTGGGGAAGCTCTCCGGCGAGGAGGCCTTCTACAAGCTGCTGTACCTGCAGGAAGGCCCTTTCGTCATCGCCCACGGCCAGACGACCCGGCTGCGGACCATCTCGATGGACGAGATGCAGCTGATGATGGAAGGTCTGCGGCGCATGGACGAGGAGAAGAAGGAAGGAGTTCCCGAGTGACCCTGTTTTCCAGGGAGCGAAGGAGAAAGGAGAGACGCCAGAGAATGGCCACGGTTGTTTTTACCGTCCAGAGCGGCCGGGATCCGGCAAAGGTTTCCTCCCCGGTCACCGGGACCGTGAGGGACCTGTCCGCGCTCGGCATGTCGGTCGTCACCCCGAAGATCGCGCCCGACGGCATCCACGTCATGTACGACACCCTGATGACCACGCGCAACCGGGTGGACGCGACCGTCTTCGTCGAGGGAGATCCCCCCGTCCGGGTGTCGGGAAGAGTCGTCTGGTTCCGCGGGGCGGAGGAGCCGAAGGGATCGTACATCTTCGGCATGCAGTTCGACCAGCCCACCGCGGAGTTCGAGGAGGGACTCGACCTCCGGTAGCGCTGGAAAGCCGCAGAGACATTTTGCCCTTGCCTTGGGAAACCTTCCGGATATACTGTAGTTTTCCGTTCAGGCAAGCTTCCTTGCGTGCGAGAGTGGCGGAATGGCAGACGCGCCGGACTTAGGATCCGGTGGGCAACCGTGAGGGTTCAAATCCCTCCTCTCGCACCACCGAACGGCGGGTCTTTATCTAAATAGAGGGAAAGAGAAAAGGGCGATGAAAACGAGCGTGGAAACGGTCAGCGGCGTGGAGAAGCGGATCCGGGTGGAGGTCCCTCCGGACGAGGTGGCCAGGCGGATCGAGGAGGGGTACGCCGAGGTCCGGAAGATGGTCCCCTTGCGGGGATTCCGGAAGGGGAAGGCCCCGATGTCCATGGTGAAGCGGCTCTTCAAGGATCACGTGGAGGGGGAGGTCGCCGAGCACCTGGTGAAGGAATCGATCGCCGAAGCCGTCAAGGAGAACAGCCTCCGCGTCCTCTCCATGCCCAAAATCGACGGCGCGAAGATCGCCGAGGGGCAGGAATTCGCCTTCACCGCGACCTTCGAGGTGATCCCCGAGGTGACGCCCGCCGGGTACAGGGGGCTGCCCGTGGTGAAGGAGAAGGTGGAGGTCAAGGAGGAGCAGGTGGATGCCGCGCTCGCGGACCTTCGGGAGTCCTTCGCCAGTTACCATGCCGTGGAGGAGCGGGGGGCGGCCGAGGGCGACCTTCTCGAGGTGGGTTTTTCCTCCTCCGCGGGCGGCGAGGCGATCGAAACCGGCCAATCCGCGAGCCTGATCCTCGGCGGGGGGATCCCCTTCGGGAAGGAGCTGGAGTCGGCCCTCGCCGGCATCCGGCAGGGCGACCGGAAGGTCGTCGAGGTGGAGTACCCGGAGGACCTCCCCAACAAGAAGTATGCCGGGAAGAAGGTGCGCTTCGACGTTGCCGTGAACGCCGTCCGGGAGAAGCGCCTGCCGGAGATGGACGAGGAATTCGTAAAGAATTTCAACGATATAAAGAGTATGGAAGAGCTTCGGTCGAAGATCGCGGAACGGTTGCGGGGAGAGGCCGAGGAGCGGTCCCGTCACCGCTCGGAGGAGGAGATCCAAAGGGGGCTGATGGAGAAGAACGCCTTCGACGTTCCCCGGTCGCTGGTCGACCGGCAGATCTTCCGCATGATCGAGGACACGGCGAACCGGCTGGCCTCCCAGGGAATCGACCTAAAGAAAGTGAACATGGATTTCGAAAAGATGAAAGAGCGGTTCGCCCCGAACGCGGAACGGGCCGTCCGGGTTTCCCTGCTGCTCGACGCGATCGCGAAGCAGGAAACCATCGACGTCCCGTTTTCCGAGATCGAGTCCGAGATGAAAGAGATGGCGGCCGCCGCCCGGATGAGCTATGAAAAGGTGAGGGAGCTCTACGGGGACGAAGACCGGCTGGACGCCCTCCGGAACCGGCTCCTGGAGCGGAAGGTGATGGCGTTCCTGCTCGAGAACGCGGACGTCAAAGAGGAGGTTTCGGCCGAATGACCCTCGTGCCCATCGTGGTGGAGCAGACCAGCCGCGGCGAACGGTCCTACGACATCTATTCCCGGCTGCTCAAGGACCGGATCGTCTTCATCGGGAACCCGATCGACGACGACATCGCCAACCTGGTCATCGCGCAGCTGCTGTTCCTCGAGGCCGAGGACCCGGACAAGGACGTCAACCTCTACATCAACTCCCCCGGCGGGCTGGTGACGGCCGGCATGGCGATCTACGACACCATGCAGTTCATCAAGCCCAAGGTGGCCACCGTGTGCATCGGCCAGGCCGCCTCGATGGCCGCGGTGCTCCTGGCCGGCGGGGCCACGGGGAAGCGAACGGCCCTGCCCAACGTGCGGATCCTCATCCACCAGCCGATGGGGGGGACCCGGGGCCAGGCCACCGACATCAAGATCCAGGCCGAGGAAATCCTCCGGATGCGGGAGGAGCTGAACAAGATCCTTTCGAAGCATACGGGGCAGTCCCTGGAGCGGATCGCGTTGGACACCGAGCGGGACTACTTCATGTCGGCGGAGCAGGCGAGGAGCTATGGTATAATTGACATAGTTGTCGAAAAACGGCTGGCGGCCGCAAGGCCGCTCGTGGATTGACGGAGGCCCCCCATTGACGCGGAAATTCAACGATAAGGCGAACCTTCTGGTCTGCTCCTTCTGCGGCAAGGCGCAGAACGAGGTGCGGAAGCTGATCGCGGGGCCGACGGTGTACATCTGCGACGAGTGCGTCGAGCTGTGCAATGACATCATCTCGGAAGAGACCGAGGTCGAGCACTCTTTAGACGAGAAGCGA
>Ga0334722_10001798_pt1 | contig 25676 bp, 20 predicted proteins | sample C3_bottom_MG_FD_207210 | JGI IMG/M metagenome (GOLD analysis project Ga0334722, IMG submission 207210) | Sediment microbial communities from Yellowstone Lake, YNP, Wyoming, USA - C3_bottom | ecosystem: Environmental > Aquatic > Freshwater > Lake > Sediment | place: USA: Wyoming | collected... | reverse complement strand
CAGAAGGGAGACCGGCCGGTCCTGCCCGCGGAGGGAGGAGAAGTTCCCTACCATCCGAAGCGCGCCGAAACGGTCTCGCGGATGCGGCGGAAGACGTCGTCCGCCGGCAGGGAGCCGTCGATCCGGAGGATCCGGCCCGGATCGCGGGCCTGCAGGCGCAGATATCCCTCGCGCACCTTCCGGTGGAATTCGAAAGACTCGGACTCGATGCGGTCCGGGTGGGCGCCGCGCCCGCGGATCCGGGTGAACCCGTCCTCCGGGGAGATGTCGAGGAGGAAGGTCAGGTCGGGGGAAACGCCGCCGGACGCGAAGCCGTTCAGCCACTCGATCCGATGAGCCTCGATCCCCCGGGAAAACCCCTGGTAGGCCGTCGTGGCGTCGAAAAAGCGGTCGCATAAAACCGCCTGGCCGGAGGCCAGCGCGGGGAGGATCACCCCACGGACGTGTTGCGCGCGCGCGGCTTCGTACAGGAGCAGTTCGGTTTCCGGGAAGACGGCCTCCTCCCGGGGAGAGAGCAGGAGGGAGCGGATTTCGTCGGCAAGGGAGGTGCCTCCCGGTTCCCGGGTGACCCGGTGGGGGACTCCCTTTTCCTTAAGATAGTCGGAAAGAAGCCGGACCTGGGTGGTCTTCCCGGACCCCTCGATCCCTTCGAACGTGACGAACGGGGCGCTCAGCTAGCACTCCGAGAATCCGCACGAGCGGCACTTGAGGCACCCCTCCTGCATCTCGACCTGGCTGCCGCAGTCGGGGCAGGCGCCGCGCGCGATCTCCAGGTCAACGGCCCGGGAGGGGGCCGCCTGGGAGGATGAGGCGAGGACGGGATTCCCCGAAGGTCCGGGGAGTCCGGCGAACATCGTGTCGACGTTTTCCATGTACCATTCGATGGCCTTGGAGACCGCGTCCGCGCACGACAGGATCTTCCCGCCGTTTCCGCCCCAGGCGGGGAGATGGCAGGAGATCCCCTTGAGCTGCTTGATGATCTGGTCGGGCTGGACCCCGGAGCGGAGGGCCAGGGACACGAGTCTCCCGATCGCTTCCGACTGGGAAGCGGCGCACCCGCCGGCCTTCCCCATCTGGTTGAAGATCTCGAAGATCCCCTGGCGGTCGCGGTTGAGGGTGACGTAGAGCTTCCCGCAGCTCGTCTTCATCTCCTTGGTGACGCCCAGCAGGGTGTCGGGGCGGGGCCGCGGGGCGACGAACCCCGGCTCGGCCTCGGGGACCCCGGACGCAGCGACGGCGGCCTCCTTGCGGTTGACCTCGCCGATGTTCAGCACCTGCTCGTCGCGGCTCCGGTCCCGGTAGACGGTGACGCCCTTGCAGCCCAGCCGGTAGGCCAGGACGAAGACCTTCCGGATGTCCTCCCGGGTCGCCTCGGCGGGGAAGTTGACCGTCTTGGACACGGCGTTGTCGACGAACTTCTGGAAGGCGGCCTGCATCCGCAGATGCGCCTCCGGGGAGATGTCGTGCGCCGTCACGAAGATCCTCCGGACCTCGTCGGGGATCCCCTCCACGTGCCGCAGCGAGCCGGCCTGCGAAATCTCCTTCATCTTCTCGACCGAGTAGAGCCCGCGACGCCGCATCTCCGCCTCGAAGAGGGGGTGCCCCTCGACCAGGTGGTCGTTGTCCATCACGTTGCGGATGAACGACAGGGCGAAGATCGGCTCGATCCCGCTGCTGCAGCCGGCGATGATGCTGATGGTCCCCGTCGGGGCGATCGTCGTCGTCGTGGCGTTGCGCCGGGGGATGCTCTGACGCTCGGGGAACACGCTGATCCCGTAATTCGGGAAGGCCCCCCGCTCGCGGGCCAGGTGGCAGGACGCCGAAGCCGACTCCTCCTGGAGGAAGTTCATGATCTCCTGGGCGATGGCCAGCGCCTCGTCCGAGTCGTAGGGGATGCCGAGCCGGATCAGCATGTCGGCGAATCCCATCGCCCCCAGCCCGATCTTCCGGTTCCCCATCGTCATCTGCCGGATCTCGTTCAGCGGGTAGTTGTTCCTGTCGATGACGTCGTCCAGGAACCGGACCGCGGTGTGGACCGCGGCCTTGAGCTTCTCGTAGTCGATCCGCGCGCCGCCGTTCTCTCCCAGGATCATGTTGGCGAGGTTGACGGAGCCCAGGTTGCAGCTTTCATAGGGCAAAAGCGGCTGCTCGCCGCAGGGATTCGTGCTCTCCATCGCGCCGAGCCGCGGGGTGGGGTTGTCCCGGTTGATCCGGTCCAGGAAGATGATCCCCGGCTCCCCGTTGCGCCACGCGGAGTCCACGATCTTCTCGAACACCTCGCGGGCCTTGATCCGGGCGGCGATCTCCATGGAGTGGGGGTTGACGAGCGCGTACTCGGCGTCGGCCTCCACCGCCTTCATGAACTCCTCGGTCAGCGCCACGGAGATGTTGAAGTTGTTCAGCCGGTCGTTCTTCGTCTTGCAGGTGATGAAATCGAGGATGTCGGGGTGGTCGACCCGGAGGATCCCCATGTTGGCGCCCCGCCGGGTCCCTCCCTGCTTGATCGTCTCGGTGGCCGCGTCGAAAACGGTCATGAAGGAGATGGGGCCGGACGAGATCCCCTTGGTCGACTTGACCACGTCGTGCTTCGGGCGCAGGCGGGAGAAGGAGAATCCGGTCCCTCCGCCGCTCTTGTGGATGAGCGCGGTGTTCTTGACCGCCTCGAAGATGGACTCCATCGAGTCTTCGACGGGCAGCACGAAGCAGGCCGACAGCTGCTGCAGCTCCCGCCCCGCGTTCATGAGGGTGGGGGAGTTGGGCACGAAATCCAGCCGGATCATCAGGGCATAGAACGTCTCCGCCCACTGCAGGACGACCTCGGGGAGGGCGCCGTAGTAAAATCCTTCCGCCGCCGCGATGTTGTGGGCCACACGGGCGATCATCTCCTCGGGCGTCTCCAGGGTTTCGCCTTTCTTGAGATATCGCCGTTCGAGCACTTTCCGGGCGTTCTCGGAGACCGGCAACGGCCCGTATTTCCGGAACATCCGCTCGACCCATTCCTTCGGCGGAAGCTCGGGAACCGCTTTCCCCGCGGCGCGCGCGTCGAATTCCGGCAGAGGGGCCGGGACAGCAACAGGGGCGGGCACGTTCAGATCCATCTTCTACTCCATCGGGACGGTATTCCCCTTAAGGGAGAGTGCCTGTCCAATTGATAGGATAGCTTATCTTGTGGCTTTCCGGCGACACTCATACAAGATATGGGGTTCATCCTATCCTGTCAAGAAAAACGCAAGAGAAAATAAAAATTCAGCCAACCATCATGTTTCAGGATATTTATCTGGTAATAGAACACAGTTTGCCAGGGGGAGGGGAGGATGCGCCGGATATCGCCCGGGAAGTCGTCCGATAACGCATTGTTTTTAAAAATAATTTTTTTTTTGATCCTTCCACCGCCCGCGAAAGGACCTCCTTCAGATCGAGAGTGCTCCGGCGGCCGGCCTGAAACGGAAGCGTACGCAGGGTGCCGTCCGGCTCCTTCACGGGCGCTCCTCCCGCGGATCCCCTTATCCAGGCGGGGAAAGGGGGCAAACGGGCTTTCGAAATTTCGGCTTGATTATCGCCCGGCGTTGCAGTATGTATACAGTCGACAATCTCCATAACGGATATCATTTGTCGGCTTGCGTCGAAAAACATCAAATATCCGGATGAAGAAAGGGGCGTCTATGGTTCCCCTGCGCCGGGACTCGATTCGCATCGTGGCACCGGTTGTCTTCCTCGCGCTTTGCCTGTTCGCAATGGCTCCCCGTTCCGCAGCCTGGGCCCTGGACAACGGGCAATGCCACGACTGCCACGGCGATTCCGGGATCCTTGCGTGGTCGGCAAAGGAGAAGGCCGGCAACGTCAAGCCGGGGGGGCCGGAAAAGGCGCACCGCAACGTGGCGCCCTTCCCCGGGATCTCCCTCCATGTCGACCCCGGCAAGTACAAGGCCTCCGTGCACGCGGATCTCTCCTGCACCGACTGCCACGGGGATATCAAGGACCTCCCCCACATCGCCCGGCTCGCCCCCGTCGATTGTTCGGGCTGCCACTCCGAGGCGGCGGCGGTCTACAAGAAGAGCCGGCATGTGGTGGTGCACAGCAAGGGCGTGAAGGCGGATACCCCGCGGTGCTTCGACTGCCACGGCGCGCACGCGATCCCGAAATCGTCCGTTTCCACTTCCCCGGTCTACTTCCGGAACCTCGCGGCGACCTGCACCCGGTGTCACGGAAGCCGGGAGGTCACCGACCGGTCCGACATCCCCATCCCCGGCGCCGCCCGCATGTACGAGAAGAGCATCCATAACCGGGCGATCGTCGAAAAGGGGCTGAACAAGTCCGCCACCTGCACCGACTGCCACGGATCGCACGATCTCAAGGACCGGCTCGACCCCTCCTCGCCCATCTTCCGGACGAACATCCCCGCCACCTGCGGGAAGTGCCACTACGGCGTCTTCGCGATCTTCCGGGACAGCGTGCACGGGGTCGCGTTCGCCCGCGGCGTCCCCGACGCCCCGGGCTGCACGGACTGCCACGGGGAGCACGACATCCGGCAGGCGTCCGACCCCGGTTCCTCGGTCTCGTTCGCGGCGGTGTCCCAGAAGACGTGCCCTTCCTGTCACTCCGCGGAGAAGCTGTCCAGCCGGTACGGCATCTCCACGGAGAAAGTGAAGGGGTACGAGGAGAGCTTCCACGGCCTCTCCCAGCGGCTGGGGGACCGGACGGTGGCCAACTGCTCCTCGTGCCACGGCGTCCACGAGATCTTCCGTTCCTCCGACCCGCGCTCGACCGTCAACCCGAAGAACCTCCAGGTCACCTGCGGGAAGTGCCACCCCGGGGCCACGGAGAACTTCGCCAAGGGGAACATCCACGTGGGCCCCGGCGGCATCGGCGGGCAGGTCAAGTACTGGGTGGAGAAGATCTACATCTGGATGATCGTCGTGGTCATCGGCGGGATGCTGCTCCACAACGGAGCCGACTACATCCGGAAGATGCAGGAGATCTACCGGAAGCGGAGGGAGTGGGATCATCCGGGGTACGAGCGGTTGAACGCTTCGGAGCGGTTGCAGCACATCCTCACCCTGACGACGTTCTTCGCCCTCGTCCTCACCGGCTTCGCCCTGAAATTCAAGTGGTCGATCCCGTTCCTCCCGGACGCGACCAACGTCGCGCTGCGCGGGACGGGGCACCGGGTGGCCGCCGTCCTCATGGTGGCGACCTGCATCTACCACCTCCTGTACGTGATCTTCACGCTTCGCGGACGCGACCAGTTCGCGCGAATGATGCCCCGCCTGCAGGACGCCTGGGACGTCGTGGGGATGCTCAGGTATTATGCCGGGCTTTCCTCCCACAAGCCGCCGTTCGGCCGCTACAGCTACATCGAGAAGGCGGAGTACCTCGCGCTGGTGTGGGGATCGATCGTCATGATCGTCACGGGGTTCCTGCTCTGGTTCCAGGACGCGGCGCTCAAGCACCTCCCCATGTGGGGGCTGGACGTGGCGACGATCGTCCACTACTACGAAGCGATCCTGGCGACCCTGGCGATCATCGTCTGGCACCTGTATTACGTGATGATCAACCCTGACTTCGCCCCGCTCTCGCTCACCTGGATCGACGGGAAGCTTTCCCGGCACCACATGGAGCATGAACACGCGCTCGAGCTCGAGGAAATCGACGCGGCTTCACTGCGCGGGGAGGCCCCGGCGCCGGGAACAACAAGGATCGCAACGGAGGAGTCATGAAACGGTTGCAGATGCTGTTATTGCCCGTGGTCCTGGCCGCGGCGATCTTCCTGCGGCCCGGGGTCGCGGCGGCCGCGGCCCGCGTGGGGGGGGAGTGCATGGAGTGCCACGGCGACAAGACGATCGAGAAATCCCTCCCGGGCGGGGGGGTGCTGTCGCTGTTCGTCGACGAGAAGGCGTACCGGGAATCCGTGCACGGGAAAGGGGCCTGCACGACGTGCCACCCCGATGCGAAATCCCCCCACGGCAAACTGGCGAAGGTCTCCTGCGGCAAGTGCCACCCGGACGCGGAGAAGTCATACTCCCAGAGCACGCACGGGAAGGGGCACGCGAAGGGCGAACGCGAGGCCGCGTGGTGCTCCGACTGCCACGGGAAGCACGACATCCGCAAGAGCCGGGACACCGCCTCGCGGACGTTCCGCCTGACCATCGTGGGCGTCTGCCTCAAGTGCCACAAGGACCGCGCGATCGAGGACAAGTACGGTCTTCCCGGCCAGCAGGTGATGGAGGCGTACGAGAAGAGCGTTCACGGCATGGCCCTTAAAAAATCCGGCCTGATGGGGACCGCGGTCTGCCCGGACTGCCACGGCAACCATGCGATCCTCCCCGGAGACCAGCCCCGCGCCGCCACCCACCGGCAGAACATCCCGACGCTGTGCGGGAAGTGCCATGTCGGGATCCTGGAGGAGTATGAGAAAAGCGTGCACGGGAAGGGGATGCGCGGCGGGATCGCCGAGTCGCCGGTGTGCACGGACTGCCACGGGGAGCACAAGATCACCAAGATCAGCGACCCGTCGTCGCCGGTGTTCGCGAAGAACATCCCGAAGACCTGCTCTTCCTGCCACGAGAAGGAGGGGATCTCCAGCCGGTACGCCCTGCCCAAGAAGCGGTTCTCGACCTACATGGACTCCTTCCACGGGATTGCCCTGGAGTACGGGATGACCAAGGCGGCCAACTGCGCCTCGTGCCACGGGTTCCACGACATCCTCCCCTCGGCCGACCCGGCGTCCCGGGTGAACAAGGCGAACCTCCCCCGCACCTGCGGGAAATGCCACCCCAACGCGGGGCCGAACTTCGCGAAGGGGCCGATGCACGTGGAGGTGACTCCGCAGAAGGCGATGGGGGTCTTCGCCGTGCGGGTCTTCTACACGATCTTCATTTCCGTGCTGGTGATGCTGTTCGTCCTTCACGTCGGGCTGGAGCTTTTGGGCAGGCGCCGCCGCAAACGGATGGAGGAGGGCGGAAAAGGATGACGCCGATGAGCGCCGGGACGCCGAAATCCGTCTCCATCGTCCGCATGTCCTTCATGTTCCGGGTCCAGCACGCGCTGCTCATGGTCACGCTGCTGGTGCTCGCGCTGACCGGTTTTGCCCTGATGTACCACGAGAACTGGCTCGGGCGGAATCTGATACGCCTGGAGGGCGGAGTCCTGTACCGGGGGTTCCTCCATCGCGCCGCGGCCTCCCTTCTGATGGGCCAGCTGATCTTCCACGCCTTCTACATGCTGTTCACCCGGGGGGGAAAGAAGGAGTTCGGAGAGTTCCTCCTGGTGCGGCAGGATTTCGCTGATTTCCTCCAGGCGATCCGGTACAATCTGGGGACCGCTGCGGAGTATCCCCGGTTCGGCAAATACGGCTACAAGGAAAAGTTCCAGTATTGGGGAGCTACGCTCGGCATCTTTCTCATCTCGGTGACCGGCATCATCCTCTGGGCGGAGACCTTCTCGATGCGGTTCCTCCCCAAGGTCGTGCTGGACATCACGCTCATCGTCCATGGCTACCAGGGGCTGCTGGCGTTCGTCATCCTCCTGTTCTGGCACATGTACAACGAGCACCTGCACCCTTCCGTCTTCCCGATGAACGCCGCCTGGCTGACGGGCAGGGTGGATGCGGAGTGGCTTCGACAGGAGCACCCTCTGGAATACGAAAAAATGAAGCGGGAAGGGGTTCTATGAAGGGAACGGTTCTTACCGCAGGGTTGGTCGTCGCCCTCCTGGGGATGTGCGCGCCGGGGCTGCCGCAGCCCGCTTCGGCCCGGATCTCCCTGGAGAAGTGCACCCTCTGCCACGGCAAGCAGGAGTTCCGGAAGATCCTCGTGGACGGGAAGATCCGCGAGCTGTTCGTGACGGCCGACAGCCTGAAGGGCTCGGTGCACGAGAAGAAGACGTGCGTGGACTGCCATTTCGACATCAGCGAGATCCCGCACCGGGAGCGCCCGCGCCGGGTGAACTGCACCCACTGCCACTACAAGGGGAACGCCGAAGGGGCCCCCCAGTCGGACGGCTATCTCGCCTACTTCGAATCCGTGCACGGGAAGGCGATCGCCCGGGGGAACGCGAAAGCTCCGTTGTGCCAGGACTGCCACGGCAGCCACTTCATCCTCAAAGTGAAGAGCGATGCGTCCCTGGTCGCGCAGGGGAACGTCGCGGAGACGTGCGGGCACTGTCACATCCAGATCTACGCGCAATACAAGACCTCGGTCCACGGCGTGGCGGCGGCCAAGGGGATCAAGGAAGCGCCGTCGTGCACGGGATGCCACGGGGAGCACAAGATCTACAGCCCCAAGGATCCCAAGTCCACGGTGTACGCGACCCACGTGGCCGAGCAGTGCTCCAAGTGCCACGGTTCCGTGTCCATCATGAGCAAGTTCGGCATCGAGACGGAAAAGGTGGAGACCTACAGGGAGTCGTTCCACGGCGTGGCGAGCCAGTTCGGGTCGCGGACGGTGGCCAACTGCGCCTCCTGCCACGGCACGCACGAGATCCGGCCCGAAGCGGACCCCCTGTCCTCGGTGAACCCGAAAAACGTCGCGAAGACCTGCGGGAAGTGCCATCCCGGCGCGAACGCCAACGTCGCCGTCGGCAAGATGCACGTGGACGCCAAAAAGAAGGAGGCCGGCATCGTCTACTATGTGGCGTCCTTCTTCAAATACCTCACCATCGGCACAATGCTCGCCCTCATCATCCACATCCTGTTGGACATGTACGGGCGGACCAAGCGGCTGCGCGGGGAGAAGTAGGGAGCGAACCATATGTCCGTGGACGAAAAGAAAGAGCCTTCGCAGGGGAACCTCGAGCGGGAGATCGACGACGCCGTTTCCGGCGAGACGGCCGGCCTCGACCCGGCCCGGGCCGCCGAGATCCGGGAAAAGATCCGGCAGCGGGTGCGCGCGGAGATGGAGCGGGAGATCCGGATCCGGACGGCGGCCGACCGGCGGGCGGAGGAACGCAGGCTCCGGGAAGAGCGCCGCAAAGAGAAACACCACGAGGAAGGGGAGATGTTCCAGCGGTTCAACCGGAACTTCCGCTTCCAGCACATGGTGATGTTCAGCGCCGTCATCCTCCTGATCATCACGGGGATGCCGATCAAGTTCCCCAACTTCATCCTCTCCCGGTTCGTCATCAACCTGTGGGGGGGGATCAACAACTCCACCATCGTCCACCGGATCGGCGCCGGGATGCTGATCTACTTCATGGTGCACCACCTGCTGTACACGATCCTCACCCGGGACGGCCGCAGGGACTTCGTTCTCCTCATCCCGATGCCCAAGGACCTCCGGGACGCCGTCCAGAACATCCGCTACTTCCTGGGGAAGGTCAAGGAGAAGCCGAAGTTCGGCCGGTTCAGCTACATCGAGAAGTTCGACTACTGGGCGGTCTACTGGGGATGCATCATCATGATCGGCTCGGGGGCGTTCCTCTGGGGCGAATCGATCGCGCTGAAATACTTCCCGAAGTTCGTCCTGGACATCGCCCACGAGATGCACAGCGACGAGGCGCTGCTCGCCACCCTGGCCATCGTGATCTGGCACTTCTACAACGTCCACTTCAACCCGGAGCGGTTCCCCGGGACCCTGATGTGGTGGCACGGGCAGATCTCGGAGCACGAGATCAAGGAGGAGCACCCGCTCGAGTATGACGAGATCCTGGCGAAACGGGCCAAGACCGCGGCGGAGGTCAACCCCCGATGAAAGAGATGTTCGTGCACATCTGGGACGCGATGCACCGGCACCGGAAACCGCTTCTGGCCCTCGGGGGGATCGTCCTCGGGGTGTTCATCGTCCTCAACGGCGCGTTCTTCGTCTCGGCATATTTCCCGAAGTCGTGCGTGGCCTGCCATTACATGGACCCGTTCTACGCGCAGTGGAAGACGTCCAAGCACGCCGGCGTCTCCTGCATCAAGTGCCACTCCTTCTCGCCCGTCTTCATCACGGTGACGACCCTGAAATACTGGACGGGATTGTACAATCCCCGGCCGCACGCAAAGGTCAAGGATTCCGCCTGCCTCGCCTCGGGGTGCCACGCGGGGAGGATCGAGAAGGGGAAGGCGAAGCTGGGCACCAACATCACGTTCGACCACCAGGAGCACATGGGCAAGCTCAAGCGCGGCGAGAAGCTGCGCTGCACGACCTGCCACTACTCGATCGTCCAGGGAGAGCACATCGCCGTCGACACGAAGGTCTGCTTCCTGTGCCACTTCAAGGGGATCAGCCAGGGCCAGGCGCTGGGCGGCTGCCCGGGGTGCCACGGGACTCCGACCCGGACCGTGGAGCACAGCGGGTTCCAGTTCTACCACGAGTCGTACCTGAAGCTCGGCGTCCAGTGCAAGCAGTGCCACATCCGCGTGGCGGCGGGGGACGGCAAGGTGAACGATTCCCACTGCTACGACTGCCACGTCGGGCGGCTGGAGAAGAAGAGCGATCCCCTGGCGATCCACCGGACGCATGTCACCTATAACGCCATCCAGTGTTTCCGGTGCCACGAGCCGATCCGTCACGGGGAGGTGGAGCTGGTCAAGACCTTCGAGGTGAAATGCGAATCCTGTCACAAGCGGCTCCACAATTACCAGAAGGAGATGTACATGGGCTCGGGCGCGCGCGGGGTCCCGGACACCCCCTCGCGGATGTTCTCCGCCCAGGTGTCCTGCGACGGGTGCCACACCCACTCCGTCGAGGTGCGCGAATCGGGGGTGGCGTTCCCCGGCGAAAAGAAACTGACTGCGGAGCGGAACAGCTGCGTCGCCTGCCACGGAAAGAAATACGACCTCATGCTGGACGACTGGGTCCGGGAGTCGCGCGCCCTGACCGCGGAGATGGAGCGGGTCGTCGCCGCGGGGCAGGCGGCGGTGGGGACGGGGGAAGCGAAGTCGAAGAACCTGGCCGGCGCCCGCGCGCTCGTCGCCGACGCCCGCGCCAACCTGAACTTCCTCCGGGCCGGGCGCGGCGCGCACAACATCGAGTATGCCTACAAGATCCTGAAAACCGGTTATGAGCAGGTATCCGCCGCCACCAGGATGGCGGGCGTCGCGGAGGGGCCGCCCAAGCCGGCCATCCTGGCGACGACATCGGCCTACTGCATGACCTTGTGCCACCAGCGGGTCGGTCCTTCGGAGAAGCTGTTTTTCAAGGAGATGGAGGTCAATTTCCCCCACAAGCTCCACACCCAGGACGTCGGGATCGAGTGCGCCAAGTGCCATTCGCCCGAAAAGCACAAGATGCGCATCGTCACCAGGTCCGAGTGCATGAAGTGCCACCACGAGAGCAAGGACATCGACTGCGCCCACTGCCACAGAGCCCAGCAGGCCCTTTACGAGGGGAAGGTGAAGGTCTTCGGGGTCTCCCCGCAGGCGGACTACATGGCGCAGGCGGGGACGAAGTGCACCGAGTGCCACGAGCTCAAGAAAGGAACCCAGACGGTTTTAACCGTCAAGGCCAAGTGCGAGGAGTGCCACAGCGCGAAGTACGGCAAGATGCTCATCGACTGGAAGCAGGACGTCACGAAGCGGGAGAACGCCATCGCCGTTTCGCTCGAGGAGGCGAAGGAATACGTCGCCCGCAGCAAAAAGATGGGCAACAAGGTGGACGAGGAAGAGACCCTTCTCAAACAGGCCGAAGCCAACTACCTGGCCGTTTCCAACGGGCGGGGCACCCACAACTACCGGCTGAGCGTCGAGCTGCTCAAGTCGGCGCAGGCCTCCATCGAGAAGATCCTGAAGGAGAAGCGGGGCAAGAAGTAGGCGCGCTGCGCCGGATCCCCCTTCGGCTGCGCCGCCTCGGAGGGGGACTCCGTTCGTGGCTCGCCGTGCGGTGGACCCGCACGGCTGCGCTTTACCTCACTGCGCCCCCCTCCTGCGGCGCCTCCGCCGGCTCTCCTGTGAAGTGCGCCTTCCGTTACTTGCTCGCCGAGGCGACCGCGGCTTCCGCGTCGGACTTGGCCTTCCGGAGCACGTCGACGGCGTAGTCCGGGTTGTGGACCCCCTTGCCGTAGAGGACGAAGAGGTAGTTGTACTCGGCGTCCTTTGCAAGCTGGGCGGCCTTGCGGTTCTCCTTGCCGCCCCTGGCCGCGGCGGTCTTCGCCTTCTCGACGGCAGGCCGTGCCTCCGCAAGAGCACTGGTCAGCGTTTTCTGCCATTCGCCCAGAATCCCCCGGAAGTCGTCGCCGTGGCAGCCCAGGCAGGCGGCCTCGGAGGCCCGGAACGTCTGGCCCAGGAAGGGGGAGGTCGCCGCCGACATCTTCGGGACGAGGTGGCAGCCCACGCAGTCGACGTTGGTGACGTACATCACGCTCGGCCGGTTCGGCACCCCGCGGGCGCCGATTCCCATGTAGAGCTGCTTCTGGATGTTGTGCTTCTTCTCGTGGCAGACGGAGCAGTCGTACTGGAGCGGCTCGACGGTGGTCTTGACCGCGTGCTTGATCGGCTCGTGACAGTGCGTGCAATCGATCTTGTGCTCGGTCACGTGGTTTTTATGCATGAAGTCGATGTCGGAGAAGTGGGACAGGCGCGCGGGCTCGTTGTGGCACTGGAAGCAGCGCTCCTTCTTCGCTTCTCCCTCTCCCTGGATGGCCTCGAGGTGGCAGTTCTGGCAGGCCACGTGCCGCACCCCGACGAACTCCTTGTGGTTGAACTTGGCGTCGCCGATCTTGATGTCGCCTTCCGGCGCGCCATGGCAATTCCCGCATCCTCCGATGGGGTTCTCGCTGCGGCCGAACTTGGCTCCCTTGAAGTGGCACAGGAAGCAGGTGCTCGTGGTGACCTCCATGTGGTTCCCGACCACGATCTGGCTGTGGCAGCTCGTGCACCGGAGCTTCTTCCCCCGCTTGAGATCCGTCAGGTGGGGCTTGTGGTCGAACCGGATCCGGATGGGCGGCTTTCCCGCTTTCTGCGGCGGCGAGAACACCACCTGTCCCTGCAGCAGACGCGTCTCGTGGCAGCCTTTCCGGAGGCACGATTCGTCGCTGATCTCGGCGTACGGCTTGGAGCTGTACGTGCGGGTGACGTACTTGACGACCTGGCTGAGGGCCTGGAACTTCAGGACCATCTTGTCCCGTACGTCCGGCGGGTAATGGCAGTCCACGCACGGCACGTGGTTATGCTTGGAGGTGCTCCACGCCTGGTAGTACGGCTTCATGATGTGGCAGCTCGCGCAGAAGTACGGGCTCGTCGAAAACTCGAACATCCCGACGGAGAAGATCAGGATGAGAATGGCGAGGAATCCGAGAAACTTGAAAAACCGGGGCTGGAGGTGAAGCCGGTCCTGCCTCCCCTGGGGGACGTGCATCCCGATCGTTTCCAGCGCCTTCCGCGCCAGCGTCTTCTCGGGCCGGCCGGCCGTTTCCTGACCCTCTTGCTGCTCGTCCATGAAAGTACCTTCCTAAAGCAGGAATCGTTCCTGCATACTGTATGCGAAATAGGGATTCTACCCGGCCCGGGAGCCGGAATTCAACCCTTATTCTCTCCGGAGGGGGGCGTCTTCGGGAGGAGTGCGAGCTTGATCCCCAGGAGGGCCGCGATGAGGAGGAGCATCGTCACAGCATAGGCGGCCACCGACCGGCGCTGTTTCTGTTCTTCCTGGAAATTCCGGATCTCCTGGCGGGCCTGGCGGATGTGGCCCTCGGCCTCCTGAACGAGGGGGAGGATCCCCTCGATCGAGAAGGCGTGGATCGCCGGCCCCGCCTCGATCAGCTTGTAACGGGCCCCGTCCAGGGCGGTCGAAAGCTTTTGGATGTTGCGCCCCGACCTCTCCGCCTCGGCCAGACTCTTCTGAATTTCCTCGATGTTGCCCTCGAGCCCTCCCAGGAGGTCCCGCGCATTCCTGGCGAACTCGAGCGCTTTGCTCTTCTCCTCGTGGCAGGACCCGCATTCCCCGGCGCCGCTGCCCGAGAAAACCTTGAGGGTCGGCTTCCGGTTGGAATGGTTCCCGTGGCAGGTCACGCACTTGGGCTCGCCGACCTCCTGGACCGCGGTGAAGTGGGGACTCTCCCGGAAGTAGCCGTTTACGGCTCCGTGGCAGCTGCCGCAGACGTTGCCCACTTCGCGGACCCCGGGCGGCGTTGCGCCGTGGATCCCGTGGCAGGTGGCGCAGTTGGGCGCGATGCCGGGGTTTTTCCCGGGAAGATTCCCGGAGAGGATCCGCCCGTGAACCCCCTTCTCGAAATCTTCCAGCTGGGTGGTGGAGATCTTGTACGGCTTCATCCTCCTGGCGTCGGCATGGCACCTGCCGCACATCGCCGGCACGTTGGAATGGAAAACCTGGGACTTGGGATCGGTCTTGCGCCGGATGTCGTGCTTCCCGTGGCAGGAGGTGCACACGGCGATGTTCGGGTCGTTCTTCTCGTAGAGGCGCTTTCCGTGCACGCTCATCTTGTATTCCGCGAGCTGGTCCGTGCGGAGGTTGTACTGCCGCATCATGGCGATGTTGGAGTGGCAGCGGCCGCAGAATTCGGGAATTTGCCTGGCGGACGGCTTCCCCCGGAACCCGCGCTTCGGGCTCATGGATTCCTCCCCGGGCAGGGAGGCGTCCCCCCCGTGACAGGTCACGCAAGTGAGGCCGGCCTCCCGGTGGACGCTTGCGGCGAACTCCCTGGCGGGGGGGCCGAGCTTCCCGCCGAGCCGGTTGTGGCATGCGGCGCAGCTGTTGGGAGCCTCTTCGGCCGCCGTGGCGGAAATTCCGCCGAGCACGAGAAGGGCCGCGGCCAGGAGCGCGGCGAGCGCACGCCTCACGAGAAGTGCCCCCACAGCGTCATGACGAGGAGGAAGAAGGTTACGCCGATGCCGATCCGGATGGCGAGGGGGCGCCTCGAGGGGTGGCGCTCCGGGTTCCGATCCCAGAACGGGAGGAACCAGACCGCCATCGCTCCGAGCCCCTGCACCAGCACGCCGAGAACCCTGGGCGCCCACTCCCCCAGGAACGACAGTTTCTCGGTCACCTTCAGGAACTGGTAGGCGGACAGGAAATACCAGTCGGGTTTGACGTTCGACGGGGCGTCGAAGGGATCGGCCTTGGGGAGCATCGGCCCGGGCACCAGGGAAGAGAGAAGGATGAGCAGCGCGAAGACGACCAGGAACTGGATCATCTGGCGGAGAACGTGGTGGGGGAAGAACGGCTCGCTCCCGTACTTCTTGTAAGCCTCGAGGTTTTCGTAGGGCGCCATGGCGTTTGCGACTCCTACAGCGGCTCGGAGATTCCCTGCCGCCGGATCATCAGGAAATGAAGGACCAGGAACAGCAACATCAGGCCGGGGAGGATGACGACGTGGAAGGCGAAGAACCGCGTCAGCGCAAGCTGCCCGATCACGGGCCCGCCGCGCACGAAGTACTTGATCGTATCCCCGATGAGCGGTATGGCGGAGAGGGTGTCCGTGCCCGCCGTCGTGGCCCAGTAGGACAGCTGGTTCCACGGCAGGAGAACCCCCGAAAAACCGAAGGCGAGGGTGAAGACCAGGAGCAGCACCCCGTTCACCCAGGTGACCTCCCGCGGGGAGCGGTACGCGGCCGTGAAGAAGACCCTCATCATGTGAAGGAGGACGGTCACGATCATGAGGTTGGCGCCCCAGCGGTGGATCCCCCGGATCAGCCACCCGTACGGGACATGGTTCGTGATGTCGACGACGCTCCGGTACGCCTCGGCCGGGGTCGGCCGGTAGTACATCAGGAGGAGGATCCCCGTCACCAGCTGGAAGAGGTAGAGGAGGAAGGAGATCCCCCCCAGGCACGCCAGGAGGTTGTTCTCCAGCCGCGTGCGGTAGAACCAGACCGGCTTCCCGAACTGCTTCTTCATCCCCTCCTGGACGGAGAGGCGTTCGTCGAGCGCGCCGTAGAGGAACCCCACCAGGGAAAACAGGTTGAACATCTCCGTGAAGACGGTGCGCTTCTCGAACTCCTCGCGCTCCCGCTGGAGCTCTTCCTGCTTCGGCTCTTCCGCCGGCGTTCGCTCTTCGGTCATTTAAGAACCGGGACGGTCCCGGCGCTCCCCTTTCAATCCGTCTTCCTCAGTTGTGTGACCGCGTTCCTTGTATTGTTCTGCCAAGCCCTGCTCCGGGACCGTTTAAATAACCGGGACGGTCCTGTCATCCTCTTTCGGTCCATCCACCCCGGCTGTGTGACTGCGGTCCCTTTGTGGTCCTGCCAGGTCTCTCTCCAGGACCGTCCCTAGCCGATCACGATCTGGTGCCCCTCGATCCGCACCGGGTACGAGGGGAGCGGGCGCGGCGCGGGGCCCGCGGTCACGTTGCCGCTCAAGTCGAAGGCCGACGAATGGCAGGGGCAGAGGATGACTCCCCCTCCCTTGTACTTCACGGTGCAGCTCAGGTGGGTGCAGGTGGCGGACAGGGCCACCACCTTGTTCGTCTCCCGGATGACGAGCACCGGCTCGCCGCGGACGAGGACGACGCGGGACTGCCCGGCCAGCATCTCCTCCATCGGGATACCGACGCGCGCATCGAAGCCGGACTTGTCGGCCGGGGGCCAGAGGAACTTGAGCAGGGGGTAGAGCAGGGAGGCGGAGAAGATGGCCCCGAGCGTTCCGATCGCGATGTGGAGGAAGCTGCGCCGGCCGCCGGTCAATCTTCGACGAACGCCTCGTACTCTTCCGCGCCCATCAGCCGCTCGATCTCTTCGGGCTCGTTGATCTCGACCTCGACGAGCCACCCTTTCCCGTAGGGGTCCACGTTGATCAGGGAGGGATCTTCCACGACGCTCTCGTTGACGGCCTTGATCGTTCCCGTGATGGGGGAGACGAGCTCGACGACCGTCTTCTGCGATTCGAGCTCCCCGATCGTGTCCCCCGGCTCGATGAATTTGCCGATTTCCGCGTGCGTCACGGAGACGATCTCTCCCAGCTGTTCCTGCGCATATTCGGAAAGGCCGAAGCGGGCCGTTTCCCCCATTTCGAGGACCCAGAGATGGTCCTCGGAAAATTTCAGCTGCGATTCTTCCATACCGACAATCTTACAGGAACCGGCAAGCGGGTTGTCAACTTTTAGGAATCTTTTGAGCCGGGTTTTCCCTGCCTGCCCAGCACGGCCAGCGCCGTCTCCACGTTTCCCAGCGGGGCGCTCACCTGGAACCCGTTCACGCGCGGGGAGATCTGCTCGATGATCTTCCGGGCGATCTCGATGCCGACCCGGTGCCCTTCCTCCTTGGACCGGCAACGGGCCATCCGGTCGAGGACCTCCCGCGGGACGACCACCCCCGGCACCTCGTTGTTCATGAACTCGGCGTTCTTGTAGCTGATCAGCGGCCAGATCCCGGCGATGATGGGGATTCGCCGGGAATGCCGCTCCACCCGGTCCAGGAACCGCAGAAGGGCCTCGACGTCGAACACGGGCTGCGTGATGGCGAACTCGGCGCCGGCGTCGATCTTGCGGAAGTAGCGGTCGATCTCCCGCTCCAGGTCGACCGCGCACGGGTTCGCGCCCACCCCGATGAGGATCCCCGTGGGAGGGGAAATCGGATTCCCTCCGATGTCGTAGCCCCGGTTCAGGTTGGCCGCCACCTGCGTGAGGCCGATCGCGTCGACGTCGAAGACGCCGGTGACGTCGGGGTAGTCGCCGATCTTCGGGGGGTCCCCGGTGATGATCAGGAAGTTGGCGATGCCGGCCGCGTAGCCGCCCAGCAGGTCCGACTGCATGCCGATCAGGTTGCGGTCGCGGCAGCAGTAATGCAGGATCGGCTCGATGCCGACCTCCCTGTGGAGGGTCAGCGCGGCGATCATCGGCGAGATCCGCGCACTGGCCCGGGGGCCGTCGGGGATGTTGATGGCGTCCACGCCGGCCTCGGCGCAGCGGCGGACCTTCGCGAGCATCTCCGTCATGTCGCAGGAACGGGGCGGCACGATTTCCACGGAAGTGGCTTTCTCCCCGGCGATAAGCTTCCCGGCCAGCCGGGACTTCTTCCCGGTGGGAACCACGTGCACCAGGGGCTCCTGCTGCGCGTACGCGCGCACCTTCACGTGCTTCTTGACGCCGCTTAAGGACTTGACGGCGCGGGAGGCCATGCGGATGTGCGCCGGCGTGGTGCCGCAGCATCCCCCGACGCCGCGCACCCCCATCTCGATGTATTTCTTGGCGTACTCGGTGAAATATTCCGGGCTCGTCAGGTAGATCATCCGGCCTGCGATATCCCGGGGGAGCCCGGCGTTCGGCATCACGACGACCGGCTTCGTGGTCACCGGCAGGATGGCCTGCAGCGCTTCGAACACCCCCGCCGGGCCGACCCCGCAGTTGATCCCCACCAGGTCCACGTTCTCGTCGGCGGACAGGGTCCGCGCCATCGCTTCCGCTCTCGTGCCGACGGCCGTCTCCACGCGCTCGTTCAGCACGAAGGACGCCAGCACCGGCAGGCCGAGTCGCATTGCGGTCCGGGCGCCCACCTGGAGCTCCTTGAGGTGGGTGAACGTCTCGAACACGACCAGGTCCACTCCCTCCGCGGCGAGCGCGCCGAGCTGCTCGGCGAACGCCGACTCCACCTCGGCGACGTGCTCCTCGGGGATGATCTGGTCCGGCCGTAGACAGGGCCCCACCGCCGCGGCGACGAAGACCGAGTCCCCGGCGGCCTCGCGCGCCAGCCGCACCGCCTGCCGGTTGATCGCCTCGGCCTTGTCCGCAAGCCCGTAGGGGCGGAGCATGACGCGGTTCGCGCCGAACGTGTTGGTCTCGATCACATCGGCGCCGGCCTCCACGTACTCCCGGTGGATCTGGGAGATGAGCTTCGGATTGGAGAGGCAGAGCTCGTCGTAGCAGGTGTTGATGAACACGCCCCGCTCGTAGATCATCGTGCCCATCGCCCCGTCGAAGAGCAGCGGGGACTCCTTCATGCGCTCCAGGATGTTCCGCATTCCCTCAGCGCCTCATATTCCGCCGCAATCGGCTGCGGTCCCGCGGACTCGGTACCGGCTGCGCCGCCTCGGAGGGGGACTCCGTTCGTGGCTCGCCGTGCGATGGACCCGCACGGCTGCGCTTTACCTCACTGCGCCCCCCTCCTGCGGCGGCTCCGCCGGGCACCACTGCCTCGTCATCCCAAGCGGACAGGGAACGCGTCGGTTGCTGCGTTATGCGCCCCAAGCGGAAGGCGAGAGCGAGCACGGACCCCCCTGAGGCGCGGCGCCTTCCGCTAGAGGGGCTGTGCTTAATCGAGCTCATCGAACTGTGCCTTTGCGGCGTAGCAGACGGGGCAGATCCAGCCCTCGGGGAGGTCGTCGAACGCCGTGCCCGGCGGGACGTCGCTCATCGGGTCCCCCTTTTCCGGATCGTAGACGTAGCCGCAATTCGCGCAGATGTATTTTTTGATGGCGGCGCTCCTTTAAACACCGGGACGGTCCTGACGTCCCCTTTTTCCCTTATACACCTCTGCCGTGTGACTGCGTTCCCTTAACGGTCCTGCCAAGTCCCTCACCAGGACCGTTAAAAACCAGGGACGGTCCTGTCGTCCCCTTTTTGCTTATCCGCCTCGGCTGTGTGACCGCGATCCCCTCGTGGTTCTGCCAAGTCTCTCTCCAGGACCGTCCCTACACCGCGAAATATTTCGCCTGGGGGTGATGGGCGACGATCGCCGAGGTCGTGTGCTCCGGCACCATCTCCATCGTCTCGGTCAGCGTGACGCCGATTTCCGCCGGGTTGAGCAGCTCGAACACCGCCAGGTGCGCCGAAAGGTCCGGGCAGGACGGGTAGCCGAATCCGTAGCGGGAGCCCTGGTACTCCTGCACGACGTAGCCGCCGGGCCCCGCGGGTTTCTGCCCGCCGATGCCGAGTTCCCCCCGGATCACCTCGTGCCAGTATTCGGCGAGGGCGTCGGTAACCTCCACCCCGAAGGCGTGCAGCATGAGGTAGTCGTGGTACCGGTCCGCGGCGAACAGCTCGTGCGCGGCCTCGCCGATCCTGTCGCCGATGGTGGCCACGAAGAAGGAGACGACGTCGCCCCCTTCCTCCCGCGGCTTGAAGTAGTCGGCGATGCACAGGTGCGGGGGGGCGCTCTGCCGGGGGAACGGGAACGCGTGCCGCTTCCCGCCGTCCTCGACGACGAGCGTGTCGCCGTCGGAATGGCAGCGGAAGTAGCCGTATGCGACCTTCGGTCGGAGCAGCCCCTCCTCCGCGCTGCGGCGCTGGAGCCCCTCGTACGTCGGGCGGACCTTCTCCCGGACGAGCCGGTCGTAGTCGGCTGCGGAGAGCTTTCCCCGCCGGTATCCCCACCGCCCGCGGAACAGAGCCTGCTCGTTGACGTAAGGAAACAGGGCCTTGGCGTCGATGTCCGTCACGCGCCGGACTCCCAGGAAGGGGGGGGCGGGAACCGGGTGGTCGCGGGAAATGCGTTCGCCCCTTGCGCCGGGCTTCAACGGCTGCACGGCGGCCGCTGCGTCGTAACGGGTGGAGGCGAGGGTTCCGCTCTCCAGGGCGCGCAACGCCTGCAGCCCCGCGAACGCGTCGGCGCAGTACACGACCGGGCCGGGGTATCCGGGGACGCAGCATTCCCCCACGAACTTTTCCGTCAGCGCCGCGCCGCCCAGGAGGATCGGCACCGTCAGGCCCGACGCCGCGTACTGCGGCATGCTTTCCTGCATGACGATCGCCGATTTGACGAGCAGCCCGCTCAGGCCGATGACGTCCACCGCGTGTTCCCGCGCCTTTTCGATGATCGTCTCCGCGGGGACCTTGATCCCGAGGTTGTAGACCTTGTAGCCGTTGTTGGAGAGAAGGATGTCGACCAGGTTCTTCCCGATGTCGTGGACGTCGCCGGCGACAGTGGCCAGCAGCACCTTCTTCCCCGCGTCTCTCTCCTGCCCGGCCAGGTACGGCTCCAGGTGGAGCACGCTCGTCCGCACGACTTCAGCGGACTGGAGAACGAACGGCAGGAGCATCTCCCCGCGCCCGAACAGCTCGCCCACGCGGCGCATGGCGGGCACCAGGAGCTGGTTGATGATCGACGAGGCCGGGCGCCGGGTCAGCAGGATCTCCAGGAGATCCTCCAGCCCGTCCTTGTCGCCGGCGACCACCTTTTCGGCCAGGCGCTCCTCCGGGGAGAGCGCGGATTCCTCCCGGCCCGCTGATTTGGCTCCCGCCGCCTCCTCGTCCGAAAAGTGACGGACGAAATCGGCGAGCGGCGAATCTTGCGGATCCTTCCGGCGGTTGTAGATGAGGTCGAGGCAGACGCGGCGGTCCTCCTCCGGGATCCGCGCGAGCGGCATGATCCTGGCTGCGTCGACGATGGCGGCATCGAGCCCCGCCTCGACCGCCTCGTGCAGGAACACCGAGTTGAGGATCCGGCGGGAGCGGGGGGACAGACCGAACGAAACGTTGCTCACGCCCAGGCTCGTGAACACCCCCGGCAATTCCTCCTTGACCCGCCGGATGGCGGCGAGGGTCGCTTTCGCGGCGTCGGCCAGCGAGGGGTCGCCCGAGCCGACGGTGAATGTGAGGACGTCGAAGAGGAGGTCCGACGGGCGGAGGCCGTACCGGCCCACCGCCAAGTCGTGGATGGAACGGGCCGTGGCGATCTTCTCCTCGACCGTCATGGCCATCCCCTTCTCGCCGATCGTCAGCGCGATGACGGCTGCGCCGTATTTTTTGGCCAGACGGCAGATCCGCTCGAGGTTTTTTCCTCCGTCCTCCAGGTTGATCGAGTTAACCAGGCAACGGCCGGGGTGCGTTCGCAGGGCGGCTTCAATGCAGTCGGGGCTGGTCGAGTCGATCACCGTGGGAATCTTGACGGACTGGGCGAACAGGCGGGTGAGAGCCACGAGGTCGGCCTTCTCGTCGCGCCCGGCATACGCGGTGCAGAGGTCCACGGCGTGGGCCCCGTCCTCCTGCTGCTCGAGGGCGACCTTCAGGGCTCCGGGGTAATCGTCCGCCAGGAGCAGCTCGCGGAACCGCCGGGAGCCGTTGGCGTTGGCCCGCTCGCCGATCAGGAACGGCGGGATCTCCTGCCGGACCTCCACGGCCTGGTAGAGGCTGGAAAGGGAAGGCTTCCATTGGGGCTCGCGCTTCGCGGGCGAAACCCCCGAGAGCGCATTTGCCAGGCAGCGGATATGCTCCGGCGTGGTGCCGCAGCAGCCCCCGACGATGCTTACGCCTTCCTCCGCGACGAACGCCTTCATCTGGGCCGCGAAGGCTTCCGGCGAAAGGGGATAGACGGTCCTGCCGTCGGCCACCTGGGGCATCCCCGCGTTGGGGATGCACGACACCCTGCCGGGCCAGTGGCGGCTCAGGTAGCGGATGTGCGACTTCATCCCTTCCGGCCCCGTCGCGCAGTTGAGGCCGATCGAGAAGACCGGATACGGCTCGATCGCCGCCGCCGCCGCGGCCACGTCCGAGCCGACCAGCATCGTCCCGGTGCTCTCCACCGTCAGGGACACCATCACGGGGACGCTTTTCCCGAGCCGTTCCATCTCCTCGAAGCAGCTCACCAGGGCGATCTTGATCTGCAGGAGATCCTGGCAGGTCTCGATCAGCAGGAGATCCGCTCCCGCCGTGACCAGCGCCCGGATCTGCCGGGCGTAGGACTTTTCCATCTCCCCGAACGGGATGTGGCCCAGGGAGGGCAGCTTGGTCGTCGGCCCGACGGCCCCCGCGACAAGTGCGGCGGGGTTGTGACGCCGGATGGCCGCCCGGGCGCACTCCACGGCGGCGGCATTGATCTCCTCGACCCGGTCCTGCAGGCCGTACTCGGCCAGGACGATATCGCTGGCCCCGAAGGTGTTCGTCTCGATCACGGTGGACCCGGCCGCAAGGAAGGCCCCGTGCAATTCCGAGATCGCCTCCGGGGCCGACAGGTTGAGGTACTCGTTGCATCCCTCGTGGCGCCCCCAGGCGGACGCCGGCAGGCGCATGCGCTGCAGATTCGTGCCGCACGCCCCGTCGAAAAGGATGATTTTCCCTTCCAAAACGCCCACCCGAATCCTCCCGGTTCCGGCCTGCCGATTCCGTTCTTCCGGCCGACTTGTAAGTTGCTTATCTTACAAGGGAAATTTCATCCGGTCAAACGGACCGCTTTTGGCTTGACTTGCGGAAACCTTTCTTGTTATTAAGATATACGGACTGTATACGGTATACAATCTGCTGCTTCCGAATCAAGCACATTCAAGTCATTTTACAGGCAGTACTCCGGGTACGGGAAGGGGGCGTGATTGCCGCACCGCGAAAGGAAGCCGTCCCCTCTGCTGGTATAATCGGGAGAAACCATCGAAAACGGAAAGGAGGATGTCCGTAAAACCGCCGAAAGAGGGTCGATCAAATACCGCATCCCATGAAAGGGGGTTCGACCGTATGTCGAAGGTTATGGAAAAACCGACGCTCAAGGAAAAGCTGCTCGAGAAGATCCAGGCTCACCGTCCCCGCACCACGAAGCTTGTCAAGGAGCAGGGGAAGATCGTCATCGACCAGGTCACCATCGATCAGTGCATCGGCGGCGCGCGCGACGTCCGGTGCCTCGTGACCGACGTTTCCTACCTCGATCCCCAGGAAGGGATCCGCTTCCGCGGAAAGACGATCCCTGAGACCTTCGCCGCGCTTCCCAAGGTCCCCGGGTCGGAGTATCCCTACGTGGAAGGCTTCTGGTACTTCCTCATGACCGGCGACGTCCCGACGAAGGAGCAGACGCTGGCGGTCGTCGAGGACTTCAAGTCGCGGGCGAAAATCCCCCAGTACGTGTTCGACGTCCTCCGCGCGATGCCGCGCGATACCCATCCCATGACGATGTTCTCCGCCGCCATCCTCGCGATGCAGCGGGAATCCCTCTTCGTCAAAAGGTACAACGCCGGGATGAAGAAGACGGAATACTGGGACCCGATGTACGAGGACTGCACCAACCTGATGGCGAAGCTCCCGGAGATCGCCGCCTACATCTACCGGATGAAGTACAAGAGCGACACCCCGATCGCCCCGGATCCGAATCTCGACCTGGGCGGCAACTTCGCCCACATGATGGGGTTCGCGAAGCCGTACGACGACGTCGCCCGGATGTATTTCATTCTCCACTCCGACCACGAGTCCGGGAACGTCTCGGCCCACACCACGCACCTGGTGGCCTCGGCCCTCTCCGACGCCTACTACGCCCTCTCCGCCGGCATCAACGGGCTGGCGGGCCCGCTCCACGGCCTGGCGAACCAGGAAGTGCTCTCGTGGATCCAGGAAGTGTTCGCGAAGTTGGGCGGGAAGCTCCCGACCGACGAAGAACTCAAGAAGTTCCTCTGGGATACTCTCAACAGCGGCAAAGTCATCCCGGGCTACGGCCACGCAGTGCTCCGCAAGACCGATCCGCGCTACACCTCGCAGATGGAGTTCTGCCTGAAGAACCTGCCGGACTACCCGATGTTCAAGCTGGTGAACCAGATCTACAAGATCGCCCCGGACGTCCTCCGGGAGCACGGGAAGGCGAAGAACCCGTGGCCGAACGTCGACGCGCAGTCCGGCGTCATCCAGTGGTACTACGGCCTCGTCGAGTACGACTTCTACACCGTTCTCTTCGGCGTCGGGCGCGCCCTGGGCGTCCTGGCCAACATCACGTGGGACCGCGCGCTGGGCTACGCCCTCGAGCGTCCCAAGTCCGTCACGACCGACATGCTCGAGAAGTGGGCGGCCGAGGGAGGCAGGAAGCTCGCCTGATCGGCTTCAAGGAAGCAGGGGAAACGGAAAGGGGCGCCCTCGGGCGCCCCTTTTTGTTTTAGGGACGGTCCTGATAGAGGACTTGGCGGAACCACACAGGGATCATGTTCCACGACAGAGATTGAGAAGGCACCGAGGATAACAGGACCGTCCCGGTTTTCAACGTCACCTGATAGAGGACTTGGCGGAACCACACGGGGATCATGTTCCACGACGGAGATTGAGAAGGCACCGAGGATAACAGGACCGTCCCGGTTTTTACGGTTTGCAGTCGCGGCAGTCGCCGAGAAGGTGCAGCTCCAGGGAGTTGACTGAAGAGATCGAAACGGGATGATCCCACTCGAAGTTCCGGAGGCTGTCCGGAAGAGGGACGTCGACCACGGCCTGGCAGCGGGTGCAGTGGAAGTGGGCGTGGGGCGGGCAATGGCACTCGAACCGGGACGACGCTTCGGTGTTCGAGCGGATCTCGTTGACCAGACCCTGCTCGCGGAGAAAGTTCAGGTTGCGATAGACGGTCCCCAGGCTGATGTTGGGGAGAACCTTGCGGGCTTCCCGGTAGATCAGGTCGGCGGTGGGGTGGGCGGATTCGCTTTTTCGGAGGATATCGAGGATGACGGCGCGCTGACGGGTGTTGCGCGATTTTTTCAATCCGCACCTCCCTTTTTCCCTGTCAGGAAGGTATCCTATTTTTCTGTGCCGGAATTGTCAAGGCCGTTGAATCGCGGGGGAGTTTCCTATATATAGAGATGTTATTATCCATGGGAGGTCTGTCACTTGATGCTATCTTTCGGAATGCCGTTGATGGTCGTTCCGGCGGCGGCTGGGATCCTCGACACGCGCGTGTTCCAGCACGTCCTGCTCGCCGGGCCGATCGTGAAGCTCGTCCTCTTTTTGCTGGTCGTCTTCTCCGTCGTCTCCTGGGCGATCATCTTCCTCAAGTTCAGGCTGTTCAAGGGAATCGAGCGGAACCAGGCGGTGTTCGTCAAATCCTTCGCCGAGGGGAAAAGCCTGGCCGTCCTGTTCGACCTGGCCGAGAAGTCGGAGCGCACCCCGCTGACCGAGGTGTTCCGGACGGGGTACCTGGAGCT
>Ga0334722_10001797_pt1 | contig 25696 bp, 26 predicted proteins | sample C3_bottom_MG_FD_207210 | JGI IMG/M metagenome (GOLD analysis project Ga0334722, IMG submission 207210) | Sediment microbial communities from Yellowstone Lake, YNP, Wyoming, USA - C3_bottom | ecosystem: Environmental > Aquatic > Freshwater > Lake > Sediment | place: USA: Wyoming | collected... | reverse complement strand
TCGGCTTCGGCAGCAAGGCAGGTATCTTCCCGTTTCACGTCTGGCTGCCCGATGCGCATCCGGCCGCGCCCAGCCATGTTTCGGCACTCATGAGCGGGGTCATGGTGAAGACCGCCATTTATGGGCTTCTCCGGTTGTCTGCTTTTCTGCCCGTCGGCCCGGCATGGTGGGGCGGCCTGTTGATGGCAATCGGCATCGTCGGCGCCCTGTTCGGCATCGCCATGGCCGCGCTGCAACGCGATGTGAAAAGGAGTCTGGCCTATTCCACCGTGGAAAACATCGGCATCATCCTGCTGGCCCTCGGTTTCTGGATGCAGAGCCGGGCCAACGGGCATCATCTTGCTGCGGCCCTGGCCTTGGCCGGTGGGCTGATCCACCTTCTCAACCACGCCCTGTTCAAAAGTCTGCTTTTCATGGGCGCTGGTTCGCTCATGCACGGCAGCGGCAGCCGTGATCTCAACCGGATGGGCGGCCTCATGCGCCGCATGCCTGTAACCGGTCTGCTCATTGTCTGCGGCGGCTTGGCCATCAGTGCGCTGCCGCCCTTTAATGGCCTGATCGGCGAATGGTTCATCTACCGCGCCCTGCTTGAGAGCGGCACCGTGCTTTCCGGCCTGGCGGGATTTTTCCCTTTGGTCCTCATCGGGCTTCTTGCCCTGGTGGGCGGCATGGTGCTTATTGTCATGACCAGGATTATCGGCATTGCCCTGGCCGGGGAGCCGCGCAGCCAGGCGGCCGCCCGGGCGCATGAGGCAGGCTGGCCCATGTGGAGCAGCATGGCCGGGTTGGCCCTGCTCTGTCTGGCTGGCGGACTTATGCCGGTTTTGCTGCTCCAGGTGGCGGGCCGGGCTGCAACCCTGCTTGATCCGGCTGCGGCAACCCTGCTGGCCGACACGGCTTTTGCGCCCTGGTGGCTGGGGATCATGGCAGTTTTGTTGCTGGGCTGTACTCTGGCGGCGTACCTCTTCCTCCGTTGGCGGGAAGGGCGCGGCCCTGTGCCAACCTCCGCCACCTGGGGCTGCGGCTTTGCCTTTCCCACGAGCCGGATGTCCTACAGCGCGGAAAGTTATACGGAGCTTCCCCAAAGCGCCCTGTTCTGTAGTTGCCTGAGGCCATCAACCGAAGATGGCCGGACCATCGGTTTTTTCCCGGAGGCGAGAAGCTTTTCCCTTGCGGCGCCGGATCCGGTGCTGGCCAGGGTGTTCAAGCCGTTCTTCCGGCGGGCCGCTGATGTGTGCAGCGGCTTTCGCGGCCTACAGGCAGGCCAGCTGCATGTGTATCTGCTCTATATCTTCAGCGCCACTATCCTGCTTCTTTTTTGGGTGGGGCAACGCTAAAAGAAGTTAAGATGAAGGATGGGAAATGGAGAATGCCTACCCCCCCCTTTTTCCTTCCGCACTTTTAAAGAGAGAACCGTGATGCTCGAACTGTTCCTGCACCTTCTCCTGCTGTTCGGCCTTTCTCCCCTGTTGCCCGGGGTGATCGGCAAGACCAAGGCCCTCTTTGCCGGGCGGACCGGTCCGCCGTTGTTGCAGTCCTATTACGATCTCTGGAAATTGTTTAGCAAGGGTTTGGTCATCAGCCGCACCACCACCTGGATTTTCCGGGCGGGGCCGGTGCTCGGCCTTGCCGTGCCGGTGCTGGCCGCGCTTTTGGTTCCCTTCGGCTCCATTGGCGCGCCCCTCGCCTTTACCGGCGACTTGATTTTCTTTGTCTATCTTTTCGGGCTGTCCCGGTTTTTCACGGCCAGCGCCGCCCTGGACACCGGTTCCTCCTTCGAGGGCATGGGCGCGGCCCGCGAGGTCACCTTTTCCTGTCTGGCCGAGCCGACGGTGTTTTTCTGCTTCATTGTTTTGGCCCGGCTTTCCGGCTCGCTTTCCCTGGACACCATGTTCGGCCCGGCCCTGAATGCGGCCTGGCAGAGCGCCGGGCCGTCCCTGATTTTGGTTCTGGCCTGCCTGTTTGTCGTGGTCCTGGTGGAAAATTGCCGTATCCCCTTCGACGATCCCAATACCCATCTGGAGCTGACCATGATCCACGAGGTGATGGTCCTCGATCACAGCGGCCCTGATTTCGGCATGATCCTCTACGGCGCCGCCATGAAGCTTTTTGTTCTGGGCGCGCTGGTTGTCCGCCTCGTGTTTCCCGGCGCAACCGGGAATGTGTTGTTCGACACCCTGCTGTTTTGCGGCGGGATGCTGCTTCTGGCCGTGGTCATCGGGGTGGTCGAATCCACCATGGCGCGGCTGCGGCTGCTGCGGGTGCCCCAACTGCTGGTGGGCACCATGCTGCTTTCTTTTTTCTCGCTGATCCTGCTCTTGAGGTAAGTAATGGACAATTATAACCCGGCCAATCTGCTGCTGCTGCTGGTCATCCTCTTCAACTTTTTTCTTCTGGGGAGCAGTCGTCTGGGCGCCTGCATCCGGAGCGTGGCCATCCAGGGCGGCATTCTCTCGCTGTTGCCCTTGTTTCTCCACGGGATTTCCGGCCATTCCCTGATCCTGGCCGGCGGGGCTTTTCTGCTCAAGGGGCTTGCCATCCCCTTTCTCCTGCTCCGGGCTATCCGCCAGGTGCATATCAAAAGGGAAATGGAGCCGTTGATCGGCTATGTGCCGACTCTGCTTCTCGGCACTCTGGCCACGGCCGGTGCATTTATCTTCAGCGACCGGCTGCCGCTCATCGAGGCGCACCGCGGCTCGCTCTTCATCCCGGTCGGCCTGGCCACCCTGGCCACCGGCTTTCTCATGCTCATCACCCGGCGCAAGGCCATCACCCAGGCCCTCGGCTACCTGATTTTTGAAAACGGGGTGTTCATCTTCGGCATGCTTCTGGCCGAGGCCATGCCCCTCATGGTGGAGACCGGGGTGCTTCTCGATCTGCTGGTCGCTGTTTTTGTCATGGGGATTGTCATGCACCAGATCAACCGGGAGTTTTCCAGCATGAATATCGGTCAGCTTTCTTCCTTGAGGGAATAACATGATAGCCGCACTTATACTTTTACCCCTCTGCGGCGGCCTTGCCGCTTTCTTTCTCCCATCGGATCGCTTCCGCCCGCTGTTGCTGCCGGTCTGCGGTCTGGCGCACCTGGTGCTGACCTTCTTCGTCATTCAGGACGGGCAGGCCGTATCGTTGCCCATGGCCGGGAACTGGATCGCTGTCGATCCCTTCAGCCGGCTCATCCTACTCATCGTCAGCCTGCTTTTCTGCGGGTGTTCGTTCTATGCCTTGGGGTATCTCCGTTACCGTATCGTCTGGGGCAACAGGATTTTTGTCAGCTGTCTGCTTCTGTTTCTTTCCGCCATGAGCCTGGCGGCGGTGGCCCGGCATCTCGGCCTCCTCTGGGTGGCGGTGGAGGCGACCACCGTGGCCAGCGCCCCGCTGATCTATTACAACCGCAACCGTCTCTCCATCGAGGCAACCTGGAAATACCTGATCTTATGCTCCGTCGGCATCGCCCTGGCCATGCTCGGCATTCTTTTTGTCGCCTACGCAGCCCTGGCCGGAGGCGTGCAGGTCAGCCTGCAGTTTGACGACATCCTCCAAGGCGCCGCACATTACTCCCGGCCGTGGCTCAGGGCTGGATTTGTCTTTCTGCTCGTCGGCTTCGGCACCAAGGCCGGCTTTGCCCCCCTGCACACCTGGAAACCGGATGCCTACGGCGAAGCGCCCGGCCTGGTCGGCGCGCTCCTGGCCGGCGGTCTCACCAGCGTGGCCTTTCTTGCCTTGCTGCGCACCCTGCAGATTATGGATGCCGCAGGCGATGGGGGTGTGGCGCGGGAGGCCTTCCTGGCCATGGGTCTTATCTCCCTCGGTTTTGCCGCGGTGTTTGTCATCCGGCAGCCCGATTTCAAGCGGCTGCTCGCCTATTCCAGTGTCGAACATATGGGGATTCTTGCCATCGGCGTTGCCATCGGCGGAATCGCCACCTTTGGGGCCATGCTGCATCTGATGAACAATGCCCTGACCAAGGGCGTGCTCTTTCTCTCTGCGGGCAACATCCATCGTCGTTTTGCCAGCAAGCGGGTGGGTGAAGTCCAAGGGGCCATCACCCTGGTGCCTGTTTCCGCCACTCTTTTTCTCCTCGGTTTTCTGGCCATTACCGGCTCGCCGCCCTTTGCCCCGTTTATCAGTGAGTTTACCATCCTTCGGGGCATTTTCATGGGCGGCCATTATCTGACCGGCGGCTTGTTTCTTTTCTTTCTGGCCGTCATCTTCATCGGCATGGGCAGCACGGTGCTCTCGGTTGTTTTCGGCACGCCTTTGGAGCGGAAAGGAGACACCAATTACCGTGAGACCATGGTGACCACCGGCACCCCGCTGGTCCTGCTCCTTATCATTTTGCTGCTGGGGCTCTACCTGCCCGAGCCGGCCAGGAAGCTCTTTGCCGACGCAGCCGCACTGCTGGAGGTGAAGCCATGAAGGATCTGAATCCGCAACTGGTGAAAAACGGCGAGGCCGTCGGCCTGGAGTTAATACCGACCCTTGATTTTGCCGATTTCAGCGACTGCCTGTTGACGGAGGTGCGCAAACAGGGGAGGGTGGCGGCCTGTTTTGCCGTGCCTGTAGCGGAAGGAGGAGGGGAGTTGGAGCTTTTCGCCCTTGTCGCCCGGGATCGCAATGCCTGCGTCGCCGTGTACCGGACCTGCATCACCGAGCGGTTTCCCTCCCTGACTCCGAGCTGTCCGCAGATGCATCTTTTTGAACGGGAGATTGCCGAGCAGTATGGGGTGGTGCCGGAAGGGCATCCCTGGCTCAAGCCGCTCCGTTTTCACCGCAGTTGGCGGAGCGGGGCCGATGCCTGGAATCGTTCGACGGATCAGCACCCCCGCATCGGCGAGATGGAATTTTACCGGGTGGACGGCGAAGGGGTGCATGAGGTGGCGGTTGGCCCGGTCCATGCCGGGGTCATCGAGCCGGGGCATTTCCGCTTCCAGTGCTACGGCGAGAAGGTGATGCATCTTGAGATCTCGCTCGGCTACCAGCACCGGGATATCGAGCGGATGCTGCAAAACGGCCCCCATCCGGGCACCATGGCCCAGATGGAAACCATTGCCGGCGACACCTCCATCGGCCATGGCCTGGCTTACTGCCAGGTGCTCGAGGCCTTAAGCGGCTGCGAGGTTCCGGCCAAAGCCCAGGCCATCCGCGCCGTGGCTCTTGAGCTGGAGCGGTTGGCCAACCATGTGGGGGACATCGGCGCCCTGGCCGGCGATGTCGGCTTTCTGCCCACCTCCGCCTATTGCGGCCGGTTGCGCGGCGATTACCTCAATCTGACCGCAGCCTTGTGCGGCAGCCGTTTTGGTCGGGGCGTGGTGCGGCCGGGCGGGGTGCTCTTTGATCTTGAGCCAGCCCTGGCCGGAGAAATGCTGGCCCGGCTCAAAGCCATCGAGGGCAACACCCTGGGCGCCCTGGAGCTCTTTTTTGACGCACCTTCGGTGTTGAGCCGGTTTGAAGGGCGAGGCCGCCTGTCCCGCCCGGTGGCCGAGGATCTCGGCCTGGTCGGAGTTGCGGCCAAGGCCTGCGGCGTACCTCGCGACAGCCGCTTCTTTCATCCGACCGGGGTTTACCGGCATCTGTTCGATGATCTGATCACCGAGGAGGCCGGCGATGCCATGGCCCGCGCCCGGATGCGCAGCCGGGAGATCAGCGTGTCCATAGAGCTAATCCGGCGGATTGTAGATAATCTGCCGGGAGGGCCGATCCGGGCGCCGGTCGGACCGCTCAAGGGTGAGGCATTGGCGATTGGCATGGTGGAAGGGTGGCGGGGGGAGGTGGTCCATGTCGGCCTCACCGACAGGGATGGCCGCCTGCGGCGCTACAAGGTGGTTGATCCCTCCTTCCATAACTGGAGCGGGCTGGCCATGGCGATGCGCGATGAGCAGATTTCCGATTTCCCCTTGTGCAACAAGAGTTTTAATTTGTCGTACTGCGGGTTTGATCTGTAACGGTTTGAGGTTAAAAGAGAAATTTGCTTGCCAAGCAATCTCGGGAGTCAGAGGAATACGCTTGGTTCTTCTGTTCATTTTCTTTGCTTGCCCAAAGAAAACGAACCAAAAGAAAGGGCACCCTGTGTCCCTTGTCCCGCCTACGGCGGGATGCCCTGCGCTCCTCGATGCTGCCGGGGCTTTGCAAACTCGCTTCGCTCAAACAGTGCAAAGCCATTTTTCGGCAGCCTCTCCGGTGCTCGGCTGCGGGCCAATGGGATTTTGACTGCATAGGAAAGCACAGATGTGCCCTAATTGTTTTTCCGGGCACAAGTGGATCATGCTTGTGAGAGAATTTGAGGACAAGAGAATATGCTGCAGATAATACGGGAACGGTGGCGTCAGGGATTCAGAACGGGGAAATTCCCCAAGGAGGAGCCGGTTCTGCCCCCGCGCTTCCGGGGCCTGCCCAAGTTCAGCGGGGATTGTCCGACCGACTGCGGCAAAGCCTGTGAGGCGCTGTGTCCGTTTTCGGCCTGCAAGCAGGTGGATGGCCGGCTGGTTCTTGATCTGGGCCGCTGCCTGTTCTGTGCCGATTGTCCGGCCTGTCCCCAGGGCCGGATCACCTTTGGCAACGATTACCGCCTTGCCGTCCGGCAGCGAGAGGATCTGCTGTACAGCGGCGGGGAATATCCCCTGGCGCAGCCGCTTGAGCCTGCGCGGTTGAAGCTCTTTGGCCGCTCCCTCAAGCTGCGCCAGGTTTCCGCCGGCGGCTGCAACGGCTGCGAAGCGGATTGCAACGTGCTTGGCACCCTGGTTTTCGACCTGGGCCGCTTCGGCATTCAGTTTGTCGCCTCCCCCCGTCACGCGGATGGCCTCCTGCTGACCGGGCCGGTCACGGAAAACATGCGCAGCGCGGTGTTGGCTACCTATGAGGCGATGCCGGCGCCGAAACTCGTCATCGCGGTCGGGGCCTGCGGCATCAACGGCGGGCCATTTTTGCACAGCAGCGAGGTGAGTCCTGGGCTTGATCCACTGCTGCCGGTGGATCTCTATATCCCGGGCTGTCCGCCGCAGCCCTATACCATTCTGGATGGTCTGTTGCGGCTGCTTGGCAGGAGGTAACTATCCAGCAGCACCGCATCTGCTTTGTCATCGATCGATTCGCATACTGGAGTATAGCGAATCGATCTCTTTCGCGCATCTGCGGCGCCGCTGAACAGTTACCAACAAATGAAATAAAGAGAGGGAGGACAGGAGATTGGCTGAGTTCTACCTTGCCGCCGTAAGCCTGATCTTCTGCTCCGGGCTGCCCGCCCTGGCTTGGGGCCGGTGGGCAAAGAGCGGTGAAATGCTCTCCGTCGTCCTTTTGCTGACCGGCGCGGCCCTCGGCCTTGCCGCCTCGCTTGCCGGGGCCTGGCAAACTCCCTCGCCCATGCTGGCTGCGGCCTGGGCCCTCCCCGGCGGCAATTTTCTTGTCGAACTGGACGGGCTGGCCGCGCTCTTCCTGCTGCCTGCCCTGATCATCATCGGCCTGGGCGGCGTTTACGGGCTCGGCTACTTTCCCCAGTCCCGGCACGGCGCGGCGGCGGGCAGGCTCCGGCTCTTTTACGGCATCTTGGGCGCGGCCATTGCTCTTTTGCCGGTCAGCCGCAACGGTATTCTTTTTCTCATAGCCTGGGAAATCATGGCCATCGGCAGCTTTCTCCTGATCCTTACCGAGCAGAAAAAAGAAGAGGCCCGCCGGGCTGCCTATGTCTATCTTGCCGCCACCCACACCGGCACCCTGGCCCTTTTCGCCATGTTCATCCTTCTGGCCGGGCCCGGCGGCAGCTTTGATTTCCCGCAGGCCGCCACCCTGGACGGCGCCACGTTTCAGGCCGGTGCGATTTTTTTGCTGGCCCTCTTCGGCTTCGGCCTCAAGGCAGGGGTCATGCCCCTGCATATCTGGCTGCCTGGGGCGCATGCCGCTGCGCCCAGCCATGTTTCCGCCCTCATGAGCGGGGTGGTGATCAAGATGGGGATCTACGGATTGGTCCGGGTGGCGGGTTTCTACACCGGCCAGCCGGCCTGGTGGGGCGGGAGCATTCTTGTCCTCGGGGTGGTTTCCGCCATCATGGGCGTGGTCTTTGCCCTGGCCCAGCATGACATCAAGCGGCTGCTCGCCTATCACAGTGTGGAGAATATCGGCATCATCCTGATCGGCCTGGGCTGCGCCCTGTTGGGAAAGACCTTCCACAGCCCGGCCCTCGTCGTCCTCGGCCTGGCCGGAGCCCTGCTCCATGTGGTCAATCACGGCCTTTTCAAGTCCCTGCTTTTTCTCGGGGCCGGCGCGGTGATCGAGGCCACCGGCACCAGGGAAATCGATAGTTACGGCGGATTGTTACGCACCATGCCGCGCACCGCCTTTTTTTTCCTCGGTGGGGCCGTGGCTATTTGCGGTCTGCCGCCGCTCAACGGCTTTGTCAGCGAATGGTTCATCTATTTGGGCCTGCTGCACAGCCAGACGGACGGTGCTGTATTCCCGCTTTCCTTGACGGTTCTGGCTGCTCCGGCCCTGGCAATGACCGGCGCCCTGGCCGTGGCCTGCTTTGTCAAGGTCTGTGGCGTCACCTTTCTGGGCACGGCGCGGCGTCAATTTCCGGCGCCGCCCAGCGAGGCGCCGGGCAGCATGCTTCTGCCCATGGGCATCCTGTTGTGCTGCTGCCTGGTAATCGGTCTGGCGCCCTGGACGATTGTCCCCCTGTTGCAGCGGGCTGTTGCCGCCTGGCTGGGCACCGCGCTCGTCCTCCTCTCTCCGGCCGGGAGCCCGGAGAGTATGCTGATCGGCAGTCTGGCGCCGGTGTATTGGCTCAGCCTTTGCGCTTTCCTGCTGTTGGCACTCTCTTTGGGCTTTTTTCTCCGGCAGCAATCTTTTCCTGAGCCCGACCGCGAAAAGCGGCCGGCGACCTGGGGCTGCGGGTACCGGGAAGGAACACCCCGCATGCAATATACAGCGGTTTCCTTTGCGGAGATGCTGGTCAGCCTTTTCCACTGGGGGCTGTGGAGCGACATCGCCGGCGGACGGGCCATTGGCTTTTTCCCCGCCGCCGCCAGTCTTGCCGCTCATACCCCGGACTTGATTCTGGACCGGCTGATCCATCCGGTCTGCCGGTCCTTATCCAGAGCTGCCTTTGGGGTACGTGCCTTTCTCCATCAGGGATGGATCGGCATATACCTGCTGTATTCGGCTCTGACCCTCTGTCTGCTGCTCTTGTGGCTGTAGGCTTGATCACCAATAATTTCTTTTTTCCTCCTGTTCAGCGGAAGATGATCCGGTTGTTGTCGCATTGCCGTTCCCTGGCAAAATGGCCGGCAGGTCGCCAGTATTCCCGTTCATGGCCCCGGTAATGGCCCCAGCGGGGCGGTTCATACCGGCTGCGGTCAATGATTACCGTCTGGCTGACCACCCGGCCGCTGTCCTGGAGAACCCAGGCTCCGTTTTCGTAACAGGCCGTGGAGTAGACCCGCTCCGGCCTGCCGTCCACCGTGGCCAGCACCTCCACCTCCCGGCAATCGGCGGGGGCACTCTCCTCATACTGTTGGACAACCCTGGGCGGCGGATAATATCGCTGGCTCGGCTGTCCCTGTCCCTTGTCCATCTCATTGCCGACCATGTAGCCGAGCACCCCGCCGATGGCGGTGCCCAGCAGGGTGCCCCTGGTGTTGCGGCCGATGGCCTGGCCGAGGATGGCGCCTCCGGCTGCGCCGCCCCAAGCCCCGCTCTGGGCGGCATCCCCGGCCTGGACGTTTTGGCTCACCAGCAATATTCCGACACACGTTACGAGCAGGGTTCGTTTCAGCATATTCCCTCCTTGTGAGAATAGACTTTTTGGCTGTGTTGCAAAAAAAAGCAAACCATATTTTCGACTTCACCGTACGGCGAAATTCTCGCTTTTTCCAGCCGACATGGGGCGTAGCCAGGGCAATGTCGACCCGATGTCGGGTTCCCGCGTCTCGATATCGGGCGGTTTTTCGTGGGCAAGTCCGTAAGTTGCGAGGCCATCATAATTGCCTCTTTGGCGTAAGCGTGCTAGAAGGGAGAATCGACTCCGTCTACCAGGGGACTCCCCATGCGCCGCCAGATCCTGCTGTCCGTCTCCATCCGATTTCTCATCTACTTCACGCACTGGCTGGTGCTGGCGTATCTGCCCTTGCTTCTCAAGGGCTATGGCCTGAGCGATTTGCAGATCGGCATGGCCATCGGCCTGTTTTCTCTGTCTTCCATGGCGTTGATGCTGCCGCTTGGATTGTTTTCCGATATTTTTTCGCCCAAGCGGACCATGCTTTGCGGCGCGTTGCTCTATGGGGGATATTTTGCCGCCCTCCTGACCGTCCGCTCCTTTGCCTGGATTCTGGCTGCGGTGTGTGTCGGGGGCTTAGGGAGCGCGGCCCTGGTGGTGGTGAGCGAATCCCTCTATCTCAAGCATTTCGGGCAGATCCAACGGAGCCGCCGGGTGGCGACCTACCAGTTGAGCACCTATCTGGGCTTCGGCCTTGGTCCCCTGGTCGGCGGTCTTGTGGTGCAGACCTCGCCCTCCCTGTTATTCTCGCTGGCCATGGCTGGCGCCGGGGGTATTTTTTGTCTCTCGCTGTTCCTGGCCGATTATGAGCCCATTGTCTTTTCCTTTAAGGAATACAGCGGGGATGTTCTTCAGTTCAAGCCCCTGCTGCTGATTGCCTGCCTTTTTGTGCTGGGCACCCATTTCGGGGTGGAGCAGACCTCCTTTTCCCTGCTGCTCAGAGAAAAATTCGGCCTGCTCCCCAGACAGATAGGGATGGTCTTTGCCTGCATGGGTCTGTGGATGGCGTTGATGGTTCCTCTGGTGGGTCGTTTTCACGACAAACGGAGATCGGTGTTCCTTTTTTTTCTCGGAGGCATGGCCTTTTCCGCCCTGTTTCAGATGCTGACCCCGCTGGCTGGCGGCATCGGGAGCCTGGTGGCCATCCGGTTGCTGCACAACCTGGGCGATACCGTGGCCTTGCTGGAGCTTGGAGTGCTGGTGGCGCTGCTCTTTCCTTCAGGGCGGTTGGGCGGCAACTCCGGCCTGCTCTATGGCGTGCGCACCCTGGCCACCTTTCTTGCCGCCGTAGTGTCCGGGAGCCTGAATCGGGAGTGGGGCTATGGCGCGTCCTTTATGGGGAGCGGGCTTTTTGTCCTCTGTTTTGTGGCAGGGAGCTTTGCCTTTATCGGGTTGAGTGCAACGCGGCGGCAGGCCGTGGGCTGGCAGGGAATTGTGAGATGAGCAGGCGGCAACTTAGTATGTTCATTTCTTTGCTTGCCCAAAGAAACGGAACCAAAGAAAAGGCGCCCTGTGTCTCTTGTCCCGCCGTTGGCGGGATTCCCTGCGCTCCTCAAAGCTGCCGGGGTTTTGCAAACTCGGCTTTCGCCTCAAACAGTGCAACCTCCCTTTTCGGCAGCTTTTCCGGTGCTCGGCTGCGTGCCAATGGGATTTCCCCTCCCCCATTTGTCCTGCCGCGCCTCGCAGACGGGGGCGGAAAAAGACGCTAAAACTGTCTGATGGCGAAGCCCGAGTTTTTTAGCGTCCCGCCCTCGGCGAGAAGCAAGGGAAGCCCGCAGGGCCAGGACTGGCTGGGGTGCCTTTTTCTTGTTTCTTCTTTTGGGCACGCAAAAGAAGAAAGAGAGAGCAATAGAAAAATCATCTTCATTTTTCCCGGAATCTCTGGACTACCTTTTTAAGGAACCATCACGATGAACGAACACCCAAAACGATTCAAGCTGGCCCTGGAGTTTGACGGAGGCCGCTACAGCGGCTGGCAGAAACAGGATGACGCCAAAAGCATTCAGGGCAGCCTGCTCAAGGCGGCAGCCGAATTTTTTGGGGGAGAGGTGGATGTGCAGGGCAGCGGCCGCACCGATACCGGGGTGCATGCCTTGCGGTTTGTCGCCCATCTGGAGGCGCATACCGAGCACAGCCCGAAGGAGATCGGGGACCGGTTGAATGAACTCCTGCCCAAGGATATCGCCATCCTGGAGTGCAAAAGGGCGGGGGCGCGCTTCCATGCCCGGCATAACTGCATCGGTCGCAGCTATCTCTACCAGATCGCCAAGCGCAAGACCGCCCTTGGCCGGGATTTTGTCTGGCAGATTTCAGAGCCGCTGCACGCCGGGTTCATGCAGGAGGCGGCGACTGCTCTGGTGGGGATGCACGACTTCACCTCATTTACCGACCGGCAGGCGATCAAGAAAAAATCCCCGCTGGTCATGGTCCACCAGGCCCAGGTCGCGGAAACCGAGGATCTCATCCTCTTTCGCATCGTGGGTTCGCATTTTCTCTGGAAGATGGTGCGTCGCATTGTCGGGGTGCTGGCCGAGGTTGGCAAGGGCCAGCTCACCGTGGCCGAGGTCCGCCGTTTTCTGGAGGAGCCGGTGGTGCTTAAAGAGTACACCGCGCCGAGTCAGGGGCTTTTTTTCGAACGGGCATTCTACGATCAGGAGGATATGGATGCCTTTCTGGCACAGGAGGCGTTGCACTCGGTTTTTTTCTGATCGTTTTTCCCCGGCGCGTGCTTATTGTCTGATAAAGCAAAAAATATCAGGGAGGTGGTCGTATGAAAATGATCGGTCAGATTGTGGAGAACGCGAGCCTTTTTTTGCTGGGTCTTGCCCTGGTGAACCTGTTGAGCGCGTCAGGGGCCGGCGCGGCGGAGAAACCTGAAAAGGCGATTTTTGCCGGGGGCTGTTTCTGGTGCATGGAAAAGCCCTTTGAGCAGTTGGATGGGGTGTTTTCGGTGACTTCCGGCTATATCGGGGGCCGGACGGAAAACCCCACCTACGAGAATTATGCCGTTGGCGGACATATTGAAGCGGTTGAGATCGCCTATGATCCCACCAAGGTCAGCTATACGAAATTGCTGGACGTCTTCTGGCGCCAGATCGATCCCACCGACAGTGGCGGCCAGTTTGTCGATCGAGGTCACGCCTACATCTCGGGGATTTTTTATCTGGACGAGGAGCAGCGGCAGCTGGCAGAGAAATCCAAAAACGAGTTGGCCGCCCGCAAGGTCTTTGCCAAGCCCATAGTGACGCAAATCCTTTCGGCAACCCCGTTTTATCCGGCGGAAGAATATCATCAGGATTATTACAAGAAGAACCCCATCCGGTATCGCATCTACCGTGGCGGCTCCGGCAGGGATCAATTTCTGAACAAGGTCTGGGGCGACGAGAACAGGGCCGCCAAGAAATGGAGCGAGACGGAATTGCGCAAGCGGCTCACCCCCCTGCAGTACAAAGTCACCCAGGAGGAGGATACCGAACCGGCATTTAAGAACGAATATTGGGATAATAAACGGGCTGGGATCTACGTGGATGTTGTTTCCGGCGAGCCGCTGTTCAGCTCCCTCGACAAGTACGACTCGGGCACGGGTTGGCCGAGTTTCAGCAAGCCGCTGGCTCCGGAAAGAATCGTTGAGCACGAAGACCGCAGGCTCTTTGCCACGCGGACCGAGGTGCGCAGCCGGGAAGCCAACTCGCACCTGGGGCATGTTTTTAACGATGGCCCGCCGCCCACGGGATTGCGCTACTGTCTCAATTCAGCGGCCCTGCGGTTTATTCCCGCGGCAGATCTGGAAAAAGAAGGCTACGGGGAGTTTCTTCCGTTTTTTCAGAAGAAATAGCGTAAGCGACCACATGGCGCCGCATCTGCTTCGCAGTCTCGCTCCGCTTGCTTAGTGTCATCGGCTGGCTCATGTGCAATAGCACACTTCGCAGACCTCTTCCGCGCATCTGCGGCACCCTGTGATCGCATAGTCCGGGGGGCGGTTTACACCTGGTGATCAGTTATGAAGTAGCGAGGGGGTGTTCCTCTGTGCGGTGCAGACTCAGTCGTGGCCGTGATTGCAGCCGCATCCGCAGCCCTGCTTTGGCTCCTTGTGGAAATTCGCCAGAGCTTCGGCGATCTTGTCCTTGAGTTCGGGCGGGGCATTATCCAGACAGTAGATCAGGGCGGCCTCCTGCTCGTCGCTGCCAGGGGTGGCGGTTACGCAGAGATGCAAGGCCTGTTCAAATGATTCGAATTCCATGGTGTTTTCTCCCAAAAAACGGATGGTAAGCAACTGGTTTTCCGCAGCAAGAGGTACCCGGTCTTTCCCAGGATTGCAAGAGAAGAAAACAGGCAAGGGGGCGGGGCCGGGAAATAGGGCGGGTTTTTGCCTTGCCACTGGCGCTTGCAGGTTTTCCAGTGTACCATCGGCATGTTCATGGGGAGGCGGAAGTTTTGCCTGCCGCACATCAATTTTTGCTGCATGAGGTCATGGTGTCGCATTCCTTTGTCTATCAGAAAAACAACAGCTACTTCGCCCAGGTCGCGGAGAATGTCGAGCCCCTTGCCGAGCGTGAGCTTGCGGCCTTAGGTGCGACCCAGATCAACCCGGTGTACCGGGGCGTCTATTTCACCGCCACTCCCGAGGCCCTGTACAGGATCGTTTACCAGACCCGGCTCTGCACTCGCGTCCTGGCCCCGCTCCTCCATTTTGACTGCCACAGCACCAAGTATCTCTACAAAACCGCGCTCACCATCCCCTGGTTCGAGCTCTTCGGCCTGGAGCAGACCTTTGTCATCACCGCCACGGTGAGCGACAGCAAGATCACCCATTCCCAGTACGCCTCGCTCTGCCTCAAGGATGCCATCGTCGATCAGTTTCAGGAAAAATTCGGCTCCCGGCCCAACGTGGACAAGCGCAACCCCGATCTGGTCTTCAACCTCCATATCCATAAAAACACGGCGGTGATCAGTCTCGACGCCTCGGGTGCCTCCCTGCACCGGCGGGGCTACCGGCAGGAGTCGGTGGAAGCGCCCATGCAGGAATCCCTGGCCGCGTCGATCATCGACCTGACGGAGTGGGACGGCGAGCGCCCCCTGATCGACCCGATGTGCGGCTCAGGCACCCTGCTCTGTGAGGCCCTGATGCGGTATTGCCGGATTCCCGCCGCATATCTGTGGGAGAATTTTGGCTTTATGTACTTTCCCGATTTTGCGCCCGAGGTCTGGCAACAGGTGAAAGCCGAGGCGGATGCGCAGATTCGCGACCTGCCCGAGGGGCTGATCACGGGCAGCGATGCCTCAAAACTGGCGGTAAAAGCAGCACGGATCAACCTTGGTCAGTTGCCCTATGGCAAAGAGGTGGAGGTGTACTCCAGCCGTTTCCAGGAACTTGAGCCGATCAGCAATGCGGTCATCGTCTCCAACCCGCCGTATGGGGTTCGGTTGGGTGCCCAAGAGGAAGCCGCCGCCCTGGTGGGAGAGTTGGGCAGTTTTCTCAAGCATAAATGCACCGGCTCCACGGCGTATCTCTATTTCGGCGACCGGGAGCTGGTGAAAAAGATCGGCCTTAAGCCTGCCTGGAAGAAGCCGCTGAGTAACGGCGGGTTGGACGGGGTGTTGGCCAAGTATGAGATGTATTGAGTGTAAACGTCCAGCAGCACCGCATCTGCGTCAGTAGCTGTGCTGCTCTGTAGAACGCCAAGCTAAGCGGCGCGACGACAGGAGCGTCCGATTGAGCGCCGTGTTTGCATGACATTCTTAACCAATGGAAGCATTAGGTGAAATGTGGGTTTCACCAGCATTTTGAATCACCTTCCCAGACACCATGCCTGTAACGGTAAGTTTTCCACCATTATTGATAATGTTGCCCGTGACCATGCCGGGAACTTCTGCGATAGCGCCTTGTTCAATGATCAAGTCTTTAGTGGCCATGCCGTGTAGTAAGAGAAAACCCCCATCTTTGACCATCACATTACCAGTGAACATGCCATGCATTTGTAGTTCGGAGGCAATCTCAACGTCTCCTTCAATTTTCCCGTGCTCAGTCTGCATTTGTTCTCCTTAGTGCATAACGACAAGTATTACCAGCGGCGGCCACTGAACTTAGGCGCGAATAGCGCAACGCTGCTCCCCGCCGTCTGAGTGTAGCGCTTGCAGGCGTGTATTCACTTTACCCCGTAGTACCAGAAAACCCCACCCTTGTGAGTTGGATCTTCACGTGGCACAAACAACTGCGTTCCTCGGTTCATATCCACGGTTACCGCTTTTCCAGTAACGTGCTCATGATAATAGAGGACAGTTAGAAAAAGAGCGCCAACAGCCTGAATTGCATTGAATAGCGTTGCTTTTTCAAAATTGTTCGTTCTGTCGTGCTTAATTTTGTTATAGCCTTGCCCCCACCAATCTGGGCTTTTCCCTGTAGACCATGCAGACCAAGGTTCAGTTGATATTGCATTTCTTGTAATTTCGACGCGGTGCTTGATGAGATCTGGAAATTTTCCGGTAATGATAGGAAAGTAGTCGTTGATGTTGTCCGCCTTATTAGCAGGAGCAATAAGAGAAGAAAGCTCTCGCAAGATTGCATCAATTTCTGCAGACGCAACGACTATGATCTTCGCAAACTCATTGGAGAATGTTGCGTAGTTCGACGTGGAAAACTCCACGTACCTGGAGCAAGCCGCGAGGTCTGCCTCGATGTGAAGAAAATACTCCCAAAATTTCGGACTCATTCTGATCCTTTGACAATCGAGGCTACACGCTTGTTATGTGTGCACTCTTTTTTTTAATTCATAAAGCCAAGCAATCGATTCATCTGGAGGGTCAAATCGCAGGCCTATTCTGAGGCCACCATCCCTGATTAAGGAACTTCCGGTGGATCTTCGCTGTCAGGCCAGCATCTCCAGGAGAAGCGGATGCCATAAGGCCATATCCACTTCGCCCATTTTTCCAGCCAGGCGGATTTTATCCACGCAACGCAACTGATCCAGAAGAATCCTGGCCTGCTTGCCACCTAAGGTTATCTCCGGGCGGCAGCCCAGGGGCTGACCTTTGCTGGTCAGCGGCGCAACGATCACCCTGGGCAATACCTCGTTCATGTCGTCGGGTGAGACCACCAGAGCCGGGCGGGTTTTCTTGATTTCCGTGCCCACGGTGGGGTCAAGATTTACCCAGTAAACTTCCCCGCGTTTCACCATTGCCACTCCTCGCTTTCAGCCGGGGTATCGGTAATTCCCGCCCAGGCATCCACCTCTTTGTCGGCTTGATAGGCGGTAAACCACCCGAGTCTCGGGGGAGGATTCATCGGCTCAATGATGATGCGTCGGCCTTCCTGCCGCATTTCTATCTCTGTGCCGATTCCGCATGCCGCCAGAAAGGCCGCTGGAATCAGCACTCCGCGTGAATTTCCCACCTTGCGTATAGTTGTTTGCATTTTTTGGGAACCTCCGTATTAATTATAACAAAGTTATAACATGGCAAGAGGAAAAGCAACGATATTTTTTGACGATGGGGTCAATCAAGGGTGGGGCAGGGGATGTTGTTGACTTAGTGGCGGCAGGCTCACCGCAATTCTGGAACCGGGTGTGGGATTACAGCCGGAGAAGAAAGCTCTGGGGCGCATGGAAATCGGGCCTCTCTTCCGGGTGGGCCAGCGCCCAGTAGCTCAGCCGGGAATCCCGATGCTGGAGAACAGCGCTGATCCCAACCCGGAGGGGGGCATTGTCTGCATGGAGCTTGCCGATCTCCAGTTCGCCGCTTAGGGAGAAGCTCTCCGCCGTGCGGTTTATTTTGACAAGCGGCGCGGCAATCCGGTCTTTCTGGCGCATGCCTGTGCGGTAATCGGTAAAGGCATACACATTCCAGGCCCCGTTCGGGGCAAGGTTCAATTCCCAGTAGTTTTTCGCGTCTTCTTCAGCCCAGAACATCTCCAGACAGGTGGATTGCCACAGGTTGTCGCATCGTGTCCACTCAGTGGCGGCAGGGAGGACGAGATCGTCCAGATTCCCTTGCAGGAGAAAAGAAAGCACCATGGTCTGAGGCGTGCGCTCGATGGAGCCCTGGATGCTCACGGTGCCGGAATCCTGGCCGGGGAAAGGATGCAGGCGGAAGGCGGTCATGGCTTTTGGCAATCCCGGACGATATTTTTGATCTCGTTCTCCTGCGCCTCGATGCTTTGGCAGAGGGCGAACTGGACCATTGCCCGGTGCAGGTTCTGGCCCGGCCTTCTGACCTTGAAATACACATCCCCGGCCAGATGGTCGGAAAAGAAGCGCAGGCCAAGCTCGAAGGCGATGAGCCGGACAGCATCATGGATATAGCGGTAGTCAAAGGGAGAAAAAAAGGAGGCGACCTCGGGCAGGTATCCCCGCAAGATGGCGGCGCAGTAGGAAAGATTGAACGAGACCTCGGCCAGGGGGGCGTCTTCGCCGGTCGGATTGCAGCAGGAGCGGAGGCAGTCGCCGATGTCGTAATGGAGCAGGCCGGGCTTGACGGTGTCCAGATCGATGAGGCTCACTGCCTGGCCGGTATCGCGGCTAAAGAGGATGTTGGCCAGCTTGGGGTCGCCGTGGATCGGGCAGGGTAGCAGTTCTCCCCGCAGCCGTGCGGCTTCGAGCACCTCTGCCGCCTCTTTCCGCTCGGCAATGAATCGGTGGCAGAAGAGCACTTGCTCCGATTGGTCCGAACGGGGAGGAGTGGCAGCCAGAGCCTCGTATGCCGCCAGATATCCGGGGGTGACATGGAAGCCTGGCAGGGTGTCGTGCAGCAGATGGGCGGGCAGATCGTGGATCAGGGCATGGAAAAATCCCAGGGCCCGGCCTGCCTCTTCGGCCTGGGCCTCGCTGGCGATGGTGGCGAAACTCTCGGTGTCGGCGATAAAGGTCTGGGTCCGCCAGCAGTCGCCGGTCTGATCCCTGTAATAATCATCGCCGCTCCGGCTGGGGATGATACGCGGCAGCTCCCAGCGGTGGTTTGGCTGTGCCTGCAGTTTGGGCCGGACATGATCGTCGAGCACCCGCAGGTTGTGCATGATCCGTTCGGGCTCCGGGAACACGGCGGGATTGAGGCGTTGCAGGATGAAGTCCAGGGTGCCCTGGCCGTCTGCGACCCGGACCAGATAGGTGTCGTTCACATTGCCGGTCCCGTACTCATCTACGGATCGTATCTCGCCGGGAAAGGCGAACTGGCGGGCGATGACGGAAGGATCGGTCATGGGGGAATCCGGGAGAAGACTGCTTTAGCGGAACAGGTAATGCTTGCGCACCGCGCTATGCACCTGCCACTGGCAATCCAACCCCTGGGGAAAGGTCACGTAATCGCCGGGCAAGATATGTACGGTCTGATCCGCAGTGGAAACAGTAATCTCGCCATCGAGAATGTAGCAGGATTCTTCCTGGTCGTAATGCCAAGGGAAGGTCGAAGGCTCGCACTGCCAGATCGGCCATTGGTCAAGGCGCAGGGCCTCGCGTTTTTTGGGGGAGAGTTTTTCAACGGTGATGGGCATGGAGAGTTCCTCGTCGATGTTCACGGATGCTTGTTGTTAACAGATAGCCGTGGGCTCCGTCTTTGTCAATTCCTAAGACCATGGGCGGTGAAGTAATGCGGTAAGGCGTGCCGATTCCGCCTTAGTTTTTGAGTTGAGTCTGGGAGGAATGCATTTCATTGTGAAACGGGGAGGAATGGAATTCCCTGGAGCTTGGGCGCCAGCTTGTTTTTGCCCGGCTCAGTAAAAGGGATGAGGTCTTCTACGATAGAGCCATGCCGTTAAGGGTGCGCTGGGCGCTGGACCACCCGATGGTGAGCAATGTCAGCGTTGGCTGCGGGTTTGACGGGCCGGCGGAAGATGATCGGATGATGCTCCCGTCTTTTTTGGCGTCGAAATTGGCTGTCGGCCAGGGCAGCGAGTGCGGCATGGCCTACTTGCCGGGCTTTCTCGTTGGTTCATGGACCGGGCGAAAAGGCTTACGAAATCATTTTCGTTTGGGAACATATCGTCTGGAACCAGTTCCTGCCCCATATCCAGCGCCGCTTTGTAACGTGCGCAAGCGTTAAAATTCCCAGCGCAATAGAGTTCTGCCAAATATTCGCACATCTCTTTTCCCTCATCGCGCACCGCGAAGAAAACGCACTGTTTTATAAAATGGCAATGGATGGTCATATGGGGTCCCCCTTTTGCTGCTAATGCCAGAAGCGCCTGTCAGGGCGCGTGGGTCAGAATCTCTGGCACTGTACCGGATGAGAACCGGAAAATATATGGGGGGAAGTCGGTAAAGCGGAGTGGGGGAAGGTCTGTATTGCGCCAGGAAATCAGGTGATGCCGAGAACCTTGAGAGGATTGATTCGCCAGCGTTTGGCGGACTCGTAGCTGATGATGCGGTCCCCGCCGCCCTTGCCATTGGACTTGGAGAGGTCGATGTCCTTTTGCCTGACAGCCCAGTCGTGTTTGGTGTCATAAATGAGGCGGACCACGGGGCGCAGCAGGTTGTCCGTTGATTCCACCACCACCCCGAGCATGCCGCTCTCCAGCTGAACCAGGGTGCCCGCCGGATAGACGCCAATGCACCTGATAAAGCGGTGCACCAAGCCTTCGTTGAAATGGCTGCGGCTCCAGCCATAGAGTTTGCGCAGCACCTCGACCTGATCGATGCCGTTGCGGTAGCAGCGGTCCGAGGTCAGGGCATCGAACACGTCGGTGATGGCGGCCATCTGCCCGCCCAGGCTGATGCCGCCGCCGGCAAGGCCATGGGGATAGCCGGTGCCGTCGAACCGTTCATGGTGCTCCATGGCTATCTGGGCCGCAGACAGGGGAATGTTGTGGGTGGTGGCCAGGATTTCCTTGCAACAGATGACATGTTGCTGGATTTTTTTAAACTCTTCCTCGTTGAGGGCGCCGGGTTTATTGAGGATGGCCAGGGGCACGGCCATCTTGCCCACGTCATGCAACAGTCCGCCAAGGCCAATGGCCCGCGTGGTTTCTTGGTCAAAGCCCATGGCCCGGCAGAAAGCCAGGAGCAGCACTCCTACGCTCACCGAATGGTCGAAGGTGTATTCATCCTTCTTGCGCAAGCGCATGAGCAGGAAGAGCGCGTCCTTGTTGTGGCAGATGGAATTGTCCAGCTCACTTACCGCTGCTTTGGCCTCCCTGGTCTGGATCTTTTTCCCGGCTTGCACGTTGGCCAGGATATTTTTTGCGGCCAGACTGGCCCGTTGCCGTACTTTTTCGGCCCGGACAATCTCATGGCGGATGGGGATATGCCTGATTTCTCGGTCAACCCGAGCAGTTTGCGGGGTGACAATACGCTCGAACGCTACGGGCGGCGGGGTGCTTTCCTGTTCAACTCTGACTGGGAGGGGCTCAGGGCGCTGGCCGTCCTCGATGTAGACGTGGGTGACGCCCCAGTCCTTGAGGCGCTCTATCTCGCCCTGGGTCTTGATCCTTTTGCTGTTGAAGATAAAGGGGTGGTCCAGCCAGCCGCAAGCAAACCGCTCGATATGCATACCGGGCTGGAGCTCTTCAAGGGGGACCTTCTTGATCATGGCAGGCTCGGACTGACCGTTGGCGTTATGGTTTCAGGGCAGATTAATGACTCCACTCCGATCAATATACGCCAAGGCCCAATGGGGAGCAAGAAGGTTGCGTCCGCATCGCAGGGACAGAGCACAATGAGGGGGCCGATGGCCTCGGCCCTGTTTTTTACAAGCCCAAAATTTTTCCTTGCCGGATAAAGGTGGGTATGGCGAGATACCTCTCCTGGGCGAGATTTTTTGGCGTCCGGCGGGCAACCTCGAAGACAGGGATGATTTTTTCGTTTTGTCTTGCCTCGTGCGGCGCGGAGAAAAAAGAGGCGGCGACGCACCGGTTGAGGGCAGAGAGAAATCCGTGTTTGAAGCCATGATCTTTATGAGACATTGTTTTCCTCCAGATGAAAAAGTTGTCTTGTATTTTCTTCTGGACTGAGCCTATCATGGCAGGTAGGACAAATGATGTCCCACCTGTGGAATTTTTTTTCGGTTTGGAAAAAAATATGGCAAAAGACAAGACGCAACTTCTACGCCTGTTGTTCATAGACCGCAAGATCCGTGAGGGGATGCGCAGCGGGGTCATGGCGAATTGCAGCTCCATGGCCGCCGAATACGAGGTGAGCGCCAAGAGTATTCTGCGGGACATCGACTATCTGAAAAGTCAGCGTGACGCGCCCATTGCCTACGACGCCAAGATCCGGGGCTATTACTACACCGAGGGAAATTACGCCCTGCCCGCCATTTCCTTAAATGAAAGCGATCTGTTTGCCATCTGCATCGCGGAAAAAGCCTTGCGGATGCATGAAGATACGCCCATCTATCGCAAGCTGCAGAAGGTGTTTCGAAAAATAGAGGAGTCCCTCCCCGAGAAGGTCTCCATCCATCCGGCCTGGGTGGAAGACAAGCTCTCGGTGATTCCGGAGCGGCAAACCAGGCTTGAGCCGGAGGTGTGGGAAGCTGTGTCGGCGGGCCTAAGCAACAACCAGACGCTGGCCATTTCCTACCGCAAACCCGGCGGGCACGAGAGCACGGAGCGGCGGGTTGATCCCTACCATCTCGTGCGTTATCAGGGGGAGTGGTACCTTATCGGCCATTGCCACCGGCGCGATGCGATTGTAACCTTTGCCATGTCCAGAATCGAAGAGGTTCTGCTGCTTGAGAAACGGTTTTCCGTGTCCGATGATTTTGACCATACGCGCTACAGCGGCACCCAGTTCGGGATTTTCAGCGGGGAGCGCGAGGTTTTGGTGAAGGTCTGGTTTTCCAGGGAGCATGCCCCGTATGTTCTGGAGCGGGAATGGCATCCCCAGCAGACCGTGGTCCGGAGAAAGGACGGCAGCGTGGTGCTCGCTTTCCCGGCCCGGCATCTCTATGAGGTCAGGCGTTGGGTGCTCTCCTGGGGGAGCGGGGCAAAGGCCCTTGCCCCAAAGGAACTGGTCGATTCGGTGCAAAAGGAGCTTGCGTCCGCTCTGGCCGATTATGGCAGGGGTATGGGGAGGGCGCAGTCGTGAGCATGGCAGGGCAAGGTTTTTTTCTGGCCAGGTGGTTTCTGCTGCTGATTTTTCTGGGAAGTATTCCGGGCTGCGGCGGACTCTTGCAGGGAGATGCCGCCTTGCCCAGGGCCGCCTCGGAAAAAAAATTGGCCATGCTGGGGCATACCATCCAGGTCGGCGCCTTTGCCAAACTGGACAATGCGGTTCAACTCATGCAAAAACTTGATGCCCTGGGGCTTGACGCCTATTATTATCGCCATGCCAGCGGGTTGTACAAGGTTCGCTTCGGGGATTTTTCGTCGCGGAAAGAGGCGGAGGCCCGAGCGGTGCAGTTGCGCAAATCCGGGGTGATCGAGGCGTATTATGTGGTTGCGCCGGGGGAGTTTGCCGCGGCCCGGTTCCGGCATTATCAGGATGGGACCTTGCGGAAGATGCTGGTGAGCACTGCGGAGGGTTTTATCGGCATTCCCTATGAATGGGGCGGAGAGTCGGCGGAGACGGGTTTTGATTGCAGCGGCCTGGCAATGACTATTTACAAGCTCAATGGCCTCAATCTGCCGCGTAATTCCATGGCCCAATTCCAGGCGGGAAATCCGGTGCGCCGTGAAGATCTCGCGCCAGGGGATCTGGTATTTTTTGCCACCAACGGGAATTCGGCAGTGTCCCACGTGGGAATCTATACCGGGAATGGCAGTTTCATCCATGCACCCAAAAAGGGGGACGCCATCCGGCAGAGCTCGCTGCGTAACGGCTACTTTGGTGGATGTTACGTGGGGGCGCGGACCTATCTGGGCAAGGATGGTTGACCGGCCCCCGGTAACGGGCAGGGATTTCAGGCGGCCATGCTCCCTGGCTGCTGAGTCAGGAAGGCAGGCAGTCCAAGCATGGTAAGGGGATCGTTGAAATACAGCCCCCCGAATTGTTGGGTGCAATGCGGGCAGCCCCGCAGCCAAAGGATGTGGTCCCGGTAGCGGTTTTTGGAAAACGCTCTGGCCACCCATTGGCAGCTGCAACATTCAAAGCAGTAGAGCAGGGTCCATTCTTTGTCGTTTAAGGCAGCGGCGCATTCCCGGCAAACCGGGATGACCATTTCGCGGACCGAGACGTCGGTGACTTCGGTTTCGTGATAGCCAAAGGGCATGACAATGTAGTCCACTGCCGGAAAATCTTCCCGATTGGTGCCGGGGCCATGGTTTAATTCGCAGCATTCGTTGGGAAGCTCCGCAAGGAGCCGGAGCCTGTCTGTTTCGTACATGGTCTCCTCCTTCAGCCGCGCCTGGCGGCTTTGTGGCATTGATGCCGGAAGCATGCCCCCTTGCAATTCGTATCGGTTTGCAAGGCAGAGAGGATGAGGGGCTTTTGCAGGAGAATAACGACCAGGCTGTGTTGTGGAAATGTTAAAGAAAAAACAGAGGATACCGATAGTTGTAGTATTGGTGATGTTGCAAAGATGATGGCAAACGATCAAGAATAAAGAGAGAATTTCCCATGCAGAAGTGGCAGATAAACGGAACCGTTCAGTGGCTGTGCGAGGACTGCGCCAAGGCCAATTCCCATGTATTTTTGCTGTATCAGCATCAATGGCTCGGCGAGGAAGGAGACCTTGCCGCCTCCTGTGATTGCTGCCGGTGCAAGGATGTGACTGTTGCCCGCCTGGGCAAGATGCGCTGGCTGCTCTACCCCTTTCTCTGTCTGGCGCCTCGGCAGTGGCCAGCCATGACCAGGGCGGTGCGTCGGGGCAAGTGAGGAGACCGGGCCGAACCTGTGTTAGGCTCGGCTCCGGCAAATACCAGGCGTTGTTTAGCGGATGGCTTTTTTCAGGTCAAGACCGATGGCGTTATTGATTGTTGCGCCCTTGAGATTGGCCTGCTCCAGGTTGGCCCCGGTCAAGTCGGCCCGCTCAAGGTTGGCTCCGGAGAGGTCGGCCCCGGCTAGATTAGCCCCGGAGAGGTCCGCGCTCGACAGATTGGCGCCTTTCAAGTTTGCCCATTTGAGGTTGGCCTTGACCATGTTGGCGTTGGTCAGGTTGGCTCCGGCCAGGTTGGCCCGGAGCAGACTGGCTTCGGCCAGATTGGCGCCTTGGAGATTACAGCCCGGGCAGTTCTGGCTCATGCCGCGGTAGATCATGCCCAAATCCCGGCTGGCCGCCTGCGGAGTTGAACTCTGGTTTGTTTCCTGGATTCTGGGGTTGGATGTCGGCGGCGCGACCGGTTCTTCAACCACCACATCGGGAGCGGTGGTGGCGGCCCGTTTGGCGGGTTGTTTCTGGGCGGCGGCCTTGTTTTTGTCTGCCTGCCCTCGCTTAACCCCTTGCGTTATGGTGAAATAACTCGTTTTTAGCCCGGTGGAGTTGTACAGGTTATACTCTTCTCCCTTGCGAAACACAGTGTAACAGATCTCTTCGCCAAAGCCCCAACGCTTGAATTGAAGGCACAGCTTGTCATTTTCCGTTGACCATTTCCCGTCATTTTTCTCGGTTTTGCTTTTCACTGCATACATCTTGCCATTGGCGTACATTTCAATAATTGCGGTCTCGTCGTATTCATAAATGGAAATGGTGTTGTCGGAGAGCAAGTCGATCAGTTCGGCGGCGGTGACTCTGGTGCCTTCCCCTGCGGGGGCTTTTTCCGGGGCACTTGTCTTTTCTTTCATTATGCCGCATCCGGCTACGAGAAAAAGAAGCAGGGCTGACAGCAGGAAAAAATAACGGAATTTGGTGTTCAAGGCTCTCTCCTCATGTTTCAGAATATCATCAATGTGCAATGCAGCAACTGGCTGGCCGATGAAGATCTTCCCCTTTGGGAATTTTATATTAGGGTCATGACTAGAACAGCACTTTGAAAAGTGTGCTAACATCTAGTTATGACAATGAAAAACAGGTACGCAAAACGTTCAAAAATTTCAGAGCCTAAATTTCGGCAACTCGTAAGGCTTTTTT
>Ga0334722_10001796_pt1 | contig 25704 bp, 40 predicted proteins | sample C3_bottom_MG_FD_207210 | JGI IMG/M metagenome (GOLD analysis project Ga0334722, IMG submission 207210) | Sediment microbial communities from Yellowstone Lake, YNP, Wyoming, USA - C3_bottom | ecosystem: Environmental > Aquatic > Freshwater > Lake > Sediment | place: USA: Wyoming | collected... | reverse complement strand
CGATTTTTTTAAGAGCGCGAGAAATAGCCAAACGTAGGGCATCTAATTGACCGTTTTTACCGCCGCCAACAATCTTTGACTGAAAATAATACTTATTATCAGTGTTGGTGATCACAAATGGTTGATAATAGAGTTGTTTAAAATGGGTTCCGGGAAAATATTTTGAAATTTCTAAACCGTTGACCAGTGATTCACCTTTGCCGGCAAATAATTTTACCGATGATACGGCAGCTTTCCGGCGGCCGATGGCATAAGTGTAGACGGTTTTATTACTTGATTTTGTCATTGTAGGGATGTTCTGAACTAACAAATATTTTAAGACGGGTCATACGGGGGCGACGTAATTTATTTTTTGGCAACATACCTAATACTCCGTGATGAATTACTTTCCGGGGATCGGATTTCATCAGTTGACCCAGGGTGAATTCCCGAAGATGACCGGCGTAACCGGTGTGATGATAATAAATTTTTTCTTTTAATTTGTTGCCGGTTACCTGAATGTCTTTAGCATTGATAGCGATCACATAATCGCCGGCATCGCGGTTGGGAGAATAGTCAACTTTATTTTTGCCCTGCAAAATGGAGGCCATTTCCACACAGATACGACCGAGGGTTTTGCCCTGAAGATCGACGAGATGCCATTTACGGTCGAAGGTATTTCCTTGAGTGACGGTGGTTTTTGGTTTCATAATTATTTAGATACTTTCTTAGTAATTTTTTTGGCATCGGCTTTTTTAGGAGCTGTTTTTTTAGGGGTGACTTTTTTATTTTTGTCTTCAGCCGGCTTGGTTTCGACCGGTTTGATAATTGTGTACGGTTTGACAAAAGATAATTTAACGATTAAAGCATCATCTCCTTTGCGGATTTTAACATTCCAATATTTGGTAAAATTAGAAGTTTGGTCACCAAAAACGGATTTAAAATTGTGATAAACATCTTTGACAAAATTCCGGTCCTGAAAATATTTTGATAACTCTCTTTGGGCTATAATTATATCTTTGGTCATAATGCAATTAGCCAGATCTTCAACGGTATGGATAACTAATTTTGCCTTGGCTTGGGTAGTTTCGATTGCACCATAAGTGAACAGTGATTTGCTCAGTGATTTGATCAGAGCCTGACGTTCATGATGGTTGCGGCCTAATTGTTTACCAAAGATGCGGTGATTCATAAGTTATTTCCAGGAAAAATTTTTATCTTTTAACCAAGCATCAATTATCTTTAGAGATTTTTCGCCGACATTTTTGGCTTTGCTAACTTCACCCCGACCACCTTTTATTAAATGTTCAATGGTGACGTAACCGGCTTTTTTAAGAGCGTTAGTAACCCGAAGTGGCAACTCAATCTCTTCAATAGAGATATCTAACCCGGACATGCCGGGGTTGGAAGCCAGAGTAACAACCTCTTCGTCAAATTCTTTGGGATCAACAATTTGGGAAAGAGATTTGATCATATCTTTGGCGGCAAATTTTAGGGCAGTCAAAGGTTCGATCGAACCATCGGTCCAGATCTCCATGATCAATTTGTCGTAATTGCTTTTTTTACCCAAACGGGTGGGCTCAACTTCGTAGTTGGCTTTTAGAACCGGAGTAAAAGTAGCATCGAGAATTATTTCGCCGATAATATCGGTTTTCTGCTCTTTGGCTAAAGTATAACCAACTCCCCTTTCGACGGTCAGGGAAATTTGCAGAGCGGATTTGGCATCGGTAATGGTGGCGATGAATTGATCAGGATTGGTGACCTTACAAAGATCGTTGCCGATAATGTCACCGGCGGTAACAATACCTTTGCCTTTTTTGGTTAATTCCAGAGTGATCGGCTCGTCTTTGGTATAGTTGAATTTAACTTTTTTAAGATTTAAAGAAATATCGACCAAATCTTCTTTGATACCGGGAAGAGTGGTGAAAAGATGATTAGCGCCATCGACTCTAATCCGGGTAATAGCGGCACCGGGAACAGTGATCAGAAGGATTCTTCTGAGACTATTGCCGAGGGTATGGCCAAAACCACCGATCAGCGGGGTGATCTCAAACTTTCCAAAAGTTGATGAACCTTTAATCGTATTAATATGAAACTTGCTGGTGTCTACCATAATTTCTCCTTTTATCGGGAATAATATTCAATAATTAAATTAACATCGATCCCCTGATTGAAATCCTCGGATGAAGGATCGGCAGCTAGGGAAACGGTGTATTTGTTTTTAGTTAAGTTAAGCCATTGAGGTGATTTGAAATCTTTGTCGGAAAGACGAAGAGTATCACCCAATTTGGAAATAGTGGATTTGTCCAGAGCGACAGTGTCGCCCTTTTTTAATTGATGGGAAGCAATATTCAGGATCTTGCCGTTGACTAAAACATGACGGTGAGAAATAAGTTGTTTGGCATTGGAACGGGAAAGAGATAGCCCGGATTGATAAAGAACGTTGTCCAATCTTTTTTCCAATAAGGTCAATAAATTATTACCGACCATGCCGGTTAATTTTTTGGCTTTGGTGTAATAGTTTTTGAATTGAGTTTCCTGGACACCATAGATCCGTTTGGCTTTTTGCTTAGCACGAAGCTGAATACCGTAATCAGTGGGTTTTTTGACACGCTTAATGCCGTGCATTCCCGGAGGAACGGCACCTTTTTTTTCGATCGGACATTTTGAAGATAAACAACGGGCGCCTTTGAGATAAAGCTTGGTTCCGGCGGAGCGGCAAAGGCGGCATTTGGTATCTACAGTTATTCTTGACATATTATTTAAACTCTACGAGCTTTGGGCGGACGGGGACCATTATGGGGAATGGGAGTGATATCGGAGATCATTTCGACATCAAAATCTCTTTTGGTACGCAGATATCGCAAAGTAGCATCCCGACCGACACCCGGACCTTTTAAATAAACATCTAATTTTTTAATACCGAATTTTTTGGCAGCCTCTAAGGTCCGTTCAATGGCAGTGGTGGCAGCAAAGGGAGTTGATTTGCGGGCGCCTTTGAAGCCACAGTGACCGGCTGAAGACCAGGCCAAAGCATTACCTTTGCCGTCAGTTATGGATACAATAGTGTTATTAAATGACGATTTGACGTAGAGACGACCTTCGGCAAAGTTTTTAAGAACTTTCTTTTTGCCACCGGAAATAGTTTTGACTTTTTCGGAGACAGGAGTGGTTTTATTTAAATCTTTGTCCATAGTGTTATTTAGTTAGTAGCAATTGAAGCGGCTTTTTGCTGGGTTTCGATCTTTGCCCAAGCTTCCTTAGTAAGTGAACCAACCGTCTTTTTCTTACCTTTGCGGGTGCGGGCGTTGGATTTGGTCCGCTGACCCCGGACAGGAAGAGAAACAATATGGCGAATACCCCGGTAACATTTAATAGCTTTAAGACGGTCAATATTTTCCCTGATCTCTTTTTTGAGATCACCCTCGACCGAAAAGTTTTCCAGAGCTTTCATCAGGTTACTGATATCGTCACGGGAGAGATCTTTGATCCGGGTATCAAGCTTAATATTAGCCGTTTTGGCTAATTTTATGACATTGACCGGACCAATACCGTAAAATCGGGTTAAGCCGACTTGTGCCCGTTCATTATCGGGAATTTCGATTCCGGAGATTCTCATAGTTTAGCCCTGTTTTTGGGTATGTTTTTTGGTCGAACAAATAACCCGCCGAATACCCCGGCGGATAACTATTTTGCAATTATTGCAACGACGTTTGATGCTTGATTTGACTTTCATACTAAAGACTTGGATATTGTAACCTAAAATCAGGACAATATCAAAGACCAAATTTATTTTTTAACCCCGATAAACGATGCGGCCCTTTTCACCTTCCGGTGAGAGAACTAAGGTGACGCTGTCGCCGGCCATGCAACGGATGTGATTCATCCTAAGTTTTCCGGCCAGATGACAGATTATCTCCTTGCCGGAATCGAGTTTGGCTCGAAATAACTGATTGGGTAGAACTTCGGTAACAGTAGCGTGGACAGTATTGAGATCTTTCATTTAGATTAAATTTGTAATGTGTCAATTTTTTTAACCATATCCTCAAAAATGGGTTCGATGGGGCGGTTGCCGTCGACATTCAAAAGTAAGTTTGATTCTTGAAAGTGATCCAAAATCGGCTGGTTAAGCTCATTATATTGTTTTTGTCTTTCTATAACGGCCTCCGGACTATTGTCAGGACGGTTGAGATCTTGAAATTGATTGCCTAATTTTTCTTGTTTTGCCCGACGATTTACAATTTCCTGTGAGGTTACATCTAAATGGATAATGAGGGTTATTTTTTGATCATGTTGTTTAAGCATTGACTGGATTGCCAATGCTTGGTCAAGACGGCGAGGGGTGCCGTCTAGAATAAAATTTTGAAAATCAATTGTTTTTAAAATATTTTCAACAATAGGAATAACAATGATATCAGGACAAAATACGCCTTTTTCAATATATTTTTTGGCCTCTATACCCAAAGATGAACCGGAGGCGATCTCGTCACGAAGGATCTGGCCGGTGGAAAAATGAGTCAGATGATATTTTTCGGCAATAAGCTTGGCTTGAGTGGATTTACCACAACCGCTGGGTCCGATAATAAAAAGGTTTAAAACCCTTTGTCCCTCCGGGACATTCCCCTTCATAAGGGGACTTTGATTAGAGTTCATTTTGACGATCTTTAATTTCTAACATGACATTTTCTTTAACTTTATCTAATTTTTTTATGATTTCGTCATTATTGTATCTAATTGTCTTTATTCCAATATTGTTTAATATTTGATTTCGTCCGATATCGCGATTTTGTTGTTTGTTATGGATATCTCCGTCAACTTCAATGTCGAGTAATAGTTTTGATGAATAGAAATCCAAAATAAATTGATTTATTGGTTTTTGTCGAAGAAATTTATATCCGGTTTGTTTTTTCTTTAACACTTGATGCCAAAGTATCGATTCTGCCTTGGTCGGGTTGTTTCTATTTTTTTTAGCTAATTCGCGTAATTCTAACAGATATTTATTATGTCCATTTTGAGTAATCGGTGAGTCAATTAATTTCATTATTTTGTTTTATCTCCCCTTATGAAGGGGAGTACTCCGGTGTAAACCGGAGGGTAGGGTTTTAATAGGTTAGTTTGTCGTAATTATAAGTTTGGACAACATTTTCGATCTTGCGGGTAAGCTCAATGACCACCGAAACAACAATCAGGACTGAAGTACCGCCGATAGTCAGGCTGGTAACACCGGTAAATTTTGAAATAATGGAGGGAGAAACAGCAATTAAACCGAGGAATACAGCACCAATGGCAATGACCCGATTGATCAAATACTGGAGGCGTTTTTCAGTGGCCTGGCCGGGACGGATCCCGGGGATAAAACCACCGGATTTACGGAGTTCTTCGGCAATATCTTTTGGTTTAAAAACGACGGAAGTGTAGAAAAAAGTAAAACCGATAACCAGAACAAAATAAAAAAGAATATAAACATAACCGCTAGTCTGAAAGATCCGGGAAATGGTCAGCGCCGTTGAAGCAATAAATTGATTGGGAATTCTGCCTAAATACTGGCCTAAAAGCGAGGGAATGGTGGCCAATGAAACGGCAAAGATGATCGGCATGACACCGGCAGTGTCAACTTTGATGGGAAGATAGGTGGTCTGGGCTCTTTTGGCATAGCTGATGGGAATGCGGAGTACTGCTTCCTCAACGGTGACAATGGCCAAAATTATTCCAATGGCCAGAGCCAGGAAGATGATCATATTCAAACCATTTTGGGGGTTGGAAAAATCAGTGATACTGATGGTTTGAATAGCGCTGACCGGTAGACGGGCAATGATCCCGGCAAAGATGATCATGGAAATACCATTACCAACCCCAAATTGGTTGATAAGCTGGCCTAAAAATATCATGATCATAGTGCCGGCCAACATACTTAGGACCAAAGCGGTAAGAGTAACAATATTTAAAGTGCCGATAATTTTTTGTGAATGGAGGATACCGTACATTCCCAGCGCCTGAACAATAGCCAAGGGAATAGTGGCAATCCGGGTATATTGGTTGATCTTGGCCCGGCCATACTCCCCTTCTTTACTTAATTCCTCCAACTTTGGACTAACTAATTGAAGCAATTGAAGCATTACTGAAGCGTTGATATAAGGATTTAAACCTAAAGCGGCAATGGAAAAATTGGCTAAAGTTCCACCGGAAAATATATCCAAAAGTGACAGAAGTTGATTTTGAGCAAAGAAGCTGCGTAAAAGTGCCAGATTGACACCCGGTACGGGGATATGGGCGATAAAACGAAATAAAATTAAGATACCGATGGTGGCACCGATTTTTTTTCTAAGAAGCGGAGTTTTGAGACCTTCGAAATATAATGAGAGAGATTTTACAATCTGGTTCATTAATCTATCTTACACCCGGCAGCAATAACCTGATCTTTGGCCTGTTTGGAAAACAAAAGACCCTTAAAATTTAATATTTTGGTTAATTTACCATTAGAAAGAACTTTGACCTTACCGGTTAGATGATTTTCGGAAATCCCCGAGATCTTGGCGATGGTTTTGATGTCAACCAGATCATTGGCTTTGAACATTTTTTCAAGATCGTTAAGGTTGTAAATGTACAGATCTTTTTGGGGAAGGACACGGTGTTTACCCCTTAAAAAAGGAGTTCTCTTGATCCAGCCTTTTTTGATCTTGGTACCATCAAAAGTAATTTTGGTTTTGCCTCGAACCTTGTCTCCTTTGGCACCACGACCGGTAGTGTGTCCACCAACCCCGGAACCATATCCACGCCCCCGACGTTTTTGCTGTTTGGTAGTTGAAGAAACTAATTTATTTAAGGTTTCCATATAAAATCCCTCTAAATCTCCCTTTGACAAGGGAGACTTTCAGATAAAAAAAATAAATTATTATTTAACATCTTTTGTTATTTTTGTAAAAGTTTGAGAGCTTCCATGGTCGCCCAAACATTTATTGATTTGGTTTTTGAACCGACGATCTTACTGACAATATCCTTAATTCCGGCTAGTTCGACCACAGAACGGACGGAGCCACCGGCAATAAGACCGGAACCGGCCTTACCGGGACGGACCAAAATAACAGCCCCCTTAAATTTTAACTTGATGGAATCGGTGATGGTACCGTTGACAATATTAACAGTGATCATAGTTTTTCTGGCTTTTTGAATGGCTTTTTGAATAGCATCGGCAACACTTTTGGCCCGACCATGACCGACACCGACCCGGGATTTTTTGTCACCGGAAACTACCAGAGCGGTAAAAGCGATCTGATTACCACCTTTGGTTTTTTTGCTAACTCTTTTGATCTCAACCACTTTATCCGAAAACTCGGATTCAGGTTTGTCCATTTGCCTAATTTGTCTGTTTTCAAAATCTGACATAGTTTTAAAATTTTAATCCACCTTTGCGGGCAGCATCAGCAACGGCTTTGACCCGGCCATGGTATTTATAAAGTCCGCGATCGAAGCGGATATGAATAATATTTTTTTTGACGGCAATTACAGCGACAGCTTCGCCAACCTTGGCAGCAATCTCTGATTTGGTACCTTTGGTTTTGACCGCTTTTGAAGAAGTGGCGGCTAGAGTTTTGCCGTGTTTGTCGTCAATTATCTGAACCCAGGTATGACGGTTACTGCGAAAAACCGACAGACGGGGTATACCGATATTTTTGGCGATCTTATTTCTTACCCGACGGAGACGTCGTAATTTTTGGTTTTGGATCATAGGGGTTTAGGCCTTGGCAGTCTTGCCGGCTTTTAATTTGATAAATTCATTCAGATAACGGATACCTTTACCTTTGTAAGGTTCGGGTTTTCTAATTTTTCTGATATTACTGGCTGTTTGTCCAACAAAAACTTTATTGATCCCGGAAATAGTTAATTTAGTTTCTTCAGTAAGCAAAAATGAGACACCTTCCTGGGCAACGATCTCCACCGGATTGATAAAACCGGCGTTGACGATCAATTTATTACTACCGACAACGGCAAATTTATAGCCGGTACCACGGATCTCCATAAGTTTCGTCCAGGGAGTGACGACACCGCAAACCATGTTGTTGATATGAGCCCGGGTAGTACCATGATTGGCTTTGACTTTTTTATCTTCGGATAAGCGGCTGACTATAACCTGATCATCTTTTATGTCAACGTTGATCTTAAAAGGAACCGGCAGAGTTAAAGTGCCATGCGGGCCGGTAACAGTCACCAGACGGTTATCAACAGTGACGGTAACGCCGGCGGGAATTAAAACTGGAAGATTTCCGATTCTTGACATAGTTTTACCAGATCTCGGCGATAATTTCCCCACCAATACCTTTTGATTTAGCCTCTTTTTGAGACATGACCCCGGAAGAAGTGGAGATAACAATTAATGATTCTTTGGTTTTACCCCAAGGGAGTGAATGACTTTTTTCATAAAAACGTCGGCCCGGCTTGGAAAATAGATGAAGATCGTAGATACGGGGAATTAAATTATCATAAGCCAGAGTAATAGTGATCACTTTTTTGGGACCTTCGGATACAGAATAATTGGCAATATAGCCGTATTTTTTTAGAAGCTCGGAAATAGCGACACAAAATTTGGAAGAAGGAGCAGTAATAGTCTTACGGGAAGCTCTTGAGCCATTTTTGATGCGGATTAAAAAATCGGTGGAAATTGAAGGTGTCATATTATTTACCAGCTGGCTTTTTTAACTCCAGGAAGGTTGCCGGCATTGGCCAGTTTACGAAAACATAAACGGCATAAGCCGAATAAACGAATATAGGCATGAGCACGACCGCAAAGATGGCAACGGTTATGATGCCGAACACTGTATTTCAGTTTTTTTGTTTCCCGAACTATTTTTGCGGTAGTAGCCATATTTTATATTTTTTCAAATGCGAAACCCAGGGCGGATAATAACATTTTTGCTTCATCTTTTGAAGAGGCGGAAATATTCATGGTGACCTGAACGCTTCTAATTTTGTTAATTTTATCAAGGTTAATCTCGGGGAAATAGGTTTGATCTTTGATAGTTAAGCTATAATTGCCATTTTGATCAAAGGAATCAAGAGGCATGCCTTTAAAATCGCGCAAACGGGGTAGAACTAAATCAAAAAGTTTTTCGATAAAATGATACATTCGCAAACCACGGAGGGTTACTTTGTAAGCCAGGGGTTCGCCTTCACGAAGTTTGAAGGTGGAAATGGATTTTTTGGAACGGCAAAGCTTGGGTTTTTGGCCGGTAATAGCTAGAATTTCAACTTCTGCCGAAGCGAGGGCTTCCTGACTTTCCCGACCTTCAGAAACACGATAATTAATAACTACTTTATTTAATTTAGGTAAAGAATTGACATTTCTCTCCGGGAGCTGTTGCTTGAGAGATTTGATGAGGTTGGTTTCAAAAATATTTTTAGCCATAATCTTATTTGGTTGTTTTACCGATTAACATGGTGTGACATTTTTTGCAGAGACGGTATTTGTGACCGGATTTGTCGACTTCGTAGCCCACCCGGGTGGGCTTTTGACAATTGGGACAGATCAGAGCAACCTTGGAAACTAACATTGGTCTTTCTTTTTCGACAATACCGCCTTTTTGATTTTGACTGGGCTTAACGTGTTTTTTAAAAAGGTTGATACCTTTGACAACAATTTTAAGTTTTTTGGGAAAAACCCGGATTACTTCGCCGGTGCGACCTTTGTCTTTGCCGATCAATATTTTTACTTTGTCTGATTTGATGATTTTCATATTAGTAGACCTCTTTGGCCAGGGAGGCAATTTTGTTAAATCCGGCATCCTTTATTTCCCGGGCGATCGGGCCAAAAATTCTGGTGCCCCGGGGATTATTTTGGGAATCAATGGTAACTGCGGCATTGTCGGAAAAACGAATATAGGAACCATCAACGCGGCCAATTTCTTTCCGGGTCCGGACAATGATCATTCTTAGTTTTTCTTTTTTCTTGACCATACCATTGGGAGTAGCATCCTTAACAACGGCCAAAACGATATCGCCGATACCAGCCTGTTTGTGAGAGCTACCTTTGTAGACGTGCATGATCATGACCGATCGGGCTCCACAATTATCAGCCGGTTTGATGATCGAACGAAGTTGTAACATAATTAGCTTTTTTTAATAATTTCAACAGTAGTAAATCTTTTTAATTTGCTTAGGGGCCGGGTTTCCCGAACTTTGACAGTGTCACCGGTTTTAGCGGATAAATTATTTTCAGAGTAGATCCGTTTATTTTTTTTGACTATCTTTTTGTATAAAGGATGACGGCTGGTGTAACTTAAAGAAACAACCAAAGTATTGGTCATTTTGTCAGAAACTACAACGCCGGTGAAAACTTTACCTGTGTTACTTGCCATTTTCTTTGATTAAAGTTTGAATTAATGAAATTTCGTATTTAAATTTTTTAAAAACCGAAGTGTCTTTTTGATTACCGGTTAATAGTTTGGCCTTGTTTTCGACCAATTTCTTTTTCAGATCGGCCAAAAGTTTTTGAAGCTCAACCGGAGTCTTTTGTCGGTAGGAGATTTTATCAGTTTTTTTCATAAATTACAGTAATTTTAAATTCTTTTAATAACTTTACTAACTACCGGAAGCTTGGCGGCAGCGAGAGTCAAAGCGCGATGAGCTTCAATATCGGTAACTCCGGCAACTTCAAACATGACCCGGCCGGGACGGACAACACAGACATAACCTTTGACATCGCCTTTACCGGCGCCGAGAGGCGCCCCGGCGCCTTTTTCAGTAAAAGGTTTGTCGGGGAAAACCCGAAGCCACATCCGGCCATTTCTTTTGGTGGCATGAGTAATGGCTTTGCGGGCAGCTTCGATCTGGTTGGCAGTTAACCAACCACATTCCAAAGCTTTGAGACCAAAATCACCAAATTCAACCATATTCCCCTGAGAAAGTCCGCGCATCCGGCCGCGGAATTGTTTTCGGTATTTGGTGCGACTGGGCTGTAACATATATTTAAATTAAACAAAGATAAACTTTAACACCAATATAGCCGGAACGGGTAAGGGACGGACATTCGGCATAATCAATCTTGGATTTGATAGTGGAAAGCGGAACTTTACCCTGAGCAAATTTTTCCCGACGGCTGATCTCAGCTCCGTTGATACGACCACCTAAAATGATCTTGATACCTTTGGCACCGGCAGCCATGGATTTTTCCATAGAGGATAAAACTACCCGGCGATAGGGCATCCGTTTGGTTAATTGGAAAGCAATTTTTTCGGCAATTAATTTAGCGGAAAGATCGGCGTGTTTGAATTCTTCAACCTGAATGTCGATATTTTGTTTGCCGGAATCTTTGGACATCAATTTGATGACATCTTTCTTTAGAGCTTCCAGCTCTTTACCTCCCCGACCAATGACCAAACCGGGACGGGAAACAACCAGGATTAATTTTAATTTTTTGACCGATCTTTCGATCTTGATAGCTACAATACCGGCAGAATAGAGCTTTTTTTGGACAAAATCACGAATCTTTTTGTCTTCCAAAAGATAGATCGGATATTTTTTCTTACCGGCATACCAGGAAGACAGCCACTCAGGACTGTTCTTGACTGTTTCAAGCCGGAAAGCGATTGGATTTACTTTTTGACCCATATGATATTTAACTTGCTATTGTACCAGATAAAATAATGGTTAAGCGGCTATGTCGTTTTTGGATAACACCCCGGGCGAAACGGGAGCCGTGAGATTTGTCCATTCTTTTAATTTTTAAACCTTCATCGACCCGAAAATCGATAAATTTTAGAGTTTTGGGTAACAAATTATAATTATGAACAGCGGAAGCAATAGCATCCTCGACACATTTACCCAAAAGCCGGGCGGCATTACTATTGGTAAACTTAAGACGGGTGACGGTATCAGCGGGAGCAAATTTTTTGACGACATTGACCACTAAACGAAGCTTGCGCGGGGATACTTTGAGATTTTTATTAATGTATTTGGCAGTTTTAATAACGGGAGTAATTATTTCCGGTTTTTTTACTTCGGGTTTGGCGACGGCAGCTTTTTTGGCGACCGTGATCTTTTTGGGAGTGATTTTTTTAGTTTCAATTTGAGCCATAGTAGTTTAGGTTTTTTCTAATACACGTTTAACGATACGTCCATGACCTTTGAAAGTTCGGGTAGGAGCAAATTCCCCCAAGTAATGTCCGACCATATCTTCAGTAATATAAACATTAATGAATTTGTGACCGTTATGAATAGAGAAATTATGACCGACAAATTCCGGAGCGATCTGGCTTTTGCGGGCCCAGGTTTTGATAGCTTCAGATCCGGGAATCTTAGTTATTTTTTTCTGAAGATTAGCGTCAATGTAGGGACCTTTTTTAGAACTTCGTGACATAATTCTTTAGTTTATAATTATTAATTTAAAATTTATTAAGATCTAAAAAATATTTTATTTTCTATTTTTTCGACGGGAAATAATTAATTTATTAGAGGCTTTTTTGCGTTTGCGGGTGACCTTACCCATGGCCGGTTTACCCCAAGGCGTCTTGGGATTCATACCGATGCTGGATTTACCTTCCCCACCTCCATGCGGATGGGAATGAGGATCCTGGGCCACACCCCGAACGGTGGGCCGGATACCCCGATGACGGCTATCACCGGCTTTGACTAATTTTTCATTGATGTGTTCAATATTGCTGACCTGACCAATAGTGGCAAAAGTATCGCCGGGGAAAGTGCGGATCTCGCCGGACGGAAGTTTAATATTGGCTTTGTTGCCATCGATGCTTTGAATATAAGCTGACGCTCCGGCGCTTTTGACCAATTGAGCACCTTTACCCGGCTGAAATTCCAGCGCATGGATAGGAACACCAACGGGAATATTTTTGAGGGGCAAACGATTGCCGTCCTTTATTGGAGCAATCTGGGCGCAAACGATAACATCGTTAACTTTGAGATTTGAAGAAGCCAGAATATAGGATTTGGCACCATCCTCATAGACGACCAGGGCTAAAAGAGCGGTTCGGCCGGGATCGTAGTCAATACTAAGAACTTTAGCTTTGATATCGGTTTTATTTCTTTTCCAGTCGATAATACGGATGAAGCGTTTTTCTTCACCGCCGCGATGACGGACAGAGACGTGACCCTTGGAGTCACGACCGGAAGTTTTGTGTTTGATAGTTAGTAATTGTTTGAGCTTCATTTTTGGTTGAGATGTAACATTTCAATTTTTTGATCTTTGCCGAAATCAACAATGGCAATTTTGCGATCCGGTTTTTGAATGGGAGTTCTTTTTTTCCAATCGGTCTTGGTTTTTCCTAAACGACTGGCAGTACGGACAGTCTTGGGTTTAAGAGCAAAAACCGCTTCAATAGCACCGGCGATCTGGTGTTTGTTAGCTGATGGCTTTACCCAAAAAGAATAGATACCTTTGGACTGGCCGAGGATCGATTTTTCGGTGACGATCGGGCCAAGAATAATATTATGAGGATTGGAAATGTTCATTTTATTTTAGTGCCTCCACGGCTTTTTGATTAAAGATCAAAAAATTCTGTTTTGATAAATCTAAAGTGTTAAGTGACCTTAAGGACAAAAGTTGGAAACCGGAAATATTTTTAAAAGCCCGGATAACATTTTTGTCGGCAACGTCGGTAATGATACCAATTTTTTTACTTTTTGCCAGAACTTCGTTATCTTTTTCTAAAATATCAATAAAATGACCAGCTTCTTTAGTTTTTGGAGTTAAATCTTTAAAGTCGTCAACCACCAGAATATTTTTGGTTTGGGCAAATTGGGAAAGCAGTGAATTTAAGGCAACTTTTTTGGTTTTTTTGTTCAAGGTCAGGGAGAATTTTTGATTTCCCTGGGGACCGTGGGCAGAGGCACCACCGACAAAAAGACCAAATTTGGACGAGCCGTGACGGGCCCGGCCGGTGCCTTTTTGGGCCCACATTTTCTTGGTAGTACCGGCAACTTCGCCGACATCCTTGACCTTGGCATGAGCGGAACGTTGGTTATTCAAATAGACCCGAACACTTTGGGCAATGATCGACGGAGAAACTTCTGTTTCAAATACTGCCTTAGGTAAGGTAATATCACTTAATTTTTCCCCTTTTAAATTGTATAATGGTGCTTTGATCATTTTAGATAGTTTTCTTAATAGTTATCCAAGAATTGAGGTGTCCGGGGATAGAGCCGCTGATTAATATTTCGCCGGCCTCCGGATTAACAGAAATTACTTTTAAGTTACCGATAGTTTTGGTTTTATTGCCGTAATGACCGGGCATTTTTTTACCTTTGATGACTTTACCGGGAGTTTGAGCACCAATAGCACCCGGAGCCCGAACCCGATCGGATTGACCACCAGTAACAGGTTGACGCTGAAATCCATAACGTTTGATAACGCCGGCAAAACCGTGGCCTTTGGATGTTCCGACCACACTGACAATGTCGCCGGCAGTAAAAACCGAATCAATATTTATTTTGGTGCCGATTTCGGGAATTGTTTCAGTGACCAGATCAAATTCGTGAAAATGTTGAGGACTAATATCAAGTTTTAGTTTTGAGATCTTTTTGGAAGTGGCCTGATCCAATTTTTTTCGGACACCATAGGCGACCTGGACTGCCTGATAGCCGTCTTTTTGAGAATCTTTGATTTGAGTGACGACCAGGGAAGAAACTTTACATAAGGTGGCTGTAACCCGTTTACCATCAGAGGTAAAAATATTGGTCATTTGGCCTTTTTTGGCGATAAATCCGGATATCATAGCGGTTACATCTTAACTTCAATTTCGACACCGGAGGGAAGGTCAAGGTGTTGAAGACTATCAACGGTTCGAAGACTAGTATTGGAAATATCGATTAAACGCTTGTGAGTGAGCACTTGGAAGTGGTCTCGGGCATTTTTGTCGGTATGAGGACTAGTTAAAACAGTAATGATTTTACGATCAGTGGGTAAGGGAATGGGACCCTGAACGGTGGCGCCGGCGGTAACGGCGGCGTCAACAATTTTGTTGGCGGCTTGGTCAATGATCCGATGATCAAATGATTTGAGCCGGATTCTGATACGATTACCTTTGGTTGGCATAAAAATAAGATTTATTAATTTCTTAACAAAAGCCCCGCAGCGGCGGGGCTTCTATAAAAAATTACTTTATGATATCGGTGATAGCACCGGCACCAACTGTTAAACCGCCTTCACGAATGGCAAAACGGAAACCTTTTTCCATAGCCACCGGCTTGATCAACTTAATGACCACATTGGCATTGTCGCCGGGCATGACCATTTCCATACCTTCCGGAAGAGAAACGTCGCCGGTAACATCAGTAGTTCTGATGAAAACCTGGGGACGATAACCGGAAAAGATAGGAGTATGACGGCCACCTTCTTCTTTTTTAAGCAAAAGAACTTCAGCCTTGAATTCAGTGTGAGGAGTGATGGTACCGGGCTTGGACAAAACCTGTCCCCTTTCGATATCATCTTTTTCAACACCGCGTAGCAAGATTCCGACATTGTCGCCGGCCTGACCCTGGTCAAGAGATTTGTGGAACATCTCCACACCGGTGACAACAGCTTTTTTGGTATCACGAAGACCGACAATTTCGATTTCGTCGTTGACTTTGACAATACCGCGTTCGATCCTACCGGTAGCAACAGTTCCCCGACCTTTGATCGAGAAAACGTCTTCGATTGGCATCAAGAATGGCTTGTCTAATTCACGCTTGGGCTCGGGAATATAGTTGTCAAGAGCTTCCATGAGTTTTTTGACGGATTCGATACCATCGGCATCACCGTTTAGGGCTTTGAGAGCCGAACCACGAATGATCGGGGTTTCGGTACCGGGATAGCCGTATTTGGTCAAAAGATCCCTGATTTCCATTTCGACAAGGTCGAGGAACTCCGGATCGGTGACCAAATCACATTTGTTGAGGTAGACAACTAAGGCCGGAACGTTAACCTGTTTGGCTAACAAAACGTGTTCCCGGGTTTGAGGCATCGGACCATCGGGAGCGGAAACTACCAAAATAGCACCGTCCATTTGGGCAGCACCGGTGATCATGTTCTTGACATAGTCAGCATGACCGGGACAGTCGATATGGGCGTAGTGTCGTTTTTCAGTTTCGTATTCGATGTGGGAAATGGCAATAGTAACGATCTTATTAGCATCGCGGACAGTACCACCCTTGGCGATATCGGCGTAAGATTTGGGATTTCCCTGAACCTTGGCGATTGCAGCGGATAAAGTAGTTTTTCCATGGTCGACGTGACCGATGGTGCCAACATTAACGTGTGGCTTAGTTCTTTTGTAAGCGTCTGACATTTTTTTCTCCTTTTTTAAATTTTCCTGTGGACAGGTTTCTCCCGCAGCAGCGGGAGGAAAAATTAACAATTAATTATAGCGGAAAACGCTTTATGATTGTATCAACAGGTGCGTAGCTTTGCAAGAATAAGATTGAGAAGCGACGGTGAACGGATTATTTTTTGGTGGTTCCGGTTTTGATGGTCAGTTTTTCCTGGATTTCACGGGGAACGGGATCGTAGTGAGAGGGTTCCATATAAAAGGAACCGCGGCCCTGGGTAAGGGAGCGGATGACAGTGGCGTAACCCCGAACGGCTTCCAAAGGGATGGCGGCGGTAATAGTGGTAAAACCAAAAGAATCGGTAGTACCGTTGATCTGACCGCGACGGGAAGAAAGGTCACCAATAACAGTACCTAAAAATTCTGACGGTGTAGCGACTTCCATTTTCATAATTGGCTCAAGGATCAGCGGGCGGGCGTGCTCAAACGCTTCTTTAATAGCATAGGAACCGGCCAATTTAAAAGCTTGTTCGGATGAATCAACTTCATGGTATGAACCGTCATAGACGGTAATTTTTATATCTGTACAGGGATAGCCGGCAATAATACCTTTTAATAAAGTTTCTTTGACACCTTTTTCGATGGCCGGAATAAAGTTGGCAGGAATGACTCCTCCCTTGATACCGTTGACAAATTCCACCCCTTCGCCGCGGTTTTTGGGTTCAACCCTAATCTTACAGTGACCGTATTGACCATGACCACCGGATTGGTGAATATATTTACCCTCACCTTCGGCATTTTCAGAAATTGTCTCCCGATAGGCAACTTGTGGAGAACCGGTTTTTACACCAACACTGAATTCACGACGTAAACGGTCAACCACAATGTCTAAATATAGTTCACCCATACCGGCAATAATAGTTTGACCGGTTTCGTGATTGTAGGTGACCCGGAAGGTAGGGTCTTCGATAGCCAAGCGATTAAGGGCGGCGCCCATTTTTTCCTGATCATCGGAAGTTTCCGGTTCAATAGATAAAGAAATGACCGGATCAGAGAATTGGATCGGGGAAAGAGAAATGGGAGCATTCCGGTCACAGAGAGTGTCACCGGTAGTTGATTCTTTAAGACCAATACAGGCAATGATCTCGCCGGCATAACCTTCTTCAATACCCTCACGCTTGTCGGCATGCATTAACAATAAACGTCCGATTCTTTCGGTTTTTTGTTTGGTAGAATTGTAAACTTCAGAGCCGGATTTGATAGTACCGGAGTAAACTCTGACATAGGAGAGAGTACCGACATGGACATCGGATTGGACCTTGAACAAAAGACCGGATAACGGTTCTGTTTTTTCGGGCTTACGATAAAGTTTCTCCCGGGTGACAACGTCAAAACCTTCGATCGGAGGTAAGTCCAGCGGTGAAGGGAGATAATCGACGATGGCATCAAGAATTGGATGGATACCTTTGTTTCTCCAGGCCGCACCGCAAAAGACCGGGAATAGTTTACGGGCAATGGTAGCTTTACGAAGAGCAGTTTTTAATTCGGAAATGGAAATCTCCTGGTCATTTAGGAATTTTTCCATCAAAGCTTCATCTTCGCCGGAGATCTTCTCGACCATATGAGCCCGGGCAACTTTGGCGGTATCAAGGTACTCCGGAGTAACATCTTTGGTGGTAAATTCCATACCCTCTTCATCCTTATCATAGACGATCATCTTCATATTCATAAGATCGATAACCCCGATGTGAGCGTGTTCTTCACCAAGGGGCAAAACCATGGGGACGATCGGAGCCCGGAGCTTTTGAGTAATGGAATCGAGAGTCCCCTTAAAGGAAGCACCGACCTTGTCCATTTTGTTAACAAAGGCGATCCGGGGAACGCCATATTTATCAGCCTGACGCCAAACAGTTTCGGATTGAGCCTGAACTCCGGCGTTACCATCAAAGATCATGATGGCACCATCAAGGACGCGGAGAGATCTTTCGACCTCGGCGGTAAAATCAACGTGGCCGGGAGTGTCGATGATATTGATCCGGTAGTCATGCCAAAAGGTGGTAATACAGGCAGATTGGATGGTGATCCCCCGTTCCCGTTCCTGGATCATGGTGTCGGTGGTAGTAGTGCCGGCGTCAACAGAACCGATCTTGTGAATTTTTCCGGTATAAAAAAGAATCCGTTCGGTGGTAGTGGTTTTGCCACCGTCAATATGGGCAATAATGCCGATGTTACGGACTTTATCCATTGATACATCGCGATTTTTTGAAAGTTTAATAGCGTCGGCCATAAATATTTATTAAAAAAAACGGGCACTAGAAGGCCACGTTAAGGTGAAATATGATAACACGGATTCAAGGAAATTTTACAAAACCAATTGCCCTTTATCCATTTGAGCTAAAAGTTGAGCGTGAACATGGGAAACGCTTTCTTTGCCGCCACAATGAAAGCCCCAGGTGTAGCCATTGGGACTAAGATTTTTAATGTCAAGTTGTTCTACCATTTTTTCGACAACTATACCGATTTCTGTTATTAATTGCGGCTGTTGAAAAACTAATTCGGAATAATTATCAAAATGAGTTTTGGTAATTATCAGTAGATGGGTAGGGGTACGCCGTTCAATATCTCTGACAACAATTAAATTGTCATTTTGGTAGAGTATTTCTTCTTGAATTTTACCGCTAATTATCTTACAAAATACACAATTTTCAACCATGTTAGAATTTTAGCATATATGAAAATTACAATTATTGGACGGGGGTATAATTGATTGTGTCTAAGGTTTTTAAAAAGAAATCATGGAATTTTTATAGTCAATGGCGGAAAGAAAAGTGCTATTGTCCGGCGCTTAAAGAGGAAGTGGTTATTTCATTATTGGGTTGGTATCACTTGACCGGTCAGAACGGTGCCAAGAAACGGTCGTGGAATGATGTATATAGACGGTTATTATTGTTGCCTTACGCCAGAGATATATTATTGGAGTCAACTACTATTCAGAATATTGAAAAGAGAAAAAAGACGACATATTACGTAATTGAAGCTATGAAGATGGTTACAGAAAAAGGAACTCGGGAGTGGCGAAAAATAAGAGTTGTTTTGGTCGAATCAAAAAAAGGCAAGAAAATATTTTTATCAGTTATGGACAAAAAATCCCCCAAAAAGAGGGATAAAAGTGTATGATTGCCTCACGCTTTGGCTTTATGGGCGTTAGCGTCATGAGAGTCAAAGACTCTTCAAACATACATGGGTATTATAACTTATGAAACAGAAAATTGCAATTATAGGAGCCGGAATAACAGGGTTAGTAGCAGGATATGAACTATCAAAAAAAGGATATAAAGTGACCGTATTTGAGAAACACAGTGATATCGGCGGATTAATGGGAGGATTTAAGATCGGAGATATATCCTTGGAAAAAACCTATCATCATATTTTTAAAACAGATAAATATATTATTGATCTGATAAAAGAATTAGGACTGCAGAGCAAACTGCGGTGGTATCCAGAGAAAACAGCCATTTTTTATGGCGGGAATATTTACCCATTTATGGGGATAATTGATCTGCTGAAATTCAAGCCATTAGGTATTTTAGATAAAATTCGTCTGGGATTAGTAAAAATCTGGCTGGAAAATGATAATGATTGGAAAAAATATGAAGGTGTAACAGCGGTAAATTGGATGAAGAAATGGTGCGGGAAGAATGCTTATAGAGTAATTTGGGAGCCGCTATTGAAAGGTAAATTTGACGAAAAATACAAAGATGTGTCAATGGCCTGGTTGTGGGCCCGGATCCATACCCGGGGGAATTCCGGAGAGTTGGGGTATCTGGATGGCGGATTTCAACAAATTGCCAATGAATTAGCTAAAAGAATTTTAAAGAATGGTGGAGAAATAAAATTAAATTATGAATTCAATCCCTCTAAATCTCCCTCCTTCGGCAAGGGAGACTTTAATAAAATTATTTACACAGGGCCATTAAATAATATTGAATATTTGGGGGCAATTTGTGTAGTATTTACAAGTACCCAATCGTTATCGTCTTATTATTGGCACAATATTAATGATACCAACTCCCCTTTTGTGGCTTTTATCCAACATACGAATTTAGTTGACAAGAAAAATTATGGGGGTAAAAATGTTTATTATTTGGGAAAATATTTACCCAATGATCAATTAGAAGAAAAAGACGAAGTCATTAAGAAAAAATATTTTGATTATTTAAAAAAAATATATCCGAAATTTAACAGAGTGTTGGTGGAAAAAACCTGGGTGTATAAATTAAAAAATGCCCAGCATATTGTAAAAACAAATTATAAAGTTCCGTCTTACGAGTTTAACCCCTCTGCCCTGCGGGCATCTCCCCTTGACAAGGGAGACTCTAAGACAAAAATATATCAGGCAAACTTTTCACAAATTTATCCGGAAGACCGGGGAATGAATTTTGCGGTCAGAGAGGGAGAGAAAGTTGCTTCTTTAATTCTTCAAGGCCTTCAGTAAGTGTTCTTGGTTTGAATCCAAATTCCGAAATAAACTTTTCATTGGATAAGGCAAGGTTGGGAGCATAAGGCCGGGCGGCGGGAGTTTGAAGATATTCAGTTAAAGATGACGCTTCAACTAAATCCGGGTCAAAATTAAAAACCCGGGTTATAAGATGACCTAGCTGGTAAATTGATTGGGAAGAAGAACCGACCAAGTGATAGATACCTGGTTTTGGATCATCTATGACTTTTATTAATCCTAAAGCTATGTCATCAACAAAAGTGGGGGTAGTAATTTGATCTTCAAAAAGTTTACATACCTCACCAGAAGATAATTTAGAAATTATTTTCCGGACCAGATCAGTCTTGATGTCGAATTTTGCCCGATAAGGAAAGGCGATCCGAATAATGGTGGCGTCAATGGAACCGGCAATCTTTTCGGACTCAAATTTGGTCTGACCGTACCATTCAATGGGATTAGGAGTGTCCTCTTCGGTATATTTACCTTTTTTGGTACCGTCAAACACAAAATCAGTGGAAATATAGACTAAATATTTGTTATATTTTTTGCATAAATCAACAATATTTTGAGTGCCGATTACATTAAGCTGATAACACATACCGGTCTTGTCCTCTTTTTGATCCCAAGCGGCATTGGTATCAGTGAACGCAGCCAGGTGTAAAACCGTATCGCCGGAAAACATCTTAAAAGCGGTTTCCAGCTGACCGGAGTTTAAAATATCAATACCAGTGTCAAGTGACAGATCGGAAAAATTATACTCAGGATTCAATTCGACTACCCGGGAACCGACTAAACCGGAAAGACCAGTACCAAGAACTTCTCTAGAGGAGGTCGACATCGGGGATATTTTTTAAATCCTTAAAATTCAAATCACGGTCTTTAAGAATCAATTGATCCCTGGGAATCAACCAATCAATTTTTAAATCAGGGTCAAAAGGATTAACTCCTTTTTCATTAGCAGTGGTATAGAATCCATCAGTAATGGTATAACAAAAACGGGTATTGTCGACGAGCGCTAAATAGCCATGGGCACAACCGGGCGGTACCCACAATTGATTATGGTCTTTGGCGGTAAGAATGGCGGAAACAACTTTGCCAAAAGTAGATGAACCTTTTCTGATATCAACCGCCACATCCTGAACGGAGCCGGATATAACTTCAACTAATTTACCCTGGGTTTCCGGTTTTTGATAATGCAGTCCCCGAAGAATTCCTTTTTTGGAATTAAAAGAAGAAGCTATTTGAGTAATCCGAAGGCAGATACCGGTAGCGCTTTTAAACTCCGCCATTTCCAATTCGGCGCAGTACCAGCCGCGTTCATCACCGAATACTTTTGGTTGGATCCGATAAACCCCTTCTATTTCGGTTTTTTCAAAGCTTTGGTAGGGCATTATTTATTGATATCTTTATAATTATTAAGCTTTTTATAGAATTCTTCAGCTTCAGATTTGGCAGCGCGCCACCAGGATTCATTGGCCTGATACCAAACGATGGTTTTTTGAAGTCCGGATTCTAATGATTCCTTTGGACTCCATCCCAATTCGTTGTGTATCTTGTCCCAAGATACGGCATAATTATCATGTGCCGGACGGTCAGCGACAAACTCTATTTGGTCCTCAGATTTATCCATTAATTTTAAGGTACTCTTTACCAAGTCGATATTACGGGAGGTTTCTTTTAGGCCACCGATACAGTAGGTCTCACCGAGCTTCCCTTTGGTAATTACGGCTTCGATGGCAGAACAATGATCGGAAACAAAGATCCAGTCGCGAAAATTCTCTCCCTGACCATATATCGGAACTTTTTTACCGTCTAAAATGTTGGTGATCATTCGGGAGATCATTTTTTCCGGATGTTGGTAGGGACCATAATTATTCGAACAGTTGGTGATAGTGACCGGTAAACCAAAGGTTTTACCAAAAGAACGGACAAAATGATCGGAAGATGCCTTGGAAGCCGAATAAGGGGACGAAGGATTGTAGGGGGTACTTTCATTGAAAGTATCGACGAATCCGGGAATAATGGTGCCAAAAACTTCGTCAGTGGAAATGTGGTGAAAACGGATGGATCCGTGTTTTTTGGCAGCGGATAGCAGAGTGTAAGTACCTAGAACGTTGGATTTAACGAACAATAAGGGGTCGTCAATAGAGCGGTCAACATGGGATTCGGCGGCGAAATGAACGATCAGATCGGTACCGGGAATTATCCGGTCTAATAATTCTGTGTCGAGAATATCTCCTTTCACAAATTCGTAATTCGGATTTGATTCCAGATCAGAAAGGTTTTGGGGGTTGGCAGCGTAAGTAACACAGTCCAAATTAGTGATCCGGTCATCAGGGTGGAGCCCAATCCAATAGCGAATGAAATTAGTACCAATAAACCCAAGGCCACCGGTAATAAGTAGTTTCATATTTATAATGACGGAGTGGCAGAGGGTGTACTAGTGGTCGGAGCTACACCTTTGCTTAGATCAGTACCGATGGTAAAAACTACATCGTAAATAGAACTGGCAGCCAGGTCAGTGGTGGGAACGGCGTCAAAAAATCCGGCCAATTTTTGCTGGAAATAGGCAGAGGCGGTACTCATCCCGGCTTTTAATTGAATGGTGTTGGCAGTGATTTTTTCTTTACTGTTGCCAACGGCGATACTGGTAAAACCGAGATTAGTTAATTGGGTTTTTAGAACCGCAGCTTGGCCATTGATATCGGTACCATTGAGAACCTGGATCTTGAGCTTTTTGCTGATCTCGACAATGGTGGGGATCGGGGTGGAAGTGGGAGTGGCTACAGCAACGGTCGGAGTAATATCGTCAGTAGGGTTTTGAATAGTAGCGGAATTACTTTTGCTGAGAACAAACCAAATAATAATCGAGGCAATGGCGGCAGTAATAAAAAAGACGCCTATAAAAGGAAGAAAATTACGGTTTTTTTCCATATTTGAATTGGATGAATTTGTATCAGTTGTTTTGATTATAGCAGGAGATGCTGAAGTTGGCACCATTAAACCTATAACCGGTAGTGGAAGGTTAGTAGCTTTTTTAAATTCAGTAGCGATTTGAGAAGCGGAATAGGTGGTTTTATCCAGAGTGGAAGTGGCTTTTATTTCAAGGGTTTCTTCAGCCGGAATAAAAAATTTTGTGGTCTGGGCGGGAAAATATAGATTTGAATAATTGATTATTTTTTGAACTTCCAGATCGGGACCTTTTAAATTGGCAGTAAGATAAACCGAATCTTTTTTGGAAAGTAAAAGAGTGTATTCGTGTTCAGAGAGAGGATATACCAAAAAGTATTCACCGCTGAATCGGAGGGAGATGACCTTTGAGATCGCTTGGGAAACAGATTCAAAAGAAAATGATTTTAATTTGAGTGATTCAAGATTGATCTTTAAAGCTTCGACTTTGGTCTTATCGAAAATGTGGGCTAAAATAATGGTTTTTCCGGAAGTAGGGATCAAACGGTAATCGATATAGTCGGGATTTATTTTAAATTTAACAAAACTTTCAGCTAAACCAATAACTTCGGATTTGTCAATTGAGGTAATTTCAGAGTCGTAAATAAATGATTTGGTCAAAACGACATCGTCGGGAATAAGAATTGTGCAGCTATCAACTTTGTTTTGGGAAAGGAGAAGAGTAAGTGATTGAATTTCGGCCGGAGTGCAGGTTTTCCAAATATCAATATCAACCGGAAAAATATTATTTTCCATCCGGTCGAAATAAAGAGTGGTGGTACCGGATTTGGACCAAAGAACGGTTTTGGGCTTAGAAAACAATGACATTAAATAATGTTAACAGAAAAGGTTTATCATTACCAACGTAAATGGGCGAAGGCCTTATTTGCCTCAGCCATGCGTTCGACGTCGGTACGTTTTTGAACTGAAGCACCTTCACTTTTAAGGGCAGAGAGTAATTCGGTACCTAATTTACTGCCAAAAGTATGATGTTGTTTGCTGGGAAGCGCCCTGGCGGCAGTAATCAGCCAACGGACAGCCAAAGAAAGCTGACGATTACCACGAACCGGAGTAGGAACCTGATAAACGGCACCACCGATACGTCGGGGCCGGACCTCGACCTTGGGCTTGATATTGTCCAGAGCCTGTTCGAGAGTGGTGATAATATCTTCGGTTTTAGTTTCTTTTTGAACTATGGCCAGAGCAGAATAAACCTCTTTTTCGGCAGGAGTTTTTTTGCCGTCCCTTTGACAATAATTGATTATTTTACTAACAGTGACACTGTTATAGAGACCATCGGGAGCGATATCTCGGGGTTTGGTTTGACCTTTTCTTGACATATATTATTAGATTATAAAATTAAATGGATATTCTTTTCCATCAGAGATGGATCAACTTTTGGTTGAGGCAGGAGCAGGACGCTTGGCGCCGTATTTGCTCCGGGATTGAAGACGACCGGCAACAGCGCCGGCATCATATTTGCCGCGGATGACATGATAACGAATACCCGGAAGGTCTCTGACCCGACCGCCGCGGATGGAAACGATGCCGTGTTCGGCAAGATTGTGACCAATACCGGGAATATAGGCAGTGACCGAACTACGGTTGCTTAACTTAATTCTGGCAACTTTTCGGAGAGCCGAATGCGGCTTTTTAGGGGTCATGGTTTTGACCACAGTAACGACTCCCCTTTTGATGGGGTTAAAAGTCAGAACTGAACGGTTTTTGATACTATTAAAGTTGTTGCGGAGAGCGCCGGCTTTAATTTTTAAAACCCGCTTTTTACGGCCTTTTTTGACTAATTGATTAAAAGTTGGCATGATTTTATTCTAGAATCTGTTTCCGACTAACAGGGATAAGACGTCCGATAATAACATTTTCCTTGAGGCCTATCAAGTTGTCAACTTCAGCAAGTAAGGATGCTTCGGTCAAAACTGAAGTGGTTTGCTGGAAAGAAGAGGCCGAAAGCCAGCCACTGGCGGAAAGGGCTGTTTGAATAAGACCAAGCAGGATCTTTTTACCTTT
>Ga0334722_10001794_pt1 | contig 25714 bp, 32 predicted proteins | sample C3_bottom_MG_FD_207210 | JGI IMG/M metagenome (GOLD analysis project Ga0334722, IMG submission 207210) | Sediment microbial communities from Yellowstone Lake, YNP, Wyoming, USA - C3_bottom | ecosystem: Environmental > Aquatic > Freshwater > Lake > Sediment | place: USA: Wyoming | collected... | reverse complement strand
TTTATTTGTTTTATAGATATGCGCCCATAGCTCAGTCGGTAGAGCAGTTGCCTTTTAAGCAAACGGTCCCAAGTTCGAGTCTTGGTGGGCGCACCCCGTAAAGTCGCCTTGCTCCTACGGGGCAAGCAAAGAAAAAATCCCTCAGGGGATTTTTTTGTTGGGCTGGCAGGGGCATATTTTCCGTGATATAATAAATATATGAAAAAATATCTATCAATCACAACGCTTTTGCTTTCCACGGTATTTTTGGCAGGGTGTACGCTGGGTTCGTCGAATTCAACCTCATCAACATCCGCTGCTCCAGCTGTGAGCAGTATTATGAAATCAACCGACGGAGGCAAAAGTTGGGAATTCAAAAGCAAGACCAGCGAAACAACAAGCCTGGATTCGGTGGATGTTTTAAGCATCGCTATCAATCCATATGATGGAAAAAATATTCTGGTTGGCACGCTTAAAAACGGAATTTTGAAAACAGAGGATGGCGGAGAAAACTGGAGCCTTTTGAAATTTCAGGCAGAGAAGGCATATGGATTGGCGTTTGATTATGTGGATAGCCGTATAATTTATGCCAGCGGAGTTTGGCAGGGCAGGGGAAAAATATTTAAAAGCATAAACGGAGGAACTGATTGGAATGAAATTTACACAGCGCCTTCCAATGGTCCCTTGGTTATTTCACTGGCTCTGGATAAGAAAAATTCTAACATTGTGCTTGCAACAACGAGTGACAATCAGGTCATAAAAAGCACAGACGGGGGGGATTCCTGGAAAAGCATCTTCACCTCTCCGAGTCCGGTTCTGAAGATTGCTATTGATGTTGCAAATGATAATCTGCTGTATTTATCTTTGCAAAGCGGCGGTGTTTTGCTCAGTAAGGACGGAGGCAACACTATAATTAGCGAGTCGCCAAGGGATGTTAATAGCGGCATCAGCATTATTGAAACTGATCCGGTTAATGCAAACTGGGTTTATGCTGCCGGACAAGCCGGGCTGCTCAGAAGCAAAGATGCCGGCAACACTTGGGAAACTTTGAAAGTTTTAGGTGATCCAAAAACTTTTCCGATTAAGGCTGTGGCCATAAATCCGATGAGCCCGAATGAAATTATCTATGGGGCGGCGCAAGCGGTTTATAAATCAGTTGATGGCGGCATGAATTGGATGCCTTTTCAGCTTCAGACTGCAAAAACCGTCAGCGCTCTCAAATATAGCGCGACTGAATCAGGCGTTGCCTATTTGGGACTCCGAAAAAATTAGTTAAATAATAATTTCAAGATATAATATGTACAAAGAAATAATTGAAAAGAAAAAACCGGAACTGGAAAAATCAATCGAGCATTTCAAGGAGGAATTGAATCAATTGCGAACCGGCCGAGCCTCAGTTGCGATGGTGGACTCCCTGATGGTGGATTATTACGGCGCAAAATCACCTTTGAAACAAGTGGCCAATATTTCCGTTCCAGAGCCGAGAACGATTGTCATCGCGCCGTGGGACAAAGACAGCCTGGTGGCGATTGAAAAATCGATTCGCGAATCACAATTGAACCTAAATCCGAATAATGACGGCCAAGTTATCAGGATTAATATCCCCGCATTAAACGAAGAGAGGAGAAAGGATTTAGTAAAAGTGCTCAATCAAAAATCAGAAGACGCTCGAATCGCTATTCGCAAACAGCGAGAGGATGCATGGGAGGAAATTCAAGAATCTGAAAAGGCAGGCCTGATGGGCGAGGATGATAAATTTTCCGGTAAAGATGAGTTGCAAAAATTGATTGATGAATATAACAAGAAAGTTGAGGAAATCAGGGCTAAAAAGGAGGAGGAAGTAATGCAGGTGTAAATTTTTTATGATGACACTTATTATTTTTTTAATAATTCTTGGAGTTTTGGTTTTTGTCCATGAGCTTGGCCATTTCATGGTGGCTCGCAGAAACGGCGTGAAAGCGGAGGAGTTTGGTTTTGGTTTTCCGCCCAGAATTGTCGGTTTCCAATTTATAAAAGGGAAAAAACACGAAGAAAAAATTGAGATAGAAAGCTTGCAAGTGGAAAGGGTGGATATGAAAATGTCCGGAAACGAGGAAATTGTGCGGGAGACAATTACGGAAAAAATGCGCAAAGTTGATGAAATAGTATCGGTTAAAAGATGGCGGATTATTTGGGGCAGCAGAGACGGGGATGATGAAAATGAAAAAACGGATCTTGCGGAAGCGGAAAAGAACGGATTTACCGGAGGAACAATTTATTCTTTGAACTGGCTGCCGCTCGGAGGCTTTGTGCGGATCAAGGGGGAAAATGGCGATGGAGCCAAAGAGCCGGATAGTTTTGCATCCAAGAAGGCTTGGCCGAGAATAAAAATTTTGGCAGCGGGAGTCATAATGAATTTTATTTTTGCTTGGATTTTGATTTCTATAGGTTTTATGATCGGCGCGCCGGAAGCGATCGATAGCGATAGCGCTAATGTTCCGAATGCAAAAATTCAAATTACTGAGGTTCTGCCGGACTCGCCGGCTGAAAAAGCGGGCATAAAAGTTGGCGATGAAATTTTGAAATCTAATATCGAGACAAGTTTCGGCAGTGTGGCTGATGTGCAAAATTATATAAACTCCAACAAAGGTAAGGAAATTGATTTGAATATTCTGCGCGGAAATCAGACTGTGGAAATCAAAGTTGTGCCGAGAGAAAATGCGCCAGCGGGACAGGGCGCGATCGGTATCGGACTGGCGCAAACAGTGATTGTCAAATATCCGGTTCATCAGGCGATTTGGAATGGATTGATGGCAGTATATAATTTAACGTTGGCAATTTTATTCGCATTGGGCGGAATCATAATGAAACTTTTTGCCGGTCACGGCGTTGGAGCGGAAGTTTCCGGACCGATCGGGATTGCAATTTTGACCAAGCAAGTAGCAACTCTCGGGCTCGTATATATTTTGCAATTTGCAGCGCTTCTTAGTATAAATCTTGGGATAATCAACGCGCTGCCGATTCCGGCATTAGACGGAGGAAGAATTTTATTCATACTGATTGAAAAAATCAAAGGCAGTCCGGTTACGCAAAAAACTGAACAAGCTTTTCATACCATTGGTTTTGTCCTGCTGATTCTTCTGATGATTCTCATAACTCTGCGGGACGTGGTTAAGATTATAAAGTAAAAACTTGACAATATAAAATTTATATCATATAGTTGTTTGTTGTTTTAAAATTATCTAAACAAAAGGGGAAGTTTGCCATCAAAATAAACGAGGAGGAGAATGGTATGCAGTGTGAAAAGGTGTTGAATCTCACTGAGAACAATTCGGTTAGAATGTTTGCCGCGGAGAAGGGTAATGTTATCATCGAGCTGAACGAGAAAGGCATGCAGAAGAGCTGGTTAACTTACTCATGCGCGGTGAAACATCCGGGAACCGTAGACGAGAGCTGGAAGGTGTCGTGCAATAGCGGCTACTACCACTATGGCAATCGCGACGATTGTTCCGAAGTAGATGGCAGGGCTTTTACCAGCGAAGAGGAGGCGCTGGAAGTTGTCATCTCGGGCATCGTGAGAACGGCGGAGTCCTTCGCTCCCGGCAAAGGATCGGAGTTCGGCTCCTTCCTCGAAAAAAGCTGGGGAGTAAAGGTAATGGTGGCCTAACAGGCACAACAAAAAAACACGGCGGCAGAGACTGGGAATCTCTGCCGCTTTTAAATTTGCGTTTTTTTGAATTATATTAAAAAGGTTCCACAAAGAATTAACTTTGTGGAACCTTGAAAGTGAAAATATCGTTGACTTTCTTTTAGTGGCCGAAGAAGCCGCGTCCTTTTTTGTCTGGGGTGAGGTAGAGGACTATGCCTTTTTCCTCGCAGAACTTGATGACTTCTTTATCTTTTACGGAACCGCTCGTGGACACAATAGCTTTGACATGGGCCTCAGCCAGAGCTTCCACGCCGTCTATGTCCGGGAAAAAGCTGTCGCTTGCAGCGGAAGCGTCCGGAACATGATGGGTGCTTCTGTATGCTCTGGTGAGCGCCAGTTGCGCTCCGTAAACCCTGGCTTGCTGGCCGACGCCGTTGCCAATCAACATGCCGTTGGAGACCAATGTAATGGTATTGCTGTTCGAAGTGTCGCAGATGGCCTTAGCCAAAAGCATATCCTCTTCCTGTCGGAGAGTGGCCTGGCCGTGCTTCACGAGCTCCGGATCCTTGAGGTCTAGGATGAAAGTGTAGTTCGGCTGTTGCAGGAATCCCCCGCGCACGTAACGGAACCTCGGCGCGGAGTCGAGGCTATTGCGATCGAGATTGGCGAGCGCCGGGTTCGCGATAAGCCGGCACTTGTCACCCTTACGTTTCAGCATCTCGATGGTTCCCTCGTCGAAGGAGGGTGCGATGATGCCGTCCAGTATCGGTAGCGCTTTTTTCTTATTTTTGACAATGCACTGCGCTTAAAGTATTATATAAGGAGCGTAATTTACGACATTTTTGTGTTTTATGGCGAAAAAAATTAAAAATATTTTTAAGGATTTTATAGGCAGAATTTTTGGAAACTTTTCCAAGGATATTGGTATTGATTTAGGCACTGCCAACACCTTGGTTTATGTCAAAGGCAAGGGAATTGTCATTAATGAGCCGTCGGTGGTGGCCATCAACAAAAAAACCGGACAAGTTTTAGCCATCGGCAAAGAAGCCAAAAAAATGGTGGGCAAAACTCCGGGGCACATTGTCGCAATCCGTCCTTTGGTTGACGGCGTGGTGAGTGATTTTGAAATCACGGAGCAGATGCTCAAATATTTTATTGATAAAGTTCATCGCGACAGTTTCACATTGTTTCCGCGTCCCCGAGTCGTAATCGGAATTCCATCGGATGTGACAGAAGTGGAAAAACGCGCCGTGATTGACGCGACGATGAATGCGGGAGCGCGTGAGGCCTATCTGATCGATGAACCGATGGCGGCAGCCATAGGCGCGCGTCTGCCGGTGCAGGATGCGGCCGGAAATATGATCGTGGATATCGGAGGAGGAACAACTGATATTGCCGTAATTTCTTTGGGCGGAGTTGTGACTTCGCGCAACTTACGCATTGCCGGCGATGAAATGAACGAGGACATAATTCGCTATTGCCGGGATGAATTTAATCTTTTGATCGGAGAAAAAACTGCGGAAGACGCGAAGATTGCCATTGGCAGCGCTTGCGCGCAAAAAGATAAGATGCAAATGCCGGTGCGGGGCCGGGACTTGGTAACGGGACTGCCTAAGGAAATTATTATTAATGATGAACAGGTGCGCGAGGCGCTTTCGCGTTCAATTCGCATCATTGTCAATAACATTAAATCAACCATTGAGGAAACTCCGCCGGAACTTCTGGCTGACATTATGCAGCGCGGAATCATTTTGGCCGGCGGCGGCAGCTTGATTCGGGGATTGGATAGATTGGTGGCTGATCAATCAGATATGCCGGTGCGGATGATGGAAGATCCGCTGACAGCCGTGGTGCGCGGAACGGGGATCGTGCTCGAAGATATCGAAGCTTTGAAAGATGTTCTGACTGAGAATCAACATGAGCGGTCTTTAATTTAGTTCGCGGATTATGCCAAAAAAATTATCTCCAAAAATAATAAAATTTATTGCTGTGGCGGCGATTTGTTTTTTGTTGATTCTCATAAATCCAAAAGGCTTATTTAATCCTGTGCGGACAATTTTTTCGGAAATCGCGTATCCTTTTCAAAAAACTTTTTCGATCGTCGGCAGAAGCCTTGATGAATCCTTTGCGTTCATGGGTTCGATTGGCGCGATGAAAACGGAAAATGAAAAATTGATCAGGGAAAATAACTCCTTGGTTTCTGAAATCGCATCATTGCAGGAAGCAAAAAAAGAAAATGACACTTTGCGCGAACAGCTGAATCTCGCGCCAAAAGACAAGTTTGATTTAGAAGCCGCTTTCGTGATCGGACAAGATCCGCAAAGCCTGGGGAGCTGGATAATGATCGGCAAGGGTAGTGCGGATGGAATCAAACCGGGTATGCCAGTCATAGTTTCAGACGGCATTTTAGTCGGAAAAGTGGATGAAATCAGCCCAAATAGCTCGAAAGTCAGTCTGCTGACAGATTCAGGCAATGCGGTAAATGTCAGCGATCTGGAAACCGGCGCCAAGGGACTCATAAAAGGCGCCTATGGATTGGGAATGATGATGGATATGGTGGCTCAAGCGGATGTTTTGAATCAAGGCGATACGGTCATCACCTCAGGATTGGGTGGCGATATCCCAAGAGGCCTTTTGGTTGGAACAATTCAAGAAGTCAAGATTTCTTCGGATAAGCTTTTCCAGCAAGCCATTGTGATACCAAGAGTCAGATATCAAAAATTGGATATTGTTTTTGTCATAAAATAAGATGCAAAATATTTTTATCGGCCTAATCCTTTTTTTGTCAGTTGTTCTGCAAACTTCGTTTTTGCCGAATTTTTTTCCGGCCGGCGCTGTTCCGGATATTGCGCTTATCGTCATAATTATCTGGACGGCCCAAGTTGATTTCAACGCCGTTTTGAAGTGGGCGATTCTTGGCGGATTGCTTTTGGATCTGGCATCTTTTTGGCCGATCGGCATGGACGTGTTCTCTTTTGTTGCGGTGGCATTCGTCGTCAATTCATTGAGCAAAAGATTCTTGGTGAATCAATTTGCCTGGAAATTCTTTATTGTTATGGCGATGATAGCGATTGGAACGTTGATCAATTACGTAATTGTTTTTTCACTTATGAAAATGCTTGTCAGTTTCAAAGGATTGGCGGACAGTAGCGGTTCAATCATTAATCAAGATTTATTTTTAAAACCGTTGTATAATCTGATCGTGTTTGCCGCCATATATTGGCCGCTGGAAAAATTAGATAAAACTTTTAAGTATAATAAAAGAATAATAATAAAGAGATAATGTTCGAACGATTTTTCAATAAAAGAAGAATGTCAAAAGGGATGGAAATCGAAGACTCCATAATGACAATTACCCAGAAGGAAAAAGCGATTATGGAAACACCCTTCAAAAGGCGGGGACTAGACGTTCTTTGGTTTATTATAATTTTTTTTATCGGCGCTCTGGCGGCGCGGGTCGCATATCTCGATATAGTTAAGGGCGCGTATTATTCCGATATTTCCAAGGGCAATCGAATCCGTTCAATCGTGATCAAGGCTCCGCGCGGAAAAATTATCGACAGGTCCGGACAGATTTTGGCCGGGAACGTTCCCAGCATTGATGCGATTATTACCCCAAGCGACTTGCCGGAGCAGGCTCTGGACAGAAAGGCGATGGCGGATAAGGTGGCGGGAATTTTGGGAATTGAGGAGGGCAATGTGGAAACCGCCATTGAAAGCCAGAATAGGAAATCCTTGGATCCGGTTTTGCTGGCGGAAAATATTACACAGGATCAAGCGCTCATCTTGTCAGGAAAGGCTAAGGAGTTGTCTGGGATATCGGTTGAAAACACAGCTATCAGGAATTATGAAGACAGCAATATATTTTCTTCGATTATCGGCTATGACGGAAAAATAACCAGAGAAGAAATGAATAAAAATCCGGACTATGTCATGACGGATTATATCGGGAAAACAGAGCTGGAAAAGCAATATGAAAAAGAATTGCGCGGCGCGCCGGGAGCCAAGCAGGTTGAGGTTGATGCAACCGGAAATATCAAAAAGAATCTAGGCGTTATTGATCCGCAAGCCGGCAATGATTTAATTTTGAATATCGATGCCGGTCTGCAGGAAAAACTATATGATTCAATGTCTGGAATATTGGAAACGACCGGAACCAAATCGGCCGCGGCGGTGGCGATCGATCCGCGCACCGGCGGGGTGCTGGCGATGGTAAGTTTTCCAAGTTATGATAATAATCTTTTTGCGCGGGGAATATCTAATGCGGATTATCAATCGATCGTAAGCGATAAAAATTTGCCGCTTTTCAATCGCGCGGTGAGCGGCGAATATCCGCCAGGCTCGACGATTAAGCCGGCTATCGCGTCAGCGGCGCTTTCTGAGGGAACGATTACGCCTGACACAATCATCAACGGCTTGGGCGGCAGCATTAATATCGGCGGTTTTCGCTTTGGCGACTGGAAGGCGCACGCGCCGAGTGATGTGCGTACCGCAATCGCGCAAAGCAATGACATTTTTTTCTATACTGTCGGCGGAGGTTATGGTAATATTCAAGGATTGGGTATGAGCCGGATGAAAAAATACGAAAATCTTTATGGCTTCGGCAGTCCGACCGGCATTGATCTGCCAAATGAATCCAGCGGACTTATTCCGGATGAACAATGGAAGCAAGATAAATTTAATGAAAAATGGTATATCGGCGATTCATATCACTGTGCCATCGGCCAAGGCTTTGTGACGGCGACACCGTTGCAACTGGCGAATTATACCGCGGCTATTGCGAATGGCGGAATCTTGTATTCACCGAGAATCGTCAGTCAGATCAAAAGAAGCGACGGGCAAGTGGAATCAATTTCACCGACGATTATCCGCCAAAATTTTCTGAATCCGGATGTGATGCAAGTTGTCCGAGAAGGTATGAGGCAAACTGTGACGGATGGAACAGCGCAGCCGCTCAAGACTTTGCCGGTGGCGGTGGCAGGAAAAACCGGAACGGCGCAATTTGGTTCGGAAGGCAAGATGCACGGCTGGTTCATATCCTTCGCGCCGTACGACAATCCGACGATTGCTATGGCGGTTCTGGTAGAAGGCGGAGGAGAAGGATTTTCATCGGCCGAACCGGTGACCAAAGATGTGTACGATTATTATTTTAATCGCGCACAAAATTAAGAAAGGAGGTGAGTTCTTTGTTTTTGAAAAGTGGTTTGCCAGTGCCGTGGGAAATTGAGGACGGCGTTCCTGAGCCCGGAGAATAACAACTAAGAGGTCTGGCTACTGATGTAGTCGGACCTCGTTTTTTTAAAATAAAAATAAGATACCCGCACATTGCGTAGTGCGTTTCTAAATTCCAGTGCACAAGCGTTAAGAAATTTTTAGGTCGCTACTAGAGCATAGCCTTGCGCGGGCACCAAAAAATTTTAGCAAGTAAGCTAGGAATTTAGACAGCACGAGCACGTGCGCCTTTTTCTTTTTTGCCACTTTTCTTTTGGGGAAAAGAAAAATGGCGAATAGCGTGTGGATAACTGGGCTTGCAAAATATCAAAAACTTATTATAATGAATTTACCTTTAAATAAGGCAAAATTCAGGCAGTTTAGCCAAGGTCTTGACCCCGCACTAACTTTTCTGCTTTTTAAACAAGCAAAGAACTGTTGCAAAAAAAGTCTGACTATACAAAGTGACTATTTTGCCTGTATAAAAGCAAAAAATTCAGAAAAGTTAGTGCGGGGTTGACAGATGTTGTCAGGTATGCTACACTGCGAAGTCACGCTAAAAAAGCGTTGAAGAACATTGATAATAAAATATGATTGCGAAATTGCTATTCCGAACTTAGGGAAACAGGCTAATGTTTGTTTTCCTGAATTCGGAATAGCAAAAGTGTAGTTCGGCCCAAACAGAGCTTGCCCCTGCGCAGTTTGCAGGATTTATAAACAATGCTTCTTAGCCCCGAAGGCTATGGAGCGCGGAGAGATGCAATCTCTCAGAAAGGGGTGCTTTATGCACGAACCGACCACCGGACCGCCGAACGTATCGGCAGCCACAAGGGCCAGAAGGCCGCTTATCTCGAAGATGGACCTGGGCGCCACCGCCGGCAAGACCGCCGCGGGCTCGCACATCACCGTCACGCACGTCGGCCACCATGGCTCCGGCGCGGCCATCGCCGCGAGGATCTACCACGCGTGCTGATCGTAGCCCAAAAAGGTGTTAACAACGGGCCACGACACATCGCCGACCGCGGCGCCGCCAACGCGAGCTCGTAAGGAGCTGGGCGGCCGCCGAGACATCCCCGACAGCACGGCTGCTGATCGGTCACGATTCATGGGAGGTCAAAGATATGACAACTACCCGGAGAACCGCAGAGCTCGAGGCTTTGTATGGGTCCGGCATTTGCCCTGACCTATGGTAAATCTACTGTCCTTATCCTTCCTCTTGCCGACGATCTTCCATCTTTTGTTTCAAACAACATGGAATACGTACGGCGTCGCGAGGATATGAGTAATGCATGGCCCAGAATCGGGCAATCGTCGGCCATACGTGAATGGTCAAAAAAATAGGAGTTTTTCGTGAAGAAATATCTCCGCAAAGTACCGCAGGCAGCCGGCGCCTGTATGGACCCCCTAGCGAGCGTGGGTTAATCGCTCATCCTTTAATTTCGGCAGTTCACATCTCATAGAAAGAATGAGGTGCTAATGACACAGTAGCCCGTAAAGTAGAGATACTTTATTGGCCTTGTCCGGCTCAATATATAAAACATGTTGTACGGGACAGCTGAAAACAAGAAGCTGGGCCCCCCTAAAAAGGTTGTCAGGGGCGGCGTGGTCAATCGCGACGAAGCTCGCGCGAACGCAGCCGGTTTTTCGAAAAAGGTTTCGTAGAGTACAATTATAGGATAGGCAGGCGCGGCGTTCCTATGATCGTCGCGCCTGCCAGCCGGAAAATGCAATCATATTTCATAATTCATCAGAGGTGGCTAGTGCTCATCGCCGAAAAATCTCGGCAAGGGACACTCATCCCAACGGGAGCCAATACCACCAAAAAGGTCCAATCTCAGTATCATCGAGAAAGGGCCTTTTTTTAATTTCATGTACCGGCATTGACACGTTTTGATAATCTGATACAATTGTCCTTGTAACTGGAATAACTTATTAACTTACTGCTGTAACGAAGCGGTCCCGCGCACTAAACGCTAAGGCATAATGCCTGCGTTTTTTGAAATAATGGGTCGCGTTAGTGCGGGGTAAAATTTTTAAAAAACACAATGACAAAATTTGTAACCGAAGAAGGATTGAAGAAAATTAAAGAAGAGTTGGAAAACCGAAAAACAACTGTGCGTCAGGAAATTGCCAACGCTATCAAAGAAGCCAAAGAACAGGGCGATTTGAGCGAGAACGCTGAATATAGCGAAGCCAAAAGACAACAGGCGGAAAATGAAGCTCGGGTGGCTGAGCTTGAGTTTATGCTGAAAGAAGTTGTGGTGGCGACGCATGACAAAAGCGCTGACATTGTCCAGATGGGCTCAAGGGTGAAAGTGAAATTCAACGGCTCGGATATGGACTTTATAATCGTCGGTTCCAATGAAGCCAGTCCGGCTGAAATGAAAATTTCCAATGAATCTCCGTTGGGCAAGGGTTTCATCGGCAAGAAAAAAGGGGATGAGGTTGAAATTGAAACTCCGGGCGGAAAAGTAAAATACAAGATTATTGATGTAAGATAAAGTCTTTGAAAAAAAACTGCGAGCAATCGCGGTTTTTTGTTGCCCGATTTGGCTTTTTAAGGTAATATTATAGTAATAAACAAGCTAAAAATACTTAAATGCGAGAAGATATATTGCAAACTAAGTTAGATAAGTTAAAAAACATTCAAGATTTCGGAATGGAAGCCTATCCGGAAAAAACCGAAAGGACAGTTGCCAATGGTGAGGCCTTGGATAAATTCGATGAACTGAACGAAAAGGAAATAACTTTGGTCGGGCGTGTGCGGTCTTTCCGGCCGATGGGCGGTTCCACTTTTGCGCATATTGAAGATGGATCCGGCAAGATTCAGGTTTTTTTGAACAAAAATAATCTGGACGAGGTAAAATATAAATTATTTTCCAAAAATGTAGAATTGGGAGATTTTGTGCAAGTCACTGGAAAACTTTTCAAAACAAAGCAGGATGAAAAAACCTTGGAAGTCCACGATTGGAAAATGTTGGCCAAAAATATGCGGCCGATTCCGACCGAACATTTCGGCATCAAGGATGAAGAGGAATTGCTGAGAAAAAGATATCTGGATCTGCTGGCCAATCCGGAAACGCGCGAAATTTTCCGCAAGAAAAATATTTTCTGGCAAACGATCAGACAGAATTTAGTTTCCAATGGATTTTTGGAAGTGCAGACTCCGGTCTTGGAACATGTCCCTGGCGGAGCAGACGCGGAACCATTTGTGACGCATCACAACGCGCTGGATCAGGATTTTTTTTATGCGTATTTCTTTGGAATTGCCCCTGAAAAGACTCTTGATTGGCGGTTACGAAAGAGTTTTTGAAATCGGCCGGGTTTTCCGCAATGAAGGCATTGACCGCGAGCATTTGCAGGAGTTTGATCATATGGAATTCTACTGGGCATATTCGAATTTGGAAGAGGGGATGAAATTTGCCGAAAAGATGTATAAAGAAATTGCCTTCAATGTTTTGGGCGGTTATGGGCATGAATATGAGGGCGAGAAAATAAATTGGGATGTCGATTTTCCGGTGGTAGATTATTTCACGGAATTTGAAAAAGAAACTGGTATAAACTTAAGCCAAGAAATCACAGTTGAAGAACTGAAGAAGAAGGCTGATGAATTTGGCATCAAATATGAAGCTGGCTATGGCAAAGGCAGGATGATCGATACGATTTATAAAAAGACTGTCAGGCAAAAATTGATCCAGCCGTGTTTTCTGGTTGGGCATCCGTTGGAAATTTCTCCGCTGGCTAAAAAAGATCCGCAGAATCCGAAAAAAGTTTTGCGTTTCCAGATTGTCGCCGGACGCAGCGAGCTGTGCAATGCTTTTGGCGAACTCAATGACCCGATCGATCAGAAACAGCGTTTCGAAAAACAGATGGCAATGCGCGAAGCGGGCGACAAAGAAGCGCAAATGTTTGATGAAGATTTTGTGGAGGCTTTGGAAATCGGCATGCCGCCGGCTTTCGGCTTTGGCATGAGCGAACGGGTCTTTTCATTTCTCATGAACAAATCCATCCGCGAAACCGTCATCTTTCCGCCGATGAAGATTAAATAACCTAATATGCGTTATGTTGGATAATAAAAAAAGGAAATATTATTTACTTTCTAAAGCAGCAATCCTCATTATTTTTTTTACAATCCTTCTGGTTTTGTCTGGCTTTAATAAAGATAGCATCTATATCGTCTGGTTCTTATTTATAGTATTTATAAAGCTTTTTAAGATGTTGTTAATTCCAATTTTAATTGCAGGAGTAATTTTAGTTGTTATTGGTTATTTCATAATAACTAAGCGAAAGAGAGATTATTTGGCAAACAATAATCTTGCTGCAGACAAAGATAAAATAAATTTATTGTAATGAAAAAGGTTTTACTGATAGTTTTATTGTGGCTTCTGATCGTGAATGTTTTTGGGTTTGTGGCGCTTAATCGTTTCAATCTGACGCCGGACACGGCCTATAAGTGGATCACTCCGCAAGGTTTTCCGACGGCGCAAAGCTGGGATGCGGTGGATATGCATAATCGCTGGGACTCATACTGGTATTTGGATATCGTGAAGAATGGCTATTATGTCAGAACGGACAATACGCTTTCAAATGTGGCATTTTTCCCGCTCTATCCGGCGCTCATCAAAATTGTCGGTACGATTTTGTTAGGAAATTTTGTGCTGGCGGGCTGGCTCATGAGCATGGGATTTCTGCTTCTAGCTTGCACGTATTTTTATAAATTTTTGAAGGAATTTCATCCCAAAGTTGATCCGGAATTGCCGATCCTTTTGATGCTGGTTTTTCCGACCGCTTTTTTCTTCAATATCGTCTATACTGAATCGCTGTTTTTGTTTTTGACTTTGGTGACTTTCTTCTACGCTTTCAAAAAACAATTTTGGCTGGCGGGAGTGTTTGCGCTTTTCGGAGCGCTGACGCACAGCAATGGAATTTTTTTGGCTCTGCCGATCGTGTGGAAAATTTGGGAAGCCTATGGCTGGAAAAGCGCTTTTAGCGCGAAAATAATTCCCGTTCTTTTTCCAATTGTCGCGACCGCGGGAGTTTTTGCCTATAGCGCCTTGAAATTCCACAACCTGTTTTTATTTTTCAATTTGGAAAGCGCGTGGGGCCGCTCGTTCAAACTGAATATGGAACATTTCATTTTTTTCAGCCATCCGGCGATTGTGAATTTTGCGATTGATCTATTTTTCACGATTTTGATTATCACAGTCATCGTTCTGGTTTGGAAAAAATTGTCCGCGCTCTATGCGATTTTTATGTCGCTGACCGTTTTGGCTGCGCTGACTTCGGGGACGCTCATGAGCATTGGGCGCTATAGCCTTGTTCTTTTCCCGATGTTTATTCTGCTCGCGACTGTGAAAAACAAAAATTTCCAATATGCGTGGATTTTCACTTCGACTTTATTTCTGGCGATGGACATAATGCTATTCGTTAATAATTATTGGGCCGGGTGATTAATAGGCTCTTATGATAAAAAGTCGTAAATTATTATTTTACCATTCATCCATATATGGTAAAATAAGATAATAAAAATAAAGTCAAATAAATGCCAAAAGTCAGAGTTTATTCTATCGATAAAAAAGAGAAATATAAAATAATAGGTGAGTTGTTGGAAATAATAGTCAGCCTAAGATCTAAAGATGAGGTAGTTGGGTTTATGATTGGACTGCTTACTCCAAGTGAGGTGTTGATGATTGCTAGAAGAATTCAAATCGCGAAAATGCTTTTGCAGGATGCGACAAACGAAGAAATCAGGAGAAAATTAAAAGTAAGTTACCAAACAATCAATAAGGTTGAGCATTGGCTGAAAAATGATGAAAACAAGTTTTCAATAATTTCAGAAAAAATTAAGTCTATAGAAAAAAATAAAAAATCAAAAGTTGGCTATTCAAAGGGATTGTTGGATAAGTATGCTCAGCATAAATTTATAAAAGATTTACTACAATAGTATGATTTTACCATTCATCCATATAAGGTAAAAGAAAAATAAATTCTGAAATATAATGGATAAAAAAATTTTTGACAAAGAAATTGGGATGTGCCAGGATCTTTTTAAAAAGAAGAAAGGTTGTGCTTGGGGAAAGTGCTCAGATTGCGCGGTGATCCCGCTTTTATATAAATTATACAAAGGCGAGGTTATTGAGGATAAAAAAGAAGTTAAAAACTTAAAGGATAAAATTTTAAATATCTAGTTTAAAAATATGACCGATTATACGCTTTTATCAAGATTTAGAAATAAGGAGCAATGCGAATTATTAATCGAGAAATTATTACAAAAAGGGAAAACTTGTTATAACTTTTGCAGTAAGCCTGCTGATCCCAATAATGCAGATGCTCATCCAGAAGAACAAATGAAAGTTTTTGAATCTGTTAAAGATTTTTACAACAATGTGTATTTTAAGGAAGTTTTTAATGAAGATCTCGAAGGGCTTAAAAACGCTGAAAAAGTGATATTGCTTTTGCCAGCAGGAACCTCGGCTCATATGGAAGCGGGAATAGCCTTTGGTTTAGGAAAACCATTGATTTTGATTGGAGAACCAGAAAAACCTGAAACGCTATACCTTGTTTTTAATGAACGATATGGGAATATGAATGAATTTTTAGCTACGATTTAATTATATTAAAAGATGACTATGCCAAAAATTTGCGATCATACGAGCGTGGGGATGCTCATCTGGAATGATGATAAGCTATTGCTGGTCGAGAGAAGTAAATTTCCTTTCGGTTTTGCGCCGCCGGCTGGGCATATGGATGGCGATGCTTCGTATGAAGAATCGGCAAAGCGAGAAGTTGAAGAAGAAGTTGGTTTGAAAGTTGAAAATTTGGAATTGCTGGTTGAGGGCCGAAAAGAAAATAAGTGCCGCCGAGAGGATGGTAGCTGGCATTACTGGAAAATTTATAAAGCGGAAACAACTGGTGAAGTACAAAGAAGTTTGGATGAAACGAAACAAGCAATATGGCTGTCTGTGGATGAATTGAAATTACTTAGCCAAAAAACAGAAGAATATTTAGCAGGAAAAATTTCGGAAGAGGAATGGCAAAAAAATCCTGGACTTGAATCGGTTTGGTACGAATGGTTTAAAGAACTAAAAATAATTTAAAATTTATGAAAATAATGATAGGTGGAAGTATGTTTTTTGCAAAAGAAATGAAGGAAGCAAAGAGTGTGTTGGAAAGTTTGGGTTTTGAAGTTTTTGTTCCGATTGATACTGATCATGTCATAGAGGATCCTGCCAAAAAAACGGATGTAAAATTTATGAAAGAATTGGGTGTTGGCAGAGGAGATGCAGAATTAGTAGCAAGGGCGGATGCTTTTATTATTCTAAATTATCCCAAGCACGGCATAGATGGATATATTGGTCCAGGCGCGTACCGCGACTTAAGTGTGGCTTGGTGGCTTAATAAAAAAATATTCTTTCTATTTCCATATGATGAAAACCAAAACAACCAAAAATATGAAATGCTTGGATTTAATCCGATTATTTTGGGAGGAAATATTAATGAGATAAAAAATTACGTTTAATAATATGAAAATAACAATTGTTGGAAGCTCAAAATTCAGGTTTGAAATGGTTGAAAATATGGAAAAACTCGAAAAGTTGGGACATGAAGTTATTGTGCATGAGCATTATATAAAATCAGTTAGAGGTGAAATGCCTGAGCTTATGGAGAGAGTTAATAGAGAGCACGCTGCGTTAAAAAAGGAACAAGATTATATTAGGTGGTATCATAATGCTATAAAAAATAGCGATGCAATTTTGGTGTTGAACTTTGAAAAAAATGGAATAGAGAATTATGTCGGCGGTAATACTTTAATGGAAATTGGCTTTGCGCATGTTAATGATAAAAAAGTGTTTTTATATAATCCAATTCCCAGTGACGTTTCTTATACTGACGAAATTGAGGCTATGGCAGACGTAGTGATTAATGGAGATTTAAATTTGATAAAATGACGGAACTCCAAATCGTAAAATTTTTCAATCAGCTTTGGAGAGGAACGATGATTGATAATGTGACGGATTTTGTGAGCCGGATACTCTATCTGGCTGTTTTTTGGACATTGGCGGCGGTTATGATTTTTTTCTTCGCTGAAAACGGAAAAATTATTGCGGTGGCGATGACAATCGCAGCCGGATTGCATTTTTTGGTCAGTGAGGGATTATTTAAGCATCTACTTTTTAAATATTTAAAAAGGACTAGGCCATATATGGCATATCCAAATGAAGTTTTTCCGATCGGCAGAAAACATAGCGATTCTTCCTTTCCGTCCAGCCATACGTCGGCCAATCTGTCTGTTTTGACGGTCTTGGTTTATTTTTATCCGAGCATCTGGCCGATCGCGCTGTTATTCATGATACTCACGGCCTTTGCGCGTCTGCATAATGGCATGCATTATTTGAGCGATATTATGGCTGGAGCAGCTCTGGGAATATTGTATGGAATCGCGGGAATTTATTTATCAAACATCCTGTTGGTTTCTTAGAAAAAAAGAGGCCTTGCGCAGTTACGCAAGGCCTTTTATCTTGTTGCTATCAAAAATTCCATCAGACAAGCAAGGTTTCTTACACCCCCCTTATTGACGGAATATTTACAACCCGCAGCTCTTAGAGCTTTATTGTGGGTTGCAGAATATGCAATTGTCGGTCCTTTGAAACCATGAAATTCAATTGCAATTCGGACGAGCTCTCCCGTGTTGTGGCCCCCGCCGCTGTAAAGCCCGCCGTCAAAAAGTATTGCCAATACGTTTTTGTGCTTGCTCTTGTCTAATAGCATCGTGTCCAAGAGCTTGGTTGCGCCATCCACTGTTTCCACAAAAACAAATGAACATAATTTTTCCAGGGTGAGCCTAATCAAGTTTTGATGAACAGGGTCATCTTCAATGACTAGGATAAGCGGCAAATCAGTTGCTGGCGCGATTGGCATAGCGTGTTTCTCCTTCGCATCTACAGGAATGTTATGTTGTCAAGGAAAGCATAGAATAATAATAAAATAATTTTGAAGCAAGGTCAATGCGAGTAAAAGTATCAAGATTAAAAGACTCTTTATTTTTTAAAAAATGTATGATATATTGGTTTTATGCTGGATATTAAATTTATCAGGGAAAATCAGGAGGAAATCAGGAAAACGATTGAAAACAAGCGGGTTGATTTGAATTTGGATGAACTTTTGGCGATTGATGAAAAAAGAGTTGCCATGTTGCAGGAAATAGAAAATTTAAGCGCTGAAAAGAATAAGTTGAATGACGAAATTAAATCTGCTGCAGACAAGGAAAGTGTCATCGCGCGCGGCAAAGAAGTCAAGGAAAAAATCACAGCGCTTGAGCCGGAATATAAAAAGGTAAAAAAAGAATTCGAATCTTTGATGGCCAGAGTGCCAAATGTCGTTTCTTCGGATACGCCGATTGGAAAGAGCGAGGAGGATAATGTCGAGATTTATCGCAGTAGCAATATTCCGCAATTCGACTTTACGCCCAAGGATCATATTCAGCTCGGAAAAGATTTGGATATTTTAGATTTGGAGCGCGGAGCGAAAGTCGGTGGTTATCGCGGATATTATGTGAAAAATGAAGGCGTGTCTTTGATGATGGGATTTATGATGTACGCCATCAATAAGATGATAACCAAGGGATATGCGCCGATGATTGTGCCGACTTTGGTCAAAGAATTCTCGCTTTTTGGCAGCGGATATTTCAAAGGGCTGGAATATAATCAGGAAGTTGATGAGATATATCAGGTTGCGACTTCGGACAAGGAATCCAGCGGTGAGCTAAGTAGGGATAAGAAATTCTTGGTCGGAACAGCGGAGCCGTCTCTTTTAGCATATTATTCAGATGAGGTTTTGAAAGAAGATCAGTTGCCAATGCGGCTGTGCGGATATAGCCAATGCTATCGCAGTGAGATCGGCAGTTACGGCAAAGATACCAAAGGAATGTACCGTGTGCATGAATTTATGAAAGTTGAGCAGGTCATTTTGGCGTCTGCCGACATTGAAGCAACAAACAAATTGCAGGAAGAAATGGTGGCGATTTCCAAAGAAATGCATGAGGAATTGGGCTTGCCATATAGACAGCTGCAAATTTGCACCGGCGATATGGGATTGGGGAAATATAAAATGTTTGATTTGGAAGCGTGGATGCCAGGCATGAACCGCTATGGGGAAACCGGCTCAGCCAGTAATTTTCTTGATTGGCAGGCTCGCCGATTGAATGTGAAATATACGGATAAAAACGGCGAAAGAAAATATGTTTATATGTTGAACAATACCGCTTTGCCAAGCCCGAGAATTTTCATTGCGATATTGGAAAATTATCAGCAAGCCGACGGCAGCGTCAAAATTCCGGAAGTTCTGAAAAAATTTATGCCGGTGCCGATGGATGTAATTAGAAAAAAATAAATGAGTATGGACGAAGGTTTTCCAAGGCCGCTAACTGAAAAGGCCAAAGAAAAAACGAATAGATATTTCCGCGTGAATATAACCAGTATGGGTTCGGAATATATTGTTGCTGAAAATAAGAAAGATGCAATAAGAAAGGTTAGTCTATTAGATTTCTATCGAGGCAAGGAAGGGCTTGAATTCAAAGTGGTTGAAATGGATAAAATTCATTTCGACGATGAACAAGATAAAATAAGACAAGCTGCTGAGTTTGCGAATCGTGATTAGCTAAATTTTTGTGTGAAAAGAGGTGGGGCGCAAGGAAGCCGTATGGGATGCATTTGTAGAATACCTTGATATTCAAAATGCGATAAGGGCGGTGACGTTCAAAGCTTTGGACGAGGCATAAAAACTCTGGCAGCCGCAGGCTTATTTGCCTGCGGCTTTTGTTGTAAAGTAAGGCGTTACAGTTTGTATAATATATTATGGAAAACAATCGCGTCGATGAATTTATTGCCAATCCCAGACGAGCCTTGTTTGTGCTGGCCGGTCCGGTGCTAATTAGTATGGCGGTCGAGACCGCGTATAGTATTGCTGACACGGCTTTTGTCGGCAGGCTGGGCGCTGAGGCCATTGCGGCTCTGTCATTTGCGTCTCCTTTGTTTTTCATCCTGATAGCGGTGAATGCCGGCATCAGCACCGGAATGAGTTCGATGGTGGCGCGGTTTCTTGGCGCCAAAGACAAAGAAAAAGCGGAAAACTCTGCCCTGCACGCGGCGGCAATTTCTGTCTTCACGGCTTTGGCGGTTTTTATACTCGGCCTTTTTATCTTACGCCCACTTTTGACTTTATTCGGAGCCTCGGGCAATGTTCTTGAATTAGCGGTCGGATTCTTGCAGATTATTTTTGCCGGAACATTATTTATGTTTCCGGCCTTCACAATCGACGCGATATTTTCTTCCGAGGGAAACACGCTGCTTTCTATGAAAATTCAGATCTTTAGTTTGCTAGTGAATATAATTCTGGATCCAATTCTGATTTATGGTTTCCATCTGGGAGTCAGGGGAGCGGCGCTGGCCACTCTCATCGCCACTTTTTTTGCTTTCATAGTTTCGATTTATTATCTTAAGAAAAAATCATATATCAAGTTAGATTTGAATTATTTTCACTTTTCTTGGAATATAATCAAGGAGAATTTTTTCATCGGAGTTCCGTCAGCCTTCATGATCATGCTCATTTCTCTGTATGTGGTTTTTCTGAATAAGTTTATGGCGTCGTTCGGCACGGACTATGTTGCGTCATTTGGTCTAGTTTCCAGATTGGAGAGCGTATCTATTCTGCCGCCGCTTGGTTTTTCTGTCGCGCTTCTGACTCTGACCGGAATGTTCTATGGCGCCAAACGCTTTGATCTGCTAAAAGAAATTACGTGGTATGCCATTGAAATCTCAACTCTTTTTTCAATTTTTATAGGAATTATATTTTTTATCTGGCCGGAACTATTTCTCAGTATTTTCACTTCAGACTCAACTTTGCTGAGTCTTGGCGGAAGATATTTGCAACTGGATGTCATAACGTTTCCTTTGATGGCGATCGCGCTGACTGCTACGCGGGCATTGCAGGGGATGGGAACAGGGGTGCCGGGGTTTGTGGCTAATTTGGTCAGAATCTTTGTTGTAGCGGTTCCGCTAGCCTATCTTTTTGTTTATGTTTTGGGCTACGGCTATTTATCGATTGCGTGGGCGATGATTTTGGGGGGATTGGCGGCCAGTCTCGTGTCTGTTATTTGGCTTAAGATAAAGCTAAAAAACGTTGTGAATAAATAGCTTGAAGATTCTTCGGATAGTGTTATTATATAGGCGTAAGGTGTAACCTTTTTATAATTCAAGCGTATATATTATTGCTGCGTAAAATCAGTAGTAACTAAATAATTAAAAAAACAAAAGTATGAGGAAAAAAATCGCAATTGCAATCTCAGTATTGGCGCTGGCATCTTTTAGTTTTGCTTTTGCCAAAGCAGACGACAACTCCAATTCAAATGGCGCAAGTGATATGCAGCAAAAAAAAGCTGATTTGCAGGCAAGACTGGCTGATGCGAAAACGCAAAGAGAAGCAGATATGAAACAGAGAAGGGAAGACAGATGCACGGCAATCCAAAATCGGATTGCAGAGCGTTTGGCTAATTTTGATTCAATCGAGAACAAGCATATGTCTGTATATTCGAACATGCAGAATCGCATCCAGAAATTTATTGATCGCCTGAGCGCGGACGGAGTGGACACAGCAAAAGTTGAAACTGATCTAACGGATTTGCAAACAAAAATTACTCAATTCTCTACTGATTATAAAGCTTATCTGACTGCGTTAGACGGTGCTAAATCCTTCAAGTGTGGAGATACTGATACCGCAACAACTACAGATGTTAGGACGGCTATGCAGGCTGCTAGAACAGCGCTCGTGACAGTTCATCAGGATACTATGGCAATCCGGACATTTATGCGCACAACGGTTGTGCCAGATATTTTAGCGCTCAAAAAACAAAAGGTTGAATCAAGTTCGAGCTCAAGCTCGAGTTCGAGTTCAAGCTCGAGTGAATCATCAACATCAGAATCGGAGCAATAATTTATTAAAGAGCTAAATAATATGTCATTCTGCGGATGATCAGCCGTAGGTTGAAAAAAACTTATGAAAAAATTAATAAAATCAATACTCATATTATCCTCAGTCGTATTTTTGGCAGGTTGTGGAAGCAAGGGCAGTCAAACAAATACTTCTGTTCCAAAACCTGTTGCTGAGCAACCAGTTTCACCGATCGCGAGCAGCAGTTCGCAAAATGCTTTGCCTTCGACTGTCAGTACGCAACCGGGAGCTAATGTTGACCAAGAGGTAAACAACATTACAAAGGATTTGAATGCAGCCAGCGCGGATGATTTCAATTCAACTGGTTTGTCTGATAAAAATTTAGGGTTATAACAATCTTCTTCTCAAAAAGCTTTGTGCTAGTTGCAAGGCTTTTTGTTTTGAAAGGCGCCCCCTTTCTTTGGCAGCAAAGAAAGGGGGCACACCGTATGACTTGGATTATTTCCACAATAGTGATATAATATCACTATGGAAAGAATAATTGCGCATCTTGATATGGACGCCTTCTTTGCTTCGGTGGAGGAGCGAGATAATCCGCGCCTCAAGGGCTGGCCGATTGTGATTGGTTCAGATCCGGCAGAGGGGCATGGGCGAGGTGTGGTATCAACGGCGAATTATGCGGCGCGGGAATATGGTATCCGCTCGGCCTTGCCAATTTCCAAAGCGTGGCAATTTTCACAAAAAGCCAAGCAGGAAGGCAAACGCGAGGCAGTTTTCTTGGGTGTGAATATGGCGAAATATTCCAGAGCCTCGCAGGATATTATCGCGATCGTTCGCAAGTATTCAAACACAATTGAGCAGGCGAGCGTTGATGAAGCATATGTAGACTTATCATTTGCAAAAACATATGATAAAGCGATTGAGATTTGTAAAGCCATCAAAAAAGAAATTTTTGAAATAGAAAGACTGACCGCTTCAATGGGCTTGGGACCAAATAAATTGGTCGCCAAAATTGCTTCGGATATGCAAAAACCAAATGGGCTGACAGTCGTGCTACCAGAAAACGTTGAGAATTTTTTGGAACCACTCTCTATCCGAAAAATTCCAGGCATTGGTCCGAAGACTGAAAGTTTTTTCAACGCGCAAAAGATTTTTTTAGTCAAAGATTTGAAAAAATATTCTCGTGAGGAAATGGTGGAAATGCTCGGCAAGTGGGGCGGGGACTTGTATCACAAAATCCGCGGCATTGATGATTCGGAAGTAACGGAAGAATATGAAGTAAAATCGATCGGTGAGCAGGAAACTTTTTTGGAAGATTCGCTGGATTTCAAATTTGTGATGGAAAGATTGCAGGCATTGTGCCAAGGAGTTTTTCGCAGTTTCAAACAGAGTGATTTCAAATCGTTCAAAAATGTCACCGTCACTGTCCGCTTTTCCGGCTTCGAAACAAAATCACGTTCGCATACAATTTCAAAACCCAGTGCAACACTGACTATTTTGAAAGGTGAAGCCATAAAACTATTGATGCCGTTTTTTGATGCTCGAGAGAATCCAAATCGGAAGAAAATAAGGTTGATTGGGGTGAGGATTGAGAAACTGCACTAACTTTCTTTTGGCACACAAAAGAAAGTTACAAAGAAAATGTGCCACCCGGGCAAAATTTAAAAATAAATTTTCAGCTCTTGTCCTAAATTTTAGCGAGTCTCGCGGCGAGACAGCCAAAATTTTTAACGGACACTCGCCTCAATTTATAGTTTTAAATTTTGCAGGGTGGGGAAATTTTTTAAAATAAGCGCCCTTCCTTCTGGATTGTTATTTTGATATAATACTGGGGTATGAAAAACGAAACAGAAAAAATTATTACTGTTCATGGCGTCACCAAAAAGTTTGGTGATTTTGTGGCAGTGGATGACGTTTCCTTTGATGTGAAGCGAGGCGAGATTTTTGCCTTTCTCGGACCCAATGGCGCCGGCAAGACCACGACTATCAAAATGTTGACGACACTTTCACAACCGACCAGCGGAGAAATCACAATCGACGGTAAGGATGTGGCCAAAGAAAAAAATGAAGCGCGCAAAGCGTTCGGAATTGTTTTTCAGGACCCGAGTTTGGATGATGAACTGACAGCCTATGAGAATCTCCATTTTCACGCGGTACTGTACAAAGTGCCGAAAAAAACCAGAGATGAAAGAATTGAAGAGTTGATGAGATTGGTTGAGTTGTGGGATAGGAAAGACAGCTTGGTGAAAGAGTTTTCCGGCGGAATGAAACGTCGCTTGGAAATCGCGCGCGGACTCATCCATCATCCGAAAATTTTATTTCTGGATGAGCCGACTATCGGTCTTGATCCGCAAACCAGAAATTATCTGTGGAAATATGTGCAGGAATTGAATGAAAAAGAAGGCATCACGATTTTTTTGACTACGCACTATATGGAGGAAGCGGAAAAAGTGGCGCAAAGAATCGCGATTATCGATCACGGAAAAATCATTACGATGGGCACCGCGCAGGAATTGAAGGAACAAACAAAAACAAATTCCTTGGAAGATGCTTTTTTAGCGCTGACCGGCAAGCAGATTCGCGAGCAGGAAGGCAGCGGCAAAGACACGATGCGCATGGCGCGCCGGATGTGGGGACGTCGTTAATCTACAAGCTAAAAACCAAAAACTAAGAACCAAACCCTATGAGCACTATTTACATACTGTGGTTGCGACAATTGAAAAGATATTTCCGAAGTAAGGCGAGAATCGTCGGTTCTTTGGGCCAGCCTTTGCTGTTTCTTCTGGCGCTAGGCTTCGGCTTCGGACCGATTTATCAAAAAGCGGGCGGAGGAAACTTCATTGAATTTTTGACGCCGGGCGTTATTGCGATGGGCATTATTTTCACCGCGGTTTTTTCCGGGATTGAAATTATCTGGGACAAGCAATTCGGATTTTTGAAAGAAACTTTGGTAGCGCCGGTTTCCAGAATAAATATTATGATCGGCCGGACATTGGGCGGAGCAACGGTCGCGACATTGCAAGGCATCATCGTTGCTATCCTGTCTTTTTTTATAGGCTTCAGGTTGGAACATCCGGCGTCTTTGCTTTTCGCGTTAGTGATGATGTTTATGATTGCCATGATTTTCACGGCGCTCGGCACGGCCATCGCTTCCGTCTTGGAAGATATGCAAGGCTTTCAACTGATTATGAATTTTTTGGTAATGCCGTTATTCTTTTTGTCAGGCGCTCTTTTCCCGCTGGATAATTTGCCCAAGAGCATAACTATCATTGCTCGGCTCGATCCGTTGTCATATGGCGTAGACGGACTGCGTGGAATTTTGATTGGGCAATCGCATTTCGGGCTTTGGACTGACTTTGCGGTAATGGGCGCAATATTGGTGATTCTACTCGGAATCGGCAGTTATTTGTTCAGCCGGATCGAGATATAAAAAGCTTCTGAATGAGTCAATTATCCCCAATATTCAAAAGACTTGACAAGATTTCGGGATTTGGCTAGAATAGACAAGTACTTAAAAAGAGCGTCTAGGTATAAGAATTTAACAACAAAACCGCAAAAACTATTAACGAAAATTAGTAGGGTGAATGTAGAAAATACAGCAATAAAAGTATTGTAAAATATTTTTACCGCTGTGTTTTTTGTTCCCGCCCAAGGCGGGCAAGCACAAAAAACAGGTAACTTAAAAATTGAATATATATGTTCAATCAATAAATCGCAATTTTTTGTGATTAGTCCTTTTCCGAGCAATCGGAATAAGAGCTAAAAACTTTTGTCCCGAGCAATCGGGATAAAAACAAATTCCTGGATTCATTAGATACCAGGTAGTTATAAATTTTTTATTAAGTTTATAATTTTATTATGAGAGTTTGATCCTAGCTCAGGATGAACGCTGGCGGCGTGGATAAGGCATGCAAGTCGAGAGGGTTTAGGCCCTCGGCAAACGGGTTAGTA
>Ga0334722_10001793_pt1 | contig 25732 bp, 25 predicted proteins | sample C3_bottom_MG_FD_207210 | JGI IMG/M metagenome (GOLD analysis project Ga0334722, IMG submission 207210) | Sediment microbial communities from Yellowstone Lake, YNP, Wyoming, USA - C3_bottom | ecosystem: Environmental > Aquatic > Freshwater > Lake > Sediment | place: USA: Wyoming | collected... | reverse complement strand
CCTTGACTTCGCCGGTGGAACGGTCGTTCATGTGAACGCCGGTATCGCGGCGCTTGTGGGAGCCCTGATGCTGGGCAAGCGGAAAACCAAGGCGATCATGCCGGGCAACCTGACGCTCGTCGTGACCGGCGCGGGACTCCTGTGGTTCGGATGGTTCGGGTTCAACGCGGGCTCGGCGCTCGCGGCGAACGGCCTCGCGGGCGCTGCCTTCATCAACACCAACACGGCTGCGGCGGTCGCGGCGCTTGCCTGGATGGTAGTGGAGTGGATGCACTCCGGCAAGCCGACGGTCCTGGGCCTTGCGTCGGGCGCGGTCGGCGGGCTGGTCGCCATCACCCCGGCAGCGGGCTTCGTGAACATCACCGGCGCCATCATCATCGGCATCGCGGCTGGCGTGGTTCCTTTCTATGCAGTGGCAAAGCTGAAACCACTGCTGGGCTATGACGACACGCTCGATGCCTTCGGCATCCACGGCATCGGCGGGACCCTCGGGGCAATCCTTACCGGCGTGTTTGCCGATCCGGCGATCAACGAAGCGGGGAAGGGGCTCCTGTACGGGAATCCCCGCCAGCTCTGGATCCAGATCGTAGCGGTCCTGGCAACGATGGCATACAGCGCGGTCGCCACGCTGGTCATCTTCCTGATCCTCAAGTTCACGGTAGGGCTCCGGGTCGATGCTGACGAGGAAACTGAGGGGCTCGACGAAACGTCGCACGGTGAGCGGGCGTATAACAACTAACGACAAGAGATCGAAGTTAAGAGGGTAGGAAGGTAAGAAGGTGAGATGCTCTGCGCAATCTCTGCAGTCAATAAGGAGGCAGTATGAAGAAGATAGAGGCAATCATCAAACCGTTCAAACTCGATGACGTGAAGGACGCGTTGAACGCCCTGGGCATCCAGGGAATGACGGTGACCGAGGTGAAGGGTTTCGGCAGGCAGAAGGGACATGTGGAACTTTACCGCGGCGCGGAATACGACATCGCTTTCATCCCCAAGGTGAAGCTCGAGATCGTCGTGGCCGAGGCGATCGCCGAGAAGGTCGTGGCGACGATCATGGAGAAGGCCAAGACCGGCAAGATCGGCGACGGCAAGATATTCATCTCCAAGATCGAGGACGTCATCCGCATCCGCACTGGCGAGAAGGGCGAGTCGGCCATATAACAAAAGAAGTTTCCCGATAACCTCCCTTAAATATTGGGAACCTTGGGCCGGCAGGAGAGATCCTGCCGGCTTTTTTATTAATAGTACCGCAGGAATACAAGAGGTTTTATTGGATAGATGATGCTCATTCCCTGCACATGTGCCTAAACATTTATCAGACCGGATAAGCACCTGTTCTGATCACTACTATCCTAATCGTTCTTCTGTACTTGCAAATCAAGCAGTTACAGCTCCATTCGACTGTTCACTTCCGTGGCACATTCTTTGCTTATATTTTTTGCAGTATGGTCACATCTTGCGCTGGAGTACGGGAGGAGCAGAGAATGACAAAGAACTTTCGGTTGTACGCGGCGGCTGGACTGCTCGCGGCGGTGTTAACGCCATCTCTGGCAGCTGCAGCAGAGCAGGCGGCGCTGAAGATCGACTCGGGCGACACCGCGTGGATCCTGATGTCAACGGCGCTGGTGATGCTCATGACGCCGGGCCTTGCGCTGTTCTACGGCGGCATGGTCCGGCGGAAGAACGTGCTGGGCACCATCATGCACAGCTTCATCGCCATCGCGCTGGTGAGCGTCCAGTGGATACTCTTCGGCTACTCACTGGCCTTTGGCCCCGATATCAAGGGCTTGATAGGGAACCTCGACTGGGCCGGCCTTGCCGGAGTGGGGGTCACGCCGAACGCAGATTACGCTGCAACGGTGCCGCACCTGGCGTTCATGATCTACCAGATGATGTTCGCAGTCATCACGCCTGCGCTCATCAGCGGGGCCTTCGCCGAGAGAATAAAATTTTCGACATTCCTCGTGTTCACGCTGCTCTGGACAACGGTGGTGTACGATCCCGTTGCTCACTGGGTATGGGGCGCCGGTGGATGGATGAAGCAGATGGGTGTGCTCGATTTTGCCGGAGGGATCGTCGTACATGCCACTTCGGGGTTCTCGGCGCTTGCCGCCGCGCTCTTCATCGGGCACCGGAAGGGATTCCTTCGCGAATCCATGCCGCCTCATGATCTGCCTATGACGGTGCTCGGCGCCGGCCTTCTGTGGTTCGGGTGGTTCGGATTCAACGCGGGAAGCGCTCTTTCATCGGGAGCGCTCGCGACCATGGCCTTTGTCACCACCCATACCGCCGCGGTCGCTGCCACCCTTACCTGGACCGCGGTGGAATGGTATCACCGTGGAAAACCGACGATGTTCGGATCTGCGACAGGCGCCATTGCCGGCCTGGCAACGATCACCCCTGCGGCCGGCTTCGTGGGCCCCATGCCCGCGCTTGTGATAGGCATCGCGGCGGGGCTCTTGTGCTACACGGCACTGAACGCAAAGGTGAAGTTCCGCTATGACGATTCGCTCGACGCCTTCGGCGTTCATGGAGTGGGAGGAACCCTGGGCACCATCATGGCAGGGGTGTTCGCATCGACAGCGATCAATGCAGGCGGCGCGAACGGCCTGCTGTTCGGGAACCCTCGGCAGCTTGCCGTCCAGGTCGGAGCGGTCCTGCTGATAGCCATATACTCGTTCACAGTGAGCATTGTGTTATTCAAGGTCCTTGACGCGACGATGGGACTGCGGGTCACGAATGATGAGGAGACCGAGGGGCTGGATCTCACGCAGCACGGCGAGGCGGGGTACACGCACTAATTAAGTGCGGAGTGAAGATTGTAAATTAAGAAGTATGAAGGAAGAATTAAGAAAGTTGGAGTGCGGGACAAATGCTCTGAAAATTCACGACGAAAGTGTTTACCGCTGAGAACGCAGAGCACGCAGAGCACGCAGAGAAATACATTGTGTTAATTTTTAGCAAAATTCCTAAAGCTCAGCGATCTCTGCGAACTCTGCGGTGAAAAATGATTTAATTGACTTCGGGTTTCACCTGCTGTACTAGCGCAACGCCCCCGATGATAGCGATGCCGCCGGCGACCTGAAGCAGCGTGATGCGTTCGCCCAGGAAGAGGACGGCGAACACGACGGCGACAAAGGGGACCAGATAGTGGTAGGCGACGGTAGCCGTGACACCGATCCTTCTCACGCCCTGGTACCAGAGGCTGAAGGCGATGCCTGCAGAGACGATGGAGGAAAAACCGAAGGCAGCCCATGACTGGGGTGAAATGGCTGACCACGACTGCTTGAGGAGCTCGTAAAAGCCGATGGGAAGAAGAAGGACGCTTCCGACAGCCATGCAATAGGCCGTGATCTTGACGGCCGAATATTTTTCCAGAAGCGGTTTCGCCTTCAGCGTATAGAGCGCCCAGAGCACTGAAGCGCAGAGTGTCAGGACGTCGCCAATGAGGCCCGAAGCGGTGAAACTGAAGCCGCCGTGGCGGCCGCTGATGACGAGGTACACCCCGGTCGAGGCGAGGAGAAGCCCGAGCGCGATGGGGCTGGTGAGACGTTCTTTTCCCGCCCCTGCCTGGAGCAGCACAGCGAACAGGGCCGACAAGGATATGAACAGCGCCGAGTGGGAAGCTGTGGTGTACTTGAGGCCGTACATGAAAAAAATATTATAGAGGGTGATGCCGATAAAGCCGAGTTTTACGATCGCGAGGCGGTCCTGCCGTTCGATCGCGAAGGACTCTCCTTTCACGAACATGACGCCGGCCAGGAACAACGCGGCAATAAAGAAACGCACAATAGTGAAACTGAGCGGGAGAAAGTCGGCGAGCGCGAATTTCACAAAGGCGAAATTTATGCCCCAGACAACGGTGACGAATAGTAGGCGAAGATCGAACATAATTTAAGTGCGGAGTGTCGAGTGCGGAGTGCGGAGTTAAAGACTTTGCATTAAACGATCCTGCCGTTATTAGCACATCGCACTTCGCATTCCGCACTTGTTATAGCATAAATTACCTTGAATACTCAAATATATTGTGCTATCAATAGGTTATGGATGGTTTGAGCCAAAAGTTCAGCGATCTCACTGCAGATATCCTCTCGGGGATCGTCGATGGCGTGGCCGTGACCGATGAGAGCGGCAACATCATCATCTGGAACCGTGCCATTGAGGAAATGACCGGCATCACGTCGGCCGACGCGATAGGTAATAAAGCGCGTATCGTGTTTGCTGAAAATCCCGCTGTAGAGTCCCTGATCGAAAAGACCCTGGCAACGGGAAGGTCCTACTCTGATTACGAGGCAGGGCTTGCTGCCAGGCATCGGCCGCCTCTGCCGGTCGGCCTGGTGAGCAGCGTTCTTCCCGATGCGGAAGGCCGGCCCCAGGGCGTGATCCTGACGGTGCGGGACCAGAGCAGCGTCCGTGACCTGAAAGAGCGTATACGAAGGGCGGACCGGCTGGCCGCCATCGGCCAGATCGCCGCCGGCATCGCCCACGAGATCAAGAATCCCCTGGTGGGGATACGCGGCGCGGCCCAGCTCCTGAAATCCGAGCTCAAGACCGCTCCCCTGGCAGGCGGGAACCTTACTGAGTATCTGGACGTGATCCTGAAGGAGGCCGACCGGCTGAACGGTGTGCTTGAAGGGATCCTGGACTTTACCCGGGTGAAGCCCCGGGAAATGGGAACCTTCAATATTCACAGCATTCTGGACCGGGCGCTCCTGCTGTACGAAGAGCCTGCCCGGCTGCATACCGTCGTTCTTGCGCGGGAGTATGACCCGAGCCTGCCCGAGGTGATCGGGAACCGGGACCAGCTCATTCAAGTGTTCCTGAACATCATCAAGAACGCCATCGAGGTCATGCCGGCGGGCGGCAAGCTCACCGTGGTGACGCGCATGTCCGATATGTTCACGAGCGTTCAGTCCGACGGCAAGAAACACCGGCTCATGGTCGTGAAAGTGAGCGATACCGGTCCGGGCATCAAGCAGGAGCATTTGCAGGACATCTTCGCTCCATTCTTCACGACGAAGGACCGGGGCGTGGGGCTGGGGTTGGCGCTCTCGTACCAGATCGTGCAGGAGCATCTTGGGACCATCCGGGTCGAGAGTCGAGAAGGCGAGGGGACGACCTTCAGCGTGTACCTGCCGCTTGGAGCATGATCAATGGCTCTTTCACCGCAGAGGGCGCAGAGAACGCTGAGGAAAGAAAGGTCTCTTGGGAAGCATGCTTTTGGTTGATGATGTTCTCGGCGAGCTCTGCGTGCTCTGCGGTAAATAGATTGTAGAAAGTATTGGTGGGATCATTATGACCAACGAAAAAGTTCTCATAGTCGATGACGAAGAAAGTGTCCGGTGGGTGCTGAAGAAGGCCCTGGAGAAGGAAGGCCTCGACGCCGTGCTCGCGAAGGACGCCGCTGAGGCTTTTTCCCGTCTCCAGGACGGCGACATTGCCGTGGTCCTTATGGACATCCGCATGCCGGGCATGAGCGGACTCGACGCCCTGGAGAAGATCCAGAAGGAAGGACGGAACATATCGGTCATTATTATGACCGCCCAGAGCACGATGCAGAACGCCATCGAGGCCATGCGCCGCGGGGCTTACGACTACATCACCAAACCCTTCGACCTCGACGAGGTCAGCATCCTGGTCAAGAAGGCGCTGGACGTCCGGCACCTGAGCGAGGAGGTGGACACGCTCAGGGCTGAAGTTCGTGAGAAATACGAAGGCGGGCTCGTCGGCGCAACGTCCGCCATGCAGGAGATCTACAAGACCATCGGCCGCGTTGCCGAGAGCGACGCCACCGTGCTCATTCACGGAGAGAGCGGGACAGGCAAGGAACTGGTCGCCCGGGCCATCCACTTTCACAGCAAGCGGTCAGGACGGCCCTTCATTGCCGTGAACTCGGCTGCGATCCCCTCAGAACTTCTGGAGAGCGAGCTATTCGGACATGAGAAGGGTTCTTTCACCGGGGCGGTTGCACGGAAGCTCGGGAAGTTCGAAGCTGCCGCGGGTGGTACGCTTTTCCTCGATGAGATCGGCGATATGAGCCTTCCGCTTCAGGGCAAGCTTCTTCGCGTTTTACAGGAAAAGGAATTCGATCGCGTCGGCGGGACCGAGCCTATCAGGACCGATGTCCGGGTGATCGCCGCAACCCACCACGATCTTGAAAAGATGGTGCGCGAGAACCGGTTCCGCGAGGACCTGTTCTACCGCCTTAATGTCATCCAGATCAATATCCCCCCGCTCAGAAAGCGCAAAGACGACATCATATCGCTGGCCGAGCATTTTCTTCGGAAGTACCAGTCGGGGAAGGGTGGCGGTGCGAAAGTGTTCACTCCCGAGACGCTCAAGGCCTTGCGCGCCTACGACTGGCCAGGGAATGTCCGCGAGCTGGAGAACGCGGTCCAACGTGCGGTCACGCTTGCCCAGGGAGACAAGATATTCCCCGACGCACTGCCGCCGCAGATATTCAAACCGGGGCAGGGGGTCACCATATCGTTCGAGAATTTTCTGGAAGAAAAGCTCGCGGACCTCGTGGACCGGCTCGGCGGTCTCGAACATGGCGATATCTATTCCCTGGTGATCCAGCGCGTGGAGAAGCCGCTCATCACTCTGGTGCTCAGGAAGACAGAAGGCAACCAGGTGCGGGCCGCGAGCCTCCTTGGCATCAACCGGAACACGCTTCGGAAAAAGATCAGGGAGCTGGGGATCAAGGGGCCGTTCAACGGCGAGGAAGAGAAGAACGATGAGGAGTGAGGGTTAGACGTACACAGAGCCTGTCGGCACGTTATAGAGCTGATACAATAGAAAAGGCCGGATATCTCCGGCCTTTTTTTGTTTGTTCTGCGCCAAGAAACGTGATGCCGCGCTTGCCTCACTTTATCGCGCGACTTCCAGGAAGAATTCTGTCCTTAGAGCGCCGTCCAGTTCATCTGGCCCGTACCGCCAACGAGACCGTTACATACACCGGAACCGGCGATGCCGTTCAGGTCATTGCTCCCCATAACAGCCGCCGGCAGGGATGCGCTGTTCATCGGCTGTCCAAGCTGGCCGTTGGTCCAATACAGGGTGGTCACATCAGAATCCGCACCGATGCAGCGATCGCCGGCGGTGTTCTTGCCGGACATCACATAGCTGCCGCCGTCGGTCGACGTATTGATCACAAGGAACACATTTTGGGAAATGCCCGTTGCGAAGGTCATGACATCACCCGGCGCATCATCGGAAATTCCGAATTGAGCGATGGCTACGGGAGCGGAGGCGTTGGAAAGCGGAAGACCGACGCCCGGAGAACCATCGGCCTTGCTGGAAGCGTACACCCGACTATCGGAGTAGAACGCCTCTTCAGCGCCTCGGGCATTCCGGAGGTCAGATACGGCCGAAGCGTTGTATCCGCGCGTTCGGTAGGTGCTGAACTGCGGGATCGCAATGGCCGCCAGAACGGCGATGATGGCCACAACGATGAGCAATTCGATCAGCGTGAAGCCTTTCTTGTCCCGTAACCGTCTCTGATAGTTCATGAAATGCTCCTGTCCGGTCCACCGGTAAGGCTCCGTATGGCCGCTAAAGTTCAATTGCGTTCAGTGCAGTATATATATAGAGGGTAAAGTCGTCCTGTACGCGGTCATGGCGCATGGCGAAGTAGGGGGAAAGGTTCTCCAGAGTGAAACGTACCATCTCCTCGGGTGATGTATAGTGGAGCTCGGGGTCCTTTATCGGTGTGTGCGATGACAGGGCGTTCAGGGCCAGTCCTTTATTGCAATGTTTAAAGAGCGTGACCAGCGCCTCTTTCATGTCATCGGAAACGCCCGGTACGCGCAGGTTGAACACCCCGCAGATGACGATATAATCGAAGAACCCTTCCAGATGGTCCTCGGGGCCGTCCAGCACGTTGAACGTGCAGTCCGGATATTTTTTCCTTGCAAGCTCGATGAAGTTCTCATTGATATCGACGCCCGTGTACTGAACGTTGAGTCCCCGCCGCTTCAGGAACCGGTAGAAGTCGCCGGTGCCGCAGCCGTAGTCGAGCACGCTCGCGTTGTTCAGGTCGAGAGCGATCTCGGCCAGGGTGTGGTACCTCTTGAGCTGTCCCTTCGGGGTCCAGCGGAGCGCCTCGGGACGGTCGCCGAATTGTTTCAGATGAAAATTGTAAAAAGAGAGCAGGTGTTCTTTTGAGTAAGGGTCCATGATATGTTTTCCCGTGCGTGGAATAGTTATGAGTGTACGTCATCGGCGGCTGTTACGGCAAGACTTATTTTATGTTTTGCAAAATGCAACACGACGCGATCTCTCGTTCATGCTCTCTGATTTCCATAATTAAGACTATTAGCATACTCATAACTTTTTGTAACGTTTTGCTTGACAAACTTATAAGGTTATCTTATCATGCTTCCGTTTTGCATGATCGCGTTTTAGAATTCCTGTTAATTAAAAATTTAATAGCAAGCGGGGGAGTGGCCATGACTCCTGGATCCTACCTTCCGGGACATTTTCTTCCAGTCGCAATCTTTCTCTTCGTCGGCATCGCCGTCGGAGTTGGCATGCTGGTCTTCAGCAGGCTGGTCAGCCCCCGGCGGCCCTACCCGGAAAAGCTGATAACCTATGAGTCCGGTATCACCCCTTTTTCGGACGCCCACCAGAAATTCTCCATCCGTTATTATATCATCGCCATGCTGTTCCTCATATTCGATATCGAAGCAGTGTTCCTCTATCCCTGGGCAGTTGCCTACAATCGCATCGGCCTCTATGGGCTCGTGGAGATGGTGATCTTTATCATTGTTCTCCTTGTTGGCTATGTGTACGCCTGGAAGAAAGGGGCGCTGGAATGGGAATAATAAACAATGTTTTTGAAGAAGGTTACGTCACGACCAAGGTCGACGAACTCCTGAACTACATGCGGTCGTGCTCTGTCTGGCCCATGACCTTCGGTCTTGCCTGCTGCGCCATCGAGATGATCCAGTACTATTCCGCCCCGCAGCACGACTTCGACCGGTTCGGAACCGTGCCCCGTCCTTCGCCTCGTCAATCAGACCTGCTCCTGGTTGCCGGGACCCTGACGAAGAAGATGGCTCCGATCGTGCGCCGTGTTTACGACCAGATGCCTGAACCCAGGTATGTCATCGCCATGGGAAGCTGCGCCAGTTCGGGTGGAATTTTCAACACCTATAGCGTTGTCCAGGGGGTTGACAATATCGTTCCGGTCGATGTGTATATCCCGGGATGTCCGCCGCGACCGGAAGCGCTGATGTTCGGCATCATGAAGCTCCAGGAGAAGATCCGAAAGGAACACTATATCCGGAAATAGCTGCATGCAGGTTCGATCCGGTTCCAGTCGTAGAGTTTGGAAGCACTTCCGTTGTGCAATTCCCATAAAGCAGTTCGAAAGAGACGGCTATGGATGCTGATCAGATAGCGAAGATGATCGAAGAGAAGTTCTCCGGCCAGGTCCAGGGCACCGTGACCTTTGCCGGGCAGGTCGGTGTCATGGTCAAGAAGGACATGATCCGGGACATCTGCCGGTTCCTTCATGATGAGCCGTCGATCCGCATGGACCACCTGGCGGATTTGACCGCCGTGGACTATTCTGTCTATCCCGGAGATACGGGACCGCGGTTCGAGGTGGTGTACAACCTGATCTCCACGGTGTACGGACATCGCATCCGGTTGAAGGTGCGCGTGTCCGAAGAAGAACCGCGGATCGATACGGTGACTGCCATCTGGCAGACGGCGAACTGGCATGAGCGCGAGACCTATGATCTCATGGGGATAATCTTTAACGGTCATCCTGATCTTCGTCGCATCCTTCTTCCCGAGGACTGGGTGGGATATCCGCTTCGCAAGGAATATCCTCTGAAAGGCTATTAAACTAGGGGCCAGTAGCCAGGAGAGGCAGGTAGCTTTCCTGGACCCCGGACCCTGAACCCTGGACCTTTGCATTTACGGTGAACCTATGTCATCGACCGACACGACCGAAAAAGAAGTGATCCAAAAAGAAATGACCATCAATATGGGTCCCCAGCACCCGGCTACCCACGGTGTGCTGCGCCTCGTGGTCGATCTGCAAGGTGAGACGGTCGTGGGAATCGATCCGCGTCCCGGTTATCTCCACCGCGGCATCGAAAAATGGATGGAGAGCCGGACCTACCATCAGATCATACCCATCACCGACCGCCTGGAATATATCACCTGCATGAACAACAATCTCGGCTGGGTCGTTGCGGTCGAGAGGCTGGCCGGCATCACCGTGCCGGAGCGCGCGCAATTCCTCCGGACGATGATGGCCGAACTGACAAGGCTTTCCGGGCATCTTGTCTGGCTCGGCACGCATGCCCTCGATATCGGCGCCATGACGGTCTGCATGTACACGCTGCGCGAACGGGAACTGATCCTTGATCTCGCCGAAATGGTCACCGGTGCACGCCAGACCGTAAGCTGGGTCAGGATCGGCGGCGTGCGGAATGACGTTCCCAGGGATTTCCTTGATAAATGCCGTGAGTTCACCGCGTTGTTCCCGAAGAAGCTAGAGGACTACGATACGCTGATCCGGGGAAACCGCATCTGGCTCAAGCGTACCATGGGGATCGGCAAGTTCTCCGCCGAGGACGCCGTGAACTACGGTCTTACCGGAGCAACGCTCCGCGGTTCGGGCGTGAACTACGACCTGCGCAAGGTCGAGCCGTACGCGGCCTACGACAAAGTGGAATTCGACGTGCCGCTCGGCACAGATGGCGATGTCTACGCCCGGTACATCGTGCGGATCAATGAAATGCGCCAGAGCGTCCGCATCATCAACCAGTGTCTGGATATGCTGCCGGCGGGTCCTATCATGACCGCCGACCCGCGCTATGCCGTGCCCGATAAGGCAACGGTCATGACGAACATGGAGTCGCTTGCGCACCAGTTTGTGCTGATGAGCAAGTGGGTGAACATGCCCAAGGGCGAGGTCTATGTTGCGACCGAGGCTCCCAAGGGAGAATTGGGCTTCTTTATCGTGAGCGATGGCAGTGGAAAGCCGTACCGCGTGAAGATCCGCGCCCCATCGTTCGTTCATGTTGGAGCGCTTCCCAAGATGGTGACCGGCCATATGGTGTCCGACGTGATCGCCTGTATCGGCACCATTGACATTGTGCTCGGCGAGTGTGATCGGTAAGAGGGGAAGGAGAAAGGAACAAGCCATGGTCAAGGTCAAAGACATCGAGGAACTATCGCTGTTCAAAGGTTTGTCGGGAGATGAGCTGAAGGCCATCGCCGAGATCGTGACGTCCGACATCTTCCCGGCCGGCAAACAGGTCTTCGAGGAAGGCGAGGTCACGTGTCCCTGCATCTACATCATCCAGAAAGGTAAAGTGGACGTCCAGAAGAGGAACAAGGACGGCGACCTCCTGACCCTGTCGGTGCAGCGTGAGGGGAGCTTCTTCGGCGAACTGTCGTTCATTGACAACAAACCCCACTCCGCGACGCTGACCACGGCGGCTGAGGAATCCGTGGTGCTCAAGATCGACCGTAACGATTTTGAAAAGTTCGTGCAGCGGTATCCCAATGCCGGTTACAAACTTCTGATGAACATCGTTCAGGACATTTCCCAGCTGGTCCGCCGGATGAACACCCAGTACGTGGATATGGCCGGATACGTGTTCGGCAGGACGAAGAGGTAGACGAAGGTATGAGCGACCAACACGAGGAAGCGCACTTCTGCCGGACCGCCGGCGAAAAGATCATGTTCAGCGACTCGATCATCGAGGCGATCAAGAAGGTGCAGCAGCGTTATCCCGATCAGCAGGGCGCGGTGCTGCCGGCGCTCCATATCATCCAGAAGGAATACGGGAACCTGACCTACGAGGCAATGCGGTTCGTCTCGCAGCAGCTCAGGGTGCCGGAGTCCGATGTGTTCGGCACGGCAACCTTTTATTCATTGTACCGTTGGAAGAACCCCGGCAGGCACCAGATCCAGATCTGCCACAACCTGTCCTGTTCGCTCCTGGGCGCCGAAACAGTGATCAAGCATCTCGAGAAAAAGCTCGGCGTCTGTGAGGGCGAGGTAACCAAGGATGGAAGGTTCTCGTTCATCAGGATGGAGTGTATCGGGCGGTGCGACGGCGCACCGGCCATGCTCGTGGGCGACGATTATCACGGTGAACTGACGCCGGAAAAGATCGACGAGATCCTGAAGAAATATGAGTAGCGGTTTGTCCTCCTGAAAAGGCTAAAGACTTTTCACCGCAGAGGGCGCAGAGGACGCCGAGAAAGACCTTTTCATTGATTGTTATTCTCCCTCTGCGATCTCCGCGAACTCTGCGGTAAAGCGACAAGGAAGTTCACTCTATGGAAAAAATGCTCCTCAAACGGGTCGATATCCCGAACTCCGCGGACATCGACGTGGCCATGAAGAACGGAGCTTATTCCACGCTGGCGACGGCATTCGGAATGCGTCCGCTGGACGTGGTGAGCGAGGTAAAGCGGGCCAATCTGCGCGGCCGCGGCGGCGCCGGATTCCCCACGGGCCTCAAATGGGAGCTTTGCTCCCGCGTCCCGGGCTCCCTGAAGTATCTCCTCTGCAATGCAGACGAGGGGGAGCCGGGCACGTTCAAGGACCGGTTCATCCTGTTGCATGACCCTCATCTCCTGATCGAGGGCATGGTCATCTCCGGTTTTGCCATAGGCGCGGAGCGCGGTTATATCTATCTCCGCTATGAATATCCCACGGCCCTCGCGGTCCTGGAAAAGGCCATCGAGCAGGCCTACGCGAAGGGGTATCTTGGCAGGAACATCCTCGGCAAAGGCGTGAACTTCGATCTCTCCGTGCACCGCGGCGCCGGGGCCTACATCTGCGGCGAGGAGACGGCGCTCATCGAGTCCCTCGAAGGGAAGCGCGGACAGCCCCGCATCCGCCCGCCGTTCCCGGCAAGCCAGGGTGCATGGCGGAAACCCACAGTGATCAACAACGTGGAGACCCTTTCCAACATTCCCTACCTCATTGCCATGGGCGCTGATGTCTATGCCAAGATCGGTGCAGAGACCGCGCCGGGACCAAAGCTCTACGGCGTGAGCGGGATGGTGAACAAGCCGGGCGTCTACGAACTGCCCATGGGCACCACCCTCCGGGAGATCATCTACACCCACTGCGGCGGTATTCGCGGCGGCAAAAAGCTCAAGGCGATCATCCCCGGCGGCGCTTCCACCCCCATCCTGACCGAGCAGCATCTGGATGTGAATATGGATTTCAACTCGCTCGTGTCGGCGGGCTCCATGCTCGGCTCGGGCGCGGTGATGGTCATGGACGAAACGGTCAATCTGGTGAGTGTGGCCGCTGTCCTCGTCCGGTTCTTCGCCCACGAGTCCTGCGGCAAGTGCACGCCCTGCCGGGAGGGGACCTCGTGGCTCAACCAGGTATACAACCGGCTGATGAACGGAGAAGGTAAGCTTGAAGATATCGATCTGCTCCTGTACATCTGCGACACCGTAAAGGGAAAGTGCTTCTGTCCGCTAGGCGAAGGCGCGATCCAGCCGGTGCTGTCCAGCATCAAGCATTTCCGCGGTGATTATGAGCAGTGGATCAAGAGCGGCCAGAAAGCTCATTAGAGGGAACGAACGGATATGGAAACGACAGTAACGGTAACCATCGACGGTATAACGGTCAAGGTCAAGCCCACGGCCACCATACTCGAAGCGGCTAAGGCCGCAGGCGTACGAATTCCCGTTCTGTGCGCCGATGACAAACTCCATCCCTACGGGTCCTGCAGGATCTGCATCGTCGAAGTGGAGAAGTCTCCCCGGAAGTTCACTCCGTCGTGCACCACGCCGGTGAACGACAACATGTCGGTCAAGACCATGACGCCGGACCTCGCAGAGGCCCGCAAACGCATCCTTGAGCTCCTGTTGAACAATCATCCCCTTGATTGCCCGATCTGCGATAAAGCGGGCAGCTGCCAGCTCCAGGACCTGGTCCATGAGTACGGGCTGGGACCGAGCAGGTTCTCTGAGAAGAAGCGCACGGTCGCCCCGAGCTATCATTCACATGTTGTTGACCGTGAGGTGAGCCGGTGCGTTCTCTGCGGCAAGTGCGTGCGGGTCTGCCGCGAACAGAACGCCGTCGGTGAGCTTGCCTTCACCCGCCGCGGTGCCAAATCCAAGGTCAGCACCGACTTCGACCAGCCGCTGGACTGCGAGTTTTGCGGAGAATGCGTTGAGATATGCCCGGTGGGAGCGCTTACCACCAAGCAGTTCAAGTTCAAGGGAAGGACATGGAACCTTGAGCGGAGCACGTCGGTCTGCAACTATTGCGGCTGCGGCTGCCGGACCTCGTTCGAGACCCGCCTGGGCAGGATCGTGCGGGTGAAGTCGGCGGCGAAGAATTACCTCTGCAGCAAGGGCCGGTTCGGCTGGGACGCCATCCATCATCACGACCGCCTCACGACACCCTTGGTGCGGGTCGCGGGAGAGCTCGTCCCCGCTACATGGGACGAAGCCCTGGCAATGGTCGTTACGAACCTGCACGTCATAAAGAACAAGAAGGGTGCCGGCAGCATCGGCGGCCTTGGTTCGGTCCGGACAACGAACGAGGAAAGCTATCTCTTCCAGAAGTTCATGCGGAGCGTGGTGGGAACCAACAACGTTGACCTGCTCGCGAGGCTCAAGGTCCCCAAAGGCCTGAACACCGCTTTCTTCTCCGGTGAGTTTTCGAAGATCCGTGATCACGACGCCGTACTCGTTCTTGACGGCGACGTTGGCGAACTCAATCCTTTGATGGGCATCGAGATCGTATATGCTGTGAACCGGAACTTTAAAAAACTTGTTCTTGTGAACAGCGGTTTCAATAAATTCAACCGTCTGGCCTCGGCGGTGCTGGATTACCTCACTCCTGAAGCGGCTCTTGCCGACCTTCTTCCGGCCATGAAGTCCGGCAAGGGAGGCGACCGTGTTCTGGCGGCGGCAACGATCCTGAAGGAGGCCGCCAGCGTAGCCGTCATCATCCCCGGCCGTACCACGGACAAGGAATTCGCCCAGATCAAGGAACTGCTTTCCCTGCTCAAGGGTGTCACTACCTATCCCATCGTTCGGCGGAGCAACCTGCAGGGTGCGATGGACATGGGCGTACTGCCCCAGTACTACCCGGGCTACCAGAAGGTCGACACGGATACGATAAGCCGGTTTGCCGGGTCCTGGAACGCGATCCTGCCTGAGGATCCGGGCCTCAACGCACTGGAAATGCTGGCAGGGATCAAGACCGGCAAGGTTTCCGCTCTTTATGTGATGGGTGACGATCCCGCGGGTAGTGACAAAGGTCTGAAGGACATTCTGAACAAACTTGAATTCCTCGTGGTGCAGGACATCTTCATGACCGAGACCGCGAAACTTGCCGATGTCGTCCTGCCCGCCTGTAGTTGGGCTGAGAAGTCCGGTACGGTTACCAGCCTTGAGCGGCGGCTCCAGCCCGTGAGCCGCGCCGAGGAACCCCTGGGCGAATCGAAGCCTGACTGGGATATAATCCAGACCCTTGCCAAGAAGATGGGCAGTTCCATGCATTACGGAACACCTGCTGATATCTTGAAGGAGATCCAATCGACGGTCTCCCTGTACACCGACCTCGCCGTGGGCGGCATCTGGCCGCGGGAGCGTTCGCCATTGGCCGGAACGGATGTTGATCTGTCCCTGTGGTCGGATACGGTCATGAAGAACGATGTGATCACTTCGGACCGTTTGTTGTTCTCATCGGGCACGATGATCGGCAAGTCCAGTGAGATCAGTACGCTTTGCCGGAACAAGGCTGAGGTATAGGAGCGGCGCATGCCAGATATGCAACAGATCCTTAATTTTGTCGTCACTATCGGGATCCCCGTGGTGGTCCTGCTGAGCTTCATTCTGGCGAACGCCATGTATCTGCAGCTCATGGAGCGCAAGGTGCTCGCACACATGCAGTCCCGCCTTGGCCCGATGCGCACCGGATGGCACGGTCTCCTGCAGCCGGTCGCCGATGCCGTCAAGTTCATGTTCAAAGAGGATATCATCCCGGCAAAGGCGGACAAATGGGTGTTCAGCTTCGCGCCGCTCATCTTCCTGGTCATGGCCTTCGGCGGTTTTGTGGCTATACCCTTCGGCCCCCCGACGGATTTCTACGGTATTTTGTCACACAAGGTGCCTCTCTGGGTGTCGAACCTCAATATTGGCGTGCTCTACATCGTTGCCATGGCAGGCATAGGCACCTACGGCGTCATCATGGCAGGGTGGGCGTCGAACAACAAGTATTCGCTCATGGGCGGATTCCGATCGGCCGCCCAGATGATCAGCTATGAGATCCCCATGGCCTTTGCCATTGTGACCGTGGCGCTAATGGCGGGATCATTGAACCTCACCGATATTGTGAATGCCCAGTCGCAGAAGTGGTTCATTATCGTTCTGCCCGTCGGTCCTGTAGCGTTCTTCCTGTATCTGATCGCAGGCGTCGCCGAGACGAACCGCGCCCCCTTCGATCTGCCTGAAGCGGAAAGCGAACTGGTAGCGGGATATTTTACAGAGTACAGCGGCATCCGGTTCGGCATTTTCTACATGGCCGAATATATGAACATGATGATCGTTTCCCTGCTGGCAAGCATCATGTTCCTCGGCGGATGGATGCCGGTCCAGATCTTCCCAACATGGCTCGGCGGCATTGCTCCCATCGCAGCGATCAACAGGGCCCTGGCCTCACTTCCGCCGACGCTGTGGCTCCTTGGTAAGCTGTACTTTTTCATATTCTTCTATATGTGGATCCGGGCGACGCTTCCCCGGTACCGCTATGACCAGCTCATGACGATCGCCTGGAAGATCCTGCTGCCCATATCGCTCGGTACCCTGCTGGTAGCGGCGTTCATGAAGCAGGCAGGCTGGATGTAGGAAGGGTTCTCACAATGAACAAACTGATAAAAGTACTGAGAATGATCTTTATGGTCGAGATCCTCGAGGGAATGGCGCTCACCCTCAAAACCATGCTGACACCGGCGGTGACGCGGCAGTATCCGACGTTCAAGCGCAAGTCCTTTGCAGGTTCGCGGGGTCTCCATTACATGGACCGTGATGATTCCGGCCTGAAAGAGCGGTGTATCGGATGCGGCCTGTGCGAGGCGGTATGTCCGGCAAAGGCCATTACCGTGGTGACGACGAAAGGATCCAATAACGAGAAGCTGGTCTCGGCGTATGAACTCGACCTGCTCCGGTGCGTGTTCTGCGGCTTTTGCGTGGATGCGTGTCCGGTGAATGCCATCAAGATGACGCCGAATTTTGAGCTTGCCTGCTACAACCGGCGGGACGTGTTCCTGACGAAGGACCGGTTGGTCGCAGCGGGGGACGCCTACCTCGGCAGAAAAGGGGGAGCGGACAAATGATCAATCAGCTCATCTTTGCCTATTTTGCCGCGGTCATTATCGTTTCTGCCATCCTCGTGATCACCCGCAAGAACCCGGTTCACAGTGTAATGTTCATGCTGCTCCTGTTCTTTCATATCGCAGGGGTTTTCGTTCTGCTGAACGCCGAATTCCTTGCTGCTGTCCAGCTCATCGTCTATGCAGGGGCGATCCTGATCCTCTTCCTTTTTGTTGTCATTCTCCTGAGCGTTGAACGGGAAGCCAAGGCCGCACGGGCGAACCGCTTCTGGCCCTGGTTGACCGGTTTCGGTTTCCTTATCGCAGGAGAGATCGCGCTGCTGGTCCTGCGCGGATCGTTCCCCGGAGAGGGCAAGATCGCCGTTAAGGTAGCCGGTGCCGGCGTTAAGGAACTGGGCGTCGAGCTCTACACGAAATACCTTGTTCCCTTCGAGATATCATCGGTCATTCTTCTCGTAGGCCTGGTGGGTGCTGTTATGCTGGCGAAGAAGAAAACGAACGAATAATCATTCAAGAGACAGGAGTTCAGTACCCAGGAGTCAGGAGAAAAGCGACCACGGGCTTTCATGGCTTATCCTTCCGGCTTCTGACTTCTGGCTACGCGTAGTATTTGGAGGTTCCATGGTTCCCTTGTACTGGTATGTGCTGCTCAGTGCGGTGCTGTTCACGATCGGTATAGTAGGTGTATTGAGCCGGCGCAATATTTTTATCATTCTCATGTCCATCGAGCTCATGCTGAATGCTGCAAATATCAATCTGATAGCGTTCTCACACTATCTGCAGAACTTGACCGGTCAGATATTCGTGATCTTCGTCATCACCGTGGCGGCGGCCGAGGCCGCTGTGGCCTTGGCCCTGATCATTCTTCTGGCGCGGAACCGCGGAACCGTCTATGTAGACGAGTTTAATTTATTGAAGGGATAAGTATAGTAAAAGCGTAATGAAGGGATTGAGCGAAGGTGAACGGAAGTTACTGAAATACTAAATCTCCATTGTCTTACTATCTGGGGTCATTATGCTCAAGTACATGCTCATACCGCTCCTGCCGTTTACCGGCTTCCTGATCGCTGGACTCTTCGGGAAGTACCTCAAGGAGCGCGCCGCTACGGTTGCCGTCGCAGGCGTTTTCGGCTCTTTCGTCTTCTCCGTGAGCGCACTCATTGATGTGCTTGGTGGCACCCTTATTGATGAGAATCTCTATTCCTGGATCACGATAGGGAGTCTTAATATCAGTGTTGGGTTCCAGATCGATCAGTTGACCGTCGTGATGCTCATGGTGGTCACCACGCTCAGTACGCTCATCCATATCTATTCGATCGGGTACATGCACGGAGACAAAGGCTTTGCCCGGTTCTTCGCCTACTTGGAGCTGTTTACCTTCTTTATGCTGGTGCTGGTCATGGCCAACAACTTCCTGCTCATGTTCGTGGGCTGGGAAGGTGTGGGCCTCTGCTCCTATCTACTGATCGGCTTCTGGTACGAGAAAAAATCGGCGTCCGACGCCGGCATCAAGGCATTTGTGGTGAACCGCGTAGGTGATTTCGGGTTCGTCCTGGGCATGATGCTCATCTTCGTGACCTTTGGGACGCTGGATTTCACCGAGGTGTTCAAGGCGGTATCTACGCCGGCTGCAGCCCAGACAATCGATCTGCTCGGCATCGAAATGAGCGTGATCACGCTTATCTGCCTGCTGCTTTTTGTCGGCGCCACCGGAAAATCCGCCCAGATACCGCTCTATGTATGGCTGCCCGACGCTATGGAAGGACCGACACCGGTCAGCGCGCTGATCCACGCCGCGACCATGGTCACCGCGGGCGTGTTCATGGTGGCACGGTGCGCGCCGCTCTTCATCCTGTCCCACACGGCGATGAACGTTGTTGCCGTCGTTGGCGGCGTTACCGCCATCTTCGCGGCCACTATAGGCCTGGTCCAGAACGATATCAAGCGTGTGATAGCCTACTCGACCATTAGCCAGCTCGGCTACATGTTCCTGGGCCTCGGGGTGGGGGCCTTCGCAGCGGGCATATTCCATCTTACGACCCATGCCTTCTTTAAAGGGCTCCTGTTCCTCGCCTCGGGCAGCGTGATCCATGCCTTGTCGGGCGAGCAGGACATGCGCAAGATGGGCTCCCTCAGGTCCAAGATCAAGATCACCTACTGGGTGTTCATCTTCGGAACGCTCGCCCTTACGGGCATCTTTCCGTTCGCAGGCTTCTTCAGCAAGGACGAGATCCTCTGGAGCGTCTACGGTTCGAATCGCGCTCTCTGGGTCGTAGGTGTCATCGGCGCGCTCATGACGGCATTCTATTCATTCAGGCTCATTTTTCTCACGTTCTACGGCAAGTCGCGCATTGACCACGAGGTGGAACACCATGTCCATGAATCGCCAAAGATCATGACGGTTCCGCTGATGATTTTGGCCTTCTTCTCGATCACGATCGGCTGGATTGGAATTCCCGGAGCTCTTATCAGTCATATTAATGTATTCGGTGAGTTTCTTGCGCCTGTTTTCCCCGCCGCTCATCATGGAGGAGAGGAAAGCAGATTGCTGGAAATCGGCCTGATGATTTTCTCCGTTGTTGTCGCCCTTGCCGGCTGGCGGTTGGCCTACGTTCTCTACGTGAAAAAGACCTCTGTTCCCGATGCGATTGCGGAGAAATTCAAGGGTATCTACGACCTGCTCCTGAACAAGTACCGGGTCGACGAGGTCTACAACTATATCTTCGTCGATGGGTTGGTGCATAAGCTCGCCAAGTTCCTCCACACCACGGGGGACGTGAAAATCATCGACGGGTTCATCAACTGGTCGGCCGCTGCCATCGGCAGGACGAGCGAGCAGGGGAGGAAGCTCCAGACAGGATTTATTCAGGAATATGCTTTTATAATGGGATTGGGTTTTGTCGTGCTCATGGGGCTGTATTACGTAATGAAATAGCGATTCAAGATTCAAGACTCAACATATCAATAAGAATTAAGCTCACCATTTGATCTTGCGTATTATTAAGGAGCTTTCCATGCTCGAACTCATACCGAACCAGCTCGGGTTTCCCCTGCTGAGCCTCCTTGTCTTCGTACCGGTCATCGGCGCGGTCGTTCTCCTCGCCGTGAGGGACGCCCGGGCGGCACGGTGGATCGCGCTCGTGTTCTCGGTCGTGGAGCTTGGTCTTTGCATTCCGCTTCTCGCGAACTTCGACTGTTATTCTCCGAATATGCAGTTCGGCGAATCAATGCCCTGGATCAGCGCCTGGAACATCCACTACAAGCTCGGCATTGACGGCATCAGCGTTCTGTTCGTGGCGCTATCTGCGCTCCTCACGGTCATCTCCATCATGGTCTCCTGGACGGCGATAACGGATCGTGTACGAGAGTTCATGATCGCTCTGCTCTTCCTTGAGGCCGCAATGATCGGTGTGTTCGTCGCACTCGACCTCTTCCTGTTCTATATCTTCTGGGAGGCCATGCTGATCCCCATGTACCTGCTCATCGGGGTATGGGGCGGGCCGAACCGGTTGTATGCCGCGGTAAAGTTCTTCCTGTACACTCTTGTCGGCAGCGTGCTGATGCTCGTCGCCATTCTGGCCGTGTACTATACAGCGGGTGGCACCTTTGATGTACTCTCGCTTATGAACTATAAGTTCGGTCATACCTTCCAGCTGTGGGCCTTTGCCGCGTTCTTCGCGGCCTTCGCTGTAAAGGTGCCCATGTTCCCGTTCCATACCTGGCTGCCTGATGCTCATGTCGAGGCGCCTACGGCAGGCAGCATCATCCTGGCGGGCATCCTGATCAAGATGGGTGCGTACGGCTTTCTGCGTTTTTCCCTGCCGTTCTTTCCCGACGCGACCCTTGCATATACACCGGCCATCATGATCCTGTCGGTGATAGCGATCATCTACGGTGCCTACATGGCCTTTGCACAGACCGATTTTAAGAAGCTCATTGCCTATTCAAGCGTCAGCCACATGGGTTTCATCACTCTGGGCATATTCTCTATGAACGGCCAGGGGCTTGAAGGCGGCATTCTGCAGATGATCAATCACGGCGTGTCAACCGGTGCGTTGTTCCTTGGCGTCGGCGTGATCTATGAGCGGACCCATACGCGGGTGATCGCTGATTACGGTGGACTGGCCTCCAAGGTGCCGGTGTATGCCACGTTCTTTATGATCATCATGCTTTCGTCCATCGGCCTTCCGGGCACCAACGGGTTCGTCGGCGAGTTCACGATCCTGCTCGGCGCCTTCCAATACAAGGCGGTCTATGCAGTGATCGCATCGCTTGGCATCATCCTGGGCGCAGGCTATATGCTCTGGCTCTACCAGCGGATCATCTTCGGGAAGATCACAAATCCTCATAATGAGCATTTGACGGACATGAATCTGCGTGAGATCGTTGCGGCGCTGCCTCTGGTCATCCTCGTGTTCTATATCGGGCTCTATCCGAACGCAGCTTTCCAGGTCATCCACGCGTCGGCGGACAATCTCATCAAACATGTACATGCCAAAGCACAGGTGCTTCCCGCCGCTGCGCAGGCGATAAACACGCTGGTTGGGAATTAGGCAAGGAGAGGCTCCATGGTAACTTCGCTACAGGCGTTCATCGGTCAAATGCTGCCGCTCTATCCAGAACTGGTGGTCATTACCATCGCTCTCACCGTTCTGTTGCTGGATTTCTTTGTGGACCGGCAGAACAAGGCGATACTGGGTTGGTACAGCCTGATCGGGATCGTCATTGCCGCTTCCATGACGATCAAACTGATGGGATTGGGTGGTTCTTTCTTCGGCGGCACCTTTCTTCTTGATCCCTTTGCGGCCTATTTTAAGCTCGCATTTTATATCGCCTGCGGACTGGGTATCCTGATCTCGATGAAGTATCTTGATATCGAGGACATACACCGGGGAGAGTATTATGCCCTTATGCTGTTCTCTACGAGCGGCATGATGCTCATGGCGTCAGCAGGGGACCTCATCACGCTGTACCTTGGCCTTGAACTCATGGCCCTTTCGATCTATATCCTGGCGGGCTTTATACGCGGCGACAGCCGCTCCAACGAGGCGGGCATCAAATATCTGCTGCTGGGCGCGTTTTCCTCCGGTATCATGCTCTACGGCATGTCGCTTCTGTACGGCATCTCGGGGACGACGAACCTGAACGGGATCCTGGCATTTCTGCGCACCGCAGACCTTGCCAATCCAGTGCTCTTCCTGGCCATGGTCATGCTGATCGTTAGCTTTGGATTCAAGGTTGCGGCCGTACCGTTCCATATGTGGGTGCCCGACGTGTACGAAGGCGCACCGACGTCGGTTACAGCATTCATGTCCGCAGGGCCCAAGGTTGCCGGCTTTGCCGTGCTCTTGCGTATATTTGCCCACACCCTGCTGCCGCTTCAGGATCACGCGACGGTCATTCTTGCCGGCATTGCGGTGCTTACGATGGCCGTAGGTAATATCATGGCTATTGCACAGACCAACATCAAGAGAATGCTGGCATATTCGTCCATAGCCCATGCAGGGTATGCCCTGGTCGGCCTGGCTGCAGGCGGCCCTGACGGCGCTGCCAGCGTCATGCTTTACGTCCTCATTTACGCGGTCATGAACATGGGCGCATTCGGCGTGGTCATCATGCTCCGGCGGTCCGGGGCGCGTGGCGAGGAGATCACGGACTTCTCCGGCCTTGGCAAGACCAACAAGGTGGCGGCCTTCCTCATGCTCATTTTCATGTTTTCCCTGACCGGGATCCCGCCGATGGCCGGATTTATGGGAAAATTCTATATATTCAAATCAGCCGTACAGGCAGGCATGATCTGGCTCGCCGTAGTAGGCTTCATTTTCTCATCGATCAGCGCCTATTTCTATCTTCGGGTCATCATGGTGATGTACATGTACGAGCCGAAACAGGAGTTCAGCCTCGTACAGTCACCGGCCTTGGCGCTGGCCCTGGCCATCTCGGTCACGGCGGTCCTGGTCATCGGCGTGTATCCATCGGGTGTTCTGGACTTCGCCCGGGCATCCATTATAGGCATACTCTGAATCCAGGACGAGGGCATTCCCTGCAGCTTGTTGCAGGGAGCTTCAATTGAGGTTAATGGACAGCGTTTACGGGCCAGGGATAACTATATCCTTGGCCTTTTTCTATTTCCTCCCAGCGTTCATCTGAAATAACATTACAAACCGTACTTGTCCTATGATCTCTCTCATAGTGCGTTCACTGTGCTCATGATATACTTGCTATATGAAACCTGAGGGCAAAGGATACTTTCTTAAAGAATACGGCTCCTGGAGCGTCCTGACCGTTGCTTTTCTTATCGGACTGGGCGTAACCGGGACTTTCCCCTGGCAGGCGGTGCCGCTGGTGATCGCCCTGGGATTGTTGATCAATTCAAAACAGGCCTACACAAAGTGGGTCCGGAAGACGGAAGATCATAGACCTCTCGGAATTTTCCTCGTTCAGGTCGCCACTGCAGCGGTTGTCCTGGTCGCATTGTTCTGGGGGAGCCTTCCCCAATTACTGCCGCTTCTTATCTTCCCCGCTGCATATTTGCTTATGAACCGCCTTGCAGGAGAGCATCATGTTCTGACCGAACTGCTCGGCTTTGTGCTGCTGAGCCTGGCGGCGGTCCTGGCGAAGTTTCTGGTCGTGCAGGGCGTCGACGTCCGGCTCTTTGTTGCCACGGCCCTGTACTTTACCATAGGCGTATTTAAGATAAAGGCGGTGCTGTTCAAGAAACTGCGGGACCGCATACTGGCGGTCCTGTACGTTTTGTTCGCACTCTATGCATACGGACGATTCCATATCGCAATGATCGTGCTTCTGCCGCTGGTGGAAAACATCATAATGGCAATCACCCTCTACAAGGTCAGGCTTCAGACGACCGGTTGGATCGAGGTGGCAAAAAGCCTTGTCTTCCTCGGATTGATGATATATTACTTCTAAGTACGTCTTCGCTTTCTCTTGGTGGGATTGCCGTATAGACAACGCAATGATAACCGGTTTCAAAAGGAGTAATGTATGACGAAGAATGTCAGCCAGGGAGAACGGATGGCCAGAATTGTCTTTGGACTAGCCGTGCTTTCAGTGGTATTCATAGATCCCCAATCGCTTTGGGTCTATATCGGCATCCTTCTGTGGGCCACCGGTCTGGCCGGATGGTGCCCGCTTTATGCCCTCTTTGACATCTCACCCGGCAGCTCCTGTAAATAAGAGTGGCCGTTGTTCGATAAGCATATCACGTGATTCTGTTGGGTTGTTGTTCGAGGTAAACAAAACAAAAGCACACCGTTTACAGAGCGGTGCGCTTTTCTTACATTAAATCAAGGAACATCCATCAAGGCTTCCGAAAGAACTGTTCGTTTCTCAGTTCAGGTCACCAATCTTTTTCCCTTTTTTGTAACAATTGAGGCATGCTGCATATCGAGCCGGTTTTTCCTTCCAGATCTTTCCGAGGAGATGTTTTCCTTTTTGCGGCGGTTCCATTTTCCCCGAAGCGTCGACCGCCCCATACATTCCACCACCAACATTCGTTGTCTTGCCGTCCTTGAGAGCGACCTCAACAGTACTCTTGCAGGTGCATATGTCCGTCCCGGCTGCGTCCTGGATCATCGAGAACTTCGTGCCGCGGACGCCGGCAACAGCGTTGGACGTCGCCACGCTCATGGTCCTCCCGGGAAGTATCCTGGCTGAGATCCAGAGGTAACCGCGCTTTAAAAGTGTTTTGAATCCCCGTGAAGGGTCGCCGAGATAATATTCCGTTCCAGGTCCGATCAGGACAAAACCAATATCATTAAGGGACAGCACAGCCACGCCAGAGGCATCGGTACGTACGCGGTCATTGGCCGAGATACCCATTCCTGCCGTTATGGGTTTCCACAGGTTATTATCCTGTCGTTCCAGAATCCCGTTTCTGATCTCCCTGACCGTGCCGATCGGGGAAGGGGGTGTGCTGCACATTCCTTGTTTCGGCGCCGTTAAAAACAGAAGCATGATCGTCAGGAATGAAAATAATACCCGTTGAAAAGATAAGACAAATCTCATTGTTATCCATCCTCCCTGAGATATGCAAGACAACCCCTCTCTAACATTAACTTGAAAACAATATCACACTAATTATAGCATATCCTCTCGGGATGCTTGTACGCTACCCCGTTGTAGCCCGTGCGGCAGCCCTGAATAAATCCACTTGACACAACCGTTGAAAACGGCAACAATACGTTAATTCTGAACGGCAATACATTTCCGACACTACTCCATGATGAACGGCAAACCTTTACCGATGAGCACTATTTCCTCAGGCATCGAGAGTCTCGATGTCTTGATCGACGGTTTTTCCATCGGCGATAACGTTGTCTGGGAAATTGAGGCTGGATCGTCATCAGATGTGTTCATTCGAAGTTTCA
>Ga0334722_10001792_pt1 | contig 25749 bp, 22 predicted proteins | sample C3_bottom_MG_FD_207210 | JGI IMG/M metagenome (GOLD analysis project Ga0334722, IMG submission 207210) | Sediment microbial communities from Yellowstone Lake, YNP, Wyoming, USA - C3_bottom | ecosystem: Environmental > Aquatic > Freshwater > Lake > Sediment | place: USA: Wyoming | collected... | reverse complement strand
GGCGAGGGCAGCGGCCTCCACACGGCGGAGACGCCCTCCCCGGCGACACCACCGACCCCGCCGCCAACCTGTCCGGCGGGGCTCTCACTCACGACAACCGGCTCAGCCCCTTCGGTCTCGCCTTCCACCCACACCTCCTGTGCACGGCCGCCCCCGGCGGCCCGCGGCCGCCGAAGCGGGAGGGTCAGCAAAAGCCCACTGTCGTGCGGGCATGGTACCACACGTCCGGTCGGGATGCCCCCGGTCCTTCCCCGACCACCCGTCGCCCACTGGCAGGACGCCATCCTGGTCGCCGCCAGTGGAGACGCTCGGGGAGCGGGGAGCAGAAAGCAAGCGAGGCGGGGCCGTTCTGGACCCGCCTCCTATCTCGATGGCTGGCACTCCGACATCACCAATCCGGTCGATGCCTGGTAGGCACCTGCTAAAGCCGTTCTGTCGCCCGCGGCTGGAATATACCAGAGCACCCGGGTGGAGTCAACGAACCAGAGGAGCTATCAATTCGAGCTCCTACCCCGACGGTGGTACCGGCCCAACCTCTACTCCTCGTGCTGTCTCGCCAACGCCGACGACTCCAGCCCGATGCCGCCGGCCCGGACGGGGAGGATCGCCGCCTTCTCGGTCTGCCCCTTCACTTCCCCGCTCAGCCACTCCACGGTGTTGCTGCTCGGGATACGTCCACGATGCTCAGGCAGGAAGCCCAGCTGGCCAGCGCACCGGCGCACCCGCCCTCCGCCAGTGGCCGCATCAACCTCGTGAACCTGGAGCGGAGGCCCCCATCTCATCGGGTCGAGCCCCCTTCTCGGCGGCCTCCGTGGGGTGGCCCGCCAGCGCGAGGTGGTCTTGGTAGCCGTACTCCCCAAAGCCCCCGGGAATCGTAGCGTCCCTGTCTCCGGGCGCAGGCCCTGTGGTAGACTGTGCGCCGCAGCTGCAACCGGAGGGAACCCTTGCGCGTAGGCATCAACGCCCAGCTTCTCTACCTCTCCAGCTCCTACAGGGCGGCGGGCATCAGCCGATACATCCACCAGCTGCTGGCACACCTGCGCCCGCTGGCATCGGAGGAGGACCGCCTGGTCGCCTTCACGGGCAGATGGGCGCTGCCACCAGAGCTGACCCCTACCACCGGCTTCAACGTCAGGCAGACCCGTCTACCCACCTGGAGGCCCCCGGTCCGAATAGTCTGGGAGCAGACCATCCAGCCCGCCCTCATCGCGGCCGAGCGCCTCGACTTGCTCCACTCCACCAGCTACGTCCAGCCACTCCTCTGCCCCGCCAGATCCGTGGTCACCATGCTGGACCTCTCCTTCCTTCGGATGCCCGAGAGCTTCAACCGCTGGAACCGGGTCTACCTCTCCACCATGGCCAGGATGAGCGCCGCTCGCTGCGACCTGATACTGACCATCTCGGAGAGCACCCGCCAGGATGTCATCCGCCTGCTAGGGGCGCCACCAGAGAAGGTCCTGGTGACCTACCTAGGCGTGGATCCAGTATTTCACCCTCTGGACGAGGCCCTGCTGACCAGGTTCAGGAGCGAGCGCGGCCTCCCGGAGCGCTTCATCCTGTACCTGGGCACCCTGGAGCCCAGGAAGAACGTGGAACGGCTGGTGGAGGCCTACGCCAGGGTCCGTCGAGCCCAGGGGATCCCTCACCGTCTGGTGCTGGGTGGGGCCAAGGGGTGGCTCTACGACCGCATCTTCGCGCAGGTCCACCGCCTCGGGCTGGAGCAGGAGGTCCTCTTCGCCAGCTACATCCCGTACCATGAGCTTCCGCTGTGGTACAATTGCGCCGATATCTTCATCTACCCTTCTCTCCATGAAGGGTTCGGGTTGCCCCCGCTGGAGGCGATGGCGTGCGGGACGCCCGTGATCACATCCTCGGTGTCCTCCCTGCCGGAGGTGGTGGGCAGCGCAGCCCTGACGGTGGACCCGCTGGACGTGGATGCCATCGCCGGGGCCATCGCTAGGCTCGTGGACGACGGCGCGCTGAGGGATCGCCTCGCGGCCGAGGGACCGAGGCAGGCGGCCCGCTTCTCCTGGAAGGAGACCGCCATCGCCACCATGAGGGCCTACCGCCGAGTCCTCGGCGACCAGCGCGACGGGTAGTGAGATGGGCTCCGAATCCGGTTTGCGGGGTGAAAGCAACCATGGCCGACCGAGCCTCGAGGCGGGTAGCAACGCTGGTATGAAGCTGGCCGATAGATCTACCCTTCACCCAGCCGAATCACCTAGGAGTGGACAGGCCGGGACCGCGCTGCTGGCCGTGCTCAACGTCGCGCTGGTCCTCGGCGACCTCGTCGCCCTGAACGGCGCGTTCCTGGTCGCCTACTTCCTGCGCTACACACTCCAGGTCGGAGGAGAGGTCCCAGGGGAGTTCGATGTCTCCTATCCGGACTACGTCCCGGTGCAGGCGGCCATGACGGCCATCCTCATGGCTACCTACATTCTTAAGGGGATGTACCGGATGCCGCGGGGGGTCTCCTGGGTGGGCGAGCTCTCTGCCGTCCTCAGCGCCACCAGCGTGGGCGTGATGCTCCTCTTCGCCGCGGTCTCCATGGCCCGATACCCGGCCTCCTCCCGCGCTCTCTTCGTGTACCTGTGGCTCCTCTCCATCCTCTTCGTCGGGATGGCCCGGACCATCCACCGGCTTGTGGCCATGGCGCTCCGCAGGCGCGGGATCGGAACCGTGCGTGTGCTGGTGGTAGGGGGCAACAACGCCTTGGGGCGGCGCATCATGCACAGCATCGCCACCGAGCGCAGTGCCGCCGCTCAGGTGGTCGGCTTCGTCGACCTGGAGCCGGGGGAGGATTTCGGCCGCTTCCGCTTCCTCGGCACCGTGAAGGACATCCCCTTCATCGTGAACGACCTGGAGATCGACGAGATAGTCATAGCCCTGCCCGCCGCATCCCACGACCAGATGCTGCGGATAATGGACCTCTGCCGGCACCGTGGCGTGAAGTTCCGCGTGGTCCCCGATCTCTACCAGCTTCGGCTGAACCGCGTGGACGTCGACTCCGTCAACGGGATACCGCTCATAGCGGTCAGCGAGCCGCAGATCCGCGGCTGGAACCTCCTGGTCAAGAGACTCATGGACATCACCGTCTCGGTGCTGGGGCTCACCATCCTGTCCCCGCTTATGCTCCTGATCGCGCTGGCCATCAAGCTGGACTCGCCGGGCCCCGTGCTGTTTCGCCAGACGAGGGTGGGAAAGGACGGCGCACACTTCACCCTCTACAAGTTCCGCTCCATGCGGCAGGACGCCGAGCAGCAGCTCGATCGCCTATGGGACCTCAACGAGGCGACGGGCCCGCTGTTCAAGATCCGCGACGACCCCAGGGTGACGAGGGTGGGGAGGGTCCTGCGGCGCAGCAGCCTCGACGAGCTCCCACAGCTCATCAACGTGCTCAAGGGCGAGATGAGCCTGGTGGGCCCGCGGCCGCCCCTGCCCAGCGAGGTGGAGAAGTACGAGGAGTGGCACCTGCGAAGGCTGGAGGTGGCCCCGGGCCTGACCTGCCTGTGGCAGGTCAGCGGCCGCAGCGAGATTCCATTCGACGAGATGGTGATGCTGGACATCTACTACATCGAGAACTGGTCGCTGGGTATGGACCTCAGCATACTGCTGCGAACCGTTCCCGCCGTCATCTCGGGCGGCGGGGCTTTCTGAGGGCAATCTACCAGCCAGACCCGTGCACCCTTGCCTCATGGGGAACGGAAAGAGGCTCCACGAAGGTTTCCGGTGAAGCTTGCCATCGTCCATGACTACCTGAACCAGTACGGAGGCGCCGAGCGCGTCCTGGAGAAGCTCCACGAGCTGTTCCCTGACGCACCGGTCTACACCTCTATCTTCGACCCCTCGGCCATGCCCGACGATTACCGGCGCTGGGACATCCGCACCTCCTTCATGCAGCGGCTCCCGGGCGTCATGCGCCACCACCAAGTGTTCCTTCCCTTCTACCCGCTCGCCTTCGAGAGCTTCGACCTCACCCAGTACGACCTGGTGATCAGCAACAGCAGCGCCTGGTGCAAGGGGGTCCACACCCCTCCCACCACCCTCCACCTCTGCTACTGCCTGACCCCCATGCGGTGGGTCTGGAACTACTGGGAGTACGTCAGGCGGGAGCGGTTCGGCCGCCCGGTCCGGGCCGTGCTGCCGCTGATGATGAGCTGGCTCCGCCTCTGGGATCGGGTGACGGCCGACGGCGTGGACCAGTTCGCCACCATCTCCCGCACCGTCGCCGCCAGGGTAGCCAAGTACTACCGCCGCGACTCCACCGTCATCTACCCACCCGTGGACACCGGATCCTTCCAGCTGTCTGACACCCACGACGACTACTTCCTGGTGGTGTCCCGCCTGATCCCCTATAAGAGGATCGATCTGGTGGTGGACGCCTTCAACCGGCTGGGGTTGCCGCTGGTGATCATCGGGGACGGGCGCGACCGGGCAGCCCTGCAGGCCAGGGCAGGGTCCAACATCCGATTCCTGGGCAAGGTGTCCGACGAGGAGGCCCGGCTCTACTATTCCCGCTGTCGGGCCTTCATCTTCCCGGGGGAGGAGGATTTCGGCATAACGCCAGTGGAGGCCCAGGCCGCCGGTCGTCCGGTCATCGCCTTCGCCGGCGGAGGGGCCCTGGATACCGTCGTCGACGGCGTGACCGGCATCTTGTTCCATCCGCAGACCACCGATGCCCTCGCCGACGCCGTGGCCTCCTTCCGAGACTCGGATTTCGACCCCGTGGTGATCCGGCGAAACGCGGAGCGGTTCGACACCGCATGCTTCAAGCGCGATCTCCTGCGCTGGGTGGACGAGCACTACGGAGCCCACCGCTCGACCCCCCTCCTCGCGGGTCGGAGGGCCCATTGAGGACGCGGGGTTTCTGGTCCAGGCCGTGGGCGAAGCCAATGGTGCTCTGCCTCCTGGCGGCCGCCACGGTGGCCTCCCGCCTCCCGTTCACATCCAGGATGCTGTACGCGTGGGACTCCGCCAACTTCGCCCTGGCCCTCGAGCGCTACAATGTCGCCTTCCATCAGCCTCACCCCCCCGGCTACCCCCTCTATGTGGGGGTCGCCTGGCTGGTGAACCAGTGGACTGGGGACCCCAACGCCAGCTACGTAGCGGTGAGCGTGGCCGCCAGCGCGGGCGCCGTGGCCGTCCTCTTCCTGCTGGCGACTCGGATGTACGATCCATGGGTCGGTCTGGCGTCGGCCGTCCTCCTGGGCGCCTCCGTCGGTTTCTGGGGCTACGGCGAGGTGGCCTACCCATACACATGCCTAGCCTTCCTCGGCACCCTCATAGCCTGGCTCTCCTTCCTGATGTGGCAGGGCGAGCGTTGGCCGGCAGTCCTGAGCGGGCTGCTGCTGGGCCTCGCCGCCGGAGTGAGGGAGGACATCCTCCTCTTCCTCGGTCCGCTCTGGCTGAGCGGGGTGTGGAGGGCGGGCCTCCTGCGGGCCATCCTGAGCAGCGTGGTGCTGGCCCTGGTGATCGCCGCCTGGATGATCCCCATGGTCCAGCTTTCGGGCGGATGGGACACCTATCAGCGCGCGGCCAGCGCCCAGAGCAGCTACATCCTTTCCACCTACTCGGCGCTCCTCGGCGGACTCACCGGGCTGCGCCGGAACACGGAGACCCTCATCCTCTTCCTCAAGCAGATCTTCGGCCTGACCTTGGCCCTGCTCCTATACTCTGTCGGTCGGTTCCTCACGCTGAAAGCGCTGGTCAGCGACTACCGGCTCCCCTTCCTTCTTATCTGGTTCCTGCCCCCGACCATCGTCTACACCCTCGTCCACATCGGGGATCCGGGGTACGTCCTCTCTCTGCTGCCTCCCCTCTGCATCGTCGCGGGGGTGGGAGTCCTGGATGTGGTCTACGACGCACGATCGGCGCTCCTGCTGCTGGCCGCTCGCTGCAAGCGCCTATCACGGGTTGGGGCCGCTGCCGAGGGGGCCTCCGCCATGCTGGGGGCTTTGCTGGTGGCCGGCCTAGTGGCGTGGAACGTGGACGCCTTCATCAGAACCCCGGGGCCGGTCAGGCTGGTCGAGATTCGCACTATCGACAACATACTCACCCACCAGGTAGAGTATGCCCGCCGATTTCCTCCAGGCTCGGTGGTGATCCTGGCAAAGGAGCGGCTGCGCCAGTTCAGGTTCTACCTGCCCCAGTACAACCAGCGGCTGCTTTTCGACGAGTACCAGCAGGGCTATCGGGAGGCCAGATACAGCTTCCAGATCCCCGACGGGGTGGACACCGTCCTGGTGATGGATTTCGGCCGACCGCCCGCGAGGCTTCCTAGCGCGGCGGGCGGCGAGGTGGTGCTTAGCGACGGCCCCGAGGGGCGGGTCAGCCTCTGGCAGTTCGCCGTAAGACCTGGGGACACGATCCTCTACGGGTACGATCTCTTCGAGATACAGGGGAGGAGCTGAGATTGGAGCTGAGAGAGTACTGGGCTATCCTGGCCCGGCGCTGGCAGCTGATCGCCGTGGTCACGGCGATCACCCTGGTGGCCAGCGTCGCCATGGTGTGGTTTGGTCCCACCACCTACACGTCGGAGCTGCGGCTGGCAGTCAGCGTGAAGCCCGAGCCAGCACCCCCACCGGGATCCAGGGACTACTACAGCTATGACCGATACTATACCTGGCTCACATCCGAGTACCTGGTGGACGACCTGGGGGAGGTCATCAAGAGCGACGCCTTCCTGAAGGAAGTGGGGCAGCGGCTTGGCGGAATGACCATCGGGAAGGAGGCGGTCAACCGAAATCTCAGCATCAAGAAGACCCACAGGATCCTCGCCATCGACGTCACCACCGACAACCCCCACACCAGCTACCTGATCGCCAACGCCATCAAGGCGACCCTCGACGAGCACGCCAAGGAGTACTTCGCCCAGCTGGACTCCGATCAGGCCCAGATCGCCGTGCTGGACGATCCGGCGGCGCAGAGGGACATGGGTGGACTGCGGAGGCTGATCGAGATCGGATTGAGGACCACGGTGGGTTTCCTGGCAGCGGTCGCTCTGGCCTTCCTGCTCCACTACCTGGACCCGACGGTCCGCAGCAGGCAGGAGGCCGAGCAGATCCTGGGGCTGCCGGTGCTGGCGGAGCTGCCTTGACAGGGGTCCCGAGGCGAAGCTATAGTGCCCAACGTTCTGGATACGGAGAAGGCAGTGCAGCTTAGAGACTATCCCGCGGCGATCGCACGGCGGTGGTGGATAATCGCCCTGGCCGTGCTCGCCGCCGCGGCGTCCAGCTTCCTCGTGGGCAAGTTCCAGTCTCCCGTCTATCGCTCGTCCATAACCCTGGTCGACACGGCGCGCCTGGATTGGGGGACGACCATGACGGTGCAGGTCCTTCTTCGCCAGCAGGAGGAGGAGCTGAAGACCCTTTCCCTGGCATCCAGGGTGAGGGAACGGATGGGGCTGGACCTCCCACCGGAGGCCATACAGGGGAAGATAGTCACCAAGTCCTACGCGGACTCCATCAGCGTGCGGCTGGACGTGGAGGACAGCGACCCGGAAAGGGCCCGCCTCATCGCCCTGGGGTACGGGGTAGTCTTCCCAGAGCAGAAGGCTGCCCAGTACGCGCAGGCTCCGGACTGGGAACGAGTCCGGGTGGCGATGCTGGAGGAGCCCAGGAGCGGAACCCTCGTTCGGCCCAACGTCAGGCTCACGACGGCGGCGGGCGCGATCCTGGGCCTGGTTTTCGGGCTGCTGCTGGCAGCGGCCCTGGAGTACCTGGACGACACGCTCAGATCCCCGGAGGACGTGGCCCTTCAACTCGACATCCCTGTACTCGGGGCCATCCCGAGGATTGCGCGCTGAGCGGCGTCCGCCTGGAGCCGGAGGGTCGACAGATCCCGACGGGCTTCGCCGCGCGCTCACCATCAGTTTCACGGAGGCATAGGCAGGTGAAGGTGGGCCTGAACAGGCTGATCACCCTGAGCGATCCCCTCTCCCCCGGGGCTGAGGCTTTTAGAACCCTGAGGGCCAACATCCAGCTCTGCCACCTGGCGAGCCCCATGCGCTCCCTCCTGGTGACGGGCGCCGGGGCCGAGGAGGAGAGCGCGATGGTTCTGTGCAATCTGGCCGTTACCATCGCCCAGGCTGGAAGCCGGGTTGTCCTGGCCGATGCCGACTTTCGGCAGCCGTCCCTTCATGAGATCCTGGAGCTGGGAAACGACAAGGGGCTTGCCACCCTGCTCCTGGGACAGGATGAGGGGGAGCTCCCTCTGCAGGAGACGGCTGTACCAGGCCTGCGCGCCATCACCTCGGGGCCGGTCCCGCCCAACCTCGCCCATCTGGCCGGTTCTCCAAGGATCCGAGACCTGGTGGACCGGCTAGCCGACACTGCGGATGTTGTCATGTTCAACGCCCCTCCCATCGGCGTGGTTGCCGACGCCGCACTACTGGCGGGGAAGGTGGACGGGGTTGTTCTCGTGGTCAGCGCTGGCAGGACCAGGCGAGAGACCGCCTTCCGGGCGAAGACGGCCCTGGAGAAGGCCAATGCCCGGATCCTGGGCGTGGTGGTGGACAACGCCCGGCCCGATCCCAGCCTGTACCGCTATTTCAAGTCGTTGCGCAAGGGATAATTGCGGAGGTTCATCCCATGAAAGGTGTTGTCCTTGCCGGGGGCGGCGGGACCCGCCTCTACCCACTGACGCGCATCACCAACAAGCACCTCCTACCCATCTACGACAAGCCGATGATCTACTATCCCATCCAGACGCTGGTGAACGCCGGCATCACCGACATCCTGATCGTCACCGGCGGGAACAACGCCGGCGACTTCCTCAGGCTGCTGGGGAACGGACGGGAGTTCGGGCTGAAGCACATCAACTACACCTATCAGGAACGAGCGGGAGGCATCGCGGAAGCCCTGGGGCTGGCGGAGCACTTCGCTGACGGCCAGAAGGTGGTGGTCATACTGGGGGACAACATCATCGAGGGCAACATCTGCAAGGCGGTGCGCGCCTTCGAGCAGCAGGAGCGGGGCGCCAAGGTGCTGCTGAAGGAGGTGCCCGACCCGGAGAACTACGGGGTGCCGGTCCTGGACGGAAACCGGATCGTGAAGATCGAGGAGAAGCCCGCCAAGCCGGCGACCAACTTTGCGGTTCTGGGCATCTACATGTACGATTCGACCGTCTTCGACATCATAAAGACGCTCAAGCCCTCGGGACGCGGCGAGCTGGAGATCACCGACGTCAACAACGCCTACATCGAGGCCGGCACCATGACCTCCGACATCCTGGAGGGCTGGTGGGCCGACGCGGGGGCTTCCATCGACGCGTACCTTTGCGCCAACAACCTGGTCGCCCAGCACGGGGCCAACAAGCTGGAGCTGTAGCAGGGCCCTGGGGCGTCGCGGCCGGGCCGAGAGGGTTCGCGGCGAGACCGTCCCCGTCCACCTGATCCCTTCGGAGGTTCCAACCTTGAAGACACTGCTGGTCACCGGCGGAGCTGGCTTCATCGGCAGCAACTTCGTCCGGTACATGCTGTCCCGATACCCCTACTACCGCATCATCGTGCTGGACAAGCTCACCTATGCCGGGAACCTCGCCAACCTGGCCGACGTGGCCGACAATCCCAACTACCGCTTCGTGCGCGGCGACATCGCGGACCAGCGGCTGGTGGACAATCTCGTGGCAGAGGTGGATGCCATCCTGAACTTCGCCGCCGAGACCCACGTGGACCGCTCCATCATGGACGCGGGTAGCTTCATCCAGACCGACGTCTACGGAACCTTCGTCCTGCTGGAAGCCGCCCGGAAGCACAGGATCGAGCGCTTCCTCCAGGTGAGCACCGACGAGGTCTACGGCGATATCCCCACGGGATCCTCCCTGGAGGACGACCCCATGCGCCCCAGGAGCCCCTACTCCGCCAGCAAGGCGGGCGGCGAGATGATGGCCAAGGCCTACCACGTCACCTATGGCCTGCCGGTACTGATCACCAGGGGCTCCAACAACTACGGACCCTATCAATACCCCGAGAAGCTGATCCCCGTCCTCATAACCAACGCCATCGACGACCAGGAGCTGCCCATCTATGGCGACGGTAGGCAGGTCCGGGACTGGCTGTACGTGATGGATCACTGCACCGGGATCGATGTAGTACTCCACCACGGCGAGGTGGGGGAGGCCTACAACATAGGCGGCGGCAACGAGCGCATCAATCTGGAGATCGCCCATCAGGTGCTGGAGTTGCTCGGGAAGCCACGCTCACTGCTGCGGTTCGTCCAGGACCGACCCGGGCACGACCGCCGCTACTCACTGGATACCACCAAGATCCGTAGGCTGGGATGGGAGCCCGCTCGCGACTTCGAGGAGGGGCTGGCGGAGACGGTGCGCTGGTACGTAGAGAACCAGGCGTGGTGGCGCCCCCTCAAGTCGGGCGAGTACTGGGAGTACTACAAGAGGAACTACAAGCCCCTTTAGAAGTCGGCCCCGCCTGTGCCTCGGACTCCATGAGCCTGAAGCCCACCGCTCCGCGGGAGCGGTGGGCTTCGCCGTGCAAGCCTACGCGCGGCGAAGATCCCCTGCCCGGCAGGCGTATCTCATGTGACGGAGCACTACGCCGGGATCAGCCCTTTCCTGATGGCGTACCTGACCAGCTCCGTGCGATCGTGCATGTGCAGCTTCCCCATCAGGTTCGCCCGATGCGCCTGCACTGTCCTCACGCTGAGGGATAGCATGTCCGCGATCTCCTTGTTGGTCTTTCCCTCGGCGATCAGCTTCAGGACCTCTTTCTCCCTCTCCGTCAGACCGTCGTAGCTATCCCTCTCCTCGCCGTTCTGCACCTTGACCAGGTACTCCTCCAGCAGCTTGCGCGCGACCGACGGGTAGAGATAGGCGTCTCCCTGGTGCACCGCACGCACGGCCCCCACCAGCTCCTCCGCCGCCGTCTCCTTCAGGACGTATCCTGACGCCCCGGAACGCAGGAACTGGGAGATGTACTGGTTGCTCTCGTGCATGGTGAGGATCAGCACCTTGGTAGAGGGCCGCAGGGCCTTGATCTGCTTCGTGGCCTCCAGGCCGTTCATCCCCGGCATGGTGATGTCCATCAGCACCACGTCCGGCGAGAGCTGCTGCACCTTGGCGACCGCCTCACCACCCTCGGCAGCCTCGCCCACCACCTCGATGTCGGGCGCCTTCTCGAGAAGGCTCCTGATCCCCTCCCGAAGGATCCTATGATCGTCCGCCAACAGCACTGTGATCTTTTTCGACATCGCCATCTCTCGCCCTGTGGAGCGGGAGCTCCACCCGTATCAAGGTACCGCGCCCCGGAGAGGACCGGACGGTGAGGCTCCCCCCGCACAGCGCCGCCCTCTCCCTCATGCTGTGCAGCCCCAGGCAGTGGCGCGGACAGTCCGGCCCCAGCATCCTCTCCGCATCGAAGCCGGAGCCGTGATCCTCCACCTCCATCACCACGAGTCCCGGCTCGCGCACGCCCAGCCGCAGCTCCGCCAGTCGAGCGCCGGAGTGCTTCAGCACATTGTTGAGCGCCTCCTGCCCGATGCGGAATAGCACCGTCTCGACCGCCTGCGGCAGGCTCGGCATGTCCCTGTCCAGGTCTAGCCTCACCTCCAGGCCCCGCCGCGAGAGCTGCTCCTTGGCATACCAGTCGAGGGCCATCACCAGGCCCAGGTCGTCCAGGATGCTGGGACGCAGGTTGAGAGCGATGGTCCTTACACCGGCCAGAGCGGCCCGGATCTGCGACTTCAGTTCCGCCATCTGCTGCCGAGCCTCCTCCGCCGTCGGTGGAAGGCCCTCCTCCACCTCCTCCAGCCGGATGGACAGGGCCGCCAGCGACTGGCAGGTGTCGTCGTGAAGCTCCCTGGCCACCCGCCTGCGCTCCTCCTCCTGCGCGACGATCACCTTGTCCAGCAGGGCGGACAGCTGCCTGGTTCTCTGCTCCACCCGCTCCTCGAGGCTCGCCTTCACCTTCTCCATGTTGTGGAGGCAGACATGCAGCTCCCGGCGCATCCCGTCGAACTCCCTGGCCAGCTCCCCTATCTCGGCCGGTCCGGAGCAGGCCACCGGGCTCTCCAGGTCCCCCGCGGCGATCCTCCTGGCCGCCCCCGTGAGGCCCCTCACCGGACCCACCACCATCCGCGTGGCCAACCAGACCAGCACCACGGCGGCCGCCAGCGCCAGCACCGAAACCAGGGCCAGGGAGCGCTCCAGTCCCCGGGTGGGCGCCAGGACCTCGGCCTCGGACTGTCTGATGGCTACGCCCCACGGCGCCACCGACAGGGGCGCGAAGGCCAGGATGTCCGGCTCGACCCCGCTGCTGGACCCCGCCTCATGGCAGCTGTGGCAGCCGCCCACCGTTGGCCGGTTCGCGGCTATCATCTCGGCGAACTGGTCGGTGTGGTCGCTTTTCCTGAACAGCAGCGCCCTGTTGCTGCTGGCCAGCACCACCCCTTGGCTGTCCACGATCTCCACATAGCCGGTCTGGCCCAGGGAGACCGGCTCCACGAAGCCGCTCAAGAGGGGGCCGGAGAGGTCGACCAGCACGACCAGCTCACCCCATGGCTTCGACCCGGTGGGCACCGGGATCCCCATGGCCACCAGCATCCGACCGTTCCGCCCAGCGAAGGCGTTGGACACCACGGGGCGGCCGACACCCGCGATCTCCCGGACCACCGCCAGTGCCTGCGGCTCCATGGGTCCCACCCTGGCCGCCTCTGGCTCGGCCCACAGGATGGAGCCATCCATCTCCGCCAGGAACACGGAATAGCTGGTTTCTACCCTGGCCCCGTAGAGCTGCTCCACCAGCCTTCGACAGGCCACGGGATCCGGGAAAGTGGAGGGCAGGTGTGCCGACTGCACGGCGCTGCTGAGCTGGTCCAGATGGAGGCTGAGGAAGCTGTCCACATGGCGCGCGGAGAGCTGCGCGGCCATCAGTCGCTCCCGAAGCTCGCGGTCGGAGCTCTCTTGGAGACTTCGGAGGCTGATGTAGCCGAACAGGGAGAAGATGACGGCGAGACTCACCACCACCAGGATCGCGATGCGCGTGCCCAGGCTCGCCCCGCTGATCGGCGCCATCGTCTTCCCTCTCGATCCGAGCATCTTTGCCCGCTCCATTATCGGGCTACCTCTGCCCGGAATCAACATCCCGGGATACGACTGTCAGGCCCGAGCCCTGGCAACGGGTAGGGGCGAGACATTCGCCGCGGCGAATGTCCCGCCCCTACAGACGTCACGTACACTTGGGGCCGCATCGCCCAGAGAGCGGCTGTTGCGAGCCTAGCGCCGCCGTACGCGTGGGATCAGCTTCGAGTCGTCGTGGGAGCCATGAGCCGCTCGGGGTGGGAATAGACCGAGAGGCGGGAGCCCCGAGCGTAGCCGATCACCGTTATGCCCAGTTGCTCCGCCAGATCCACCGCCCGCGCCGTCGGCGAGTTGACCGAGACGGCGATGGGTACCCCCATCTTGGCAGCCTTCACCATCATCTCCGATGAGATCCTCCCCGTGGTGAGCAGCATCCTTCCCTCGGTGGAGATCTCGCGGAACAGGCACTCGCCCCAGATCTTGTCCAAGGTGTTGTGCCGACCCACATCCCGGGCAACAGCCAGCAGGCGCTCTCCATCCGAGAGGGCGGAGACGTGCATGCCCCCCCGCTCCGCGGGATCGGGGTAGAGATGCAGCATCTCCCTCATTCGCTGCAGCACCGAAGAAGGCTCCACCTTGAGGTCCGACGCCACGGGCCGGAGGGAGCTTCCATCGTCGAAGGTGACCCCTCCCCCACAGCCGGAGGTGAGGATCCTCCGCCCTGCTGGAGGCTTGGGCACCATCAGTCGTACGTCGGCCACCCGCTCCTCGTCGCACACCCGCATCACGGCTATGTCGTCCAGCCGCTCGATCAGCCCCTCGGACCTGAGGAAGCCCGCCACCAGGAAGTTCAGCTTCTCCGGGGTGCACATGAGCGTCGCCAGCTCCACCCTGTCCAGGTAGAGCACCAGGGCAACCTCCTCCCCCAGGCTACTGGGGCTGCTCTCCCACCCCCCGTGCTCGCTCCAGCTGTGCACGACCGCGCCGGCGGGTGCCGCCGTCATACGCTCCACCATGGATAGGATCCCTTCCATAGGTTTACCGCCGCACCATTATCTAAGCCCTGCCCGCGGCCCCTGTCAAGGGCGGCTCACAGGCTCCGCGGCTTCTCCACCTCCTCCCACTCCACCAGGGATCGCGCCCACTCACCGTCGAGGTAGCGCTCCGAGTAGAGGTACCTCGCCCCCGTGGACGCCACGATCATCTTTATGTCACCATACTGGGCGAGCTGAAGCATCTCGTCCACCAGCTGGTCCACCCTGTCCGGTTCCAGGCCGAAGGCGGGCGCCCTGAAGATGGACACAGGGGTAGGCCGAGGATAGATCTCGGACTCCTCTCTCACAGTCGCCGCGATGGTCTCGTAGGGGTTCCCATCCTCCACCCGCAGCAGGATGCGGGCGTAGCTGTCCGATATGAAATCGCTGGAGTAGAGGCAGATGGCGCCGGAGGAGGTCCGCAGCCACCTCAGGTCGCCGCAGCTCTCGTCGGCCATGAGCTGCTGGAGTAGCTCCTCCTGCTCTTCCTGGCTCATCGGCCTATCATCAACCAGGAGGGAGTCCAGTCGGGTGAGGGCGGCCTCCGTCCTGGACTGTTCTCGCACTATCACCGCCACCTCTTGAGCGACGGTCAGCTCACCTTCGTTATCGACAGTCACGGAAGACCTCCATTCCTGATTGAAGGGGGTGCCGATCCGCGAACCGCGCCGCCTCGCGGATCAGGCCAAGCCGAAGGTGGGGTGGGCTGGGGGCGATCCGCGGCGGATCGCCCCCAGCCACAAACCGGGAGGGAGATCTTCCCGGCTCTAGAGAAGTCCAGACGCCTCCAGCTTGTCGGCGACGTCCTTCAGCCCCAGCCGCTCATAGGTGTAGCGGGTCGGGGCTCCGGTCGCACCGTCCCAGCCGAGCTCTGTGTAGAGCATGTTCTTCGCCAGCTCGATGTCCCCCCTGTCCATCTTGTAGTGGCCGGGCGTGAAGGGCGCCTTGTCGGGCGGCCACTCGAAGATCCACTCCGGGGCCGTGTCGTGAAGGGCTCGCATCTCCTTGGTGCCCCAGTCGCGGATGGTCAGAGCACGATGGAGGTTGAAGATCCTCTCCGCCAACAGGTCCATCTCCTCCTTGCTTTTCTGGTCACCCGTGGCCAGCGAGTAGAGCTTCGACTCTAGGTCGTCGTCGCCCACATACCCGCGCTCCTTGAGGGGCGATCCGGAGAATGGGTACATCCAGTTGCAGAGAGTCAGGCTGTCATCCAGCTCCTTCCGAAGGAGGGACCACTTGGCAAACACCGCCTTGTACCGGTTCATGGGGGTGTAGTTGTTGACCGCGTCCACCGCATCGCCTGAGCCGAACAGCTTCTCCGCGATCTGCTTCTGGACCTTCAGCGGGAGGCCATTTCGGACCAGGTTGGTGTGAGAGTGGCACTGGGGATCGCGGTTGTACATCATGTTGATCAGCACACCCACCTGGCCAGCATCCTCGGCGGAGTGGTGCTTAGGATGTCCCATCTTCCAGTAGACGATGTCGTGGTCGGTGAAGTAATCCTGGCCGAAGCCCCACTTCTCCGCCATCCGGCCCGAGCCCTCGGCCAGCATGGTGCCCAGCTCGCCATCCTTGTAGGCGATCCTCTTGTAGAGATCCATCAGGAAGCCCGGATCGCCAGCCTCATACTTCTTCCAGTCGTAGCTGTCGTACTCCTTCTTCCCCAGCTTCGCCTTCACATAGCCCCTGTAGTAGGCGTAGACCAGGTCGCTCTGCATCAGGCCGTAGTTGTTCCAGACGCCGTAGTCATCGGCCAGCTTGCTGCCAAGCACGGCCGCCTCGATGGAGCTCATGCCCTGCGAGCCGTCGGGGAAGCTCTTGAAGAAGGATCTGGCGCCCCAGCCACCGCATGTGTTGGCGGCGTAGCCGTTGACACCCCACTTCTCCTGCACGCTGGGCACGTTCATATGGGTCATGCATCGGATGGGACAGGAGTGGCAGCCGCCCTGCCGCACGGTGAACCTCTCAGCCAGCGGTCCCAGGTACATGACCCCCAGGAATGACCGGAAGCCGATCCTGTTCACGTCGTATGCGCTGCACTCCCCCGTCTCGATGGGCGGATTGGCGGCCCCCCAGAAGAGCCCCTTCCTGGCAAGCCAGCGGCTCCCCGGGTTGTAGTATTCGGCCCAGGGCTGCGGGGTGCTGGGCACGGCATGGGAGTTGTTGGCACCCATGATGGAGATGATGTACTTGATGTAGTCGCGCCACTCGGCCTTGTCGGCCGCGATCCTCACGGCACCTGTGCCCCGCACGCCGATGGCCTTGAGGTTCTTGGACCCCATGACAGCGCCCATCCCAGCGCCGGCGGAGTGGGACATGTCGTTCATCACCACGGACATGCGGACCAGGTTCTCGCCGGCCTGGCCGATGGCCGCCACGTGCCCCTCCGGGCCGATCTCCTCAAGGATCTGCTGGGTTGCCCTGTAGATCCCGTTGCCCCAGATCTGGGAGGCATCCTTGATCTCCACCTTGTCGTCGACGATGGAGAGCCAGACTGGCTTGTCCGCCTTTCCCTCGATTATCACGTTATCCCATCCGGCGAACTTCAGCTCAGCCCCCCAGTGCCCCCCCATGTGGCCAGTTGCCACCAGCTCGACAGGCCACGGCGTGGGAGAGATCGCCGTGATGGAAACTCGGCCGCCGCTTGGGGCGCCAGTCCCGGTCAAAGGACCGACTCCGAAGATGATCTTGTTGGCCTCGTCGAAGGCCTTGGTGCCGGCGGGCACCTCGTCCCACAGCACCTTGTAGCCCAGTCCCGTGCCGCCCAGGTAGTCCTTGTATCTCTCTATGGTGTCCTCAACCGTGATCTTCCCGGTGGACAGGTTCACCCTCAGTGTCTTCCCAGTCCATCCGCCGTAAGTAGCCATCTCTGCCTCCTGCTGACGACGTTGTCGAGAGCCCAGTCGCCCCTACTGGGGCTTGACGTGGCACGGGGCGCACGCCTGCTGCACCGAACCAGCCCCTATGACCTTCATGGCGGCCTGCCTGGGCGGGGTGTTCTTGGTGGTGTCCCTCCACGGGACCATCCTCAGCGCCCCGGTGGGGCAGGCCGATGCGCACTCCCCGCACAGGAAGCACTTGGTGGCCTTGTGGGTGTCGGGGTCAACGTGGATCATCTCCCAGGGGCAGGCGCCGGTGCAGAGCCCGCAGCCGATGCACTTGGAGCTATCCACGACACGCGCGCCGGTCTCCGCATCGGCCACGATGGCGCCCTGAGGGCAGGCGGTGGCGCAGGGCACGGGGTGAGGACACTGCTTGCAGGTGTCCTGCACGATCCTGAAATCCCCGAACTCCCCTTCGCCGCTCCAGAAGCTTCCCTGCATCCCCTTGGGACCGAAATTGTAGTTCCTGCCAACCTGCACCCGAGCGATGCTCGGCTGGCTCTTGCCATCGTTGAACTCGGTGCAGGCCAGCTCGCAGCGGCGGCAGCCCACGCAGCGGGTGGGATCCGCCAGGATCATGCCCTTGGCGTTGGTCATGATCACCAGGCCCGAGGTGCTGGCGTTGAAGCCGGCAGCCTTGACGATGCCCCCGAAGGCCGACACCGCTGCGACCGACACCCCCGCCGCCGCGCCCAGCTTCAAGAACCCGCGCCGGCTGGTCACCTTGGTCAGTCCCAGCTTACCCAGGACTTCCATTTCTTCTTCTCGACTCAACATGTCTGCCTCCCTACGACCCTGTTGGAAGGTCCGAATCGATCATCGCCACAACCCTCGTGGCAGACGGCGAAAATGCTCTTCTTCGAGACTGCACTCCTTTCTACACGATTGAATGATGGATGGAGGTAAGAAGGCCCAAGAACCCATCGCGAGGATACCCCGGCCATCGTGGCCGGGGAATCGAGCGTCCGCGCTATTCCCATCCGGCGCCGAAGGACATACCCTGCCGATTTACGCGTCCCCGCTCTAGGGTGCGGATACTAGTCCTTTGAAACGATAATCTGGCCGTGCGGGGCGACGCCAAGCGCCTGGATCGAGCATGCATGCAGGCACGGCTTTTTAGCAGATAATCCTCTTGCAAACCCGCTCAAATGGGGTATAGTGGAGGAGCAGGGATAGACTGTTCCGAAACGTGCAGCGCAACGTGGGGGAGAGTTGACGGCCGACGGAGTCCAGCGCGCTCTCGACAACCATCTGGCTAAAGACGGCGGCAAGGTGGAGGCCATCTACAGGGCCACCCTGGCCATAGCCACCGAGCTCTCGCTGGATGCCGCCCTGCAGAGGATCGTGGACGCAGCCAGAGAGCTGGCGCACGCTCGGTATGCCGCTCTCGGCGTTGTGGACGAGGAGCGACGCGGGCTCACCCGATTCGTGGTCTCAGGGATGACCGTCGACGAAATCCGGCAGGTCGACCATTGGCCGCGCGGCCTGGGACTCCTGGGAGAGCTGATCCACTTCCCGCGCCCCCTGAGGGTCAGGGATATCTCTGGCGACCCTCGATCGGTCGGCTTTCCTCCCGGACATCCCATAATGCGGAGCTTCCTGGGCGTGCCCATCCTCCGAGGAGGGAGGATCCTCGGCAACCTCTACATGACGGACAAGATCGGGGCCGAGGAGTTCACGGAAGAGGACGAGGAGATCCTTTCCCTCTTCGCCGCCCACGCCGCCATCGCCATCGAGAACGCCAGACTCTACACCGAGACGGACACCAGGCTGAGAGACAAGGTCGCCGAGGTGGAACGGGCGGAACGCCGCTCCCGATTGCTCTCGGAGCTGGGAGCTGTCCTCCTCGGGACCCGACCTGGCCAGGATCCTCCGCTGGAGTCGGTGGCCGAGCTGGCCGCCAGCCAGCTGGGCGACGCCGTGGCCATCTTCATCGTGGCGCCGGGTCGACCGGATAGGGTAGCGGATCGCCTGGTCTTCCATCAGGACCCAAAGCGTGCACAGGCCGCGGCGGAACTGCTGTCGCGCTCCTGGGACGGGCTTCGCCAGCAGATCCTCCACAAGGGCAGATCGGTACTCGTGCGGACCCCTGACGGGCAGGACGGTTCGCCAATCTTCGACGGCAAACTCCTGAAGAGAGCCCGCTTCTCCGCGGTCCTGGCAGTCCCCATATCCACCGGCCAGGCCACTTACGGCCTCCTCGCCTCGCTGGCCAGCAGGCCTCTCACCCTCACTGAAGAGGATCTCCGCTTCGCCACGCTGATCGCCGATCGACTCGGCACGGCGCTGGAGGCGGCGGTCCTGCAGCGTCGAGAGCGGGAGAGCCGAGCCAGGCTGCAGGAGCTGGCCGAGTTGGCCGAACACCGCGCCTCCGAGCTGGAGGCGGTGCTGGACACCATCGCGGACGCGGTCTATGTGGTGGACGATCACCTGAGGCTCACCCGCCGCAACAGGGCCTACGATCGCCTGATGGGGCTCGCCAATGGGGATCCCCCCATCACCTCCCTCCAGCAGCACTTCCAGCTCCTGAAGCCCCGTGGCGAGAATGGCGACCCTCTATCCCTGGAGGATCTTCCCGCCGTCCTCGCCCTTCGGGGGGAGAACTTCACCAGCAAGGTCATGCTCATCACGCCGGTTCACGGGGACCCCGATCGTTACATCGCCGTCTCAAGTGCCCCAATACGCGATGCCACCGGCCGCGTCATCGCCGCCGTCAACGTCGCCAGGGACATCACCGAAAGCAGGGAGAGAGACCGCCTGAGGGACGAGTTCATCTCGGTGGCATCCCACGAGCTGAAGAGCCCTCTCACCGTCGTCAATGGGTACGCCCAGATCCTGTTGCAGAGGCTGCAATCCATCCCGGATCGCCAGGGGGAAGCGCGGATGGCCAGGCAGATCCTCGACCAGTCCAACCGAATGGCAGCGCTGGCCGACAGACTCCTGGACGTGTCTCGCATACAGTTCGGCCGTCTTCACCTGGAAAGACACCCCGTCGACCTGGAGTCGCTGGTGCGAGGAGTAGTCGACCAGATGCAGGTGACCGTTGGCGATCACCGGCTTCTGGTCTCCACCGAGGGAGGAATGGATGCCTCCATCGACGCGGGCAGGGTCGAGCAGGTGGTCGTCAACCTGATCTCCAACGCGGCCAAGTACTCCCCCGACGGCACCGAGATCCACCTCTCCCTTCGTCGAGAGGACGGTCGAGCCATCATTTCGGTGAGCGATGAGGGGCCCGGCATACCCAGGGAGCAACAACCCCACATCTTCCGACGCTTCTACAGGGCCTCCAGCGGCGAAGGGAAGAGCGGGACGGGGCTGGGGCTCTACATCAGCAAGGGGATTGTGGAGGCCCACGGCGGCCGCATCTGGTTCCAGAGCGAGGCAGGGAAGGGGACGACCTTCTTCGTGGAGCTTCCACTGGAAGCCTGAGGCCCAACAGGGCCCGCGCAAGGTGACAGAGCGAGGCCACCGCGGCACAGGCCCACGGCCTGGTTTGAGGGGGACGTCCAACCAGACTCATTCGGCAGGGGGTCGGGGGCACAGCCCGGGTACGGCCCTAGGCCCCTTTCTCCTCGATCCGAGCAGTCCCGAGCAGCTGCCGGCGCAGCCACTAACGCAGCAAGTTGAAGTCCTGCCCCAGGATGACCCTGATGTCCACGCCCTTGTCGGAATTGGCACCGGCCGGGGGAGAGATCCGAACCACCGCTCGAGACGGGAGCCCCAGCGCCTGGGCCAGCAGCCTGGCAGTCTCCATCTTGTCACCCAGCACCTCTATACTGCTGCTCTTGTAGTCGGAGCGATCGGCCGAGGTCACCCTGGTCACATCGAACCCCTGGGCCACCAGAAAGTCGCCTGTTCTGCCCGCGAGGCCCGACACGGTGGTACCGTTGGATACCTCTATCCGGGCGGCCTCCTGCTTGACCACTGGATCGACCAGGAGGGCCCCGATGGCCTTCCTTATCTCGGGCTTGTTGGGCATCAGGAGGTCCGCACCTCCCTCTCCCACGAAGGGTGGTGCCAGCTTCTCGTCGATGACCAGGGTGCTGATGGCGTTGTCGTGGATCTCTCTCGCCATGGCCGCCAGCCGGATGATCTCCTGGGGAGGGATGTCCGTCTCAACCATCTCCCTGAAGGTGCTCATCAGGGTCGGTAGCTTGGGGATTACATCCAGCTGGAGGGCACGGTCCTTGATGGCCAGCAGCACCATCTGCTGGCGGTGGGCCCTGCCAAAGTCGTCCTCGCTGTGTCTGGACCGAGCGTACTGCAGCGCCACGGCCCCGTTCATGTGCTGTCGGCCGGCGGGGATGTACACCCGCATCACCCCGTAGTCCTCGGTAGGGTACTCGTTATCCACGATGGGCCGCTCCACGTTGATGTCGATGCCGCCCAGCGTGTCGACGATCTTCTCGAACCCACGGAAGTTTATGCGGGCGAAGTAGTCGATCTTGAGACCGAAATTGGCCTCCACCGTCTTTTCGGCCAGGGCCGGCCCGCCTCCTGGATACTTGTAAGCGTCACCCAGGAAGTTGGCCACATTGATCCTGTTGTCCGCGAAACCCGGGATCTGCACCCACATGTCGCGGGGGAGCGAGATCATGGCCGCCCTCTTGGCAACCTGGTCGATCCTCACTACGATCATGGAGTCGCTTCGGGCGGGAACGCCGGCCTGCCTCTCGTCGTCTCTCTGGTCCACTCCCAGCAGCAGGATGTTCAGATAGCGCTTGGAGGTCGCATCCGCCACACCTGTCGCGCCTCCGCCGCCCTGGCCGGCGCTCCCGCCCAGCACCGCGCCGACCAGTCCCGAGAGGGCACCGGCCAGAGGCTGTCCCGAGGCCGCGAAAAGGAATAGGTAGGCGAAAGCGAAGCTGCCCGCGACGAACACCAGGAAAGAGCCGGCAAGGAGGCCGACCAGCAGCCTGCCGACCCATCCGCGATGCACCTCATCCCGGTTCGACCTCTTCGCCGTCACACCCATGCTCGTTCATCCAGGCGCCCATCATCTGCGGTGGCCCGAACCCGACAGATGTCGGCCTGGCCGCCGGCGGGCAATTGTAGCACAACCTGCAACCTCTTGCCCTCGGACTCCCCGTCCCCTATATTGTGCCGGTGACCTCGCGGCGAGGAGGCCTTGGCATCGACAGGAGGTACTCTCATGGAGATCCGTCTCTCCGTCTTTCCATCCGAATGGGGCTGGCTGGGCATGGCCGCCTCTCCCCGCGGGCTGGCTGGGTTGAGCTTGCCCCTTCCAACGGAGGAGTCGGCCCGCCAGCGGCTGGGATCCAACTGGCCCCAAGGCTCCTTCCAGCAGGAGAGTGTCTGGCCGGAGCTGCAGCAGCGGCTGCTCGCCTACCTCTCCGGCATACCCGTCCAGTTCACCGATGTCCCTCTCGACCTTCCAGAGAAGCCGCCATTCTGGCGGCGCGTGTGGGAGCTTTGCGCCCGCATTCCCTATGGGGAGACCCGCTCCTATGCGGATCTGGCTCGCGAGGCAGGATCGCCAAAAGCCTTCCGCGCGGTTGGTGGGGCCATGGCCGCCAACCCCATACCCATCGTGATCCCGTGCCATAGGGTGATTGGAAGCGGGGGCGACCTCACGGGCTTCGGCGGGGGAGTGGAGCAGAAGCGACGCCTCCTCCAGATGGAGGCCGCCGCGGTGGGGCGACTGGTCCCGGCATAGGGACAGAGGGGCTCAGCCTCTCCCGTGGGAGGCTGAGCCCCTCCGGGGGAGAGATGATGGCCCCATCCCATCTCTCCCCCGGAGGGGCTGCCCTCTCTTTCCCGGGTCAGCCCTCAACCCATCCGAACTGGCACCTACTGGCTCTCGGCAGCACCGGCCTTGGCCGCGGCCTCCGTCTTCTCCTTCCCATTACCGTGGATCACCACGCTGGGCTTGGAGTATTCCGGCGACCGGTACTGGCTCACCAGTCTTATGCCATTGCGAGGGCAGATCTCGATACAAGCCTCACAGATGATGCATCTGAAGGGCTCGAAGTAGAAGACTTTGTTGGCTCGATCCACATTGATGGCGGACGTCGGGCACCGCCTGGCGCACGCGCCGCAGAAGGTGCAGTTCTCGGGGACCAGTTCTATCTGCCCGCGCGCGTTCTCGAATGGCTCCCGCTTCTCGAAGGGGTAGAGCCGCGTGGCGGGGCCCCCGAATAGGTTACCGAGAACCCCCGGCAAGAACCAAGGCATCTGCGTCCTCCTTTCTTTGTCAGTACCCGGAGCCCGACTGCGAGCCCGTGCAACGTCCCTCGCCGGCAGCGGTGGCTCGACGCCGGGCACCCCGGACCGATCCAGTCATCTCTCGGTGCAGCTGAGGCACGGATCGATGGAGAGAGTGATCACCGGCACATCGGCCAGCGTCATCCCAGGCAGCATCGCCACAAGGGTCGCCGCGTTCTGGTAGGTAGGAGTTCGCACCCGCAGCCTCTCCAGGTTCTTGGTCCCGTTCCCCTTGATGTAGTAGACCACCTCTCCTCGTGGCTGCTCCACACGCATGACCGCCTCTCCGTTCGGGTTGCCCCGCACCTTCACGGCGATCTCACCGCTCGGCATCTTGTCGATGGCCTGCCGCACCAGGTCGATGGCCTGGTAGGACTCCCTCACACGGACCAGGGCGCGGGCGTAGCTGTCGCACCCGTTCTCGACCACTGGCTCGAACTTGAGCTGGCCATAGGCGGCATAGCCCGTCATGCGCACGTCCTGGGCGATCCCGCTGCCCCTCAAGGTCGGCCCCACGGCCCCGAAGGCGATGGCCTGCTCCTTGGTCAGTATGCCTGCCCCAATGCACCGCTTGCGGATGGTGTAATCCTTCTCGATGACGTGCGTCACCTGATCCAGATGGCGCTCCACATCCTTGAGGGTGGCAAGGATCTCCGAAAGCAGCTCGTCGCTGATGTCCCGGCGGACGCCACCGATAGTGCATGTGGAGATGATCACCCTGCTGCCGCAGGTCTTCTCCAGCACATCCATCACCTTCTCGCGGAAGCGCCAGGTCTGCATGAATAGGCTCTCGAAGCCGAAGGCGTCTGCCAGCAGCCCTATCCACAGCAGATGGCTGTGGAGCCTGTGCAATTCACCCCAGATCACGCGCAGGAACTTCGCCCGCTCGGGCACCTCCACACCCATGATCTTTTCGATCCCTTGGCAGTAGCAGAGGGCATGGATGAAGGAGCAGATCCCGCAGATGCGCTCCACCAGGAAGACGTTCTGGGGGAACTCGTTCAGTTCTCCCGCCTTCTCGATCCCCCGGTGGCAGTAGCCGAAGGCCGGCAGGGCGCTCACAACCCGCTCGTCCTCCAGGGTCAGCTTGAGCTGGATGGGCTCCGGCAGAACCGGGTGCTGCGGGCCGAAGGGTACCACTGTCTGGCGGCTCATTGAGCACCTCCGTTGGGGCTGGTGGCCACCGAGGTCACCTGCACCGACTTGAGCAACGGCGTCTGCAGCGTCTCGTCTGTCACCAGGAGCTTGCCTCCATAGTCGATGGCAATCCCGGTGATCTTGGCCCCGAACATCTCCTTCATCTCGTTCTCTATCAGGAAGGCACCCAGGTACACACCGGTGATGCTAGGCACCTCGGCGTCCTTGGGGAACACCATTCGCAGGTTCTGCAGGGTAAGGTCCTTATCGAAGTGGTATATGATCTCGAAGTTCTCGCCCAGATCCACGCAGGTGGCGGTAGCCAGCCGATATCCAGCGTCGACCAGCTTCTTCACCTCCGCTACCAGCTCGTCCGGGGTGACCATCCTCTCGTTCTCGATCACTTTGCCGCCTCCTTGCCGTTGGACGGCGCGAACAGCGCCAGAGCCTTCACCACGCCGTCGATGATAGCCTCCGGCTTGGCCGCGCACCCTGGCACGTAGACGTTCACGGGGATCACCTTGTCCACGCCACCCAGCACGTTGTAGCAGTTGTGGAACACCCCGCCGGTGCAGGCGCAGGTCCCGACGGCGATGACCGCCTTGGGCTCCGGCATCTGCTCATACAGGTTGCGCAGCACTCTCTGGTTGCGCCGATTGGCCGGCCCGGTGACCACCAGCACATCGGCGTGCTTGGGGTTGCCCACGTTGACGATGCCAAACCGCTCCACATCGTACAGCGGGGTGAGGCAGGCCAGTATCTCTATGTCGCACCCGTTGCAGCTCCCGCAATCGTAGTGCAGGATCCAGGGCGACTTGATGCGGGCTGTGTCTACCAGTCCCATCGCTCCCTCCTCATTCGCGATCCCGTAGGAGCCGGCTCCTACCTGATCAAGTACAGCGCCGCGATATTCACGACGCTCAGGCCCATGCCGGTGGTCCAGACGAACTTGATCATCCAGGGCCAGGTCATTCTGGCCTCAATGTTGTCCACCACGATCTCCAGAAGGAAGGCCGCGATGGCCAGAGCTGCCGCCGCCCAAACGCTGGTCGCCCAGAAGAGGCCGATGATCCCCAGCACCAGCAGCAGCTCGTACCAGTGGGTCAGCTCGATCAGCGCCAGGTAGGGGCCGGAGTACTCGGTGTAGACCCCGCGCACGATCTCCTGGTGGGCATGAGCCGACGCCGAGATGTCGAAAGGCGACTTCCGCATCTTGATGGTCAGGATGATCAGCAGCGCCACGAACACCAGGGGCAGCGAGAACAGCAACGGCTGCTGCAGCTTGAAGATGTCCGACACCATGAAGCTGCCAGTCTGCAGGTAGATGGCCACCGCCGCCAGCATGAGGACCGGCTCGTAAGCCACCATCTGGAGGATCTCCCGCTGGGCCCCTATGTTGGAGTAAGGGGATTTCACCGAGAAAGCCCCCATGATGAGGG
>Ga0334722_10001791_pt1 | contig 25772 bp, 20 predicted proteins | sample C3_bottom_MG_FD_207210 | JGI IMG/M metagenome (GOLD analysis project Ga0334722, IMG submission 207210) | Sediment microbial communities from Yellowstone Lake, YNP, Wyoming, USA - C3_bottom | ecosystem: Environmental > Aquatic > Freshwater > Lake > Sediment | place: USA: Wyoming | collected... | reverse complement strand
AGGGGGCCCGGTCCAGGACCTCACCGCCTCGGCCTCCGACGAGATCACGGGGACCGATGAGGAATCCGTTCACGGCTTGTTTACCTACCATCTGTTGAAGGGCCTCTCGGCCAAGGGGGGAGGGCGACCTTCCGTCAGCTCTACGACTACCCGTCGCCCGCGCTGGAAATTACCGCTTCGCAAGCTCGGCGATGAGTTCTTGGAGCGGGATAACGCGCACGCCCTTGCCGATCGGGTAGGATTGCGCGACGGGCGCGGCGATGAAAGCCTTGCGGATGCCCAGGTCCTCCAGCGCCGTCCAGAATCCCTTGGACACGGTCGGAGTCGAGGATGCCTTGCATTCGACGGCGATGCGCTTGTTGCCCTTCTCCAATACCAGGTCCAGTTCGGTGCCGTCCGAGGTCCGGTAGAACCCCGCCCGCCAGTTGCGGCCCAGCGCGGTGAGTATATTTTCGATGACCAGGCCCTCCCAGGAGGCGCCGAAGACCGGATGACCCAGCAGGGCCGAGGCGGAAGGCAGTTCAAGCAGCGCGTGGAGCAGACCGCAGTCCCGCAGGTATAGCTTCGGCGAACGGATGAGCCGCTTCTTGAGGTTGGCCTCGAAGGGAGGTAGGACCCGGAGCAGGAATGTCTGCTCAAGGATGTCGACATAGGAGCGCACGGTGGTGTGGCTGAGTCCCAGGGACTCTCCGAGCCGGGAGCCGTTGAACAGCTGCCCATGATTGTGGGCGCACATCATCCAGAATCGCCGCAGCGATGAGGCGGGGATGCGGATGCCCAGTTGGGGGATGTCCCGTTCCAGGAAGGTGCGGATGAAATCTTCACGCCAGGCGAGACTGGCGGCGTCGGATCGGGCGAGGTAGCTCCTGGGGAAACCCCCGCGCGTCCATAATCGGCTCAAGGCGGTTTTACGCCCGCTCTTCGCCTTCTCGATCTCGGTCAGCGAGAAGGGGGCGAGCTCGAGGTAGCTGATGCGCCCGGCCAAGGTCTCGGAGCTCTGGCGCAGGAGTTCTGGAGAAGCCGATCCCAGCACAAGCAGCTGCCCGTTTTTCCCGGTCTCATCGAGGATGCTCCTGAGGACCGGGAACAGATTCGGAGCTCGTTGGACTTCGTCGAGGCAGACCAGCCGTCCCTTCTGCAGTTTGAAGAAGGCCTCGGGATCCTGGAGTTTGGCGAGGTCGGACGGCCTCTCCAGATCGAGATAGCAGGAAGGCCGCGTTTCAAGGATGGCTCTGGCCAAAGTCGACTTGCCGCATTGCCGAGGCCCCAGAAGGGCGACTGCGGGGGACTCTCGCAATCGTCGGGGCACCAGGGCGGACAGCGTTCTGTCGATCACATCCACAGTATAAGGGCTAAGTCTGTAAATTGCAAGATAGACTTTCAAATTACAGTGTTAGCGGGGAGGGCTTCGGCCTAGGCCGGTTCACTCCGACCAGCCAAAGCCTCGGGAATCGGCTAGAATAGACGCATGGCGACCTTGAAGATGGGCACGCGCGGCTCCCCTCTGGCCTTGGCCCAGTCCGCTCAGGCGGCCCGGTCCATCGAGAGCCTCCATCCGGGGCTGAGCGTTGAGACGGTGGTCATCAAGACCAGCGGCGACCTCTTCGGAGCGCCACCCCCCGAGGTCGCCAAGACGCTCCCCCAGGGGGCCAAGGGACTCTGGGTCAAGGAAATCGAGCAGGCCCTCCTCGACGGCGCCATCGACTTCGCCGCCCACAGCGCCAAGGACCTTCCGGCCCTCCTGGCTCCCGGCCTTTGCATCTCCGCCTACCCCGAGCGCGAAGACCCCCGCGACGCCATGGTCGCCCGCGACGGCCTGGCCTGGAAGGGGCTTAAGGCCGGCATGAAGGTCGCGACGTCTTCCCTGCGCCGCCAACTCATGATCGCGGCCGCCGTGCCCGGTGTGGAGCTCCTGCCCCTGCGCGGCAACGTCGATACCCGTCTGCGCAAGCTGAAGGAGGGGGAGTTCGACGCGATGATCATCGCCGTCGCGGGTCTTAAACGTTTGGGACGCGGCGAGGTCCCCTGCGAGCCTCTTGATCCTTCCGTGATGCTTCCCGCTCCTGCGCAGGGTTCTCTGGCCCTTGAAATCCGCGCCGACCGAAAGGACGTCGCCAAGATCGTCGGATCTCTTGATCATCCCGCCACCCGCCTCTGTGTCGAGTTCGAGCGCGGCTTCCTGGCCGAGATCGGCGGAGGCTGCGGCGCGCCCGTCGGAGCCTTCGCTCAGGCCAAGCCGGGCGGAGTGTTTCTTGAATGCTTCTTCGCCGCGGAGGGGGAAACGGCGGGCCGGCGGGTCTCGGGACTCTGCTCCGAGGTCTCTAAAAAAGACGAGTTCGTGCGGACCTTGGCCGAGAAAGTCAAAAGGGCATGACCCGCAGCGTCCTCGGCGCTCCCGGTTCCGGGGCACGGGCCTTCCTCGCGCGTCGCGTCCTCTCAGGACGTTCTCCATCAGGACTTGAGACGCCTACGGGTCCGTTGGTTCTGGTCCTTCCCGACGCCGACGCCGTCGAGGACGTCGCCGACGCCGTCAAAGCCCTAGCACCTCTCTTCGAGGGGAAAATCGAAGCCGTCGCGACCTTCGCAGACGACGCGCGCGAGCGTTTGGCCTCGCTGGAGCTTCTGCGCCGCGGCGCGCGTTTGGCGCTGACGACGCCGGAAGGGCTCTTGGCGTCCGCCCCGGCCCCAGGTGATTTTTCCGCGCGCACCGTGCGTTTCCGCGCCGGAGACCGGAGCCCTCGCGACAGCGCCATCGACGCTCTTGCCGCCGCCGGCTATCAGCGCGTCGATTTCGTCGAGAGTCCCGGAGAGTTCGCCGTGCGCGGAGCGGTGCTTGATTTTCATGCCTTAGAGCCCGCGGTGGCCTATCGCGTCCTTTACGACGAGGACCGGATCGCCTCGATCCGGCCGTTCGATCCTTTATCGCAGGAGCCTGGTTCCGTGATCGTCGAAGCGATGGCCACGCCCGCGGAGGAGCCGGCCCAAGGCGCTTGCGTCGCGGGTTGGCTCAACCGAGGGGCCTTGTGGCTTATCGCAGAAGGCGTCGAGGTTTCCGTTCCTGAGGGGACGGAGGTCATGACGCTCGGCGGCTTCATCGAGACCGGCAAGGACGATATCGACTTCGGCGCCCGTCCGGTGGGGCCGTTCGTGGACGGCCCATCCGATGCCTGGAAGCAGATGAGACTCGACGCTCAAGCAGGGAGGAAGGTCGTTCTCTTCAGCCTCAACGGGGGCGAGGACGCCCGCCTGCAGGAGCTTCTGGCCGAGGAGGTTCCACAAGCCCCGGTGCAGCACCTCATCGGCCTCTTGCGCGAGGGCTTTCGCCTCGAGAGCGAGGGCTTGGCGCTCTATGCGACCTCCCAGATATTCGAGCGCGACTGGCGCGGGGTCAGCCGCTGGAAGCGCTTCGCGGCCAAGGGGGCTCAGACCCTGCGCTGGCGGGAGCTTCGGCAGGGGGACTACGTCGTCCATCAGGAATGCGGGGTGGCGCGCTACGCGGGCATGGAGCCCGTCTCCGTGCCGGGCCACGGCGCGCAGGACTGCGTCAAACTGGAGTTCCGAGGTTCCGACCGGCTCTACGTCCCGCTGACGGAGTTCGACCTCATCCAGAAGTACGCGGGAGTGGAGGGCAAGCGCCCTCGTTTGTCCAGCCTCGACACCCGCACCTGGGAGGAGGTCAAGCGCCAGGTGGCCGAGGGGGTGAGGGAACTCGCCGAGGAGCTTCTTAAACTTCAGGCCAAGCGCGCGGCGCGCCCCGGCCACATCTTCCCGTCCGAGGGGGAAATGGAACGGGAGTTCGCGCAGTCCTTTCCGTTCGAGCCGACCGAAGACCAAGCCCGCGCGGTCTTAGAGACGCTGGAAGACATGATGAGCCCTCGGCCCATGGACCGCCTGGTCGTCGGCGACGTGGGTTTCGGCAAGACCGAGGTCGCCATGCGGGCGGCGTTTAAGTGCGTGATGGGCCTTAAGCAGTGCGCCGTCCTCGCTCCGACGACCGTGCTGGCCGATCAGCACTTCCGGACCTTCACCCAGCGCATGGCGGAGTTTCCGGTCAAGCTCGCCATCCTGACTCGATTTCAGACGCGAGGCGAGCAAGCCCGGACCCTCGCGGATTTGAAGGCCGGCAAGGTGGACGTGGTGATCGGCACGGCCAGACTCCTCCAGAAGGACGTGCGCTTCAACGACCTCGGTCTTGTGGTCGTCGATGAGGAGCACCGTTTCGGCGTGGCCGACAAGGAGAGGCTCAAGAAAGTCCGGGTCAACGCCGACATCCTGTCGCTGTCGGCGACCCCGATTCCGCGCTCCCTGCATCAGGCGATGACCGGCCTGCGGGGAATCTCGCTCATCCAGACCGCGCCGGTCGGCCGCCAGGCAATCGTCACGCGCGTCGGGCCTTGGGATGAGCGCGTCGTGTCGACGGCCATCGCCGAGGAGCTGGCCCGGGGCGGACAGGTCTACTACGTGCACAACCGAGTGCGGTCGATGACGGAGGCCGTGGAGACGATCCTGCGCCTCTCCGGCGGGGCGCGCGTGGCCATGGTTCATGGTCGGATGCGTCCGCGCGAGATCGAGACGGCCATGTGGGATTTCGCCCATGGGAAATCCGACGTCCTGGTCGCCTCCACGATCATCGAATCGGGCCTCGACATCCCGACGGTCAACACCCTGCTCGTCGAAGACGCCCAGGATTTCGGCCTGGCCCAGCTTTATCAGCTGCGCGGGCGCATCGGCCGCGAGCGCAGCCGCGCGTATTGCTATTTATTTCATCCCGCGGACTCTGGTCTCAAAGACCTGCCCGAGGACGCTCGCAAGCGCCTCGACGCGCTTAAGGAGTTCGGCTCGCTCGGCGCCGGCATCAAGCTTGCCATGCGCGACCTTGAGATCCGCGGGGCCGGAGACCTGCTCGGCGCCAAGCAGCACGGCTTCATGAACGCCGTCGGCGCGGATTACTACTCTCAGATGCTGGAAAGCGAGGTCGCTCGCCTGCGCGGAGGGGTCGTCGAGGACGGCGGGACGGTCTCCATCGATCTGCGCCTGACGGCCCACATCCCCGAGAGCTACCTGCCCGGGGAGATCGAACGCCTGAAGATTTACAAGCGGGCATTAAAGGCCGCTCCCGGAGAAGCCAAGCTGATTCTTGAGGAACTGGAACGGCTTTCCGGGCCGGCCCCTCAGGCGGTGAAGAACCTCTTCGACCTCATCACGCTGAGAGCGCAGGCGCGGAAGGCGAAGATTTCCTCGGTCGTCGAGCAGGAGAGGGCCGTGGAGATTCGATTCCGAACCGACGTTCCTCCGTCTTCCGAGGCGTTGGCGCGCTGGATGCAGGCCTTCGCCGGCCGCATCGCTTTCGTGCCCGACTCCATGGAGGGCGACGCGGTGAGATTGTCTCTCGACGGCCGCCCGGCCATGCAGGCCGTGCGCGAGTTCCTCTCCGCCTAGGAAATGATAAGATGGCCCCGATGAAAAAGATCCTCTTTTTGACGACGCTTCTGCTCCTGGCCGCCTGCCGAGGCGAGAAGGATTCCGTTCTGGCGAAGGTCGGAAAGTTTAAGATCACGCAGTCGGAATTCCAGCGGAAGCTTGGAGAGGTCTCCGCCGGCTACCAGGACTACGTGTTGACTCCCAGCGGGCGTCGGCAGTTTCTTGACGTGCTTATCCGAGAGAAGCTGGTGCTGGCCGCGGCCCAGCAGTCCGACGTGCCGCGCTCGGCCGATTTCCGCGTCCGGCTTGAGCAGCTGCGTCGCGACGAGGAAGATCGCGTCCGCGAGGGGGGCGAGGCCCTGCTGACGACGATGTGGATCGAGGATCTGCGAAAGAGGAGCGTTATCCGGCCCTCCGACGACGAAATCCGCGCGTACTTGGAGAAGTACCCCGCGGAAGTCGATCTGCGCCACGTTCTCCTCTCTTCTTCGGACAAGGCGGAGTCGGTCGCCAAGCGCCTGCGCGCGGGGGCTAATTTCGCCAAGGTGGCCGAGAAGGAGTCCTTGGATGCCACGACGGCGGTGGCGGGTGGGCGCTTCCCGTCCCTCCTCTACGGCGAGGTCCTCCCGGAGCTTGAGGAGGTCGTTTTCCGCATGCGCATCGGGGAGATCGTGGGGCCTCTGAAGAGCAAGTTCGGCTACCATGTCCTGCGCAAGGACGCCGAGCGCCGCCTCTCCTACGACAATCCCCAGGCGCGGGAGCGCGTGTCGCGCTTGATCGAGAGGCAGAAGCTGGACCGCTACCTTCAGCAGGTCCAGGAGAAGAATCAGGTGGAGGTCGTCGATGAGCAATTCAAGTAAGGCGGTCGTCTGGATCCTGGCGGCCGCGTGCGGCTCGGCCGGCGCGGCCGTGACGATGGAAGACACCGTCGCCGTGGTCAACGGCGCGCCGATTCTGTTGTCCGAGTATCAGAAAGAGCTTTCCACCTCCCTCGACTTCTGGTCCAAGAGCAACCCCGCGGCGATGGCCGATCCGGCCAATGTGCGCAAGATCCAGGAGAGCACGCTGGAGGAACTCATCACCCGGGAACTCCTCGTCCAGGAGGGCCAGAAGCTCAAGCTGAAGGTCCGCGAGCGCGAAGTCGAGAACGCTGTCGACGAAATCCGGGCCCGCTTCAGGAAGGACGAGGAGGGCAAGCCCACCACCGACGCCGAGGCCGAGGCGGCGTTTCAGAAGCAGCTCAAGGGCGAGGGGCTTGATTTTGGCAAGTTCCGGGATCGCCTCTCCCGCCAGATTCTCGCGCGGAAGGTCCTCGATGAGGAGGTTAAGTCCAAGACGGTCCCGCCCTCGCAGAAAGAGGTCCGAGACTACTTCGACAAGATCACGGAGTACATCGCCTCCAAGAGCACGGAGACGCCGAAAGGCATGGGAGAGGACGAGGGCCAGGCCCTGCGCGAGGCGGCCAATCAGGTCAAGGCGATGAGCGCGGAGCGCGTGCGCGTCTACCGGATTCTTATCCGGCTGTCTCCGGCGGCGTCTTCCAACGAGCGCAAGCGGGCGCTTAAGACCGCACAGGATCTCGTCAAGCGCGTCGAAGGCGGCGAGGATTTCTCCAAGATCGCCAAGGAGGAGTCCGAAGACCCCGAGAGTGCCGCGCGCGGCGGAGATATCGGCTACGTCCTGCGGGGAGTGGCCCCGCCGGAGCTTGAGAAGGAGGTCTTCTCCATGGGCGTGGGCGAGACGAGTAAGCCCATCCTCACCGAGATCGGCTACAACATCGTGCGCGTCACCGAAAAGCGCGCGGCGGAGGCCCCCGACTTCGAGCGCTTCAAAAACGACCTCGCGGACTTCCTCGGCAACATGTCCTTCCAGAAGAGCCTTGAGGCCTACGTCAAAGGCCTGCGCGAGAAGGCGATCCTTGAGCGCCATCTCCCGACGACCCCCTAAGACCCTCGCCTTCACCTGCGGCGATCCCGCCGGCGCGGGGCCGCGCGCCGTCTTGGCGGCCGTTCGTGCCCGGGTCCTGCCCGCCGACGTCGTGCCTCTCCTAGTCGGCGAGGCTTCGGTCTGGCGGCGCGCCGGTTGGCGCCGCGGCGACGCCCGCATTCACGACACGGGCTTGGGCCTTAAGCCGCCTCCCCTCGGCGCGCCCAGTGTCGTCGGAGGACGCCTGTCCGCTGCGGCTTTTGAAGAAGCCCTGCGCTTGATCGGTCGCGGCCTTGCGGCCGGCCTCGTCACGGCGCCCATCTCTAAGGAATCCTGGGCCTGTGCCGGATATCCGTGGCGCGACCACACTGAAAGGCTCTCGGCGTGCGGGGGGAGGGGTGCTGAGATGATCCTCGCCGTTCCCTCCAAGGACGTGTGGTGCGCGCTTGCCACTCGCCATCTCTCTTTGAAGGAAGCCGTTCGCCGTCTGGGCGCCGGCTCGGTTGTCTCAGCCGCTCGGGCTCTGGATTGCGCCCTGCGGCGGCTCGGGAGGCGGCGTCCGCGCCTGGCCCTCTGCGCTCTCAACCCTCATGCGGGGGAAGCCGGCCTTATCGGCCGTGAAGAGCGGGATATTCTCAACCCGGCGGCAGCGGCGCTTTGGCGCGCGGGGATTTTGATCGACGGCCCCCTGCCCGCGGATTCGGCCTGGCGCCTTCACGTCGAGGGAGCCTACGACGGGCTGGTCTGCCTCTACCACGATCAGGCCTTGATCCCGCTGAAGGTCTTAGGGGGCCTTTCGGGGGTCAACTGGACGGTGGGCGCGCCTTTCGCGCGTGTTTCGCCCGCGCATGGAACGGCGTGGGAGGCGGCGTGCTCCGGGAGCGTGGACGCTTCGGGAATGATCGAGGCCTCACGGCTGGCCTCAAGCCTTCTCTAGCCGAACATCGCCTGGGCCAGCGCGGCCACGCTGATCTTGACGGCTTCGTTGACGGTGTCCTTCTCGCCCGGAAGCAGGTAGATCTTACTGAAGTTTTTCGGCTTGCCGGGAAGTTCGCTGGCGGATAATTTCCCCTTGAGGACCGCCTCGGCCTTGTGGACGTAATCGCGCGTGGCCAGAAAGACGGCGACTTCGGCAGGGTTGGCCTTGATCGTCTCGTAGAGCTGGATTTCGGCCGGGGTCTTGAGTTCCTGCGGCGTCAGGGCCGAGGCAAACGAAGCGAGCGCGGCCGCGGCGGCGAGGGCGAAAGAGATTCGGCGCATAATGCCTCCTACTCCTGCGAGTGTAACAGGGCTTCCTTGACAAATCAAGGGTCCGGGGATACACTCGCTTCTGGGGCGACTTGATCCCGTGATGCGCCGAACTCCTTTCTTCGTTTCGCTGTTTCTCTTATCTTCCGGCTCTCTCGCGCTTGCGGGAGATGCCGTGGTGGGGGAAGCTCGTGAAGTCGCCGGCCGTGCCGAGGAACGTCCCGCCCGGGAGGAAAAAGAGGTTAAGGGTTCCGAAGAAGGGGACGTCGTCGACAAGGATCAGCTTGCCCGGGCGATCGTGATGGTTCGGGAGGGCCTAGGCCAAAAGCTCAGTCCTTCTGAAGCCATCGATCGGACCATCAAGAGTCTCAAGCTCTCCGAGGATTCGGTGGACGCCCTTCAAGGAGCTTTGAGCAAAGCCCTGCAGGATGCCAATGCCGCCAGGAAGCGGGACTCGATGGCCGATGAGCGCAAGCCCGGAGAGGCGCCCGGAGCGGGGGCGGACATCATGGCTGCCTTGGATGAGAGGCGCAAACAGTCCCGGTCCGGCGATCCTGAGGTCTATTCAGACAGCGGCCGGGACTACTATGCCGCAGGGGATTTTAGACGTTCTTTCGATGATTACCGCCGCGCCATCGAACTGGGCGCTTCCGGTCCCAAGGTTTATGTCGGCTATGGCTCGGCGGCCTTGCGCCTGGGCGACTACGCCCTAGCCGCCAAAGCGGCCCAAGTCGCCCTGGATGGAGACCCCAAGAACAAGGCGGCGCTTTTCCTGTATCACTCCGCGCAGGACCGCGCTCCGACTGTCCGACTGCCCTCCGTATTCGGAGACTCCGGGTCTCAGCCCGCCGCGGAGGCCAATTCGCAGGTCTCGGGACCCGCGGCGGCCTCGGGCGCGGCCGCCGTGTCGTCTCCAGAGGCCGTCGCGCGCTCGCAGGCCGCCCTCCCCGCGGCCGTCGTCGAGCGCTCCGCCCTCCTGACGAAAGAGGCGGCCAACGCCCTGCGCGTGCGCGATTACCCCGTCGCGTATCAGCAGGCCTCGCAGGCGATTTCGCTCAACGCGATGAACGCCCAGGCGCTCAACTACCGGGCCGTGGCCCTGACGCATCTCAACCGCTATCAAGACGCCGTGCAGGATGCCAGCCTCGCCCTGACTCTGGCGCCGGGCAACGCGGCCATCCTGCAGACGCGTTCCCGGGCCTACTCCCACCAAGGTCTCTACCACGAGGGCCTCAAGGACGCCGACGAGACCCTTCTGCGTGACGCGGCCAACGCCTTCGCCTACGACAGCAAGGCCTTCGCCCTGGCCGGGCTTCACGACAATCAAGGGGCCATCGAGGCCTTGAAAAACGCCGCGAGGCTCGATGGGCGCTTCCAGGGGCGCTTGGAGCGGGCTCTTCAGATGCCCGAGGATGGGGACATGACCCTCCTCTTCGATGACAAAGCTGCGGCGGCCCAGGCCCCAGCGGCGGCGCCCTCTCCGGGTTCGCGTCAGCGGCGCTTTCTGCGCCTTGCGGTTTTGAGCGGGGTGGGGGGGCTTCTTATCGCTTTGGGAGTCCTTCACGTCGTTTCGGCGTCGTGGCGCGACAAGGTCCGCATGACGGTCCGCCGCGTGTTGGCTCCCTCGGATGTCGCCGTCGGCTCAGATTCCGCCGCGTCCACCGCTCCGGCGGGCGCCTTCTGGACCCAGTATGATCTGGTCAAGGAGATCGGGCTGGGGGGGATGGGAGTCGTCTATGAGGCCTTCGACCGTTCCCTGGAGCGCCGCGTCGCCGTCAAGAAGATGCGCGATGAGATCCGCCTGGATCCCGCCGACCGCCAGCGCTTCGTGCGAGAAGCGCGGATGGTGGCCCAACTCCACCACCCAAACATCGTCGATATCTACGCCATCGTCGAAGACGGACCGGAACTCTACCTGGTTTTTGAGTACGTCGAGGGGCTGACCCTCTACGACGCCTTGAAGTCCTCCGGTCCCATGGACCTGGCGAAGGCTCGGCGCGTGCTTAAGGAAATGTCTGCCGCCGTGGAGCACGCACACGAAAAGGGCGTCATCCACCGCGACATCAAGCCCTCCAACGTGATGCTGACCCCCGACGGGCGCGTGAAGGTCATGGACTTCGGCGTGGCGCGCCAGGCCAAGGACGCCATGGCCAAGCTCTCCATGACCAACACCGTGGTGGGCACGCCGCCCTACATGGCGCCCGAGCAGGAGCAGGGGACCGTCCGCCGGGAGTCGGACGTCTACGCCCTGGCTGTATGCTTCTATGAAATGCTGACCGGCAATCTCCCCTTTTCGGGAGGCGGGGCGGCCATGCTCCTCAACAAGCTCAACGGCAAGCATGTCCCCCCGTCCCATCGCAACTCCTCCTTCCCGCCGGCACTCGACGCCGTCATCGCCCGGGCGCTCTCGCCCGACCCCGACAAGCGCTACCGCACCCCCGCCGAGCTCGCCTCGGCCGTTGACGCCCTGGCGTAAGCGCATCCCCCTGGAATTTCCGCGGGTTCTTTCGGCTAAAGTTCGGTAAATTCCGGCGCTTTGCCTTGACAAAGTTCGCGGGGCCCCGTACACTTCGGATATGCGACTCCCCCTCTTTTTGGCGTTGGCCGCCGTCTTATCCTCCGTGATGGCGTATGCCGCAGATCCCAACGGCGAGGCTCCGGTGGGCGAGGTTCCGATGGGGGAGGCGATCCCAAAACTCGAAGCGGCGAAGCAGAAGGTCCTGGATCAACATCTGAAGGAGATCTCGCGCGAGGCCGAGCGCGACGAGGCGCGCAAGAAGCATTTCGACAAGATCAACGCGGAGTACTATTCGAAGCAATTCGTCAACGCCGTCCATCGCAGCGTCGTCGACAAGCTCAAGGCAAGCGGCCGGAAGACGGTGACTGAGAAGGAGATCGACGTTTACGACGACGCCTTCCGGGACGAGCTTCGGATCATCCGGGAGGCGATGAGAAAGGGCGTCCCCAAAGAGGGGGCCGAGGGCGGAGATCGTCGCGCTCCGTACAGGGATTTTAAGCAGATTCTCGCCGAAACTCAGCCCCAGAGGCATGAACTGCCGGGGCTGTACGGGGAAAACGATCCCAAAGAGGTCGTCCCGGTCCTCGACGGGCAGGTCGAGGACTATTTTCTCAAGAGGGCCAAGGAGAAGAAGCCCGGCGGAGCTTCGGGCGGTTCGGGAACTTCCTTCGAGGCCGGCAATCATCTCGCCTTCGGCGATATGGATGGGGCCAAGCAGGCCCTCGACGCGGCCGCGCAGTCCGGACAGGCCGACAGCGGCGCGTACGCGCTGAGGGCCTCGATGGCGCTCGATGCCGGCCAATTTTCCGCCGCGGCCAACGACGCTCGGCAGGCCTTGGAGATGGACCCGAACAATCGGGAGGCGCGGGTGGTCCTTCAGTTCTCGCAGGGGCGAGTCGAGGCGGGGGGTGCTACCGAGGCCATGGCGGCGGGGGCTGAAGCCTCCGTCCCTTCTTTGCAGGCGGCTTCCCCGGGTGGGAGCGCTTCGGCGGGAGTCTCGGCGGCGGCCTTGAGCGCGAGTTCAAGCAGGGTGTCCATGGAGCAGGTGTCAAGCCAAGCCCGCCGGATGCTCGCCCTGGGAGACGCGGCCGGGGCGCTGTCTTTGGTCAACCGCACGCTTATCGGCGCGCCGGGAGATCCCACTTTGCTTTTGATGCGCGCCGGCATCTACGGCCGTCAGCGCCAGTTCGACAAGTCCTCCGAGGACGCCGCGGCGGGGCTGGCCCGGCTTCCCAAGAACCCGGATCTCCTGCGCACCAAGGCCTACGCGGACCTCCGCGGCGGCCGCTACAAGGACGTCCTCTCGGCTTCCGCCCAGATTCTGGAGCTTGATCCCAACAATGCCTTGGCCTACGCCTATCGGGCCCATGCCTACGGCAACCTGGGAGATCGCGACGCCATGCTGGCCGACATCCGCCGCGCCGCGCAGCTTGACCCGCGGTTTGCCAAGAACGCCGCCGAAGCCGAAGCCCTCATGCTTCCGTCCAATTCGGACGTGCTCTTTCTCTTCCCCGGCGAAGCCGGCCCGCAGACGTCCGCCGTCCCGGCATCCGGCAAGAGGGGGCGGCGCTTCGGGGTCTTGATGGGCGTGAGCCTCCTTGGCGGGATTCTCCTGGCGCTGGGTCTTCTTCAGACGGTCCTGGCCCCCATCAAAGACCAGGTGGTCTCGGTCTTCACCCGTCTGACCCGAGCCGGGCCATCCCTCGGCCCCGTCGAGGCGGCCGCCGTCGACCGGAACGGCGTCGGCGCGCGTCCCACCGCCCTCATCCGCGGGCAGTACGAGGTCTCGCGCCAGATCGGCGCGGGCGGCATGGGGATGGTCTATGAGGGAACGGATCGCTCCCTGGGCCGCCGGGTGGCCATCAAGAAGATGCGCGAGGAGATCCGCTGCGACGCGCGCGAGCGCGCCCGCTTCATCGCGGAGGCCAAGACCGTCGCGGCCCTCCATCACCCCGCCATCGTCGACATCTACGCCATCGCCGAAGACGGCGAGGACGTCTTCCTCGTCTTCGAGTACGTCGACGGCAAGACCGTCCATGATCTCGTCCAAGCCCGAGGAGGGCTTGAGCCCGCCCTGGCGGCTCGCGTGGTGCGCGAGGTGTCCTCCGCCTTGGATTTCGCCCACTCGCGCGGGATCATCCACCGGGACATGAAGCCTTCCAACGTCATGGTCGACGCTCAAGGCAGGGTCAAGGTCATGGATTTCGGCATCGCCCGGGTCGCCAAGGACGCCATGACGCGCTACTCCGTGACCAACACGGTCGTCGGCACGCCTCCGTACATGGCGCCCGAGCAGGAGCAGGGGCAGGTGCGGCGCGAGTCGGACGTCTATGCCCTGGCCGTCTGCGCCTACGAGATGCTGACGGGCAAGCTTCCCTTCGCCGGCACCGGCGGGGGGATGATGCTCAACAAGATCAACATGAGCTATGTCCCGCCTTCGCGGCAGAAGGAGGGCCTGCCGGCGGCGTTGGACGCCGTTTTCGAGAAGGCCTTCCAGGCCGACCCCGAAAAGCGCCACCGCAGCCCCGCGGAGTTCTCCTCGGCGTTTCAGGCGGGTGTTGCCGCCGTCGCGCGTGCGCGGGCGTAAACGGACACCCTGTGGACGGGGACACGATAGGCGCATGAGGAGTGACTCCGGCGCGCGGCGGGATCGGCCCTCTTCCTTCAATGCGCGCGACGCGTGGGCGCTGGCTTTTTTCCTCGGAGCCTTGTGGATCCTGCGCCTGTCCTGGCTGTGGCACAGTGCCGCCTCCGCCGGTTACTGGGAGGAGTCGTATCGCTGGACGGTCGCCCACGAACTCCTGACCCGCCCCGCTCAGCCTCTCCTGGAGTACCAGGCGGATCATTATCAAGGAGGCTCGCTCGTCATGAGCCTTCTGTCGGTCCCGTTCCTGGCGCTCTTCGGAGAGTCCATGAAGACGTTCAAGCTGAGCGCCCTGCTCGTCTCGAGCGGGACATTGACGATGATCTTCCTCTTGGGGCGAAGGTTCTTCGGACGCAGCGTCGCCTGGCTTGCAAGCGCGGCCTACCTGGCGGGGCCTCCCTTGGTCGCCTTCTGGGGGCTTTCGGTCATGGGAAGCCACGGGGAGTCGATCCTGTTCAGCCTCGGCCAGATTTATCTGTTCCTCGGCATCCTCGCCGGCCGCAAGCAGGAGCTCCGGGCGTGGGCGGCCCTGGGCCTTGTGTCGGGGCTCGGCGTCTGGTTCTGCTACACGAGCGCCTTGAGTGTTGCGGCCTGCGGCCTCGCCTGGCTGATCCTGCGCGGCCCGCCCCGGAGGCGGGAGTTCCTGACAACTCTGGCGGGGGGTCTTCTCGGCCTGGCGCCGTGGTTTGCCTACAACGTCCGGCATTCGTTCCAGGGGTTCGTCCGGATACTGCAACTGCTGGGATTTGGCAATCCCATCGATCCCTGGGCGGCGCAAGGCGTTCTTTCCAAGGCCGCCGCGCTCTTCACTCACGATCTTCCGGTCGGCCTCATGAACCCGATGGACAACGGCTACTCGCGGGCGGCCAACGCCGTCGTCGCCCTTGCCTTCATCCTGCCGCTGGCCGTCGCGCTTCTTGCCGCGGTCCTGAGAGAAGGACGGTTCTTGATGCAGGCGGGAGGCCCCTTCCGGGCCGCCGGGGCGGAGAACGATGAGCGACGGCGGGAGCTCGTGTTCGTCGTGTACGCTTTCGTCTTCCTCCTCGCCTTCCTCTCCTCGCGCTTCGCAGTCGATCCGGCTCAAGGGATCGTCGCCTACCGTTTTTTCACGCCTCCCGCCGTGCTCCTCGCCTTCCCGGCGGCGATCTCGGCGGTCCGCGCCTACCGCCGCAGGGGGGGGCGGCGTCTTGCGGCCGTCGCGGGGTGCCTGCTTGCCCTCACGGCGTCGGCTCTCGCCACGACGGCTCTGGCGCTGCGGTTTGTCGAGGACCGGCAGTTCCTGGACGTCAAGAGAGGCTATTTCACGATGGGAGCCCTTTTGTACCAGAAGTTCGAAAGCGACCTGGCCCGGGCGCTTGAGGCCGCGGACCGTCTCCCGGAGGCGGCGTCCCGCGATCTCGTCTGGCGCGGGATCGGCCGGGGGGTGGAGTATCGATTGGAGAAAGAGGAGACGTTCGATCGGGCGCGCCGCGAGTTGGCGGCACTGCCTCCCCTAGCGCGCGTCCAGATCCTCGAGGGGGCGCAGTGGGAGGCGGGCGTTCGCACCGCCGACTTAAGCCGCCGGGCCGATCCCGGCCGCTATCGAGACCTCTTGGCGAGGATTTCCCGGATTTACGAGTTCGCGCGGCGCGAAAGGGCTCGCCTGCCGGCCGAGTAGAAAGCCTTGCCGACGGGCGCCGGGGGTGTTATACTTACACGTCGGGGGTGAATTCAGCTTCGACAGACGTCGTTGAGCCGAAGGTCGCAGGCCTGGGTTGGTCAGGGCCCAGTCAAAACCGGACCAAACAACAACTGCCAACAGTCAGTTGGCTTGGGCTACCGCCTAACACGCGGTGAGCACACGCTGGTCCTTGACGCCTGCTAGAGGGTCGCCAGTGTAATGAGCAGGATGCGGTCCTTCCCCGTGATCCCGTGGGCGGGGGGCCTAAGACCGAACGGGGTTAGCCCGGAGAGCACGCGTCCATCGGTTTTCTCCGGGCGAAATTGAGGATGGGCTAAGCCTGTAGTGGCCCCGGCCGGCGTCGTTTGGACGCGGGTGCAACTCCCGCCACCTCCACCATTTTAATGGGCGACTCACGCGCGGTCACCCTGCTGGGTTCGTACGGGCTCTTCGCGGGGCTGACGCTGCTTATTATCGCCCGCCCCGAGTTTGGGCCTGCGGCGTTTCCGGCATTCGCAATCGCTCTGCTCTGGTCGGATTTCCGACGGGATGCGGAGTCTCCGGTCGTGCTGGCCTTCCTGGCGACCCTGGCCGGCGGCGTTCTCCTCATCCGCAGCCAGAATGACGCAGTCCGAGTCGCCCTCGTCGTCGGCATCGCAGGTCTTTGGGCCGTGGCCGCGGGCCTGTCCTCCCACCGCGGGCGGCAATCCTCCGACGAAAGAGCCCTGCTTCTTGAGCAGATGTCCCTTCAAGATGCCATCCGCGACGACGACCGGGATCTTAAGTATTACCGGTCGTATGAGGAGACGGTTGGATCCGAGACGCGCCTGCGCCGCGACTTGGCCGACGCCGCCAAGAGCCTGTCGGGCACGCTCGACGCAGGCGAGGTCCAGGCGAGGCTGGTCGCCGTCTTGACGACGCGTTTTCCGGGCTCGCGCGTGGAAGTCGTCGCGGGCGCTGAGGGCGACCCCCTTCTCCTGGCGGCCCAGCGCCGCCGAGGCCCCGTCCTGATCAAGGACGCGCGCGTGGAAACCTCGATCGTGCCTGGAGCTCGGTTTGCCTCGGGTGTGGCCATTCCCATGCGCGTCATGCGGCATCCCTCCGGCTTCGTTAAGATCGAAAACGACAAGCCCGGGGCCCTGGGCCCCGACGACGTCCGGGCGGCCGACCTCTTTGCGACGATGGCGGCACTCAGCCTGGAGAATATCCAGCTCTACGAGAGCGTCCACCGCCAGGCGACCCACGACGCCCTGACCCAACTGCACAGTCACCGGGCTTTCCAGCAGCGCCTACAAGAGGAGGTCCTGCGTTCCGGCCGTAGCCAGTCTCCCTTGGCGCTGATCATGTGCGACGTCGATCACTTTAAGACCTACAACGACCGCTACGGCCATCAGGCTGGCGACCATCTGCTCAAGACCCTGGCGGGCATCCTCGCCTCGTTTGCGCGTCCGGTGGATTTCGTGGCCCGCTATGGCGGCGAGGAGTTTGCGCTCATCCTGCCGAACTATATCCGCACGGAGGCCGCTCAGCTTGCCGAGCGCATCCGCGCGCGCGTTTCGGAGGAGCCCTTCGTCTTCCAGGGCCAGCCCACGCGCGCGACCATGAGCTTTGGCGTGGCCTCTTTCCCGCAAGACGCGACCACGGCTTCCCAGATCGTGCGCTCAGCCGACGAGCGCCTTTACCGCGCCAAGGACGGCGGGCGCAATCAGGTGGTCGGATGAACAGGGAGATACTCGAGGCGGGCGCGGTCCTCGTCCCGGCGGCGGCCCTTTGGCTGTCCTACCCGAGGCGCGCGCAGGCCGCCGCCGCCGCCCTGGCGGGGGCCCTGGCTTTGGGCGGGGCACTGGTGGCTCTGGCGCCGGCCTCCGCCCGGTTCGACGCGATCCTCGCCGCCGCAGGGGCCTGCCTCTCGACGGTCTTGGCCTGGCTGCTCTGCCGCCGCCGCGAGGCCGAGCACGCCGCGGCCTTCGCTCGCCTGGAGGAGATTCGCGCCCAACGCCGTCGTGTGGGCGAGGAGCTGGCCCTCCTGCGGGAGCGGGGCTTGAGCGCTGAGCGCGAGCATCGCGAGACCATGGCCGTCTACGGGATGGTCAAGAGCCTGGCCGAGGCCCTGTCCTGGGACGACGCCCGACCGCGCATCGAGGCCGCCATCGAGCAGTATTTTGGAAACGGCGCCGAATACGCCCTCTACGTCTCGGGCTTGAAAGGCGAAGGCGAGGTGCGCCCCTTGACCCTGCGCGGCCTGCGCGGCTCGCCCGGCTCGACTTGGCCCACCCTGGGCCGTTTTCTTCAAGAGCAGGGGGCGGTCGCGACGGCGCCCCGAATATTCGAGCGTCCCGAGCGGGCGGTGGGCATGCCCATCCGGGAGGGCGCGGAGATGCTGGGCTACCTTTATGCGCGCGTTCCCGACGGAGCCTCCCCGCAGTCGTGGCTTGCCAAGACCCAGGCCTTCGCCTCCGAGCTCATCGTCGCTTTCAAGCGCGTCAAGCTCTTTCAAGAGATGGAGCGCCTCTCCGAGATCGACGGCCTGACCGGCGTGCGGCGGAGGGGGGCCTTCGACCGGCGCCTCTCCGAGGAGGCCGTGCGCGCCAAGACCTTCAAGACGAGTTTCGGCCTGATGCTCCTTGACATCGACCATTTCAAGAGCTTGAATGACAAATACGGACACCCCTTCGGAGATCAGGTTTTAAAGCGCATCGGCGCCGTGCTGGGCTCGACGGTCTACGACACCGACTTCGTGGCGCGCTACGGCGGCGAGGAGTTCGTCGTCCTTCTGCCGCGCGCGGAGCCCGAGGGGGCCCGGCGCAAGGCCGAGGCGATCCGCGCCGCCATCGAAGCGGAGGTCTTTTCTGTGGGCTTTGAGAACGTCCGCGCGACGGTCTCGATTGGACTGGCGTACTTTCCGCGCGATGCGGCCACGCCCGAGGAGCTGGTCGCCCAGGCCGACGGCGCGATGTATGCGGCCAAATCCGGCGGCCGCAACCGGGTCGTGGACTGCGAGGTCCTGCGCAGCCGTTAGACGCGCCAAAGGAGAATTCAGTGGACGAGATCAATGCCAGCCCAGCCGTGCCCGTGCCCGGACAAGACGTCCATGCCCCTGGCCCGCGGCGAATGAAACGACGTTTGATGACAAGCCTTCTTATTCTCCATGCGCTCGCCCTTCTGGCCGCCGGCGTCATCGTCCTGCGCGCCAAGAACGGCGCGCCGAGGTCCGACGACGGCGAGACGAAGAATCTTCTCGAACTCAAGCCACACGACACCGTGGGCTGGGTCAGCATCCGCGGCGCGATCATGTCGTCTCAGTCGGGCAAGCCTTGGGAGCACGGCTCCGAGCAGTGGGCGCGGCGCATCGAGGCCTTGGCCGAGACCAAGGGGGTCAAGGCCATCGTCCTCGACATCAATTCCCCCGGCGGCTCGGTCGGCGCGGTGCAGGAGGTCTACTCCCGCATCCTGCGCGTTAAGAAGGAGAAGAAGATTCCCTTCGTGGCCCTCTTCGGCGACGTGGCGGCCTCCGGCGGCTATTACATCGCCTCGGCCTGCGATAAGATCGTGGCGCATCCCGGGACCTTGACGGGCTCCATCGGCGTGATCTTCGCCGTCTCCAACATGGAGGGGCTTTTCTCGAAGGTCGGCTACAAGGTCGATCCCATCAAATCCGGCAAGCACAAGGACATCGGCTCTCCGGCGCGTCCGATGACGGCGGAGGAGCGCAAGATCCTTCAGGACCTCATCGACGACGCCTACGGCCAATTCGTCCAGGCCGTCGCCGACGGGCGCCATCTCTCCGTCGAGGAGGTCAAACCCCTGGCCGACGGGCGCATCTACTCCGGCAATCAGGCCTTGGCCAATAAGCTCGTCGACGTTCTCGGCGACTCCAAGGACGCCCTCATGATCGCCGCCAAGATGGGGGGCATCCATGACGAGAAGCCCCGCGTGCGCCGCGACAGCGAGAAGTTCAACGATCTTTTTGAACTGCTCGAGTCCCGGGCGCGCCTGGTCCTGGGGGTCGGGCCGGTGGCCATCCCCCTGCCGGACGCGCTCTCCGCGCGCGGGATGCAGTATCTCTGGTCGGGGTGGTGAGATGGACGTCTTCGAGCTCCTCTACGATTATTTCGAAGACCGCGCCCACGCGGCGGCTCTCATTCGACAGCGTCGTCCCTACGCCCTGGGCCTGCTGGGCATTTTAATCGGCGGGGCCGGCCTGTTTTGCGCGCAGGCCCTGGCCGACCGATTGGTCTTTTTGTCTTTTTCCTGGCCTTCGCTTTTGGTCGCGCTTCTCTGGAGGACCGGAGTCCTTTTCGCGTTCGCCGCCCTGCTTCACATGGTGCTGGATATGTCGGGAGCGCGCGGCGACGGCGGGGCCCTCTTCGTGCATCTTGGCCTTTCGGAGCTCGCCTGGATGGCCGCCGTGCCGGCGTTGCTGATCTTCCAGGCCCTCTTCCCCCACTCGCCCTGGCCCGCGCGCCTGACGTTTTTTGCGGTCGGACTATGGTCCTTGGCCCTCAAGGCCCGGGCCATGCGGGATGAATACGCCGTCGGCGAGGGACGGGCGTGGCTGACGCTGCTTCTGCCCGGCTTGGCCCTGGCGGGTCTGGCCGCGCTTTCGACGACCCTGGCCCTGGCGTCCCTCGTGGTCAAGGCCTTTTCCTCGTGAGCCCCAAGGAGCCGGTCCCCGACAGCTGGGAAGGCCTGCCGGTTCTGGATTCAGCGCGCATGCGCTCTCTTGACTTCGACGCGACGGCGCGCTTCTCCATTCCTGCCTCGCAACTGATGGAGAACGCGGGCCGCACGGTGGCCGGCGAGACTCTGGCGTTCCTTAAAGAGAGGGGAACGGAGGCCGCCAAGGCGCGGGTGACGGTCTGCTGCGGGCGGGGCGCCAACGGCGGAGACGGCCTGGTCGCGGCCCGCCATTTAAAAACCGCAGGCGTCGCAGTCGTCGTCTTTCTTTGCCCCGCCAAGAAGGACGCCGGTTATCCCAATCTCGTCCGGGACGTTTTATCCCAGGCCGTCAAGGCGGGAGTGGAGATCCGGGAGGCGGGTCCCGAAGCCGGGTTGACGGCGGCCCTGGCCGCTTGCGATCTGGTGCTCGACGCCCTGCTCGGCACCGGTTCCAGCGGCAAGCCCGCCGGCGCGGTCCATCATATGATCCAGGAGATCAACCGGGCCAAGAAGCCGGTCCTCTCCGTGGACATCCCGACGGGGCTTCACCCTGACACGGGCTATCACAGCGGCGCCTACCTGACCGCCGAGAGAACCCTGACCCTCGGCTTGCCCAAGAAAGGCCTGCTGGCCGCGCACGCCAAGCGCTTCGTCGGGACGCTCAAAGTCCTCGACATCGGCTATCCGAAGGAGCTCATCGCGGAGTTCCAGCCGAAGTGAAGCTCGCGGGGCTCGCCTTGCTTCTCCTTCTTTCGGCCTGCGGCCGGCGCGCGGGGCCTTACGCCGTTTTTGAAACCTCGAAGGGCCGCATGGTCGCACGGCTTTCTCCGGACCGCGCGCCCAAGACCGTCGAGCATTTTCGGGCCCTCTCGGACGGGACCAAGCCCTGGAAGGACCCCAAGACCGGGCAGGTCGTCCGGCGTCCCCTCTACGACGGCACTCCGTTTCACCGCGTCGTTCCCGGCTTCATGATCCAGGGCGGAGATCCCGCCGGCGATGTGGAGGGAGACCCCGCCGTGCCGGTACCCGACGAGCCCCGTGGCTCTAAGTTCGACCGTGCGGGCCTGCTCGGCATGGCCAGTTGGGGACCCGGGACTTCTCAGAGCCAGTTCTTCATCACCTTGGGCCCCGCGCCGGACTTAGACGGCGCCTACACTCTCTTCGGCGAATTGGTGGAGGGGTTGGAGGTCGCGCGGGCCATCGCGGCCGTGCCCCGCGACACGGAGACGGGCAACGACAGGCCATTCGATCCGCCCGTGCTTAAGCGTCTGCGGGTCGTTTCAGCGCGGCCCTGACGGGCGCGCCGGGCCGCGGCGCTGCGCCCGCCGCGGGAAGGTAGATCTCAAACGTAGTCCCTCGTCCGAGGACGGTGTCGACGCGGATGTCCCCGCCGGCTCGAACGACGATCCCATGAGCGCTTGCCAGGCTTAAGCCCGTGCCCTGCCCGACTTCCTTGGTCGTCAGGAACGGCTCGAAGGCGCGGGCCGCGACCTCCGGGGACATCCCGCAGCCGTTGTCGCTGAGGGAAAGCTTCACGTGGGGCCCGGCCTCGGGAAGGTGGAGGGAGGGAGGCAGTTTTTCGCGCTCCAGGTTTTCCGCCCGGATCCAGAAGATCCCCCGGCCCTGCATGGCTTCGCGCGCGTTGGCGGAAAGACTGGAGATCAACTGCCAGAGCTGATGGGGGTCCATGACGACCTCCGTCACACCCTCGGCCCAGTCGATGCGAATCTCCACGTTCTCGCCCATGATCTCTCGCAGGGCCCGGCGCTTCTCGTTGAAAAACGAATGAAGATCGACGCGCACGGGGAAGACGGTCTGCTTCCGGCTGAAGTTCAGCAAATGGCTGACAAGGGAGGCGGCCTTCACGCTTAGGTGGAGGATCGTCTCGGTGTCCTTGCGGCGCGCGTCGGATTCGTCCAGGGAGTCGTGGAGCAGCGAGGCCGTCCCCGAGAGGGCCATGAGGAGATTGTTGAACTCGTGGGCCATGCCGCCGGCCAGGCGCCCGACGGCGGCGAGCTTCTCGGCGCGAGCCAGGTGGCTTTCGGACTTCTCCAGGGCCTGCTCGCTCTTCTGCGTTCTCTGGGCGAAATACGAGCTGAAGAAGGCGACGATGAAGAAGAAGGGGAATCTCAGCATCATCCCGGAGTCGAAGAGATCCTCCACGGGGTTGTTCTTGCTCCAGAGAAATCCGTAGAGGACGCAGCCCGTGGCCCCCACGACGAAGCTTAGGCGGGCGTTGCGCTGGATTCCGGACATGAGGATGACCAAAAAGTAGACGAGGTAGAGATCGGTCCCGGCGCCGGCGGCGAGCGCGATGACCCAGGAGATGAGGCCTAGATCGGCGAGGAACAGGGCTCCGAGAAACCAGGAGAGTGACAGCAGTTTGCGGGCGAATCGATGGAGGACGGCGTTTGAGAGCAGGTGCGCGGCGACGGCCGCGAAGCAGAAGAGAGAGCCCGCTTTTTCGACTTCCGGCGAGTAGAGCAGGACATAGCCTAGGATGACCGAGACGAGGCTTCTGACTGCGATCAGTTCGCCGGTTTCATCCAAGTCCAGGCGCTTGATGGGCTTGAGAGTCATCTTACAATAAGCTTAGGTCCTACACCGGGGCGAGTCAAGTAAACATTGGGTAAACGCTCAGCGGGCGCCGAGCAGGGTCTTTTCGACCTTTTCGACGAGCTGCTTCATGGTGAAGGGTTTGATGATATAACCGTCGATGCCGGCTTCGAAGGCCTCATCGACGTTCTTGGTCACGCTCATCGAGGTGAGCATCAGGATCTTGAGGTCCTTGTACTTCGGGCTGGTCCGGATGATGGACACGACTTGGATGCCGGAGATCTTGGGCATGTAGTGGTCGAGAAGCACGAGGTCGTAGTTCTTCTTCTCGAGCTGATCGAGGGCGCGTTCGCCGTCGTTGGCGACGTCGACGGCATGGCCGTGCAAAGCCAGGAGCTTCCGGGCGATCTCCCGGATGGAGGCTTCGTCATCGACGACTAGTATGCGGGCCATATCATGCCCCTCATGCCGCCATTATAGTCGTTTTTTGCCGAATCGCAAGGCTCAGGCCCGCCCGGTCGCGGCTCGGACCTTTTCTGCGATCAGGGCCATGCGTTCTTTGATTGCGGGGGCGCGTGTCTCAAGCAGGGGCAGGACCTTCCTGCGGACCCAGTTCCGCGTGAACTGGGGGTCGTCGTTGGTTCGGTCCTCTCGCCAAGCCAGTCCGTGAACCTTGAGGTAGGCGAGGACTTCCCGGCGAGTCAGGGGCAGGAGCGGCCGGATCAAAGCGACTCCGGGCGCAAGCTCTCGGCGCGGGGGGATTCCGCCCAGCCCTTCGAGGCTGACGCCTCGCAGGAGGTGGAGGAGGAGCGTCTCGGCTTGGTCGTCGAGTTGATGTCCCGTGGCCACGGCTTGAAACCGTCCGCGGCGGGCGTATTGGGAGAGGATTCGATAGCGCTCTTTGCGCCCCGCTTCCTCGAGTCCGAGTCCTCGCTTTTTTGCGGCGGCCTTGACGTCGGCCTTGACGAGGCGCACCGGCAGTCCCAGCCGCTTCCCCAAATCTTCGACGAACGCGGCGTCGCGGTCGGCCTCGCGACCGCGCAGTCCGTGATGGATGTGGATCAATTTCACGCTCAACGCCTTGCGGCGCGCCTGCACGGAGAGCCAATGAGCCAGGCAGACGGAATCCGGCCCGCCCGAGACGGCGGCCAGGATGCGGGCGCCTTCCGGCAGAAAGGCGTGCCGTTTCTCGAAGGCCACGAGCTTCGACCAGACTCGGGCTGCGAACTCTTTCTTCCTCATCCAGCCTAAGGTGCCTTATCGCCCTCGGTGGTTTCAAGCGGCAAGCGCCTTTGAGTTATTCGTGTTATCCACAACCCAACTGTTGGCGCCAACAGCGTCATCCAATTCCCCAAGGCTGCGATCAGGTTGCTATCATAGACCCCGCGATGAAGACCGGTTTTCGGATTCCCAAATTGAGCGCGACCGCAGCGTTATTGATGCTTTCCTTCTCAGCCCTCGCGAGCCCCCGCTCGGACGAGGCCGTTCGAGAGTCCGTGCTCCGTCTGGCCGCCGGCGACGTTCCGGGCGCGTACGAACAGGCCCGGGTCGCGGCGGCCGCCGATCAAAGCAGTTCCAAGGCCTTTCAGCAGTTGGCGCGGGCGGCCGGCGCGGCCCTGGATTTCCCGGCGGCGGAGGCGGCGGCTTCGCGCGCCATGGAGCTCTCCGGGCCGACTCCGGCCCTGCTCTGTCTGCGCTCCGAGGCGCACGCCGGCCGCGGCGATTTCGAGGGAGCCCTGGCCGACGCGCAGAAGGCGGCGGCGATCAATCCCGGCAGCGCCCAGGCGGTCTTGCGCCGCGCCCTGGCCAAGGAGGGCCTGGGACGTCCGGCCGAGGAGGTCTTGGCCGATTACCTTCGTGCGGCCGAACTCGACGTCTCCCATGCAGCACTTCGCGACGCGGCCATTTTGCGCCTGGCGCCTCCCCGCCGAAGCTCGGGGGGGATGGGCGTTCTCTTGGGAATTCTGGCCGTTTCGGGCCTCGTCGGTTGGGCCTGGGGGCGCTGGTCCGGGGGTTCCTCCGAGCCCGAGGATCTCGTTGCCTCCGTCGCGCCGCGCTTGCCGGGGACGGGGCTCCTGGCGCCGCGGGAGGCCTTGAGGGCTCTTTCTTCCGTGGCCGCCTCTTACCCCGGTCCCGAGGGGGCCTTTGCGTTGGCCGCCGATCTCCGCGAACGCCTGACCGGAAGGCGGGAAGCGCCCAAGCTGCCCGTCGGCATGGAGGCTTTTTTTGAGAGGGCGCTCAATCCCGATCCGCAGCGGCGTTTCCGCAGCGGCATCGAGCTTCTCGGGGCCTTCCGCAGTCTCGTCGATCCTGCGGTCGACTGACGAGGGCTTGTTGTATCACGAGCGCCGGGATTTGATACGATGCGGGCGTGCCGGAGATCGAGAAGCTGGTCGCCGCTTTCGAGGATCCCTCCGTCGTCGAGCTCATGATCAATGACGACGGATCGGTCTATGTGGAACGGCCAGGAGCAAAACTTGAACGGCTCGATGCCCGCCCGGCCGGCCAGGACGTGCTGGCCTTCGTGCGGGGAGTCGTGGGCGCCTCCGAGGACTTCGGCCCGAAGCGTCCCTACGCGGATCTCTCCGCGACCGACGGCTCCCGCGTTCACGTCATGGCCCAGCCGTTGGTCCGCGGCCTGACCGTGACGGTGCGCAAGCGTCCGGGGCGCCGCCCGGCTCTGGAGGAACTTGTTTCGGCTCAGACCCTGACCCAGGGCTGTGCCGACTTCCTTGACTATTGCGTCCAGCAGAAGATGAACATCCTGGTCGCCGGCGGCACCAGTTCCGGCAAGACCACGCTTCTCAACGCCCTCTGCTCGAAGGTCGCCACCCAGGAGCGCATCCTCGTTCTTGAAGACACCCCCGAGCTATCCCTGCCCCAGCCGCATGTCCTCTGCCTGCGCACCCGCCTGCGCGACGCCGCGGGCCTGCCCGACGTGACCCTGCGCGAGCTCGTCGCCAACGTCCTGCGCATGCGCCCCGACCGCGTAATCGTCGGCGAAACGCGCGGCTGCGAGGCCGCCGACATGCTCCAGGCCATGAACGTGGGCCAAGACGGCCTGATGACCACGCTTCACGCCAATTCCGCCCGCGAGGCGATCGCTCGTCTTGAGACCCTCACGCTTCAGGCGGGAACGG
>Ga0334722_10001788_pt1 | contig 25793 bp, 22 predicted proteins | sample C3_bottom_MG_FD_207210 | JGI IMG/M metagenome (GOLD analysis project Ga0334722, IMG submission 207210) | Sediment microbial communities from Yellowstone Lake, YNP, Wyoming, USA - C3_bottom | ecosystem: Environmental > Aquatic > Freshwater > Lake > Sediment | place: USA: Wyoming | collected... | reverse complement strand
CGGCAGTTCGGGGCGAAGAACTCATTGTATCTTACGATGAAGGAGAGACCTGGCAACCGTTTTGTCATTGCACTTATGATGCCGTAGGAAGAAAAAATGTTGATATAAAACCATTTAAGGATACCTATAAAATTTGCACCGTATCATCTAATAATGTATATGTGTCTAACGATGGAGGGAAGACATTTACATCACTCGATTTTCCTGTGAAAGGAGATGTATTTGTAAACATTGGTGCAGATGGAAGGCTATACATATTAATCGATGGGATACCATTTGCAGAAAATGAGGATGGAACAATTTTACCTCTCGACGGTGAAACATTCCTTGCAGGTGGTCCAAATTGGAAAATAATAAACAAAAAATTTTATATCGAGACAAAAGATGTTAAAGGCGAGCAATTGCACATAAAGGAAACAAACGACGGCATTGTAATATACAGAATGTGCGATATGCTGATGTATTAAGAGGCGGGTATGAGTAAAAAAGTTTGGTAATTCCTCAATTTATTCCACCTAAACATTTATATAAACTATCATCAATATTATCCCTAAAGTTATACCTAAATTCAAGCTCTTTTAGATAGTAGATAAAATTGTCCTTACTTACACCATGAAATTTTAGTAGCCTCTCCTTTGCATAACTCCAAAATCCTTCTATGCCATTTATATACACTTTACCATTTGCAAACTTTACACTTTTGTCTATTCTCTCATGCTTAAACCCATACATCACAAGACCATCATAACTTTTGAATTTATCTGTATATATCAAACTTCCTCTCTTTACTTTCTTTATGGTTTCTCTCAGTAGCGTTTCAGCCGATACATCTTTTGCTATCTCAACTTTGACTTTTCCGTTTCTTTCAAGAATTCCAAACACAGAAATTTTATTCTTTGCTCCTCTTCCTATACTGCCTTTCCTTTTTCCTCCAAAATAGCTTTCATCCATTTCTACTTCTCCTGATAAAAGCTGGTCATCTTTTGAGACAAATTTATATATACATTGTCTAAGTTTTGTATAGATCTTGTGCGTAGTATTGTAAGCTAAATCAAGCTCTTTATGTGCTTTATGAGCTGGAACTTCAAGTATGAATAGTTTTACAGCCAATATGAATTTAGAGAATGGAACTTTTAAATCTTCAAGGATACTGTCTTTTCTAACATTCCATTCTTTTTTACATTTATAGCACTTGTAGAAGTTTCTTCTAATTTTACCAACGTTTTTGGCATGACAGAAAGGACAGCTATCAAATGTTTTAAGTACGCCTTTTTCTCTTAAAAATTCTTCTGCTTTTTATTCAGATGACGCTATTTGTAGTAATTCTACTAAATTCATGTCTTACCTCCTATACTACTTATTATTATAGTATAGGTGGATTATTTTGAGCAATCACCTTTCAAAAAATCTCTGAGCATTTAACTATACTTTTAAACATTCAATCAAAAAAGAAAGCAGGTAGGCCACCTAAGGTATCTAATTTACAACTTGCAGCTTTATATATCACATCCTACATTTCAAACACTCCTATTCTTACACTTGCCAGATTTCTAATTTATCCTTCTATTCAATCTTGGCATCTGTTTAGAAAATCAAAATCAGAAAGAGTTTATAAAATCCTTAGAGAATATTGGCTAAGAAGAATCACGATTATTATGATGCTTAAAATTGTTCTTGGAAAAAAAGGAAAAGCTTATAGTAGATGGTACTATAATTGAAGTAGCAAGATTAAGTAGAGCAAAAACTAAAAAGATAAAAAGAGTTTCAGGAAAAAGATATTGGGTAAAAAGAAAGAGGAAAATATACAGCGAGCATTTGAAGAAAGAGATAGAAGATGAAAGTATTTACTATGGACTTTTGGTTATGGTGGTTTGTGATGAAAATGGTATGGTTTATGATATATGGTTTCATCCAGCAAGTTATCATGAAGTAAGGTCATTAAGAATAAGACATAAAATGAGTAAATGGTTTAGATTTTTGGCTGAAAATTTTGAATTTATAGGAGATAAAGGTTATAAAGGGTGTAAATATGTTAAAGTATGTGAAGATAAACAAGAAAAGAGTAAAAGGTAAATTATTGAAGCAGTGAATTCTCAAATAAAGAATTTCAATCTTATAAGTAGATGGAGAAAGGTTAAGACTTTTGTTGCTTATTTATATGCATATGCTATTGGTTATAGCTTTTTTAGAAAAAGTAAACTATGGAGGTAATTTCTCACCCAAGGTATATGGGAAAATATAATATAAGAATTTAAAATTATGAAAATCGGGGGATAAAGATGAGAAAAAAAGTAGGAACATCTACCTATATTCAGAGAATTAATGCACTTGAAAGAAAGCTTTTGAAACAAGTAAAAGAATTAGATGATGTTATGGAAAAACATCCAGAAATAATGTTTAGATTACAAGTTGTAGAGTTTGCTTTAAAGCATTCAGTGAAAGTTGCAGTAGAAGCTTTTGGTGTATCAAAATCTACTATATACAGATGGATTAAAGAGTATGAAAACAGTAATAACAATCCCGTATCTCTTAAAAATCGTTATATATTAAAAAAGGAATGAAGTTAGAAAAATTACAAAAAATAACAGAAAAACATAAACAATTAGTTTTAGAAATCAGGAAAAAACATCCTAAGCTTGGAAAAGAAAAAATAAAGGTTTTAATGGATAAACTCTGTAAGCAGCACAATATTCCTACGATATCTGTAAGTTCTATAGGAAATATAATAAAGATGCTTAAAGAAGAAAAGAAATTAAATCATGAGTATGCCAGGCAAAGAACCACAATTAACGGAAGAACCGGAGAGCTAATAGTGAAAGAAATTAAAAAGAAAACAAGGAAAGATAGATATAAAGACAAAAAAACCAACAAAACCAGGAAAATTGGTACAAATAGATACTAAGCATGAATATGTAAATGTAAAAAAGTTTATATATTTGTAGCCAAAGATGTAAAAACAAGAATCTCCTTTACTTTTGCATATGATAGGCTAAATAGTAAAAATGCAAAAGACTTTTTAGAGAAATTAATAAATGTAATGCCATTTGAGATAAAAGGTATACAAACAGATAACGGGAGCGAATTCTTAGGCAAGTTTATCAAAGCAGCAGAAAAAAAAGAAATAAAACATTATTTTAACTATCCAAGATATCCAAAAGGACAAGCATATGTAGAGAGAATGAATAGGACATTACAAGAAGAGTTTGTGATATACTGCGAAGATTACGAATTAGAATATATTCATGAGTTTAATAAAAAGATGTTGCAATATATGCTATGGTATAACATAGAAAGACCTCATCATAGTTTAAACAAAAAATCACCTTTACAATACTTTTGTGATATTATAAATTCAAACAAATCGGAATTTTCCCAAACCGGTATGACTTATACACTTCAAGCGTTGGAATTTTTTTAGATTTTAGCACCAAATCTCTCATATTGCTTAAAAGTCAATTTATAAATTTAGCAATTGACATAAGATATCATTGCAAAATTAAATAGCAGCTTTTATGCACCTTTCAGGTTGCTTATTTTGTATTCATCATTAATAGCTTGCATTGGATGAGTCTGAATCCCATAATTTCTTACTTTCTATATAATTCATATACTTTACAGCCTCTTTAAAGTACGGTTTATTACCCCATATAGATCTATCTCCTATAATAAAGCAATATTCTTTTGCTCTTGTAAGAGCTACATTTAGCATATTAGGTTTTGATGCCACCCAGTTCATAGATTTTTCTCCTTTGCCACCTAATACTATAATTACTATTTTTGCTTCCTTTCCTTGGAATGTGTGTATCGTACCTATAAATTTTCCTAAGCTTTCATTTGCTAAGGCGTTTTCAAGTTTTGAGGAAGATTTCTTAAATTCTTTTTCAATATGTTCTTTTATATCCTTAAAAGGTGTAATTATAAAAAGGTTTTTATCTTTAACAAACTTTTGAATGTCTATATTGTGTTCGTTTAGCCTACCTTCAATATCTTTTAACATTGTCCTTATAGCTTTTATCTCATCTAAAACTACTTGCCCTTCTTTTTTACTTTTTTCCAAGTCTACATGGATCCATAAAGATTGAGGTTTACCTTTTATATAATCTGGAATCAAATTTTTGACGCTTTCTTTATCAGGTTGTCCTTTTATCATTCTTCCCTTATAGGCTATTTCGTTGGCTATATCAAACATTGGATTATTGCATCTTCTATGGATATTCAATGGAATACCTACTCTATAATCTTCATAAAGAGCTCCTATAGAAGACCCATGGTCTGCAAGTATTTGGACAGAAGAAGAGATTGTTTGATATCTCTCTGGATCTTCTATATTAAAGATTTTAATAAGATAATTATCAAGGTCTGATGTTATGCTTACAACAGGTTCTATCTGGAAAGGGTCGCCAACCACAATAGCTTTGTTTGATTTGTAAAGTGGTATAAGAGCCTGCTGAGGTGTAGCTTGCCCTGCTTCATCAACTATTAGATAGCCAATACCTGCTTTGCTCATATTTTTAAAGAGTGTTTCAAAAGAATGAAAGGTTGTAGATGTAACCGGTATAACAAAGAAAAATATATTAAATAAATCTTCCATAGAGTATGTATTGTTGATAAACTTATCAGGGTTTGATAAAAATGCTGTGAATATATTTAGAATTTTTTTAAACTCTTCTTTATGTCTTGCAATGAGAAGTTTATGAAGTTTTAAAGATTCAATAAATATCTGCATTCTAAGTTTGTTTAACTCTTCATGCTTATAAGGAGTAAACATGTATATTTGCTTTTTTTCATCTTCCGTTAGTTGATTTCCTGATGTGATCTTTTTGTATAAATCTTTAGGTTCTTTAGGTAGTAGCATATCCTTGTAGTTGGATTCCATATCTTGTATGAAATTTAGCTTAACTGAAAATTCTTTGTCTATATTGTCCTTCTTAGCTTTTTTCTCAGACAAACTTGATTGTATGTCATTTATTTTCTTTTGAAGTTTTTGTTTATATTGTTCTTTTTCGTCTAATTTTTGATTTAGAATTGTTCTTTCATTCATCAAATTTTGTTTTTCTATTTCCCACTTTTCTATTTTTGTTTTATAAGCTTTTAAAAATATAGATAAGAAATTATCCAATACAGAAGGTCTTGATTTTTCATGCATGTTAAGTAAGTTGATAACCTCTTTTTTCTTTTCCTCAAGTTTTAATATTTCAGTCTCTATAGATTCTTTTTCTTTTGTGAGATTAGAAAGTTCGTTTTCTAAGGTTTTTATATCAGTTTCTATTTGGTCTTTTTCCTTTTGCAAATTTTCTATGTCTGTTAGATAAGCATAGTAATTTTTGTGTTTTTTGGAAAGTTCTTCAATCTTTGATTTTAGGTTTTTAATTTTATCTCCTATTTGTCTTATATCTTCCTCGGATGGGATTTCTTCTTGGTCTATGTCGGTTTCTAAAACATTCAAGAGAGAAATTGCCCTACCTCTGTTTGTTGAATTACCAAGGGGAATAGACAGTAATCCAAGGTATTCACCTTTCTTGGCTTCTTCTATATCTTCTATACCTAAATCTTCATCTATATCTTCTGCTTTGCTTTGTTTTTGGTTTTTAGAGATCTCTTCGAAGTACTTCTTTATAAGATCTTCAAAATATCTAAAACCATCTTCGTTTATAGTAATAAGCGAATTTTTAACATCATCATCCATTTTTGGCAGCTCTATAGATATGTTTTCTACTGCCGCGTTGTTATTAGAGGCTACAACCATACCAAAACCTTTTAGGTCGTCTATTAGTTTTCCTTTATTATCAAATATTTTGTAGTTTGCATCTATTATCTTTAAAGCTCTTTTTACTATTATATTTGCGATAATATCCTTTAAAAGTGTAGTTTTTCCTGTACCTGGTGGTCCATTTACAGCCATCAACTCTTGGTCTTTTAATTCATTTGCTTTATTTATAGCGATTTGTTGCATCATAGAAGCGTTATAAGGAGATAGCCATTTTGCCAACGGTATATCTTGCTTCGTAAAAAGCTCTACAACGGTTTTTACAGAAGAAAGGTCAAATTCTATATCTTTACCGCAAAGATAGGTATTTAAAAGGGCTGAAGTTTTTTCTTCTTCTAAAAGATCTTGTACACTTTCAAAAATAGGGTTTAGGGATATATTTTGCAGATCTTCTAATGCCTTTTGATAACCCGAGACTTTATCAGGCTCTGAAAGGACAGGTTCTATTGCAATAGTAGTTCCTTTAAAGTAATACTTTCCAAAGGATGATGATAGTGCATCTCTTGATGTTTGCAAGAACTCTTCTATTTCAAAAAGTTTGAAAAAAAACTCTTCCTCTTCTTTCAAGACATCTATACTACTACTAGACTTCGAATCTACTAAACGCCTATTGGAAATGCGCATATCTAAAGACATACTGACACCAAAACAGGTGGTATAATTTTGAATACCTAATCTTATAGTCCTATCTTTAGTAAGCACTATCGGAAAATACTTTGAAGACATATCAACTGTAGCTTTTACAACAGATGCATCTCTGGGGCTATCAACACCATACTCACTCTCATTGAGGTTTTGATAAGAAGGTATTATTATAAAAATTTGCTTTTTCTCTTCGGATGGATACCACATACCCTTGTTTAAACTTCCATCTTGATTTTTTTTGGCTTCATTTGCCATTTCATCTATGACAACACGAAATGCTTGGGCTTTTTTAGATTTATCTCGGTTTGAACTTTTCTTTAAACCATCTATTTCAGATATAATTTGTGTTGTTACACATAAAGCACAATTTTTAAGATTTTTTAGCTTTTTAATATCTTCAACCTCAGTTTCTTCTTCATCTATTACCCAAGAGCTATCTATTACATAACAAACATTTGGCTCATCTTTATCTACTTTCCATCTATCCAAAAACGCTTTGTTATCCAATTTTTCTATGTCCTCTTGTTTTTCTATATACTCTTTTATAGCTTTTGATATGTCTTTTGTGTTCTTAAATATCCTAATGATAGGTAAAACGGGAAGATATTTTATAGCTCTTTCATTATAGTAAATTAAATGTCCGTTTTTAGTGATATAAAAATATCCAAGAGCTATGTAAGAGTTTAGATTAAAATTTTCTAAGTCTTCATCTTCTTTTAAAAGCCCAATGCTTTGAAGGTACTCTATAAAATCTTTAACCCTACAAACTCCTATATAAACTTTAAAAGCATCAATTTTGCTTTTATTTTTAGGCTGTCCTCTACATTCAACTATGGTGTTCTTAAAAGATTCTGGGTCAATTATTTTTTTAAAATTAGGTTTATACTCTTCTTGCTCTAATTTAAACATCTCTGAAAATAGATAGTAGCTTAATATATTTTTTACCTTTTCTTTGCAATCTTGCATAATAGTCTCCCTACCTCAAAAACAATATTTAAACTAAATGTATCTTATTATAACCCATATTTTAACTGAGCTTTAAGCTTATATAGTTATTATAACAGAGGTGGGATAGGATTACAAGTGATAGGTAATTAGTGAACTGTTCTACGCATACATTTGATAGACTGATTGTATTTTGATTAAGGTAAATAATATTCGGCAAGCGGTCTACCAATGTCTAACCCCTTACTTTAAATACTTTTAAAAATTTTCCTGTGTAAGATTTTTCATTGTTTGCAACCATGTCCGGCGTTCCTTCTGCTACAATATAGCCACCTCTATCACCACCCTCCGGTCCAAGGTCTATAATCCAATCTGCACACTTTATAACATCAAGATTATGTTCTATCACAACAACAGTGTTACCCTTTTCTACAAGCTTATTTAAAACCAGTATTAGCTTTGCTACATCATGAGAATGCAAACCTGTTGTTATTGGCTCATCTAACAGGTAAAGAGTTTTCCCTGTATATCTCTTTGACAGTTCTCTTGAAAGTTTTATTCTTTGAGCTTCTCCTCCGCTCAACGTAGTTACTGGTTGTCCAAGTTTTATATAATCAAGACCTACATCATGCAAAAGTTTTAATTTGTTTCTGATAGATGGAATATTTTCAAAAAATTCCAAAGCTTCGGCAACTGTCATATCAAGAATATCTGCAATACTTTTTCCTTTGTATAAAACCGATAAAGTTTCTTTGTTGTATCTTTTTCCGCCGCAAACTTCACAGGTTACGTATATATCCGGTAGAAAGTGCATCTCAATTTTAACTACGCCTTCACCTTGGCATGCTTCACATCTTCCCCCTTTTACGTTAAAAGAAAACCTTCCCGCGGGTCGTATCCTCTTATTTTTGCCTCAGGAGTAGATGCATAAAGATCTCTTATTAAGTCAAAAACTTTTGTGTAGGTTGCCGGGTTTGACCTTGGCGTTGTGATTGGTCTACGTTTATAAATTTGTCTATATGCTCCCATCCTTCTATTTTTTCATGCTTGTCTACGTATTCATTTGACCCATAAAATCTGTTTTTAGCTGCTTGCCCTAAGATATCGTATATCAGCGTTGATTTCCCACTTCCTGATACTCCTGTAATAGCTATAAACAATCCAAGTGGAATTTTTACATCTATATTTCTTAGATTATGCTTTTCTGCACCATGAATGATTAAGTATTTATTATCATTTGGTGGTCTTCTTTTTGCCGGTAGTGGAATTTTTAGCTTTCCGCTTAAGTACTTGCCTGTTAATGAATTTGGATTATTTTTTATCTCTTCGACAGTTCTAACCGCTGTAATATAGCCACCGTATACACTACTGCCCGGTCCAATATCAACAATATAATCTGCCTCTTCAATAGTCTCTAGGTCATGTTCTACCACTATTACAGTGTTTCCAAAATCTCTAAGCTCTTTTAATGTATTAATAAGCTTTTCTGTATCTCTTAGATGAAGTCCTATGGATGGCTCATCAAGAACGTATAAAACACCCGACAATTTAGAGCCTATTTGAGTAGCAAGTCTAATTCTTTAAGATTCTCCACCGCTTAAAGTTGCAGCCGTCCTGTCAAGAGTTAGATAATCAAGTCCAACATCTAATAAAAACTTTAATCTTTCTTTTATCTCTTTTATAATCTTTTCCGAGATTAATTTTTCTTTTTCTGTTTTTTGTACGCTCTCATACTCTTGGAAAAACTCAAAAGCTTTGGCTATATCCATTTTTACAACATCGTAAATATTCTTGCCGTTGACAAGTACAGTTAAAGCTTCTTTTCTTAACCTTGCACCTTTACACTCCGGACATTGAATTTCTTTAATGTATTTCCCTATTTCTTCTCTGTATTTTTCGTTATCTGTTTCTAAGAATTTTCTTTCAAGATGCGGAATTACGCCTTCAAAATATCCACCGCCATAAAGAATCTCTTCCTTTACATGCTGTGGTAGTTCTTTGAATTTTTAAAGCCTTGGAATTCTATTAAAATTAAATAATCACTAACCATTGCTTTTATGTATTTAAAAGAGATATTCTCGGCTATTCTAAAAGCTTCTGTGGCTATTCTTTCTTCATCTATTAAAAGATTTTCATCAATTTTATGAATAACTCCAAGGTCTTTACAGGTTGGGCGCGCTCCATAAGGACTGTTAAAAGAAAAAAGTCTTGGCGAAAGCTCAGGAATGGAGAAGTTATGAATAGGACATGCAAACTTTTCACTGTAAATAATATCTTTACCTTCATCTACAAGATTTACAACTACAAGCCCATCGGAAAGCTTTAAAGCCTGCTCCACAGAGTCATTAACTCTTGTTCTTGAACCTTCTTTTATAACAACTCTATCTATTACAACTTCAATCGTATGTTTTTTGTTTTTATCAAGCTTTGGAACTTCTTCTGTAAGATACACTTCTCCATCTATTCTTAATCTTGGATATCCAAGCCTTTTTAACTTTTCCAAGGTGTCTTTATGCTCTCCTTTTTGTCCCCTAATGATTGGTGCGATTATCTGTATTTTTGTTCCCTCCGGCAAAGACATTATACTTTCTGATATTCCTTATGCAGATTGGGATGAGATTTCAACCCCACATTCCGGACAGTGTGGTTTTCCTACCCTTGCAAATAAGAGTCTTAAATAATCATAAATTTCTGTTATTGTTCCAACTGTTGAACGTTGATTTTTAGATGTGGTTTTTTGGTCTATTGCTATTGCAGGAGAAAGTCCTTCTATGCTGTCTACATCGGGTTTTTCCATTACTCCAAGAAACTGTCTTGCATAAGCTGACAGGCTTTCTACATATCTTCTTTGACCTTCTGCATAAATCGTGTCAAAAGACAATGAAGATTTTCCGGAGCCAGACGGTCCGGTGATAACTATTAATTTATTCTTTGGAAGTTCTAAATCTATATTTTTTAAGTTATGTTGTCTTGCGCCATGAATTACTATCTTGTCCATTTCTCTCCTTCTTTTAAAAGCTGTTTTGCTAAACTTAAAGAATTTTCATCAATCATTCCTGTAAGCATTCTTGCTATTTCATGACTTCTGTCTTCTTTAAGAAGACTTACCTTTGCAACGGTTTTACCATCTTCAATCTCTTTGCTGATGTGAAAATGCCTATCTCCAACTACTGCAATTTGTGGAAAGTGAGTGATTAAAATAACCTGAAAATCTTTTGACAGCTCTTTCAATTTTTTAGCCATCTCTATAGCTGTTTTTCCGCCAATTCCTGTGTCTATCTCATCAAAGATAAAGGTTCTAACAGATTTTTTGATATTAGTTTTAATATTAAAGAGATTCTTGAAATTTCACCGCCGGATGCAACTTCTGAGAGTGGTCTTGGCTCAAATCCTAAGTTTGCAGAAAAAATCAACAGAAAAACAAACGAGATAAAACCAGTTGCAACTACCGAATTTTATAGAAAGTATGTGAGTGTTAAAGATATAGCGCTTATCGGAGACAATGCTTTTGCATGGATAGATTATTACGAAATGAAAGGCGCTCCGGAGCAAACATTTAGTTCGGGTGAAAAAGAAGGAGAAAGCGTTGCCAACATATACCTACCGAACGGTTCCTCAGATAATCCGTTTAATTCAAAAGAAGCAGGAATAGATTACTCAGTTACTTCCTCCAAAATCGGTCTAAATTCTTTTAAAAATGAGACATACAATTCGTCTAATTATACCGTGACAACAAATTTTCAAAGCACAAACGATTGTATTGCCGTAACTTCCGATGTAAACAATAATAAAAAGCAACCGCAAGGGGTTAAGTTTGGAAATTCATTCTCAGCCTTTGTAGGACCATCTAACAATTATATGTTTTTTGGTTCAATTGTAAGAAACCATTTTATCATTGCCCAAGACAAAAATATAGTCACTAAATCAATTCATGCTGTTTACGCTTATGCACATTTTTTCATACCATCTTGACAGAGTGTTGATTTGCTGTATAATGTGCTATGAAAGCAAATAAATGTTTGTGTTTAATTGATAGGAAAAAGGATACCAATGAGAAAGAAAAAGGATAAAAAACCTAATCTTATGTCTATTCTCTACACATCTAAGTACTTCAACACAAGCAAGGGCAATGAAATCAAGAAGATGCTTGAAACAGTGAGCGACTACAAGAATATGCTCTCTAAGTATGTGTATGAGAATAGGAATCTCTTGCTCACATCAGATGGTATAAAAACATTGAAAGCAAACTATAACATCGTTAAGGATGATACAATTCTTGCATGGAACATACAGAAAGAGCATCATATGATAGTAGACAAGTATGCGGATGCGTTGAGGAAACACATGAAAAACCTCAACATCAGGGTACAGGATAAAATAGTTATTGCAAGATACTCAAAGAATGGAAAAAGACACAAGAAAGGTGAAACAAAATACTTTGAGATAAAGTTCAAATCTACAAAACTAACAAAGCTAATCAAGTATCTTGTCTATCTTGATTTTAGTAAAGACATAGAACTCCAAATTACTAATAGCGCAGTGAAAGATTTACTGAACTACTACAAAACAAAAACATACTTCGATAGGATTTTAAATCTTGCTAAAGATATACAGAATAGACTTTTATCTAAGATTAAATTCATTGATTTTAGCAATGATTACTCTCTTAGATTAAGTTCTCAAATAAATGATGCACGAATAGAGATAGACAATACAAACTCTCTATACAAGCACTGGTTCATATTCAAGATGAAAGGAGACAAAGAATACAGGTTACCCTTGGAGATAAACAAAGATTATCATAACAAGCAGATAATCGGGAAGGAGTTTCTTCTTTACCTGAGCTTAAAGAAAAACAAGATAAATATCTCCACTACATATGAAGGAGAAGAGTTATCATTTAAACTATTCAATAAAGCAGTTGGTATGGATGTGAACATTAAGCACAACTTTGCAAAATTATCTGATGATAAAGAGATAGACTATGATAGAGAGTTCTTTAAGAACATCGTAAAAGACTTAAACAAACTTGATAAGATAGGATATCAGAATTTGAGCGAGAAAGAACTTAAGAAACTACAGAAACTCTATAGAAGACTTGATTGGTATGTTGAACTTCTCATCCATAACATCCTTGATTACTGTGAGAAGAATGGAATAACTGATCTTGTAGTAGAAGAACTAAATCTAAAAGACAAGAGTAACATCATAAATGAAGAGTTCAATATGAAGTATTCAAGGCTTGTAAAACTACTACACCTATCAAATGTGAAGAATATGCTTCTAAGACAAGGAGAAAAGAGAGGCATAAGAGTCCATATAGTGCATAGTGAGTGGACATCACTTGGGTGTCCTGAATGTGGAAATATTGATAAAGACAATAGAACTACACAAGAGGTATTCAAGTGCACTGCTTGCGGTTATAAGGATAATGCAGATCATGTAGGCAGTACAAACGTTTTAGATAGATTTAACCTGTTCCATTGGCTTGGTGTCCAGGCCAATAAGCTTTATAGTATTGATAAGTACGGTAGAATCTCACCAAAGAAGGTGAGCAGGTATTATCTGCGAAACATACTCAATCAATACTATAAAGCAAGAGGGTTTTTGCATCACCCTGTTTTACCCTCTAAGGTTAACAGTGTGAGAAGTGTAGTTAAAGCCTAACTATGAATGATAACACTGTTAACAAAAATCGGGGTGTTATCTTTGAGTATAGAGGAAAAATTGCAAAAGCACCTGTTGAATCGTTAGATGGAGAAAAAATGAAAGTCAATTTTCTTCCTTACTCAACATATATCAATCCGTATCTTACGGATACGGTTGCTTCGGATGACTACATTGTTTCACTATACAATGACGATAAAAATGTTACCGATACTTACTCCAATGGGAAATCTTACACATCTTCCCTAAAGATTATTGCTGTATATAACTTAAAAACATACAAGACAAAAATTATTAAAGGCGTCTATGCAACAGAAGTAAGAGTTGATGGCGATATATTATACTTTGTAAATCATAAAGAAGATGACATACCCGATTCTATAATTTACCTTAATTTAAAAGAGAATAATTTTTAGGAGGAGGTTAAAAATGAAAAAATTAGCAGTTTTAAGTGCTTTAGTTATATTCTTCTTTACCACTTTTTCGTTACCAGTTGGTAGAGCACCTGTTAATGCAGATGCAGGGCCTGTTCACTTATTTGGAGTAAACATTACGCCGTATGAGGAGAACAACATAAGACTCGAAAAAGAAAATCTATCTATTGAATTAAAAAGTTCTGATGATGTGTATGTGGATGCAAAATTTGTATTCGTAAACGAAGGCGATAAGATTTCTCTTAAAATGGGGGTTCCTTTTGGCATCAGCAGAGATAAAGGCAATGTGATTTTTCCAAAAGATATTAATGTAAAAATTGATGGGAAATCCGTGAAAACAAATTTCATAACAAACGAGACAAGCATTTATGACCCGTGGGTATACTTCGATACATCATTCAATAAGGGAGAGACAAAAACTGTCGAGGTATCATACAGGGCAGTTCCTCTAGGTGGATACTTCTCATATATCCTCAATACTGGGGCGTTGTGGAAAGGTCCTATAGGCACTCTATATATCGATATAAAGTTTCCGATAACTCCAGCATATCCGTATCTTTTGAATTTAAAACCACAGGGCTATACGATACAGGGAAATGAAACAATCTATCACCTTACAAACTTTGAACCTAAAGAGGATATCGAAATAGAGTTTATTCCTGAAGACTTCTTCAATAAAATTAAGCCGCTAAAAGACAAAGCAGAGAAAACACATTCTGCAGGTGATTGGTTTAACTATGCTCTATCTCTTCTTCCTCAAAATCCATTTATGCCATATGAATCTTTAAGAGATGGAGGATTTGTTGGAGGCTATGTAGATGATGCATTCGAAAATTATGTGTTAAGCGTTGTGAAGATGGCAAAGGGGTTGCAAAAAGAGGGTAGCCCTGAATACAAAATTCTTGAGGCAATTGAAAGAGCAAGAACTGATAATTTTTCACAGTTTGAATTAGGGCTTGATGCATTCAATATAGGTGAAAACAGAAATTGGACAATCGATAGTATTCTTTCTCTTTTTGAGGGTGATGTGGATAGTCCTCAGAATAAAACCGAAGGAAAGATGATTGCGTATATCTTAGAATATAAAGTACTTGCATCGCTTGAAGAATATAACTCAATTCAAGCACTCTCTTTTTTGCACAAACTCCTACAACTAACAGATAAGTATTTCGATAAGAATGATTATATCTCAGTGCCTTATTCTTCTTTTGCAGGGATGATGGCTGCTCAAAAACTTGACACTGGCGCTCCTTTCTTTATGGAATGTTTTATTCCGCAGGTTAAAATAGAAGGAGCGAAAATTTACATTTCATATATTCTTCCTTTTTCTATGCAAAATGCATTAAGAAATCCCTACAATAATGGCATTGAAGTAGCAAGCGACAATATAAAACCCTATTTTGAAAAAACCTCACCCTATGCCTATACAGTGAGCGTAGATTTCTCTTCTCAAAATGGTTTGAGTAATTTTGATAACGCAAGAAAATTAGCAATAGGGAGTATAAAAGAGACGAGTAATAGAGAAGGTGATAACTTCGCCTATAAATTCATTAACATTTACTTTGAGGACATCTTAAACAATCTCACCGTTGAGAATGGGCATATTGTCCCTATCAAAACTTCTCTTGATTGCACACAAAAAATACAGGATGCCCTGAAAAAAGTGGAGGATGAATCAAAAACTCTACAAACTTATAAAAGCAAAGTTTCCGATACTAATTTTGAGGGAATGTTTATTGACCCATCTTTAGTCATTCTTGATTACAATAGGGACTTTCTTAATGACGCACTCAAAATGCCAAAAATCGAATTCAGTTCGGTATCCTCTACCCAAAATAACTCCACTCAAAGCAAAAATTATACTATAATTATCCTTTCGATTGCTATTGTTTTACTTCTCATATCCCTTATCTTTGCGATTTTAAAAATAAATAGAATGAAGAAATCTCCCGAGGATTCTCCCGACGACTTAAAGAAGTAAATATGAGCAAAAAGATTTTATTGTGGGTTGTAATTGGGATTATTGCTATAGGGGCTATCATTTTAGCGTCTCTTTATTGTATGAGGTTTGAAACTGTTCCGACAGTAGATTTCTCATCGCTAAAATTTAAGGAGATAAAAGATGATTTCGACTTAGTTTTAGAAGCTATTCCATACAAAGGAACTGTTGCCTTTACCTTCGATAAAGATACAAGGACAAATACCAAAGCTAGAAGGAATTACATCGGTATTTATAATGTGGAAACAGGTAAAATGGACACAATGAAGATTACAGACGAGTTTCTTGATCATTCTTTCATTAATATAGACGATAACTGGATTCTTCATATAATGCCTGACAGTCAACCTTATGAATGCATTGCTATCAATAGTGAGACTAATAAAATCGAATATTTGGTTCCAAAAGACTTCCTTGGAAATTATGTTATTGTAAGAGAGACTGGATTACTGAAAGACGATGCATTTGTTGTAATGACCGTTTATGAAAAAAGAGGAACATTTAAAGATTCTACTGTAATGTCCGTGAGTCTTGGCGATAGAGTTATAAAAATAAATCTAAAGACTAAAAGTATGGAAACAATTTTTGATGGTATAGCAGAAAAAAAGGGTGTCTTTTCTTTTGAGGAAATTAAAGATGGTGTTGCCTTTTTAACATGGTCACAGGCAGGACAAGAGGGAAAAGGAAGAAGTTTTTATGTCTACAAAAACGGTGTTCTAACGAGGATAAACTCGCATTTTATTCAGAACGCTGAATATTTCAAAGGATGTAAAGATGACGATACCATCATTTATAGCATTGATAACCTAAAAGAAGTGTACGCTCATATTTCTAATCTTGATAGAAACGCTACTGCATTTAAAAACCTTCGTCAAATCGATTGCTGTTCTAAAGACTACTTTGTAGCAGTAGAAGTTGGGACAACAATGGACAGGGTAACAAATAAACCGGTAGGTTCTTATTCAAAAATCCACATCCTAAACAGGAAAACTAATAAAAGAAGTATTATAGAACTCAATTGTATTGTTTCAGACATTTCGATCTACGGAGATGAGCTTTGCTTTGTAAAACTAAGCGAAGAAGCGGGTATCTTTAGAGACTCTATTATTTACCTTAATCTGAAGGAGAATAGTTTTTAGGAGGCTGGTATGAAGCGAAAGTTAATTATTACAATCGTAGTAGTTTTTGTGGTAATCGCAATTTTTGTTGGATTTAACTTCTTTAGATTTCGTGGTGTGAGTTCTATAGAAAAGCAAAGAGCATTTTCAGTTGCAACGTCGTTTGGCGAAGAATTACAGGAACTATCCCAAAATAGCTCTATATCAATAGATTCTAAAACAATTAGGGAAAAATTTGGTCTGCTTCTCACCCAAAGATTACTCATCGAATGGATGGATGATCCAAAAGATTTAGTTGCATTGATTAATTCCACTTATTCTCCCTCAAAAATAGAAATTTCTTCCCTCGAGAAAATTGATACATCTACGATAAAATTAAAAGGAAAAATCCTGTGGGTTAATAAGACAAACAATCACCTGATAAAAAAAGAACCTGTCGTTATGCTTCTTAAAAGAAAAGACCCTGAAGAGCAATACTCCTTAGTCATTGACAAAATATGGCACAATGAATATGCATTTTATGATGGAAAAGCACTTTTAAAAATCCTCGAAGACGCCTTCCCTGAAATGAAGGACATAGGAAAGTATGGTTTGCCGTATGTGGAAGAAACGGCAGAACTTACAATGGATGGAACTAAAGAAGCGATTGTCAACATGCAAACAGGAGACAAATTTACAAATTATTATACGGTATGTATATTTGACAAAAGGCGTCTTAAGGTTGCACCATTTAAAAATATCTACGGTGTTATACAGCCACAATATTTTAGAAGAAGCGTAACTCTTGAGGATATTGAGGATCATAATATTTACCCGCATCGCAAGGTTACTTTCGATTTTGATTACAAGACATATCCATTCATATACGAGTATGAAGTTACAAAGGACGATGTCGGAAGGTTTGTTGAGTTTGATGTTTTTGCGTATCCATGGGACGGAAAAGAATTTGCGTATAACGATATTTATTCAAATAAAATCAAAAGAGACCCTCCAAAAAATCTTACCAGGCTATTTACAAGCCCGAATGTTGTAGAAGCATCAAAAGTTAAGTCAAAAGAGATAAAAGGAAACCTCAATTTTATAAGCGAAATATATGCCTATAGAGACGAAATTGCATTTATTTCAGGAGAGGACAATTTTGACCAAAGGCACATCACAGTATATAATACGAACAAAGGGAAAATTGAATATACATATGAAGAAAATAAAGGAAATGTTATAAGTTCAATTCAGATGAATGACGACTGGATTGCATTTCTTACGGGGAAATCAGACATTTACTCAATGACAGGAACCCCTGCATATGTAAAGGCAATAGAAAGGAAAACACAAAAAAGTATAACTTTAGATTTTGAAACCAGTGATTCGCTAATACTTAGTGGAGACTCAATTTATACAATCAAAAGAGAAAGTTTAGGCGATAAAATTTTAGAAGCAAATCTCAAAAACAGGAACACAACTGTAGTATACGACGGCATTCAAAAAATAAATAACATACTCTTATATAAGCCGCCCGAAAAGAAAAATTATCCGCAAGGGACAGAATCCGTATCGCAAATTTGCAAAACAAAGGATTTTATTTTGTCTTTTATAACTGAAACTATAAAAGAAAACAATTCTAATAAAATTGAGCATTTGTTGTGGATGAAAACTCTCAGAGAGCCGACAATTATATCGTTAGAAAAATTAGATTTCCCGCAACTTACAAACCTCACCTGTACAGAAGATAATAATATTATTTTTAGCCTTTTCGGAAAAACACTCATATCGCCTTTATTTGCCTATGATCATTTCGATATATTAAAGGATATTGAATACAGTTATCCCTATATTGATATTAAAGCATCAAATGATTACATAGTGTCGATTGACTCTACTGGAAATATTTTTGTGTTAAACAGAGATACAAACAAGTTGTCCGTAATTGCGAATGCCTATGCTAAATCTATATCTCTTTATGAGTCTAAACTTTGCTATGTAAGAAATACTTATTCGGGTAATAACTCAATCATTTTTGTAGATTTGAAGGATAATGGCTTTTAGGAGGTGGGTATGAAGCGATTTTTGATTGTATTGCTGGCTGTTTTGTTTACATTAAGTGCTTCTGGGTGCAACAAAAAGTCAGAAAATGTTGTAAATGAATTTGGAACGCTTTGGATTGAAACTACTCCAGAAGGTGCAGATGTGAGTATAGATGGCAAAAGTATGGGCTCAACGCCTTTAAGCAATCTTACAATTCCATATGGAAAACATAGAATAACAATAACAAAGTACGGATACAAAGATTTGAATAAAGATGTAGATATTGATGATTCAAACAAATCCGTAAAACTTTCGTTTATCCTGGAAAAAGACACTGATTTTGCGAATGTGATCATAAAAACAAACGGTTCGCTTCTAATTGTTGTAGACAAACACTTAACATGGAAAATGACAAATCAACCACTCACTATTAAGAAAGGCATGCACGAGATACAACTCGTCGGAGGAGAAAATAGAGACTATTCTCTCATTGGAACTTTTGATATAAAAGATGACATCGTCCTTACTGAAAATAATTTTAAGAAAGAAAATCTGCAAATACCAAACGGACAACTCTTTTATTCAGTGCAGTTTATTGGACCACCTATTATGAGATGTTGTTCATATTCCATATTTACATATTCAGATATCTATGTTAATCAAACAATTTTATTGAAAGGGCACACCAATAAGACAATAAAATCGTTCTATATTGTATTTCCAAGTGGCAAAAAAATGAAAGTTGATACGGTAAAGGGCAATTGTGACGATTGCACAAATCGTTTTGAGAAGTTAGTTACCTTCGACGAGCAAGGTGTGTATAGTATTAAGGAAACAGAAGGAGAAGACCAAATTCTTGGTGAAAGTTTTGTCGTAGATTATAAACCGAAAATTATTTCCAGTGTTATAAAATTAAAAGAACTATTCCCGTATTTACAGGTACCATATGCAGACAGAGCGATTATTGCATTTGAGAACGACGAAACTATAGTTAAACTTCTTATAACAGATGCAAATGGAGTTATTATGCGAAATACAGATATAGGTGCATACGGATTAAAAACAGATAATAATGGAGTTGCAACATTTGATATTCTAATGAAACCAAACAGCGCAAGTGCTGATCCTTTCTGCTGTAGCGATGATACAATTATAAATAATAAAGTGGCTGGATTTATGATATATGGTGATATAATTGCAAGCGCTGTAAGAAGAAAAACAATAAGCAGGAAATATGCAGAAAATATAAACGGAAGCCTGTATCTTCCAAAAGATATGGTTGCTTATTCCATACCTTCATACGAAATGCCTTCAATAACTACAGTAGATGGTAAAGAATATGTGAAAATAGGACAGATTATGGATTTTCCGGAAAATTATCCTGATATTACTATAAAGGAAAACGGCAACGAAATAACAATATACACGCTTATTGGAAAGGCGCCATAGAGAGAAAATTGGCAAAATATATGTTGAGGTTGATAGCGTTGGATTGTTCGAGGTGATTCCATGAGAGGGAAGAGTATGCTAAAAAATCTTCAAAAGATCTTCACAATAACTTTTATAATTATTTCGTTAATCTTTACATCCTGCAGTTCAAACAATAAAAAAGTCGAGAATGAGTCTATCCCGGACTTTCATTTTGAAGAAGTAAAACCTTTTACACAAATTGCAAATAAATATAAAAATCCAAATTACTTGTCTTCTATCATAAGCATACTTACCGATAAGACAAACCCTAATATAATATATGTTTTAACAGGTTTTGGGCTGTTTAAGTCAGATGATGGTGGCTTAAGCTGGAATTTATTACAATTACCTGTAAACAATGTAACCGGGACTTCAATTGATAGTGATGGGGATGTTTATCTTACCTGCTACGATGGTGTATAGTCACTAATTCAATTCATTTTGTTCACACCTATGCACATTTTTCACACCATCTTGAAAGTCTGTTAATTTCATGTATAATGTATTATAAAAGCAAATAAATGTTTGTGTCTAATTGATAGGAAAAAGGATACCGATGAGAAAGAAGAAGGATAAGGATAAAAAACCTAATCTTAGGTCTATTCTCTACACATCTAAGTACTTTAATAACGGGAAAGGTAATGAAATCAAGAATTTGTTAGAGAGTATGAGTAACTACAAGAACGAACTCTCTCGGTATGTCTACAACAATAGGAATCTCTTACTCACTTCAGATGGGATAAAAACATTGAAAGCAAACTATAACATCGTTAAGGATAACACAATTCTTGCATGGAACATACAGAAAGAACACCAGATGCTCGTAGATAAGTATGCAGATGCATTAAAGAAACATATAAAAAATCTCAGCGTAAGAGTTCAGGATAAAATGGTCATTGCAAGATACTCAAAGAATGGAAAGAGACATAAAAAAGGTGAAACAAAATACTTTGAGATAAAGTTCAAATCTACAAAACTAACAAAGCTAATCAAGTATCTTGTCTATCTTGATTTTAGTAAAGACGTAGAGCTTCAAATTACTAATAGCGCAGTGAAAGATTTACTGAACTACTACAAAACAAAAACATACTTCGATAGGATTTTAAATCTTGCTAAAGATATACAGAATAGACTTTTATCTAAGATTAAATTCATTGATTTTAGCAATGATTACTCTCTTAGATTAACGTCTTCAAATGAGAATAATGCACGAATAGAGATAGACAATACAAACTCTCTATACAAATACTGGTTCATATTCAAGATAAAAAATGGAAAGGAATACAGACTCCCTCTTGAGATAAATGATGAATATCACAACAAAGAAATAATTGGGAAGGAATTCATTCTTTATTTAAGTTTGAAGAAAAACAAGATAAATATCTCCACTACATATGAAGGAGAAGGGTTATCATTTAAGCCATTCAACAAAGCAGTTGGTATGGATGTAAACATTAAGCACAACTTTGCAAAATTATCGGATGATAAAGAAATAGACTATGATAGAGAGTTCTTTAAGAGTATTGTAAAAGACTTAAACAAACTTGATAAGATAGGATATCAGAATTTGAGCGAGAAAGAACTTAAGAAACTACAGAAACTCTACAGAAGACTTGATTGGTATGTTGAACTTCTCACTCATAACATCCTTGATTACTGTGAAGAACATAACATAACTGATCTTGTTGTAGAAGATCTGAGATTAAAAGATAAAAGCAATATCATAAACGAAGAGTTCAATATGAAATACTCAAGATTAGTGAAATTACTACACCTATCAAATGTGAAGAATATGCTTCTAAGACAAGGAGAAAAGAGAGGCATAAGAGTCCATATAGTACATAGTGAATGGACATCCCAAGGTTGTCCTGAGTGTGGGAACATCAATCCAAATAACAGAACAACACAAGAAGTGTTTAAGTGCACTGCTTGTGGATACGAAGATAATGCAGATCATGTTGGAAGTGTAAATGTTTTAGATAGATTTAATCTCTTTCATTGGCTTGGTGTCCAAGCCAATAAGCTTTATAGTGTTGATGAGTACGGTAGAATCTCACCAAAGAAGGTGAGCAGGTATTATCTGCGAAACATACTCAATCAATACTATGAAGCAAGAGGGTTTTTGCATCACCCTGTTTTATCCTCTAAGGTTAGCGGTGTGAGAAGTGTAGTTAAAGTATAATTATGAATGATACACTGTTAACAAAAATCTGGGTGTGGGCATCTTACGACAGAGGAATGCGCTGGGAGGGAATTTTATTCGAAAGTGAACTCAGTAATTTTGAAGAATACGAGCCCATTACCATTTCTCAAAATAGGATATATGTGAATACAGGATGGAAAGTGTTTGAATCAGAAGACAAAGGAGCACACTTTAAAGAAATTAGCATCAACATAGATTTGTTCAGAATGACAGGATACTCAATAAACAAAGTTCGTGCCGACCCAAATAACCCTAATGTAATTTTTATTATTACAAATCGAAGACTACTTCTTTCCACAAATAACGGGGAAAACTTCAATCTTTTAAATGTAAGAACAGAATCTATGGAATATGGTGAAGTGTCAGATATAGCAGTGCTCAAGGGAATTGTCCTTGCAATTGCGCATAGGGCTAATCCTCCATTTGACGAAGGCGATCTTCTCCTCTCAAAAGATTACGGAAAAACCTGGAAAGTAGTTCAGGAGGATGTTCCTTTCTTATCGCTAATAGAAGACCCTTATAACGATACGAATTTATTTGCTTTTGGCAAATTTGCTTTTGGCAATGGGCTTTTTCAAATCTACGATTATAGTTCTTCATATCAATACCTCGGCGTATCAAACCCTTCTGCAGTTGCCTTTAATTGGAACAATAGGAATCACATCTATGCTGGGACTTCTTGTGGAAAACTATTTGAGAGTAAACCAGGAAAAGGTAACTTAATAATTGTCGATAGAGATGCCTATCCTGTTACATCAATTGATGTCTCAAATGGTTCTGTATATGTTGCAAAGAAAGGTGTTTACAAATCTGAGGACCAGTTGCACTTTGAGAAGTTAACAAATGTTGGGGATTTTATCGCAACAGGAAATGCAGCGCACAATTCTATTTTGATTGGTTTAATGGATGGAGGCATATTTACTTACGACGAGGCTTCTCGTAAGTTAATCAAATTAAGTAATGAAAAAGTGTTCTCTATAGCAGAGGACTATAAAAAACTGAATGCGTACATTGGAACTGAACACGGAGTTTACAAATACTCATTTGGAAAAGGCATACTCGAACATATAGCATTCGAAGATGAATTCCCGGTTGTTGCTGTGGATAGCGCAAATTCAGATGTTATCTATGCAACCGCAGGAATTTTCAAGAATGGACATGCAATTTACAGAAGCGAAGACGGTGGCAAGTCCTGGAGTTTGTGTGATGACAATATCCTTGGTATTAAAGACAAAAACGATTGGCTAATCCTTTCGGATATAGATTGGCCTATAGCAATTTTTGCAAATGGAAAAGACATTTATGTCTCACTTTTCCCATCATTCCCCGGGCAGCAGAATATGTATATTGGTTATGGTCGCTTAAAAGGCGGACTGTTTGTTTCAAAAGACTACGGGAAAACCTGGCAATACATTGAGACACTTCTTGAAAACAAAAAAGACCCTTATATTTATGTAAATAAATAATATCCTAGAATATAAAGGAAAAATTATTTGTTGCCGTTGGGAAAGAGTTCGTAGATTTCTGTAACAAACTAAAATACTCTGAAGATTTAAAAACCTGGAAATACATCTCAGTAGATCTACCTTCGCAATACATTTCATCTACCTATATCGACAGGAGCACAGACACTCTCTATATAGGTACATTCGGAGGAATATACAAGGAGGAGTAAGGCAAATATTTATTTAGCCTTCAAATCGGAAGTTGGTATAATAGATATGAGGTGAACATGAAATTTTTAGCGATATTTTTGTTTGTTTATCTTCTTGAAGGCGCACTTCAAATCTTCCTGTATTTAGCGAACCTTTCATATGCAAGGAAAATGTCGAAAGTGCCTGAGATTCTAAAAGATGTGATGAACGAGGATGATTTTGAAAAGTCACGCTTGTATACAATTGAGAAAATGCAGTTCAACATCATTAAAACCATTTTCGACACTCTCGTTATGTTGATCCTTCTCATTGCAGGCGTCCCATACATCGAAAGGCTTGTTTCAAGAGTTCCGTTGAACGAAGTTTTTCAAGGAATTTTATTTTTCTTTGTTGTTTACGCAATTTACTACATAATTAACTTGCCAATTGAATACTACTGGGTTTTTGTGCTTGAAAAGAAATACGGGTTCAGCAAGATGAATTTAAAACTTTTTATCTCTGACGAATTAAAACAAATTCTTATTTCGGCAGTCTTGGATTTTGTTGTCCTTTTTACATTCTTTTATATTGCAAGTGCAACTTCAAACTGGTGGGTTTATGTATCAATTTTTGCGGTTTTCTTTGTTATTCTATCTCAGATAATTTTCCCATTTATTTTACCTCTCTTTAATAAACTTGAGCCTATAAAAGACGCTGAACTTAAAACAAAAATCGAGGAACTTGCAAAGAGAGTTTCCTTATCCATCTCGAACATCTTTGTGATTGATGAGTCAAAAAGGTCACTTCACACGAATGCATTTTTCTCAGGGTTCGGAAAATGGAAGAGGTTAATACTATACGACACGCTTTTGAAAGTTCATCCCGAGGACGAGATTCTTGCAATTGTTGCACACGAAATTGGGCATTACATTAAAAGGCATATTATAAAATTTACAGTTTTAACCTCTTTAATTCTCTTTGTAGTTGTGTATTCGGTATTCATTCTGTCAAATTCCTCTGTTATTAACCTTGCCTTTGGAGTTAACAAGTTCTATTCTGTTGTACTATACGCTTTCATATTCATAAGTTCAATTATGTCTATTTTCGAATTCGCTTTTAATTCTATAAGTAGAAAATTTGAATACGAGGCAGACTCAGTTTCTGCAAAATTAACATCAAAGCAATCAATTATAAATGCACTGAAAAGGCTTGCAAAGGCAAACCTTTCTTTCCCCTATGCACACCCCCTGTTTGTCCTCTACAAATACAGCCACCCAACAATTCTCGAAAGGATAGAGGCAGTAGAAAAACTTTAAAAAATAAAGGAGGAAGGGTATGAAGAAAAATGTAGTAATTGTTTTGTTAGTAGTCTTAGTTATAGGAATTTTTCTTGCAGTTACTCTAACGGGCAAAAACTTTATCGTGGATAGGAATTTACAAAAATCCATCATCAAGACATTTGACTTCAAAAACATAATGGCAGAAGCAATTCACATTGATAAAAACGGCGAATGTATAATAACTGGGGAAATACTTGAACCCGCACCTCAATTTGGAGGAGGTTTTTTAACCAATAAATCATTTGTTTCTGTGCTTGATTCCTCTTTCAATATAAAATGGGCAAAATCTACACCCTTTAACGATATCTGGGCAATTCCTCTAAGAAATGGTGGCTTTGCAGTCTTAAATCAGGATCCATACAATATTTATCTTACAAAGTTTGATGAAACCGGTAATGTTTTATGGTCTAAAAAATACACAGTGGCACCCTTAAATTTTATAAATGCTTCTTTTGCGACAAAAAATGTTTTTATAGAAACTAAAGATGGAGGGTTTGCAATTTTAGGAGACGGCATTATAAAACTCGATAGTTCTGGAAATATTGAATG
>Ga0334722_10001787_pt1 | contig 25798 bp, 23 predicted proteins | sample C3_bottom_MG_FD_207210 | JGI IMG/M metagenome (GOLD analysis project Ga0334722, IMG submission 207210) | Sediment microbial communities from Yellowstone Lake, YNP, Wyoming, USA - C3_bottom | ecosystem: Environmental > Aquatic > Freshwater > Lake > Sediment | place: USA: Wyoming | collected... | reverse complement strand
TCCCCGTCTTCAGCGCGCTGCGCAACTATCTGCTATATTAAGCTAATGACTTTTGCTTCCAGGAGGAGCGACGTGAGGTTCTCTGTCCAACCCATAAAGAGCATTTCCATCCTAGCCCTTATCACCGTAATAATGACCGGGATGTTCGCCGCCCCATCATGGGCGGAACCGCTCAACAAGGCGCAGCTTCCTGCGAAGACGGTTGCGGTCATCCACTGCGATTACCCTCCGGTCTCCTTCTGGAATAAGAGCAATAACAGCCCTTCCGGTTTTTTTGTGGACATCATGGACGTCATTAGCAAGCGTTCGGGGCTGCTGGTGACCTATGTCTGCGAGAACAACTGGTCGAAGATGTTGAGCGCTGTTGAAAGCGGCAAAGGTGACCTAAGCGTTCTCATGAAGAGCGCGGAGCGGGAAAAAAGGCTTCTGTTCACCACCCCGATCGAAATGACCTACCTTGCCTTCTTCGCTCGCGCCCAAAGCAGAATTGACGACGAAAAGGCGCCGGAAGGCTCCATTGTGGGTGTGGTTCAGGGGGGTATGTCTTCAGAGCAGCTGAAGTCCTGGCCCGGCATTGTTCTTCACAAACAGGACAGCTTCCAGCACGGTATCTTCAGCCTCCTGGCCGGAGAGATCGATCTGTTCGCCGGCGAAGAGGCCATGATCCTGAAGCAGGCGCGGGAAACCGGTCTGGAAGACCGCATTAGAAAGGTCGGTAAATCGTACCTTGAACGGCAACGATGTATTGCAGTGCGAAAGACAGATGCCGCGCTGCTTGCGCGGCTGAACAGCGCCCTTTCCGGCTTCATCGGGAGCCCGGAGTATCAGGAAATCTACCTCAGGTGGTACGGCAAGCCCACACCTTACTGGACGGTCAAAAGGCTCATGACGGTCGGCAGCATCCTGTTCTTCCTGTCTCTGTGCGGCATGGCCGCCTGGCGGTACCGTTCGATATCCAGGCTCAACGAAGCACTTATGCGCAGCATTATCGAACGCAAGCGCGCCGAGGAGGTTGTGGCCGCAAGCGAAGCACGGCAGCGGCAGATCACGGAAAACATGGTCGACATGGTCGGACAGTTTGACAACCGGGCGGTCTTTCAATATGCGTCGCCGTCATATGAACGCATCCTTGGATATTGCACCGAGGAACTCGTAGGCAGATCAGCGATAGATCTGATCCACCCCGACGATCGCGATCAGGTGATACGATCGATCGACGCTATGCTGCGCTCCGATGCGGGTTCCGCGCAATTCCGCTATCGCCATAAGAATGGCTCTTACCGATGGATCGAGTCCACCGGGCGCAACATCACCAACGAACAGGGCACGGTCACCGGATCCATCCTGGGAAGCCGCGACATAACAGAACGCAAGCGCGCGGAGCAGGCCTTGAGAACAAGCGAGGAGATGACGCGCAGCGTTCTGGACAGCGTAGATGAGGGATTCATCGTCGTAGACGGGGATTACCGGATCCTTACCGCCAACCGCGCCTACAGCACCATGGTCGCTGCTTCCTGCGATGCCGTTGTCGGGAGGCATTGCTACGAAGTTTCCCACCGGATAGACCGTCCATGCCATCAGGCCGGCGAAGACTGCGCGGTACAACGTGCCTTTGAATCAGGTGAACCGTGCGTCGCGAACCACACCCATCATGACGCCGACGGACAACGGCTGTACGTGGAGACGAAGGCGTTCCCGCTCAGGAACGAAGCGGGCATAATCACTTCGGCGATAGAATCGGTCACGAATATAACCGAGAAACATCTTCTGGACCAGGAACGCCTGAAAACCCAGAAGCTCGAAGCCATCGGAACGCTTGCCGGAGGGATCGCCCATGATTTCAACAACCTGCTGCAGGGAGTATTCGGCTATATCTCGCTGGCGCGGCTCCAATGTGACAACAAGGAAAAAGGCATTGCCGCGCTCATGGAAGCAGAAAAAGCTCTTCACCTTTCGGTGAAGCTGACGAATCAGCTCCTGACCTTCTCGAAAGGCGGGAAACCGGTGAAGAAGACGATCGATCTCCGCCCAACGGTCGCAAACGCCGTTAATTTTGCGCTGAGCGGTTCGCGCTCTGGCTGCCGGATCATGTCCGACGATCTTTGGCTTGCCAATGCAGACGAAGGGCAAATAGCACAGGTGATCCAGAACATCGTACTGAACGCCGACCAGGCGATGCCGGAGGGCGGGCATATAACCATTTCGATGAGGAACATCGAGGCACCGAACAAGGAACTTCCCCAGGGCCTTTCACCGGGCAAGTATGTGGAGATCGCGATCGCTGACACGGGGATCGGGATAGCCGAACATTACGCGACCAGGATATTCGATCCTTATTTCACGACAAAGGAAAAAGGGAGCGGCCTGGGCCTCGCCACATCGTACTCTATCGTCAGGAACCACAACGGTTTGATCACGATGCGGTCGGATCTGGGCAAAGGGACCACGTTCTTCGTTTATCTCCCGGTGACGGGCGAGGAGTGCAGAGAGTCGCCGGCCATGCCGGTTCCGAAGGCTGTATCTGGACGGAAAGGTCGTGTCCTGGTCATGGACGACGAGCAGATCATCCGCGATGTCGCCGGGGAACTGATCAGGACCCTCGGACACGATGTGGATTTCGCGATCCACGGTGAAGAGGCGCTTGCCAAGTATGAAACTGCGCAGCGCTCAGGAATACCGTTCGACGTTGTCATCCTCGATCTCACGATCAGGGGCGGGATGGGCGGCGCTGAGACCATGCGGAATCTTACGAAGCTCGATCCCGCCGTGAAGGCCGTTGTTTCCAGTGGATACTCTGACGATTCCATAACAGCGAACCACCTCGATCGGGGATTTAGGGCTTTCCTGAAAAAACCCTATAACGTCGATGAGCTGCAGGGAACGCTTGACGAGCTGCTCAAGGCCTAAAGCATCGCGGCGCAGTGCCGCTGACCCGCAACATGCTGATCGAGATCAGAAAGGGAAGCTCCCTCTATCTCGTCCTCTCTCCCCGGGAGTTCACAAAACACTACGAGAACATCGTCGAGCGGTTCTGCATGGACAAGGGCATCGAGGGAAGCTACGATGCGAAGCGGGAAAAGTTCACTATCGCTGATCAGGAGTGGCAGATCGTTGGTGGCGGGAAGTTCGAGCGGAACACAAATAAAAAGCCATCAAGCTGTACGATAACTCGGTGGCCTACGTAAAGTTCGATGCAACGGGCATGAAGGAACGTCTTGGAGCATTGCCAAATTTTTCGGCTATGGCATTATCGTCGCGTAGTTGTTTCCTGACTTCTGACCCCTGATCCCTGACCCCTGACACCTGAAGAATTCTTCTTCTTCGCCGCCTGCCTTGCCTTTTGCTTGTTCGTTCTATACCTGCCGATGGCCTTCCCGTGTTCGCCGTAGTCCTTCGAGAAGTAATGGCTCCCGTCACCCTGTGCGACGAAAAAGAGGTAGTCCACGTTCTCGGGGTAGAGTGTTGCCAGGATAGCGCCCCGGCCGGGATTCGCGATGGGGCCCGGAGGCAGTCCCTTATGAAGATAGGTGTTGTAAGGCGTCTTCCGCTTAAGGTCCTGGGCGCTGACCTTCGTGATCCAGGCCCGCAGACCGTACACCGCAGTCGGATCAGCCTGGAGCTTCATGCCCTGCTTCAGCCGGTTGTGATACACGGCGGCAATGAGCTTACGCTCAGAGGAGACCTTCGCCTCTTTCTCGACGATGGAGGCAAGCGTGATGACCTGGTGTTCTGTGAGATTCAACTCCTTCGCTCGTCTTCGCAGGTCGTCGGTGAACACGTCCTTGTACCGCTGGACCATGCGCCTGGCGATGTCCGTCACCGTGATGCCCTTCGGAAGGTAGTAGGTGTCCGGGAAGAGATATCCTTCAAGCCGGTCTGAGTCGATGCCGAGGTCGCGGGCGATCTTTTTGTTCGTCGCAACGTCGATGAAATCGTCCGGATCGGAAGAGATGAGCGGTGTGCCCGTAAGCGTCCAGCCGATCTGGTAGAGGTTGTATCCCTCGGGAATAACGACCTCGTATTCGATGATCCTGCCCTTGCGGAGCGCCTCCAGGACCTGCCACGTGCTCATATGGCTGCCGAGGCCATAGTACCCCGTACGCACCTTGCGCGATATCCCCTGGAGCCGTCCGATGATCTCGAAGTAGCCCCGGTACCGGATGATGCCTTCCTTCTGGAGCGCGGCCGCGATGGCCTTGAAGCTCATGCCCTCGGTGACCTTCACCTCTTTCCACGCCTTCTCGCGCGTCGGCGGGACGAACAGCGCGACATAGAAGTGTATGACGCTAATGAGCACGATCGTGGCAACGAGGAAGGTCACCCAGAGATGGCGTTTGACCCAGTATCTTATTGCATCCCACTGTTTCATCATGGAGGAAGGCCTTTCCGTGAGCTCCAGAGAGGACCGCTCTCAGGAACCGGACAATACTATATACTTTTCCGGAGCGGTTCGTCAATACGATAAGCCTGGAATTGAATTAACCACGGATGAACACGGTTAAAAGACTTAGTAACGGTCTTATAATTGCTGCTCACCTATCGTCATTCCCGCGGCGATCCTGAGAGGGAATCCAGTAACGCCTCTTTTCCTAGTTCCCGTTTTCACGGGGACAACGCCTGGATCCCCGATAGAAACATTCGGGGATGACGGTCGGTGGACGATCGGTGGCATGTGCGCTTATCGATCTTAGATGTTCACCGTGTTCATCGGTGGTTATAAATGTGTTTGATGTGTCACAGTTGGCCCGACCGGAGGATGCCGATAAGGATCCAGATGCCGAAGAGTCCGGCGATGACGTAGCCGGCGAGGCCGAGGACGGGAAGACCGAAGAGCTTCTGGCCCTGGCCGGAATGGATGATGATGGATGAGGCGACGATGATGGAGGCGGTGATGACACTGAAGGCAAGACGGTTGCTGGACTTGTCGAGGTCCCTGATGGCGTGCTGCAAGCCTTCGTGCTGGAGCTTGACATGGATTTCTCCCCGCAGGACCTTGCCGATGACGGTCCTCAGTTGGCGGGGCAGCGCCACGGCCATATCGGACAGGGAGAGGATGTTCTTCTGCGCGGTGCGGAGCAATTGCCGCGGATGCCGCTTTCTCTTGATAAGGTCCTCGACATAGGGCTTCGCCGCGGCCAGGTAGTCGAATCCGGGGTCGAGCTGTTTCAGTAATCCCTCCAGGGTGAGCAGGGCCTTGTCCATGAGGTAGAGGTTCTGCGGTATCTTCAGCTTGTAGCGATTCAGGATGCGCGTTACCCGGTCGACGTAAGCGCCGAAATCGATCTGCCGGCTCGTCATGCCGTAGTAGGGTTCCAGTAGCTCGGCGAGATCCTCCTTCAGGTCACGCTGGAACTTTTCGAGGTCCACCGAATCCTCGGAAACGAAGCCCAGATTCACGTACTGCCGCGTCAAGGCGTCGTAGTCGTGCCCGGCAAGAGCGACAAGAACACTGGCGAAGTGCTCCATATTATCCTCGGTGACCCTGCCCGTGATGCCGAAGTCGACGAGGCCGAGCCTGCCGTCGGACAGAACGAAAATATTTCCGGGGTGGGGATCGGCGTGGAACAGCCCGTCCTGAAAGACCATCTTGAAGAAGGCAGCGGCGCCCTTAAGGGCAATGTCCTTCCGGTCGTGGCCCATCCGCTCGATCCCGGCGTAGTCGTCTACGCGCACGCCCTCTATCTTCTCGAGTACCAGTACGCGCTTGCTCGAAAGACCGGCATGGACCTCGGGGATAACAAGGATGTCGCTGTCCCTGAAATTGTTCCTGAACTGAGCGGCGTTCGATGCCTCGATGAAAAAGTCGAGCTCTTTATTGATGGTGCTGCTGAACTCGTCCACGATGCCCGGGACGTTGAACGGCTTAAGCTCGTGGACGTGAACATCGATGAGCTGGGCTATTTCCCGGAGTATGCTGATATCCCGTAAAATGGTCTCTTCGATATTGGGACGCTGGACCTTGACCATCACCTCCCGTCCGTCATGCAGCACGGCGCGATGGACCTGGGCGATGGACGCTGCTGCCATGGGTGTCGGATCGAATGAAGTGAAGAGCGAGTCGAGGGGAGCGCCGAGGTCCTTTTCGATCATCCCTTTGGCCTCGGCGAAGGGAAAGGGAGCGACGGCGTCGGTCAGCTTGGTCAGTTCTTTCGCGTATTCAAGGGGAAGAAGATCGGGCCTGCATGCGAGGACCTGGCCCAGCTTGATGAACGTGGGGCCCAGCTCCTCGAACATGACCCGGAGCCGCTCCGGCGTGTTCAGACGGTGATAGAGCGGCGGCTGCTTGCGGAACGTGACCAGACGCCGACCGAAGGACAGGACGCGGTGGAGACCGGTCTGTTCGATGAGCTGCCCGAACCCGTTGCGTGACGCCACAAGCAGTATCTGCCTGACGCGGGGGATATCCCGGTAGTGGCGTCTCCAGAACCCCAGGAAGGACATGGTGGCGCACCAGCCCGCTTATTCCTCGGACGCCCCGCCCTCAAGCTTCTTAAGACGGGCGTTCAGCGCCTGGATCTTTTTCTCAAGCTTCTCCATGTCCTCGCGGGACGGGATATTGAGCTTCTCAAGGATATTGGCAACGGTCTCCTTGACGCGCTTGTCGAACTCCTTTGTGCTCTCCTCTGCCTTCGAGGTCCACTCTTTTACCAGCGTCGAAGCCTCGCTCTTCGAAAGCTCACCGGCTTTCACCAGCTCCTCGACGAACTCCTTTGCCTTTTCCTGCGCTCCCAGCCCGACAAGCATTGCCTTCTTGACGATCTCTCCGAGTATCATGCGATCCTCCTTCATGAATGATTTCAATGCATTAATTCACGGAACGGATGTTCCGTTCGTCTGGATTTATTATAGCATAGAAAGGAGTTCGGAACAGGAGGGAAAAGACCACGAGACAGGAAAGCAAAACCTCTTTCACCGCAGAGGACGCAGAGGAAAGTAAATCGACGGCTAAAGAACAGAGCATTCTGGACGCGGATAAGATCTGATAACGTCCGATTGGGGCAAAGAACTCAGTGCGGCGTTTCAACAACCGCTACCATTGCATGCCCCTAATGACTTGACATCTTATGCCTTCGCCGTATCAGATGTGATCCGTGTAAATCCGCGTCCCCTTGCCTTCCAGTGGTCTATGCGCTTTTTTCGACTGCTCCGAACAACGCCGCAAGCGCCTCATCGAGCTTGCCGGGGTCCTTCCCGCCGGCCTGGGCCAGATCCGGCTTGCCGCCGCCCGTGCCGCCTAGGATCGGGGCCAGTTCCTTGACAATGTTCCCGGCGTGGAATCTCGCGATCAGGTCCTTCGAGACCATGACGATGAGGCTCACCCGATCGTCCTTGACGGAGCCCAATGCCAGGATGCCACTCCCGAGCTTGTCCCGCAGCTTATCGCCGAAATCCCGCAGGTCCTTCTGGTCCATGTTCTCCACGCGCCGGGCCAGCACCCTGACGCCCTTGATGTCCTTAGCTTCGCTGATGATGTCTCCGGCCTGGGACGATTGCATCTTGTGCTTCAGACGGTCCAGCTCCTTTTCCGTGTCCCGGAGCTGGCCCAGGAGCTTCTCCACGCGGCCCACGATGTCGGGGTCCGAGGTCTTGAGCATCCGGGCGATCTCCTGGAGGTTCTTTTCCTCGTTCCTGACCTCGCGGTAGGCGCGCCTGCCGGCAAGGCCCTCGATGCGCCTGACGCCCGCGGCGATGCCGGTCTCGGACAAGAGCTTGAAGGAACCGATGTCGCCCGAAGCCCGGGTGTGCGTGCCGCCGCAGAGCTCCATGCTCACATCCTGGACCGTCACGACGCGCACCTTGTCCCCGTACTTTTCATCGAAGAGCGCCATTGCGCCCGACGCGATCGCCTGGTCGATCTCCATCTCCGCCACCACGACAGGATGGTTCTCGATGATCCGCTCGTTCACCAGTTCCTCGATGCGCTCCTTTTCCCGCTCCGTGAGCCCCGTATAGTGCGTGAAGTCGAACCGGAAGCGGTCCGGGGCAACGAGCGAGCCTGCCTGCTTCACGTGCTCGCCCAGGACCGAGCGCAGCGTGGCATGCAGGATGTGGGTCACCGTGTGATGGCGCGCAATATCAGCGCGGTCTTCAGCATCCACTTTCGCGAGCACCGCGTCGCCGGTCGTGAACAACCCCTTCCTGACCGTGCCCTTGTGGATGATCAGCCCTTCTACGGGCTTGAGGGTCCCCTCGACCAGGAACTTCGAGGCCTCGCCCAGGAGCTCGCCTTTGTCGCCCACCTGTCCGCCCGATTCCGCATAGAAGGGCGTCTGGTCCAGGACGATCTCCACGGCATCACCTTCGTTGGCTTCGGAAACTTTTTTGTCGCCTTTAATAATGGCAACGATCGACGCAGTCCCTTCCAGCGCTTCATAGCCCGTAAAGACCGGTTTTTTTATGCCCCCGAGGATCTCCTTGTAGACCGGCTTCACCTTCTCTTCACCGGACCCGGCCCAGGCCGCGCGCGCCTTCTCGCGCTGTTCCTGCATGGAGCGGCGATAGCCCTCTTCGTCCAGCTCGAAATGCATGTCCCGGGCCATGTCCGTGACGAGGTCTAGAGGAAACCCGAAGGTATCGTAGAGCTTGAACAGCACCTCGCCGGGGATCATGATCTTGTTCGCGGCCTTGAGCTTTGCCACGGTCTCGTTCAACAGGGCAAGACCTGCGTCCAGCGTAATGGCGAACCGCTCCTCTTCCAGCAGGACCACCTTGGCCACGTGCTCGCGGCTGTCCTGGAGGTCCGGGTAGGCGACCTTCATCTCGTCGACCACCGCGCCGGTGAGCTTGTACAGGAAAGGTTTGTTGATGCCGATGAGTTTGCCGTAGCGGCTCGCCCTGCGGAGAATGCGCCGGAGGACGTATCCCCTCCCCTCGTTGGAGGGAAGGACGCCGTCATTAATAAGGAAGGTCATGGCCCGGAGATGGTCGGCGCAGACCTGGTAGGAAATGTCCGCCTGGGCGTCCTTGTGGTAGGGCACGCCTGCCAATGCGGCGATCTGTTTGATGATGGACTGGAACAGGTCGGTCTCGAAATTGCTTTTGACCTTCTGACAGACGGCAGACAGCCGCTCGAGCCCCATGCCCGTGTCGATGGAGGGCTTCGGCAGCGGCGTGAGTTTGCCGGTCTCGTCGCGATTGTACTGCATGAACACCAGGTTCCAGATCTCCAGGTACCGGTCGCAGTCGCACCCAACGGCGCAACCGGGCTTGCCGCAGGACATCTCGGGACCCTGGTCGATAAGGATCTCCGAGCAGGGGCCGCAGGGCCCCGTGTCGCCCATGGACCAGAAGTTGTCCTTCTCGCCGAGCCGGACGATGCGGTCCGGCTTGAGCCCCGCAACCTGCTGCCAGAGCTCAAATGCCTCGTCGTCGTCCTTGTACACAGTTGCCCAGAGCCGGTCCTTGGGGAGCTTCACCACCTCGGTCAGGAACTCCCAGGCGAAGGCGATGGCGTCCCGCTTGAAGTAATCGCCGAAGGAGAAGTTCCCGAGCATCTCGAAGAAGGTGTGGTGCCGGGCCGTATGGCCCACGTTCTCCAGGTCATTGTGCTTGCCGCCGGCGCGCACGCACTTCTGCGACGTCACCGCGCGCTTGTACTCCCGCTGGTCCTCGCCGAGGAACACGCCCTTGAACTGCACCATGCCCGCGTTGGTGAACAGGAGCGTGGGATCGTTCTTTGGCACGAGCGATGAGCTCGGCACCACCTTGTGGCCGCGCTGGGCGAAATAGTCGAGGAACAGTTTACGAAGTTCTGAAGCTTTCAAAACGGGACTCCTTTGAGCTGAGTGTTTGGTAGCCGCAGGCTTTAGCCTGCGATCAAGGCGTAGCAATTCAGAACAACGCGCAACCTGAAGGTTGCGGCTACCAATGACCGTGCCTTACGGCAATGTAGGTACTGTGGAAAATAACAGAAAAAAGCGAAGAATTCAACAGATTAGTAGCAGTGTCGCTAACGGAGATCACCGCATATCATCGTCAATATGTTGCTCCCGGCCTTATCGTTCTTCGGCTGGAGCGATACTGAATAGCCACCACCTTGGCTCTTTATGCCCCCGCCCCCGCCGCGGCTGCCGGTCGAAATAGATCTTCATCGTCCCACCGTCGTCCGCAGCCACTTCGTACCAGTGCTTGCGAACGTACAACTCAGGGCTGCCGTGATGGCATTTACCGGTCTCGCGCCAGGTGCGCAGGACCGTGGTGATGCGGATGGTCCGGCCCCGCCATAGGAACTCGCGAGGAAGGCCGGGCTCTCCGGCCGCCATGCGGGACGTATCGCTCGTGGCGACTACCGGTTCGAGAGCTTCGCTGATCAATTGTTCTGGAATGGCAAAACTCCGTTTCGGCAGGACATTCGATCGTAGTACGTTCTCAGGAGCAAGGATACCCGTTTGAAGTGTTAGGCGCGGATACTGCGAAGGTCCGGTCTGTGCCGAAAACTTATCAATAGGCCATGAAGATCTTGCCCTGGTACTGGCCGGAGATCGTTGGGTTCTGTTCCACACCGTTGATCCGGCGGGCGTAGTACGGAACACCCTCGGACTTGTCAGCTATGTAGGAATACACCTCGTCATAGGTGAGCTTGCCGTCCCGGTTGGTGTCGCTGGTCTTGTCTTTAAGCGCCTTCAAGAGAAAATAGGTGAACATGCTGTGACTCTTCTCGTGATACCAGCTCGAGACCTGGGTGCCGCCGGCGCTTGCCAGGACCACCATGTTCTTCGCCTTGATTACCGGGTCCTGGACCTCCAGCACGAGCGGCGAGATGTTCTCGTAGACCGTCGAACCGGAGAAGCACGCGTCCAGGACGACCGTAGTCGATCGGGCGGGGAGCTTTGCCAGATTCTCGTACAGCACCTCGAGAGGATAGCCGCTCAGCTCGAGATACTGGGGATCAGCCTCGACCGGAACGAAATATCCCTTCCGGTCCTTGATCCCTGGAGCGCCATGGCCGGAATAGTAGATGAACACATCAGACCGGCCCTGTTTGACAGCGTTAAAGAGCTTGCCGCGGTGGCTCTTGTCGTTCCCGAAATACAGTTCGAATTCCGCCTTTGATGCGTTGGCAATGAAGAAGACATTCCCTTCCTTGTAGCCCAAGGTGCTGACCAAATACTTCTTCATCAATTCCGCATCATTGATGGCAAAACTGACCATTCTGGCGTTTTTATAATCCCGGTTGCCGATCACGACCGCGATGGCGTCGCCGTTAGCCTGCAGCGATACGGGTATGTTCGCTTCGATGTTCTCGGCCTCGGCGCGTACCTTTGCCGCGATAAGGGATTTTGCCGCGTCCTCCTTGTCCTTCTTTCCCTTGGCAACAGCTGCGCGCTTCTCACTCTCCAGCCGCTCGGATTCCACCTTGAGCGCGGCCTCACGTTCCTCCAGCCGCTTGGCCTCAGAGGCGAGTTTCTCCTCGGTCAGCCGGTTGGCCTCGGCTTTAAGCGCTGCCTCCTTCTCCGCCAGCTGCTGCGCACGGGCCTTCAATGCGGCCTCCTTTTCCTGCTGCTCTTTAAGCGCCGAAGCGATCTTCTCCTCCGCCTGACGCACCGCTTCGGAAGGTACGGCAGCTGCAGCAGGCTTTGCTGGCGAGGACGCCGCGGAGGACGCTGTCCGGGCCGTCTGTACCTGCGCAGGTCCCGATCCACCTGCCATACGCTTTCCTGAATCATCGGCCACAGAATATGCCAGAAGCTTGTGGCTCCTGCTCACATAATCGTTATGCACGATCATCTTCGCCTCGGGAGAGTACCAGAGTTCCCCGAAATTGGTTCCCCCCATCGACGCTGCACCTGTATATGGCCAATAAGTTGAATATTTGATCTTGAATACTTTCATTGATCCGGCGCCGGTCTGCACCGTCTCAAAGACTGTCACGCGATAGTTGACCGTGGCTTGGACATTCGGCCGCACCTCATACGCGTCTGTCCACTCCTTGCCCGGGAAGAGCGGGAAATCAAGCTTGATATTCCCCAATACTGTCTTTGTATCACTGGTGATATGGTACGTAGTGTCAACCCGCATTTCCCGGTGGGTCTTTTTCGAGACGTTCGACTCTCTCAACGTAAAGCTTCCGGCATTCCGAACTTCAACCACTTCCCATTGTTCCTCATCCAAGCCAGAAATGACAAAAGTATATTTGTCCCCGGCCTTCATTTTCGGATATTGAGCAACAGGATCGTCCGGAAGCGGAGCGATCTTTGCCGGAGCGCAAGCGGCGGCGGCTCTCGATAGGATGACGAAGGTAATGACGATTCTCTTCATGAGATCACTCCTGCATGGCTTTGACTGGTGGTCCCTGTAACAGTATCAAAATCAACTTATCATATAACCGTGTGTTAATCAACGTTTCCTTACACAAGATTGTCGCTCACCAAGGAAGAACGGGACGCTTCGCGCCGGTCACTTATCGAACCGTACGGAGGATGGTGCGGATGATGTCGGAGGAGAACCCTTTGCGTTCCAGGAAGCCCGCCAGGCGTCTACGGCGGACCTCCGGTTCGAACCGGGTCAGGGTCTTAAGTTTCTTTTCTGCTTCTTTGCGGGCCGTCTCTGCTTCGGGAGCTTCTTCGAAGAGCGTAGTAAGTGTTCCCTTGATGATATCGCTGCTGATGCCTTTTATCCGGAGTTCCTGTTCGAGACGCCGCCTGCCGAACCCCCGGCTCCTGACCCTGCTCGCAGCCCACTGGGCTGCGAACTTCACGTCGTCAAGGTAGCCGAGCCGGGTAACGTGCTCCAGCACGGCGCCTATGATGTCGTCAGAAAATTCTTTGTCCTGGAGCTTGCTCGCAAGTTCTTTGCAGCTGCGGGGCCGAATGGTGAGATACCGGTAGGCGGTGTTCTTCGCCCGTTTCAGGAGCTTTTCTTGCGCTGCTTCCGGCTGGTCGGCAACAGGTTGTTCATTACTATCAGTGGTGTGGTTTCTATTCCGCACTCCGAATTTCGCACTCCACACTCGGCTTATTTGTCCCCGAACCGGTCGATCTTGAACTCGCTGCTCGTCGCCGAGCCCGGCGCCTTGGCGCCGCCCGGCGTCCCACCGATGGTCCCCCGGATGGCGGTGCCGGACTTCTTCTTCTCTTCCTCATCGTAGGCCATGTCGCTCGTCGATGAGACACCTTTTACCTTGAGCGCGAAGTCGTCGGGGTTGCTTGCGGACAGAAGCGCTTCCTCGTAGGTAATGAGGCCCTTCTTGTACAGGCCGAGGAGGGACTGGTCGAAGGTCTGCATGCCGTAGTGGACCATGCCCTGGGCGATGATCGTCGGGATCTGGCGCGTCTTTGACTCGTCGATCACGGCCTCACGGACCGAGAGGGTCCCGAGCATGACCTCAACGGCCGCCACGCGGCCCTTGCCGTCGGCCCGGGCGATGAGCCTCTGGGACACGATGCCCTTGAGCACGGCGGCCAGCTGCATGCGCACCTGTTTCTGCTGGTACGGCGGGAACACGCTGATGATGCGGTTGATGGTTTCCGTGGTGTCCACCGTATGAAGCGTGGAAAGCACAAGATGGCCGGTTTCCGCGGCAGTCAACGCGATGGAGATGGTCTCGAAGTCGCGCATTTCTCCCACGAGGATAACGTCGGGGTCCTGACGGAGGGCGCTCCTGAGCGCGTCGCCGAAGCTGTGGGTGTCGGCGCCGATCTCGCGCTGGTTCACGATGCTCTTCTTGTCGCGGTGAAGGAACTCGATGGGGTCCTCGATCGTGACGATGTTCGACGTCCGCGAGGTGTTAATGTAGTCGATCATTGCCGCCAGGGTCGTTGACTTGCCGCTCCCCGTGGTCCCTGTCACGAGGATCAGCCCGCGCTGCTCCTGGGCGATCTTCATCAGGACCTGCGGGAGGAGAAGGTCTTCGAAGTTCAGGATCTTGGCAGGTACCATACGAAAGACCAGGCCGACACTGCCGCGCTGCTTGAAGACATTCACGCGGAACCGGCCGAGGCCGGGCACGGCATAGGCCATGTCCAGTTCGTTCTTTTCGTTGAACTTGTTCTTCTGCGGGGTGTTCATAATGCTGGCCGCCATGCCGATGGTATCTTCCTGGGTCAGGCGCTTCTCGGCCTCCAGAGGGATCAGCCGGCCGTCGATCCGGAGAATGGGCGGCACCCCGACCTTGAGGTGCAGGTCCGACGCCTTCCGTTCGAATGTCATTTTGAGCAGATCGTTCAAAGCCATGAGTGTCTCCTCGTTCTTCCTTCCGCCCGGGACCGGTCCCGTTCGTTTCGCATATCAATGCGTTCTAATTATACACGAAAATTTCGAAGAGTTCGAGCAGAAGATGGCGTTTATGCGGCCGGGCAGCAAAAAAGGCGTTGAACAGATCGGGGCCCTCTGCTGCCGGCAACAGAGGGCCCCGATCCTTGATCAGCACAAACGGTCCTGCGGTCACTTGCCCCGTGACGCCTTTGCCGGCTTTTCCTTCTCCGCGGCCGGTTCTTTTTCCTTTGCCGGGGCCGTATCAGCGGCTTGAGTCGCAGGCTCCCCGAGGGCCTTCAGCCCGTAGGACTCCCGGACCTTCGCCTCGATCTCGGCGGCCATTTCCGGATGCTCGTTCAGGAAGATCTTCACGTTCTCCCGCCCCTGGCCGATGCGCGTACCGCTGTAGGAGAACCAGGCGCCGCTCTTCTCGATGATGTTCTTCTCGGCGCCGATGTCGATGATCTCGCCGAGCTTCGAGATGCCTTCGTTGAATAATACATCGAACTCCGCCGACCGGAAAGGCGGCGCGATCTTGTTCTTCACCACCTTCACGCGCACACGGCCGCCCGTCACCTCTTCGCCCTCCTTGATGGCCGAGATCTTCCTGATGTCGAGCCGGACGGACGCGTAGAACTTGAGCGCGTTGCCGCCGGTGGTGGTCTCGGGGTTGCCGAACATGACGCCGATCTTCATGCGGATCTGGTTGATGAAGACCAGGGTCGTATTGGATTTGCTGATGGCGCCGGTGAGCTTCCGGAGCGCCTGGCTCATGAGCCGCGCCTGGAGGCCCATGTGAGCATCGCCCATCTCTCCCTCGATCTCGGCCCGCGGTGTGAGCGCGGCCACGGAGTCCACGACGATGACGTCGATGGCGCCGCTCCGCACCAGCGTTTCGGTGATCTCCAGCGCCTGTTCGCCCGTGTCGGGCTGGGAGATGAGCAACTCGTCGGACTTGACGCCGAGCCTGCGCGCGTAGGCCACGTCGAGGGCGTGCTCGGCGTCGATGAAGGCCGCCTGTCCGCCGGTCTTCTGGGCCTGGGCGATGATGTTGAGCGCCAGGGTGGTCTTGCCCGATGACTCGGGCCCGTAGACCTCGATGATCCTGCCACGCGGCACGCCGCCGATGCCCAGGGCCACGTCCAGCCCCAGGGAACCCGTCGAGATCGCAGCGATGTTCGCCGGGACCGCGTCCTTGTCCAGCCGCATGATGGAACCCTTGCCGAACTGCTTTTCGATCTGGCCCATTGCCAGTTCCAGCGCTTTTAATTTGTCCTTGTCTACCATGTTCGTTCTCCTTTTCTCTGTAACGCCGTCAGCGTATTTTATTGCATATCGTGGGTCATGGGTCAGGGGTCATGAAGACAGATTCGATGTTTTCCTTGACCCCTGCCCCGTTACTTTAGCTCCACCCTTCCAATCTCCGTATACACCGCCCCTTCACGCTTTAACTCGCTCTTCATGAGGCTGATATGATCTGCCTCGAACCCGCCGAGCTTCACATCCCCGAGGCTCTCTATCTTCCGCTGCCAGTTGTCCCGCGGTTTCGGGAACTTGATCCGCGCCAGCGTCAGATGGGGGTTGAACTTCCGCTCTTCCCGTCCGAATCCCAGCGGTACCATCAAATCCTCGACCGCGCCATGAAGCGAGCCGAGCTTCTCGATATTTCCCGTCACTCCAAGCCAGAGCACCCGGGGATCCTTCACATTCGGAAAAGCTCCCGCGCCTTCGACCGCCAGGCTCATTTTTCCATGCACGCCGGCAACCGATGCAAGGGCTTTCATGATCTCATCTGCCCTTGACCCCTCCACCTCGCCCAGGAACTTGAGCGTCAGGTGTATACCCTCGGGCCGCGTCCAGTTCGCAGTGGCTCCGGCGGACCGAAGCTGCTCCTGGACCTTTGCGATCCCCTGCTTGACCTCAGGGGGAAGTTCGATGGCGATGAATAATCTCATACAATTAACGTCAGTCGTAATTCAGTCATGCTGCAGTCATGATTCAGTCATGATGCAGTCGTTAGTCAGAATCGTTAACTTCCTTTTGACTGCCCTTCGACGGCCCCTTGACTGCTCCATGACTGCCTCTCGACTGTTCCTCGACCGCCCTTCGACTGCTTCCTGACTGCCTTTCGACTGCCTCACGCTATCAGATATCTCCTCACCATATCCAGCGCTGCCTGCGCCGTGCGCAGGCGCACCTGCTCACGGGTCCCGAGGAAACGGTGTTCGTCCACCTGCACGCCGTCCTTCGATGCAAGCGCGACATAGACCAGCCCCACGGGCTTTTCCGGTGTGCCGCCGCCCGGACCGGCGATGCCCGTCACCGCAAGGCCGAAGGTCGTCTTCGCCTGATCGCGGATCCCGCCGGCCATTGCGCCGGCAACCTCCCGGCTCACGGCGCCCCGCGACTCGATAAGGTCGGCAGGAACGCCCAGCAGACTGGTCTTGGCCTCATAGCTGTACACAACTACGCTCCGTTCGAAATAGTCCGAACTGCCGGCGACGTTCGTGAGCCTTCCGCCGATGAGACCGCCCGTGCAGGATTCAGCGACGGCGATCGTGAACTTCCTCTGCCGGAGCAGCGCGCCGACGATCTCTTCCAGGTCCTGGCCGTCAACGCCGTAAACCGCGTCGCCCAGTTTTTTCCGGATCTCGGCCTCGGTCCGCTCTACCACCGTCCGGGACCGCGCAGCGCTGCCTTCCCGCGCGACAATGCGGATATCGACGCCCGTTTCCTTTGCCGTCAGGCCCACGGCAGGGCGTTTCTGTCTCAAGATGTCCTGGATCAGTTCGTTGACCTTCGACTCCGACAGGCCGCAGGTATGCAGGACCTTTCTGCGGATGACGGCCTTTCCACCGAAGTGCTCGCTCAGCACCGGCAGAAGCCCTTCCTGGAACATGGCCCGCATCTCGGCAGGCACACCGGGCATCACCGCGACGAATTTCCCCTCTTCGTTAACATAGAAGCCGGGGGCTACACCCACGGGATTGCTGAGAAGCCGCGCGCCGCCCGGAATAAGCGCCTGCCGGTCATTGGCAGCAGGGTATTCCCTGCCCTTTGCAGAGAACACCGCCTTGACCGCTTTCAATGCATCATCGCTCAGGACCAGGCGTTTCTTGAGCATCCGGGCGACGGCCTTGCGCGTCATGTCGTCCTCGGTGGGGCCGATGCCGCCGGTGACAAGAATGACATCGACCCGCGCAAGGGCGACGCGAAGCGCTTCGTCCATGTCCTTGTCATTGTCCCCGACCACGGTCTTGAAGGCCGTCTCGATCCCGATGTCGAGCAGTTCCTCGGCAAGGAAGATCGAATTGGTGTCGGCAACGCCGCCGGTCAGCAGTTCGGAACCTGTTGCAATGATCTCAGCACGCATAGGTAGCACCTCTTTGAGAAGTCGGTAGCCAGGATATGAAGATCTGAATCATCATCACCCGTTCATCTGCATAAGAACCTGGAGGATCACATTCGTATAGATCCCCGCCCCGATATCGTCGAGCATCACGCCCATCCCGCCGGGAATGTCCTGGAGCCGCTTGAGCGGCCAGGGCTTCAGGATATCAATTATCCGGAACAGGACGAACGCCGCGGCGACAGCCCACCAGGTGAAGGGAACGATGAACATCGCGACGAGGAATCCAGCGATCTCGTCGATCACGATGGTAGGGCTGTCCTTCGTGCCGAGTAGTGCGTCCGCCTCGCCTGCCGCCCAGGTACCAATGCTGGCCACGACGGCCGTTGCCAGTGCGTACCAGCAGTATACGGTATCACGGAGCAGGACCGCGAGCAGGACGCCGAGGACCGTGCCCGCCGTCCCCGGCGCGACTGGGACCCGGCCGCTGTATGCGCCCTGGGCGATGAAGAGGACTATATTTTCTCTGAGCTTGTTCATGTTCATTCTGTTTATAACGCCTCGTAGGCCCACATCGCGCTCTCGCCGCCTATCCTCCGGACCAGCCGCTTCTTGTACAGGTTCAAGAGCCGCGTGCCGCTCGTATTCGCCTCGATCTTTGCGGTCTCGGAAAGCTCCCGCGCCGTTGCTTTTTTCCTCCCGATAACGAACTCCAGCGTGTCCCGGAGGTACTTGTTGAGGTTCCCGAGCACGACCCTTTTTCCCTCGACCGTCTCGCCGATGATGGCCAGGTCCTTCCGCTCGAGCGCAACCTCGATGTTCTCGCGCTGGTTGTCATTCATGCCCGTGAGCATCAGATACTTTTCGCCGTACTCGCCCGCAAGGAGGCGCGACAGGAGCTTGGCCACGATCTCATCGGAGCAGGAATAGTCGATGACCCCGACCTTCGAAAAGTCCAGACCGATGACAGAACCATCGGGCGCCTGCTCCACGTCCCGCTCGATGCGTTCCCTCACCGCCTGGCCCGTGGGCCGGGTGACGAGATTGTTCGAGCCGTTCTTCAGCTCTTCTTTGAGAATAGTATAGAGGTCGCAGGTCAGCATGATTTTCCGATCAGTTCCTTCATTTCGTCCTGTTCAGTTGGCATCAACCGCCGTTGTTCCGTAAGGCGCAGCGTTCTCTTTGATGAACCCGATCTTCTTTTCCTTCGGTTCAGGCTGTGACACAAGAGCCCGTATGGCGTCGAAGACTATCTTGAACTGTGAATCGTACTTTTTCTCAAGTTCCTCCAGCTTTTTAGATAGCTCTTTATTCGTCGATATCATTTCACGAAGCTTAACGAAGGCGCGCATGATCTGAATATTAACTTCGATTGCGCGGTCACTGTTCAAAATGCCGGATAACATGGCAACACCTTGCTCAGTGAAAACATAAGCAAAGTATTTCCGATGCTCTCCCCTCCCGGTCTTTAAGGTCACAGATTGTGACCTTAAAGCTGCAACGTCTTGATATTTTAGCTGAAACATGAAATCTGAGGGAAAACGCTTTTCATTCCTTTTGACTGCTTGAAGAAGCACCTTCGTCGTCACCCCATATAGTTCGGCAAGGTCGTTATCGAGCATCACCTTCATACCGCGGATGATGTAGATTTTCCGTTCTATAGATTCTGTTGTGACCGTTGTTTCCATGAATAACTCCGCCCTGTTGCGATTGCTAACTTGTCACTCTGTTTAAGGTCAAGATCTATGGCCTTAAACAGAAACAACCGCTTATCTCTGAGTTCAATTGATTCTATTGAACCATATTTCCAAAAACTTGTCAAGCGGATTATTTCATGCAACCTTATATACTCGTAAGTAGTTGAAAGATCATACTTCAGGAAGGATAATATTGATCTGGCTGCCGGGAAAGTTCGTTAGGTTCAGTTCGCGCTCCCTTCCCCGCGCCCACTTGGGAATGATCGAGAGCCTTGACGTGCCCGAGCGGATGGAGAGTCTGCCCTGCCACTGTTCTACGAATCGCCGGACAGCGGCCAGGCCGTGCCCCCTGCCCTCGTCCTCGTGGCGCGACGCGCCGTGGAGCAGTGCCTTCTCAAGAGCCTCAAGGTCGCTTTTAAGCCTGAACCGTGACGAGAGCGACTTGCGAAACCCGATGCCGGCATCCATGACCGCGATCTTGACGATGTTCTTTCCCAGGCTCGGAAAGCGGTACTTCTGGATGCCCACGAAACCCTTGTTCTCGCTGTGTTCCACTATGTTCTGGCAGATCTCCGAGAGCGCGACGATGAAACCATTGATCGCCCGGCTGTCGTAGCGAAGGTTCTTTGCCAGAATTGCCTGCGCCCGCTCCTCCACCTTGCCGACGATGTAATGGATGTCGTTCGCGCGCTCGATCGGCGTGATCTCGAGCAGGACATCGGAGTCCGCGGCTTTGCCCACCGCCGGGGACGGGACATGCATCGGTTCGAGAGAGAAATACCGCCTGGCGCTCGCGAAGAAGTCCATGCGTTCAAGATAGCGCTGGACCTCGGCTGAGCGGGGAAGGAGGATGGTCTTCTTGATGTCCTCGAGCATGCAGAGCTCGCCGATCTCGAGGAGTCCCACCATGCCGTAGGGGTCGATGAAGGAAACGTCGCGGAGGTCGATCTGGTCCGAGCGGATGAAGGACTGAAGGGTCTTCTCGAAGGTCTCTTCGGTTAGCTGGGTCATGGGGATGCATTAGAGGACAATCAAACGAATGAAAAGCAAATCTTCCTCTCGCAAAGGCGCAGGGAACGCAGAGACATCAAGAATCAAGAGAATGGTTCCTTGTCACAGATAATGCAATTTGCGCTTCGCGATACCACAAGGAGTGCTGGTTATTTGTTCATAAGGTGGAAATGAGGCAGGATGTTGTGCCTTCTCTGCGATCTCTGCGTCTCTGCGAGAGGCTAGCCCCTATGTTCTTTCTTTCCCTGGCTCCGGCCCGATCTGCACGCCGCCGTCGCCGCCCCGGGGCACGCAGCACTTGATGGCGTCGAATGCGAGCAGGATGCGTTTCTCTTTTTCCAGCCGCTTGGCGTCCAGAGGCTGCGTTACCTTCTCGTTCAGCATGACCTCCAGCTGTTCCCTCGTCGGTATGGCGCCAAAGCCCTCGCCGGTCACCTTGCCGGACAAAACATCGAGCACCTCGGCGGTAACGGGGTCGGCAACGACCGCAACGGGCAGCGGCGTAGATGCGATGACCCGCGCAGCCGCCACGGCCTGGCGCTCGCGGGAATCGAGCGAACCGGCGGCGCACTTGATGATCATTCCCATCGTGCCGTTCACGGACACGAGAAAGTCCGCAGAGGACCAGAAGACCTCCTGCCCGAGCGTCACCTCAAAGGCCAGACCCTGCCGGATGTCCTCCGGACCGTAGCCCTTCTTGTCGCGGAGCAGATATCCGATCAGCTTACGGGCATCGTTCGCCAGATCCTCGCCATCCTGGACCTCCTGCTCCAGAATATCCCGGATCTTCGCCTCCCGGGAACTGTTCTGATCATCATGGGCCGTCATTGATAGTTACCGTTTCTTTTTTGATGTGGTTTTTTTCGATGCTGCTTTCTTCGGCTTTCCAGCTGCCTTTTTCACGATCTTTTTCTTTGTCGATCCCTGACCCTTGACCCCTGACCCTTGACCCTTCTTCTTGACGGCCTTCTTCTTGACGGCCTTCTTCGCGACCGCCTTCGGAGCTTCCTTCTTGACAGACACTGCGGTTGTCTTCCGGGGAACCAAGGCCGTCGAACCGGCAGCGGTTACAGCCGGCAGCATGAGAGGCGGCAGATCCTCCTTCGGCCGGGCTGCCTGCGGAGGCAAAATACCCAGGATGTTCACTTCCCGCACCAGAACCCGTTCAACGCCGCCGATGGTGATCTTCTGTCCCGCGTAGCGGTCATACATGACCCTCTCGCCCGGCTTGACCGAGGTCGGAATGAACTTGCGTTCTTTCTTTTTTTCCTTTTTCCTTCCTCGCTCCTCTTCCTCTAAAGCACCCGGGCCGATGGCCTCAACGATCCCTTCGGCCGGTTTCTCCTTGGCCGCCTCGGGAATGAAAAGCCCTCCCGCGGTCCGCGTCATCGCTTCGGACGGGATGATGACTGCCCAGTCGTTCAATGGTTTGATCTTCATTGCTCTTGCTCCTCCTGATCCCTGAACGTAGGTAGTTGTTTCCTAATGCGTGAGAATTATACAAAAATATCGCGTCCCTGTCAAAACACAGGAACGTTCGAAGAGCAAAGAGGAACTGTTCATAAGGCTCACCGCGCCAGCCTCGTTTTATGGCATGACATGCATTCTTCTTTCAGCGGGTGGGATGCTCTCAAAGGGGCTTGTTTGCCCGGGGTATGACAGGTCGTACAAGCTGCATTGCTGATAACGATGTCGTGAAAAATGTCCCGGGGAATGAATGGAGCGTGCCGGTCCGCAATTGCATAGGCAACCGTTATGAACGCTGCCAGGCCGGCCATGATCAGCGCTCCCTTGTTCTTCATGCGTTCCTCGTCTTCCAAAGATCCATGGCGGTGATTGTATCATACTTCGCCCGGGACCAGAAAGAAAATCCCGCGTCGACTGATATCCGGCCCGGGATCACGGGAAGTGCATGGTGTTGCATCGTTGATGTTACCCGCAGCAAACTGCGGGGGATGCGCTCGCTCCTGGATATTTCAAGCGACCCTGCGGTCGCCCGGTTCTGACGCATGATACAGGACCGCAAAGAGGTCTGCAAATGCCTCGAACGCGGTCGGCGTGGTGTTCTCCTTTGTCCGGGGAATGTTCACGGCGAACAGGCCCTCGTTCAAGGCCTTGCTCATTTCGATATAGAGCCTGCTCATATCGGGCGTAAGGCCCATTGCCACCATCCCCTTCTCCGCATCCTCATAGGGGAACGCAACATAGGCGAGGTCCGGCTTTCCCAGTTTTGTTCCGATGATCGCTGCTGCTTCGTTCAACGACAGGTCGCGCTGTCCCAGAAGGTCAGCGACGGATTTCCCGGTGAAGTCGCGTTTCACCAGTCGCTCGGCGGCATAGGCCGCGATGTCCTTCGTGGCGATCATGGCGAACTTCACGTCGCCCCTGACCGCGGAGCCCATGATGTCCATCTTCCTGATCATATCAATGTTCATCAGGAGGTTTTCCATGAAATAGGTCGGCCGGAGGTGCAGGACGTTCACGCCGTTGAGTGTGTTCAGCCGTTCTTCCTGGTCATGCAAACCCTTGATGGGCCCGGTCCTGTCGGAAAGATCAGCCCCCTGGCTGCTCAGGTTCACGACATACTTGACCCTGCTGTCCTTTATCGCCGCGGCAATGTTCTTCCCGATCTGTTCCTGGTATGCCCGGAAATCGGCAACACCGAAATTCGGCGGGATGAGGGCGAATACCGCATCAGCGCCCGTGAATGCCTTGGTCAGAAATGCCCTGTCAGCCACGTCTCCCACGGCCGCCTCCGCTCCCTTCGCGGTGAAGGCCTTGAGCTTTCCGCCGTCCCTCCCGATCACTCTTACTTTATGCCCCTTTTCCAGCAGCAATTCCGTGAGCTTGCTCCCGGTTTTTCCTGTTGCTCCAGTTATGACAAACATTGTACACCTCCTTCTACCCGCTCTTTACCGACACATCACTAAGAACTGACCGCCCTGCATACAAGTCTTCGAGACACACAACCAGGCCAATTTTTGTCCTGTATATATAGCATAGCTCTCGGAACCCTGCATGTCAATAGCCTGTCGAAGCAATAGCATCGCGGTATTGCAGGAGCGTGAACGAAAACGGTTCTGAAGGGAAGGAAAAAAGAAAGAAACGGCCTGTGGACGATCCTTGCTGACGGCGCGAACGGTATTATGGCATCATGGCCCGGGATATCTTTCGCGTATCAACACCCGTGAACCTGCCTACCTTGAGCAATGGGAGAAAGTTATCATAGGTCACGGCGTCATCGAACTCGGTATAACAGGAGCCCACCTCGATGGGCCGGTGGGCGTCAGAACCACCGGTCCAGGGCAGTTTCATCCTGCCGGCTGCCTCGACCGCCTTTACGTTCATACCATGCATGTTGGCGCCATTGTAGCCCTCCACCGCGGTGATGCCCGGGACCGCGAAGATCAACTCGCCCATGCTGTTCCCTCCCCGGTAAGGGTGCGTGGGGATCACGACGCCGCCCGCCTTCGTCACCACGCGTACGACGTCCTTGATCGGGGCGAACCGCATATCGAGCTTGTCCGTGTCGACGCCGAAAACAAGGCAGTGTCCCTCGGCGGCCGAGAACTCGACGCCCCGGAAGATCATGATGACGCCGCGGTATATTTCGCGCAACACTTCGACGGGCTCCGAGGCCCCGAACAAATAATGTTCCGTAAAGGCAATACCGTCGAGCCCGAGCTCGATGGCACGGCGCACGGTCTCATCGGGGTCAGAATCATTATCCCCGCTGTTCCTGGAATGGATATGAAGATCTATCCTGGATTTCATGGAACGCCTCGTATGCGAGCATCCCGCGGGTCTCCCGGCTCAGTGGTCCGACGCTGATCCGGTCTGCCGGGAACAGTGCAAAATATAGAGATTACCGTCTATGGACGTCTCGAGATAGATGTCAAGATCGAGGTGGTTCATGCGGAGGTGTGTTTTTCCATCCAAGGTCATGGCCACATTGAACCGCTCACGGGGCATCTTCACAAATACATGTTGAACGCTGGCACCCAGCATGCGGCCTCCGGTGATGACCGCGTTCATGGTTCGTTCCAGGGGATCCTTGCTGAGCGTATCGACGATGCCGTCGTTCAGCATGCGCATGTTCGCCGTGCTTCCCGCCTCTCTGCTGACGATCCGGCAGGAAACGCGATTCAACCAAGCAGGAAGAGGATCTGTGGTCTTTACTTCCGCCGCGGCCGGAACGGCAATGCAGAGCAGCACCAAGAGGTATTTCAGCATAGGTACGGACCCTTTCTCCCGACTACAGGCCTCCCACCATAGCGGCGCGGGATGCATAACCGGAGCCCCTACCGCAGGGGAGAACACAATGTACTCTGCCACAATACACCTTGAGAGCGAATTTTCATAGAGCGTTCTCACGGACGGAAACCATCAAGGACTTGCTTTTCCCTCGTTCACAGGTATACTTATCGCAACGCGAACTCGGCCAGTTAAAGGACTGTTTAGGGAAATAGGGAGGGCAGACGCTCTGACCGGCTATTCGCAGCGAAGCATTAAATCGTATTGATTCCTGTTTACATTCATGGTATATAACGAGCAGTTTTTGGGGAGAACTTTGTGATAAAGATCGAGTCCTTTAAATTCGGCACCATTACCATCGAAGGTAAGATCTATACTGGCGATGTGATCGTCTACCCCGACCGCGTTGAAGAGTCGTGGATCCGCGAAGAAGAACACCGCCCCCAGATCAGGGAATTCGCAGACATTGTCAGCGCCGAACCGGATATACTTATCATCGGCACGGGATATGCCGGCGTTCTGTCCATCCCGGACCAGATCCGCAACTACCTGACCTCCAAGGGGATCGAGGTCCGCGTCGACAAGACAAAACAAGCCATCGAACTTTTCAACACCCTTCAAAATACGGGTAAGGTCATTGCCGCCCTTCACATTACCTGCTGAGACGAATTCCCCCTTCTTACACTTTAACGATCTTCCCCTGCGCCCCCTGGTTTGGTTCCCGGTCCCCTGACGACCTGATGACCGCCGGAAACCGCACGCGTCCCACGATGACCGCAATGGCGCACCTGCCGGACCGCATCATGAAATCAGGTAATGAGTTGAGGAAGACCACAAAGGGAGGCCGGAAGTATCACATGCCGCGCCTGCGAGCGATGAACGGACGAAGTACGATAGGGACGGGATTGTTACTGTCTGCCGAGAAACGCTATCGCTATGCGCAGTGCACGCCCGCCAGGTAAGAGCCGTTGTCGGTCTTGGCAACCCAGCGAACAGAGGCATTGCTGCAGGAGTGGAAGGGGCTGGCATGGAAGTTTATAGTCTGCTCCCGCCGCAGGGGTGCGGGAACCTTGAGGCAGAGCCCGGTGGGGCTCGCATTGACCGCAATGCCCGTATAGACGTCTCCCGAATCGGAGACCCTGAACACGACCTCGCGGTCGCTGTCGAAACGCTTCTCTTTCCGCCGTGTGGCCACCTTCTGGCCCAGGTCTATCCGCTGTTCGCAGCCGGCAAGCCATTCCATGAGCGCATGGAGATTGAAGGGTTTCTGAAAAAAGGCGCATCCCAGCTGGTG
>Ga0334722_10001786_pt1 | contig 25803 bp, 33 predicted proteins | sample C3_bottom_MG_FD_207210 | JGI IMG/M metagenome (GOLD analysis project Ga0334722, IMG submission 207210) | Sediment microbial communities from Yellowstone Lake, YNP, Wyoming, USA - C3_bottom | ecosystem: Environmental > Aquatic > Freshwater > Lake > Sediment | place: USA: Wyoming | collected... | reverse complement strand
TTCGAGAAACTGCAGGTAATCGAGTTTCATGCGGCCTACCTCTTCCTTAACCCGCTTGTTTTGGGCCTTGCCGCCGATGCGCGATACCGAGCGGGTGATGTCGACAGGAGGCAGGAAGCCGGCAGCAAAAAGCTCCTGATCCAGGTAAATCTGCCCGTCGGTGATGGAGATCAGGTTTGTTGGAATGTAGGCGGCCAGCTCACCCTGCTGGATTTCGATGATTGGCAGAGCAGTCATGCTGCCGCCGCCGTGACTGGCAGCCAGGGCAGTGGAGCGTTCCAGCAGGCGGGCATGCAGGTAGAAAATGTCGCCGGGATAGGCCTCGCGCCCCGGCGGTCGGCGAAGCAGCAGGGAAATCTCCCGGTAGATCTGGGCGTGGAGAGCCAGGTCGTCATAAACGATCAGGGTGTCCCGTCCCTGACGCATCCACTCTTCAGCAATGGCGCAGCCGGCGAAAGGGGCCAGATATTTGAGACCGGGGAGTTCAAACGCCTCGGCCACCACCACCGTCGTATGGTCGAGCGCACCGGCGTCCCGCAGCGTTTCAACAATGCTGACTGCTTTGGAACGTTTCTGACCGATCAGGACATAGACACAGAGTACGCCACTCCCTTTTTGGCTGATGACCGCATCAAGTGCCAGGGAACTTTTGCCGGTAGACGCGCCGCCGATGATCAACTGGCGCTGTCCTTTGCCAACCGGGATCATGGTGTCAACAATAGTCGTGCCGGTATAGAGCGGGGTATCGACAAAGGTGCGGGCAAGAATTGGCGGTGACCCGCAAAAGATATCACGGCGGGTACAATTGGCTGGCGTCTTAAGTCCGTCCAGTGGTTTGCCCAGAGGATCAATAACCCTGCCGAGGAGTGATTCCCCGACCGGAACCGTCGGGCGAGCCCCGGAAAGCTGCGCCCCTGTTCCGGCGGTGAGTTGATCGGTCTGCAGCAGCAGAATGCCTCCTACCAGTTCCTTTCCCAGATGAAAGACCAGTGCCCGGCTGCCATCCTCCAGTACAATGATGTCATCCATGGCAGCCGAGGGGAGGCAGCGGATCCAGGCAACACCGTCACCCACGGCAACCACGCAACCGCGCTCCATGACGCGTGTTTTCGGCTGATACTCCACCAGCCTGGCTTCCAGAGCGCCAAGCGGTGTCAAGTCTAAGGTTTCCGGCAGCAGAGATGCTGCTTCAGTCACCATTGATCCCTCCCCGGAAAAAGGCGAGTTCATCTTTCAGGTTGGCTGCCAGATTCCACGGACCGGCAATCACCCGGATTCCGGCCAGGAGTGCTGCGTTTTCCGTGTAAGTGAAGCTTTTCACCGTCGGAAACATCTCGCGAAACCGACCTTCAAAGTGTGCAGTGACTGTTTCAGGCAGCGGATAGGCTGTGACTACCTTCACGGTTGTCGCTTCCCGGCCAACTGCCTCAGCGATTGCACTCCGCTGCTGTTCGGGGAGCCCGGTGAGGTCTTCAAGCAGCATCTCCACCAGTTTCGTATCCAGTTCGGGCGTGACGACACGGGTCAGCAACCGGGCCGCAAAATGGCCGGCAGTGGCAATGGCTCGCTCCTCACTGAGGCGAGTCAACTCCTCGGCGCGGCGCTCTTCAGCAACACGGGCTTTGTCACGCATCCCTGACAGCTCATCGGCAAGGTCTGCCTTCAAGCGTTGCCGTTCAACAGCCAGTTCATCCTGTAACAGACGGCGCAGTTCAGTCTTTTCGGCATCCCAGGAAGCCAGGCGCCCCTGATAGGTTTGTTTCAGTTCAGAAGCTTCAGTGCGAATCCTCTCTGCCTCCGAGCGGGTCAGTTCCATGGCTGCCTGTCGTTCGGCAATAATCCTCCGCACCGGCTTATAAAAAAGACGGTTCAAAATCCAGAGCAGGATCAGGAAGTTGGCAACTTCCATCAAAAAGGTGGTCAGGTCGAGTTCCATGATGTTCCTCCGTTATTTTAGGAGGTATTCCAGCAGCGGATTGCGGAACAGCACGATCAGCACGATCACCAGACAGTAAATAGCGAGAGACTCGATCATTGCCAGGCCGATGAAGAGCGTCCGGGAGAGTGATTTTTCTGCTTCCGGCTGCCTTGCCAGTGATTCCAGAGCGGTACAGATCGCCTTGCCCATGGCGTTTGCCGGTGCGATGATACCGATAGCCATGGCCACCAGGGCTACTACGGTCGATGCGATTACAAACCAGGACATGGGGGTCATATTTCCTCCTCCTTCAAAGAGTGCCGACTATCCAGTGACTGGATGGCACCGGCGATATAGATCAGCGCCAGCATGCCGAAGATGTAGGCCTGCACCAGCGCCTCGACGATATGCAGCATCAAGAGCGGGATCGGCGCAAAGAGACCAGCCACAATCAGCACCAGCAGCGCGGCCATTTCCAGGCTCATCATGTTGCCGAACAGTCGCACAGTCAGGGCCAGGGTGCGGGTGAACTCACCGATAATGTGAAAGGGGAGTAGAATCGGACTGGGGGATAGGTAATGCTTCAGGTAACGGCGCAAACCTTCGCTACGGATACCGAACCAGTGCACCGAGAAAAAAACCAGCAGTGCCAGAGCCGCTGTTGCGGAGAGGTTGCCGGTGGGAGAATGCACAGCGGGAATCAGGCTGGAGAGATTGGCTACGCCGATGAAGATCCAGAGGGTTGCGATAAAGGGGAAGACCGCGTCACTGCGTCGTGGCAGCACCTCAGCAACGGCTGCGTGGATTGTCTGAACGATGCCCTCGGCAGCAACCTGCATCGGGCCGGGGTCGAGACTCAGCCGCCGGGTGACCAACCATGCGGCCAGCACCAGAACGGCCATGATGCCCCAGGTTGTTGCCACCGTCGTGCCGATCCCCACCGTTCCCAGATAAAACAGTATGTGCGAGCCATCCAGCATGGTTCACTCCTTTATCAGCAGGTACACGTTGACACCGCCGATGACGAGCCCCAGAAAGAGAAATGAAAGTGTCCAACGCACGGAATAGCCATCGACCATTCCGTCAAACCAGCGACCAAGATAGGCACCGCCAACTACCGGCAGCACCAGCAACAGCCCCAGGGTGCCCATATAGACCGACTGCCCCAGCACCGTCGGTTTCTCCCGCTGAGCCCGGAGAATCCGTTTTACCCGCTGTTCCACCTGCCGATTAAGGTTGTCGTCGTTATTCATAGTTCGCTCGCTCAATTTCCCGCAGTCGCCTGAGCATCTCCTCTTCCAGGCGGTGCAAACTTTCCTTGATCCCACCCAGAGCCTCCGCGTCAGCATGTTGCAGCTCCGCCAGCAGCGCTCCCATCTGCCGAATATCGGTATGGTGAAGGTAGCGCCGGGTGCAAAGAGTCAGTTCATTGCCGCCTCCGGAGAGGATGCCCCCGGGGAGGACGAGGTAATGCCATTCATCCGCAGCCACTCGGAAGCGGATCAATCCGGCGGCAAGTGCTGTCATCATCCGTCCGTGCCCGGGAAGCAGACCAAAGCTGCCGGAAGCGTCTTCCCCCACAAAACTGGTCACCCCTTCAAATCGGTCGCTGCCGGTTGCATGGTGCAACTGAAGCGCCATGGTTTTCATGGTCGAGATTGTCATGGTCGTGGTTTCCCCATACCACCGCGCATGTAGCACTCATCCTCGCTTGCGCTGTCAAACTCGCCGTGCAGAAAACCTTCGCAATCGGTCAACGTCTCGTCAAGCGGCACTGAAACTCCCTTCATCCCGGCGTGTTCGGCGGTAACATGAAATGGCTGAGCAAGATAGCGCTGCATCTTGCGGGCTCGCAGAACAATCTGGCGGTCGCGCTCCGAAAGCTCCTGAATGCCAAGCATGGCGATCACATCTTCAAGCTCGTGATAGCGGGCGAGGTGTTCGCGCACCCCTTCGGCGACGGAGTAGTGACGGTCGCCCAGAACGTGTCGATCCATAAGGCTTGTGGTTGATTGCAGCGGGTCAACAGCCGGGTAGATGCCTTTGGCGGCCTGGGATCGGGAGAGGATCACCATGGAATCAAGATGACCGAGAATGGCATTTACCGCCGGGTCGGTCATGTCGTCGGCCGGGACATAGACCGCCTGCACAGAGGTAAGCGCCCCCGCCTTGGTGGAGATAATCCGGTCTTCCAGTTCCGCCACCTCACTCATCAAGGTCGGCTGGTAGCCGACGGTGGCGGGGATGCGCCCGAGCAGACCGGATATTTCACTCCCCGCCTGAGCAAAGCGGAAGACGTTGTCCATCAGAAAAAGCACTTCTGTGCCAAGTGTGTCGCGCAGATATTCGGCGTAGGTGAGGGCTGAAAGTCCTACCCGAAAACGGATACCGGGTGACTCGTCCATCTGTCCCAGCACGATCAGGGTGTGAGGCATGACCCCGGCGTCGAGCATTTCGTGCCACAGCTCATGCCCTTCCCTGATCCGCTCACCAACACCGGCGAAGACCGATACCCCTTTATGCAGGGCAACGATGGCGTGCATGAATTCCATGATCAGCACCGTCTTGCCGACCCCGGCGCCGCCGAAGAGACCGGTCTTGCCACCGCGCACAAAAGGGCAGAGCAGATCGATGACCTTGATACCGGTCTCGAGGATTCCGCTGGCGGGGGTAGTCTCATGGAATGGTGCCGGATGGGCGTGGATGGGGCGATGCTGGTCGCCGGAGAGCGGTGGACCGCCGTCCAGCGGAGAACCGAAGGCATCCAGCAGGCGACCCAGACAGTCCTGTGAGACAGGGATCGAGAGCGGCGCGCCGCTGTCATACACTTTCATTCCGCGACGCAGCCCCGCCGGGTTTTCTAGTGCTATGGCGCGGACGTTCTCCTTGTCGAGATGCTGATAGACTTCAAACGTATAGTTTCTATTCTCATCCCGGGTAACCAGCGCCTGCCGCAAGGGTGGCAGAATGCTGCAACGGATATGAACGACAGGGCCATGAACCTCGACAACGGTGCCGACCGATGTGGCGTTCTGTATGTCATGTGCTAACAGTGGTTCCATACTCGCACCTGTTTCTACCGGCAGTTACGCTTGTGATACGCTAACATCCAGTTCTGCCCGACGGTTTATCAGATCATCATGAATGGAGCGCAGCACCGCCGGTGATTTACCCAGTTCCAACATCCGCTTAAGTGGTGGAAACTGAATGGCATGAGCAGGACAGGTGTTGGCGCAGGTGGTGCACCCCACCATGCAGTTGAGCGGATCGAGGACCACCGGCTTTCTGCGGGTATAGTCAAAGCGATACACCAGGCGGTTGCAGCCGGTAACGCAGGTGCCGCAGCCGATGCAGGCGGCCTCGTTCACCTGCGGATGCCAGTCAATGGCTTCGCGCGGCACACCGTGCCACGGTTTCATGAATTTGGGATCAGGCATGTTGATGGCTCCTTTCCGGCCTATGCGGTTGTTAAAAATACCAGCGCACCCGCAGTTCAATCCGGGCATCGTTCGGTTTTTCCCCATACTCACTGCGTCTGGAACCGACAAGCGCCGTCCCCTTCAGTCTCAATTCGAGATTGGTGATGCCAGTGTAAGCCAGTTCAGGTGACGCGGAAAAACTTCCGTCGCGCAGATTGGTAATAGAGGTCAGCGCCGGTGTAAAGTAGAGAATATCCCACGGTTCCTTCTGACTAATCCGCAGATACAGATAATCCTGCATTGTTGCAGGGCGGCTATAAGACTGGTTTTGCCCCAGGCGCTGCAGTTGGCTGCTTGTTCCGGTCTGCTGCCAGGTTGCCCAGGCCTGATCAACATTCTGATAATAGACATCCATCTCCTGCCGGGTGTACCCATTGCCGTTGCGGTAGTACTCCAGAATCCAGGTGGCGTCTTGTTCGGTCAGGTATCGCAGCCCCAGCAGCCAACTGACGGCATCACCGCCCGCCACTGTCTGTTGCCCGGCGCTGTTTATCACCGGCCTTTCCGCATTCAGTTCCCAGGCCAGTTCGCCATGCAGTTCAAAGTTGGTGGTCAAGTTGCGGGAAAAATCAAGGCCGTAGGCAGCATCCCGGCTACCCTTGCCACGGACGAGCAGGTCGATGTCGGTGTCATAGAGCAGCAAGTACAGTTTTCCACCCCAATTGATCCGGTCACCACTGCCGAAATCGTCGTTCAGACTATGATTCTGAGGCAAAATAAGCGGCGTCACGGCAATGGTCTTGAGCGGGCTGTCAAAGCTGCGGACATAATCGGCCGTTGCCAGCCAGAAGCCTTCCAGGGAGAGTTCCGGTTCATCCGGGTTTTTTAGGCGATCAAAAAAAGCCACCGGGTTCCAGGCATACCCCTTGCCCCAGCGCAGCGATTTTTTACCCAGCAGCGCCTTGAATGAATCATCCGGCTTGACCTGAAACCACACTTCATACCAGGAGAGCTTCAGGTCTTTATTGAGGCGGGAGTTGGTATAGTCAAGACTTGGCTGGACAAACAGCTTGGCCCACTCTTTTTCCAGGCTCCACTCCAGCAGCAGCTTTCCGTTGAAATCCGGCAGCACATCATCGGTATTTTTGTCGTAATAGCGAAGCCTGGTCTGGGCAGCATCCTTGTCCAGCAGATTCAAAGCCGGCCTGGCCTCGGCATAGCCGCCAAGGTGATACCACTTCTTGTCAAGCTCGGCCTCATCAAAGCTGAACTCTTCCGCCGATGCGGAAACGGCAACAAAAAGCAGTACACATATCAGGGCAAGGCGTGGCATCTAGCGCAAAGAATCCAGCATGACCATGCCGTTCAGGGTAAACACCTCGTCCTTGAAGGTTCGTTTTTTCAGCTTGGCATACAGCATCACCGATCGATAGCCTTTATACAATGGCGAGTCGGTTTCTACCGTGGCAGGACGGACAATCCCGCCAAAATCCTTGATGTCTTTAAAATATATCGTCTTGATCAGCATACCTGCCTCTGTCAGACACTCGATCTTGTTGGGCAGTTTTTTTCCCCTGTCAGCCCAGAGCCGTATCCGATCATAAGCAACGCTTTTTGTCTTTGCCTTCAGGTGCAAAAGGTAGTCATTCCCCTTTTCCTCCACTTTCTCCACCGTGTACTCGGCGTCGTAATCAAGCTGCAGAATATCGGCATTATTAAACACCCCGCCCACCACCGACTGTAACGAGGTGATCCGCACCGGCTTGCCTACATTGGGGATATAGAGCCACATATTATCCCCCAACCGCAGGGTGGTGCGCCCCTTGTCACTGGCCGGGGCCAGAAACAGCGAAGCTACCTTGTCGGTTCCTTTTTTGACGGAATAGAGGGTGAACTCCTTGCGGGTACCATCAGGCTCAATGTTGATAAGCTTACGGTACGACTCAAAACTTTCCGGGTTCAGGTTCCGGTCAATCTGCTTAAGGAGTTGCTGGCCATCAATGGCAAAAGCCGGAACCGCACACAGCATTAAAATGATGAACGAAATAATAAGTTGCATAAGTACACTCCTATACATGACGTAATGCATCAATGGGCTCCATCCTGGAGGCTTTTACCGCCGGGTACAGCGATGCCAGCACCGAAACCGCCACGACGATCAGTGACACTCCCAGCAGATCAGAGGGAATAACCGAGGCCTTCAACACCAACCCGCTTTGGCGGCTAAAACTGAACGTTATGTGCGAGGCGTTCACGATCATGACGATGACGGTGCCGACCGCATTGCCGACAACCGTGCCAAACAATCCGAGACAGAGCCCTTCAATCAGAAAGAGGGATCGGATCGTCCCCGGCGGGGTGCCGATGGCAGCGATGGTGCCGATCTCACGGATCCGTTCATAGACCGCCATGATCATTACGTTCATGATACTTATCAACACAATGGCAATCAGCATCACCTTTATGAAGAGGGTCATCAGGTTCAGCATCTTGACAATCTGGTAAAAGGGCGAGAGTTCTTCCCAGGTGTGCAGCTCAAACATCGGCTTACCAGCCTGGTTTTTCTCTGTTCCCACTACGCCTTTAAGGCGTTTTTCCACGGCATGCAGCTTGTTAAAGCTCTTCAGTCGGAGAGCCACCTCGCTGATCTCCGGCTGTTCCATCCGCAACAGTTCCACCGCATCGTCAAAATGGACGTAGCCGTCCCGGCCACCGGGGCCGGTAGCGCTTTCAAGTATCCCCCCCACCCGAAACTGTTTGCCGTTGACCGAGCCATTCTGGTTGGTGGCCACGATCACGACCGTATCTCCCACCTTGACGTTCATCCCCTTGGCCAGCAGGTCCGGCACCAGAATTTCTCCTTTTTTCAACGCCTTTTCACCCGTGCTAATCCTGCCTGCCAAAAGAGGTGCCGTGGCAAATTCCTTATCCGGATCAACCCCGTTCAGACGGATGTTGGTTGTTTCGGTAAAATTGCTGAACATTCCGCCAAACTTGATGCGGGGCGAATAAGCGCTAATCTCCTGATCCTTGGCAAGCATCTGCTCCAGTTTCTGATATCCCTTTTGTTTGATGTTCATGTTGAGCGGCAGGTTTTCAATGGCAGCCACGTACCCTTTGCGGTGGATCTGCAGGTGTCCCAGCATTGAATCGGTGATTTGACCAACCATCATGTCCCGAAAAGAGCCTGAAATGGAGGTGAAGACCAGGACAAATACCACCCCCAGGGTCACCAGCGCAGAGGTCAGCAGGGTGCGACGCTTGTAGCGCAGCAGGTTTCTCACGGCTAATTTGAATAAGTTACCCATGGCTTGCACCCCCTTTCAGATCACTGGCTTTCAACAAACCGTCTTCCAGGTGATGTCCCACCTCCGCTTCACCCACAATGCGAGGATCGTGGGTGGAGAAGACAAAAGTGGTGCCGAATTGATCGCGCATCTGCTTCATCAGATTGATCACCATAAAGGCGGTGTCGTGATCGAGGTTGGCGGTCGGTTCATCAGCCAGCACCAGCTTGGGGTTGGTCACCAGTGCCCTGGCAACGGCCACTCGCTGTTTCTGGCCGCCGGAAATCTGATCCGGACGTTTTTGGGCCTGATCCGCCATTCCCACCGCCTCCAGAAGCTGCATCACCCGGTCGCGACGCTCTGTCTCCGGGGTCTGTTTGATCATCAACAATGGGTACTCCACATTTTCATAGACCGACAGCACCGGAAGCAGGTTGAAGTCCTGAAAGATGAAACCGATTTCGTTGCCCCGGAAGGCAGCCCCGGCGGTGCGGGAAAGTGTTGAGATATCGGTGCCCACCACGGTAAGCCTCCCCTCAGTAGGGGCATCCAGACAGCCGATCAGGTTGAGGAGTGTCGTCTTGCCGCTCCCTGAAGGGCCGACAAAAGAGACAAAGGAGCCGGGTTCAATCGTGAAGCTTACCCCCTTCAATGCCTCCACTTCCGTCTCGCCGGTGCGATATACCTTGCGCACCTGTTCTGCTATTACCAGTGACATATCGGCTCCTTTGGATAATGACTACTCAAGTCCATCCTTTTCAAACACAATCGGCAGTTCAATCCCCCTGGCTCCATCAGCAACGCTCTTGCTCACCAGAGCGCCGCCACTGAATACTACGCCACTGTAGCCGCCATAGTTCTCCAGATGGTTCATCCCGGTGCGGGTTTCTTCGCGGTCAGAGCTGTCAAAGATCGCCACCACCCGCGCCGGATTCAGAGGATTTTTCAACACCGCTACGCTCATTCCCTTTTTCGGCACCTCCGGCAGCGCAGGTGGCATCTGACCAAACAGACGGTGCACAACAGGATGATCCCGCCCCAAGACCGCCAGCGAATGATCAGCGAGTTCATTGTCCGTTAAGCCAACGCCATCCATCCGTTTACCACGGTGGTTGCCTTGTGCGGAGCGAAGCCGACGGTCACCGCCGGTTCGATAGCCGGGAAAGTCACGCGGCGGGCTGATCGTCTTGACAATAACGCCGCGCAGTCTCAGGCTTTCCAGCAGGGGAATAAACCGTTCCTGCTGATCTGGTCGGCCGATAACCTGTAGATCATGCTCAGACTCCAGTTGGCCGATAGTCGGAATCCGCTCGTCAATTGACAGTATCCGGGGGAGATCAAAGTCAGGGTCAATGGTCGCGCGGGAAGGTCGCTCGGCACTTTCCAGAGTAACGGTTGCAGTGCGCTCATCGATGGACGTCATAACAGTCTCTTCACCGGCTGCGGTGGTTATCCTTACCGGGACATTCAGACGAAAGGGAGCCTGGCCACCCTTCTGGGCAAGCTGCAGGGTGACAACAGAGCTGCCGTCAGCCAGAGGGCGAACCGAAGCGCTCCCGCTCAGTTCCGGCAAACCGGTTCCCGCCACCCATTGTTTGAAAAACCAGCCCCAATCCTTGCCCGAGACTCGCTCAAAAGCATGCCGCAGGTCATCAAAAGTGGCGACTTCCCCTTGATGCCGGGCAAGAAAATCGCGAATCGCGGCCAGAAAAAGATCATCTCCTAATTCACGCCGGGCAGCATGAAAGAGCAGCCCGCCTTTGCCATAACCGATCCAGCGTGATAGCGCGTCTTCACGGGATTGAAAACCGGTCAGCGGAAACTCCTGCCTGTCGACAACCCGATCCAGATAGCCAAGCAGCATCTTTCTGCGACATCTCCAACCATTATCCGCACCTTCCTGAAAACCGTGATCGGCAAAATAGATGGCTGCTCCTTCAGCCCAGTTGCCGGTTTTCCAAGAGATAAAGACCCCGTTGCCAAACCATTCATGAACAATTTCATGTGCCAGGGTCCGGTCTTCAGGCAGATCTTTAATATTTTTGCGGGTAATCAGAGTGTAACCGGGGTACGACACGGAAGAGCTGGTGGGTGCCTCGGCAATGGTCAGACGTTTGAAGGGATACGGACCGAACAATTCCTGGTAGCGTGCCAGCAGGGCTTTGGCCTGAGCCATGAGTGGCGTGGCGTATTCCGCCATATCACCGGTCAGTAACGTCCGCAGCAGGACGCCATCAACCTGCTCTTCCCGAATTTGATAGCGATTGGTGGCGACAAAACCGAGCCCCTCGTCTCCCGGCAGCGGGTGAAGGAAATCAAAGGTTATAACGTCACGTCCGCCTGAGTGCCGCAGGGTAACCGTCTCCCCCTCGGAAACCGCCAGATACCCCTTTGGCAATGATGCCCGCAGTCGATAGGTCACCATCAGCCCTTTGATGACCGGGAACCAGTCATCAGTCAGGACAATTGTCCCCGGGAATATACCGTGGTCATAAGAATCATTAAAGCGTGCCGACCAGGTAATATCAATCCGGCGGGCTCTCGGCACGTGTAGTTGCTTGATGCTGCGCAGTTTTCCCGGCCACGGTTTGCCATCAAGAAACAGTGACGTGATCCGCAGCGATTCGACGTCAAGAGTCACTGTCTGTGCTTTCATAAGGCGGATACGAGCGGCGCCGGTCAGTGATGAAGTGGCGGGATCAAATGAGACCTTCAACTCATATCGGCCAGCCGCCGGAGCCGCAAAATGCGCCAGCGCGATTGTGCTCTGCCCCAGTAAGCCGTTTACCAGAAAGAAAATAAATATGCTGGCAAGGACAGAGCCTGGTAAAGATGTCTTGTAAAAAGGGAATCTGTTCATGACCTCATCCCCGGATAGCGCTCCATGACTGCAGTACTTCTTTGGCTTTCGTCGAGCAGTAACAAACAAGAGTGAAGCGAGTGTGCTGCAAATGTAGTAAAATTGTGAAAATTATCCGTGGAAAAGATCGAAGGCAGATCCCTTGTTATGTCTGACCACCAGCCAGTTTTTCCTTGATGAACGCGCTGAAACCTGCCGCATCCGGGAAGCTGATCGCCTCAGCCGGGCAGAGCCGGGCGCAGGTGCGGCACTCAACTACGCAGTTGTAGGGATGCACAACGGTTGACTTCTGCACAGACTCGTCAAAAGCCAGCACGTCATTCTTGCAGATGGTGATGCAGTCCCGGCAGCCGATACATTTTTCAGCATCAATGGTTGGGAACCAGGGGATCTCCTCCCTGGAGATACCTCGCCACTTTTCCATGACCGACCTCCTCTTACTGGTTGTTAGCTGCCAGTTCCTTGATGGCGGCCACCGCTTCTTCAGTAGTCTTATTGCGGATGTCCAGCGGGATATGGTTGGCTTTGTCAAAACCAACCGCATCGAAGGCATCACGGTACATCTTGCACTGCATCTGCGGGTCGCAGGCGGCGACGTAGAGTTTTTCCGTCTCACCGCCGGAGAGCAGCACTTTTAGGAACTCTTCACCGTCGCCCACGCAAAGCTGCGGATGCAGACAGACGTAATCGAACAGTTTTTCCCGGCGAGTATCTGACAAAACGCCGAAGATATCCATTTTGGTGAAACTGGGGCAGGTCCCTTGACAAACGCACAATACGAATCCTTTCTTTCCCATTGCTGGCCTCCATTGATTAGTAAATATTTAAGGACAAAATGAGTATATCGCTTATTACTCATAGTTCAAATCAGCAGTGTCCGGTTAGATCCGTGCATAGATCTTTGAGAATATAAAAGCTGAAAAATCAGCACGATGCCACATTTTCCCCTTGACTTTTGGGAAAAAATTCTGCGGGCGAATTTTCGTAACTACTCGATATTAAAGGAGTTCCGACATGAAGCCTTTCAGGAAACTCAACACCCGGCAAAAACATCGTGCATTCAAATTGCTTCTCTCTCCGGTTTCTGCGACATTCGCTCTCAGAAACATGCTCAGCTCCAGGGGAGTGCGAGAATTACGCAATCAGATTGCCAATGAAGCTGCCGAAGATCATCGTCAAAGAACAAAAACACGAGATAAAAACAACAAAATAAAACGGTTAAGGCGGAAGCACCGTGGTGCAAAAACCTAACCGGACAACGCTGACCTGAAGAGGAAAATAGCGCGTTACTTTTTGAAAATTGCAGAAAACGGTGATTTCGATTCCCCTCGATGGGGTCTCACTCAAAAAATACTCCCGAAATCACCATGCCTGAATGTGACTGGCAGAGGTTTGCGGATTCGGGTTAATGTCTCTACAGGAAGCTGAGTTCCGGAATTTGTTCACCAGATTCGATTGTTCAGGAAAATTGAACGACGCAATTTGTTGAATAGCCGTGCCTCTCTGGGTGTCAAGTGTCGCTGCGTGCTTATCTGCCGGGATTACTTTCGGTTTGCTTGACAATGCCCCAGCAACCGCCAATTACCATGACTAAATTTAACGAAGTGCTTCCCTTGCATTCCCCCCCCTTGAAAATGGAACGTGGCGTTATTAAATTGGGAAACAGAAATACTATTAGTGGCTTAGGCCCGAGAAAGGAGGAAAAATCATGGACATCAACAAGCTTGCACCGTGGAACTGGTTCAAGAAGGAACAGGAACAGGAAGGGAAATCGCTTCCGGTTATGCGGACGGATATACCGAGTTTCGAAGGGAATCCGCTGCTGCAGTTGCACCGGGAGATAGATCGGGTCTTCGACGATGTTTTCCGCGACTTCCCCTTCTCCTCAAGGAGCATGGGCCGGTCTCTTTCATCCTTGGCTCCATCCTCATGGCTCAAGCCGACCATGGACATTGCCGCGAACGACAATGAATACACCGTGACGGTGGAACTGCCGGGGGTCGAGGAAAACGACGTGCAGTTGGAATTGGAGGGAGACACGCTGAGGATTAGAGGGGAGAAAAAGCAGGAACGGGAAGAGAAGAAGAATGATTTCTACAGGGTTGAGCGCTCCTATGGGTCTTTTCAACGGATGCTTACCCTTCCCGACGATGCCGATCAGTCCAACATTGGAGCCAAATTCAGCAAAGGGGTATTGACCGTGAACATTCCGCGTAAGGCAACATTCAGGACTGAGGCGAAACGAATTCCCATCAAATCCTAAAAGAGACACAGGTCAATGTGCCAAACCCGTTCCGTGACACGCGAGTTCCGGAATCAGAGACTCATCTGGAAAGGAGGAATTTCAAATGGCAAGTTGGGATGTTTTCAAGGAACTGGATAATCTGAGAAGGGAAATCGATGAAGCGTTCCGTAGCGTCGGCTTCAACCGGCCTTTTGGACAGACATTCCTTTCGCCGATCACAAGCCGTCGTTTCCCACTGGTCAACTTCAGCGAGGATGAGGGGCATGTTTACATCGAAGCTCTGGTCCCCGGCGTTGATCCGAAGGATGTCGATCTAACAGTACTACGGAATACTGTCACCATCAGCGGCGAGCGAAAACCGTTTGTCGAGAAGGAAGGCCAGATCGTTCATCGCTCTGAACTCGGCTCCGGCAAATTCTCCCGCACCCTTGAACTGCCGGTCGACATCGATCCCGACAAGATCACGGCCAATTGCAGGGATGGTATCTTGCAGGTCATCCTGGCCAAGGCCGAACATGCTAAACCGAAAAAAATCGATGTCAAACTGTCGTAACATTTTGATTCTCGGAGAAAGGAGGTAATCAATCATGGCAGTCAACAGCCTGACGGAAAGAAACGACGAACGGAATGTGCAGACCCGTGAAGAGACTCGGTCCAACGAACGCTATATACGTCCGGCAGTGAACATCATCGAGGATGAAGAGGGTCTGGTCCTGACCGCTGACATCCCGGGCGCCTCAAAGGAATCTCTGGATGTGAATGTCGAAAAGGGCATTCTGACCATCAGCGCACCGGCACAGCACACGGTGCCCGGAACCTCGTCCTACCGGGAGTTTGAGCTGGCAAACTACTACCGCCAGTTTTCTATCCCCGAGAGCCTTGACCATGAAAAGGCCCGGGCCGACTTTGTGAATGGCATACTAACCCTGCGGATACCGAAGGCTGAAGCGGCCAAACCAAAACGGATCGCAATCCAGGTCGGCTGACAAAGGATTCTGATTGAGTGGCGCTTCAAGCGAGGGGACCGGATCATCCGGCCGCCTAAGCCGAAGAGAGGACAGAACACTCGCTACTGGGTACCGCCAGGAAGGATGTCTTGAGGGCCGCTTGAAGCGGCCCTCGCCTGTTTCATGGTAAAAGTCCCTTATTCTTTCTTGCAGACGCGGAGGAAGGATGGATGAAGCATATGAGCATCAACCCTGTTACGATCGTTCAAGAGCATATGAATGAGTTACGAAATCAATACAAAACCACTGATGACCCGCAACATAGGGATGTCCTGGAGAGGAGACTGAGGAACCTTCGGAACGTACTTCGATTTCTATCCGCGCAGAACGGCACGGGCAATATTGGGAATTACACTCAACGTAATCCGTCATCACACGAGAAAGGAGCACGGCATGCATTACTTTATCAAAGACAACAAGCTGCATCGTTATCCTGTTCCGAAGCGCTGTAGCGTCCAGTTTCAGAAGGAAGTCCTGCGGGACACGATTCCGCATAATGTGGAGCAGTGCATCTACTGCATGCGCAGATGGCCGGAAGATGACAACGACAACAAAAAATGATGGTTTCAGGCGCGAGAGAAGATAATGGCCACGTATCAGGATTACTATGCCATCCTTGGCGTAAGCAAAACGGCAACCCAGGAAGAGGTTCAGCGGGCCTACCGCAAGCTGGCCCGCAAGTACCATCCCGACATCAACAAGGCCGCGGACGCCGAGGAGAAATTCAAACAGATCAACGAAGCCTACGAGGTGCTGGGTGACCCGGATAAAAGGGCCAGGTATGATCAATTCGGTAGCGGCTGGGGTGGGCAATTTGCCCATCACGGTCATCAGGGTGGCGACAATGTCCGGTTCCACTTTTCCAGTGACGATCCGGGGCAATTCAGTGATTTCTTTCAGACACTCTTTGGTGGCGGGTGGGCATTTGGCGAAGAGACTGAGTTCCGGGGTGGAGGTACCAGGAGACGTCGGGGTCGCGATCATGAGGCCACCATCAACATCACGCTGGCCGAGGCCTATCATGGCGCCAAAAAAAGCAAAGAGCTGGAACAGGTAGAAGCTGACAGAACCGGCAGGCCGACCAGAACCAAACGCAGCTACGAAATTACCATTCCACCCGGCGTAACCGACGGCTCCCTGATCCGGCTTGCCGGCCAGGGGGGGAGTGGCAGCGGCGGCGGGGAGGCCGGTGATCTCTTCCTGCGGGTCAATATTCTCCCCAACAACCGCTTCACCCTGGACGGCCACGACCTGATCACGACGGTCGACGTCACCCCCTGGGAGGCGGCCCTGGGGGCCAAGGTGCTGGTGCCAACGGTAGATGGCCGGATCAATCTCACCGTGCCGGCCGGAACTCAGAGCGGCCAGACCTTGAGGGTACGTGGCAAGGGGATGCCGGTCGCCATGGGCCGCTACGGTGATCTGCTGGTGAATGTCCGCATCGTGGTACCGAAGCATCTCTCTGACAAAGAGCGACAACTATTCGAGGAATTGGCCAAAGAATCGCGGTTCGATCCGCGTATGTGACCGGGGACCGCTATGACAGCACAACAGTATGAGATCATCGTTAGCAGAAGACATGAACTGGTGTCCGTGCCGGGCATTACCATCCATGAATTGAGCAGACTGTGCGAGTGCCACCTGGAAGTGGCGAAGCGGCTCTATTCCATAGGCCTCATCGAGCCGCTATCTACAGGGACACCCACACTGTTTGATCGGAGTGCCGTGATCAGAGCCAGAAAAGCGTTGCGCCTGAAGCGGGACCTTGGTCTCAACTTCGATGCCGTGGCACTGGTGATGGAGCTGTTGGACCGTATCGACGACCTGGAACGGAGACTCTGAATAGACTGCGGAGCTTGCTTGTCATGACCGAACGAAACATACAGCAATCGTTGGTGCACAGGGCAACCGAGAAGATTCGGAAAGCGAAACCATACAACATTTTCGAACACATGATCGCCACGATTCTGGTGCTGCTTATCTCGTTTATCGTCGTAATCGCCCTTTACAAGCTGGGTGAGGATGTCATCAGTCTGCTGGTGAGGAATGCCTTCGATCCGTTGAAACACGAGACTTTTCAAACGGTATTCGGCGGGATCATGACCCTTCTCATAGCCATGGAGTTCAAGCACTCCATATTGATCGTCACCAAGCGGCAGCAGAACATCATTCAGGTAAAAACCGTCATCCTGGTGTCAATGCTTGCCTTGGCGCGCAAATTCATCATCCTGGACATCCATACCATTGAAGCGACCAAGATCGCAGCACTCGCCCTGGCACTCGTCGCTCTCGGCGCCGTGTACTGGCTCATGCGGGAACGGGACGCATGGAACATGGAGCATGGCCGACAGGAAGAAGGATGAAGCAAACTGCCCGGATGTACCTCCCGGATGATCGGAGTACCAGATGCCATTATATCCGTAAATTGACCCGTTCCTGCGCCGCGTGCGCTGGCTGACCGTTACCGTCATCACCGTTCTGTTCGCCTGGCATGCCCTGTCGTGGGCGGACCGGGCGTTTCAGAAAGAGTCGGCAACGCCGAGGGTGGTAGCGGCCCGGGGTGATCTGGCGGCTGATGAGAAATCGACCATCGACCTGTTCGAGCGCTCCCGGGATTCGGTTGTGTACATATCGACTTCGGAGCGGGTCATGGATTTCTGGAGCCGTAATATCTTCACCATCCCCCGCGGTACCGGATCCGGGTTCATCTGGGATGACAAGGGGCATGTGGTGACCAACTACCATGTCATCGAGGGGGCTTCGGAAGCACGGATCAGATTGTCGGACGGCAAGGAAAACAAGGCCGGTCTGGTCGGCTCCAGCCCCATGCATGACCTGGCGGTGCTGAAGATCGGCACCGGCTTCAAAGGGCATTCTCTGCCGCTGGGCACCTCACATAACCTGAAAGTGGGACAGAAGGTCTTTGCCATCGGCAATCCGTTCGGCCTCGACTGGACCCTGACCACCGGTATCGTCTCTGCCCTGGACCGCTCCCTGAAGGGGGAATCCGGGAGCGTCATCGAGCATCTGATCCAGACCGACGCCGCCATCAATCCGGGTAACTCCGGCGGACCGTTGCTCGATTCAGCTGGCAGGCTCATCGGTATCAATACCGCCATCTACAGCCCGTCGGGAGCATCCGCCGGGGTCGGTTTCGCGGTGCCGGTTGATACCGTCAATCGGGTGGTGCCGCAACTGATAGGACGGGGTAAATATGTCCGCCCCTCACTGGGGGTAGAGATAGATCAGGACCTCAACGAAGTCATTACCTCTCAACTGGGGATAAAAGGAGTAGTGGTGCTGAGAGTTACTCCTGGCTCTTCCGCTGCCCGGGCCGGACTCAAGGGGAGCTGGGTCGATCGGGACGGTTCGCTGACACCAGGTGACATCATCACCGGCGTACAGGGGAAAAAGGTCGATTCGGTATCTAAATTATTGGTCAGACTTGATGACTTTCAGGTCGGTCAGACTGTGAAGCTAACCATTAGTCAAGCACTGTTCTAACGTATTGTTAAGGTAAGTGGGAATATCAGCCACCATTTCCATCAAATCCTGATAACTTCTCGGCAAAGTCCCAACCCCGTTTATTAGCCCTCCAGCAACCAAGTGATTGTGTAGTTCAGCCACACGCGGAACTCCCAGTCCATAGACAGCAAAATTATCTAATGAATCTGGAATACTCTCCACATCCAGCGTAGAGGCACAGCTTCCTTTAACCAATACTGTGAGAAAATCTGCCCATTGGTAGGCAAAGTCTATGTCATGGGTTGCAATTATGATGGTCATCCCTTCGGTATGAACTCTTTCCAGAATATGTGTTAGTTCGACCTGCATTGCTACGTCAAGTCCTGCCATTGGTTCATCCAGAATCAATACGTCGGGTTGCATTGCCAGTACACCAGCTATGCAGACCCTTTTTTTCTGACCATAGCTTAAATTATGAACCGGCTTGTCAGCACAATTTAACATTCCAACCGATTTTAGAGCATCTTCTACTCGGCTCTTAACAGTTTCATTATCAAGTCCCAGGTTCAGCGGTCCAAACGAAACATCTTCACGAACACTTGCGGAGAAAAGTTGACTATCAGGGTTCTGAAATACCAGACCAATGCGAGAACGCAGGTTGTGCAATCCCTGTCTACTATAATCCAGGGGTGAACCGTTGAAGAAAACCCTACCAGATTTTGGTTTTAATATCCCGTTCAGATGCAGAAACAGAGTTGTCTTTCCTGCACCATTGGCACCAAGTAAAGCAATACGATTGCCTCGTTGAATGGAGAAAGAGCATTTATCAAGTCCAACGCTACCGTCTGGATATCGGAAGCAGACTTCTTGTAATTCAAGTATTGGTTCTACCAGTTGTTCATTCATAGTGTCACCGTAGCAAGGGCAATCAACATAATGCCACCGATAACAGCGACGCATATGTTTCTTGCGGAGTTTGGATACACATGTTCAAGAAAACGTAATGGTCCGTCATTGTTGCGTGCCATAGCCGCCACATGAAGTGCCTGAGACCGCTGCCATACCTGAACGGTAATGTTTGCCACTAACCCACCCAAAGAACGCATGGAGAGGCGAGCCGTTGCGTATCCCAAGCGAGACGACTGAGCGGTGATGGTATCGTGAACTGCCTCGGAAAAAACAAAAAGTGTGCGGTAACAGAGAATCATAATATCCAATAAAACCTCGGGTGCTTTGAGGCGTCGCAGAAGGGCAATGATGTCAATCAAAGGCGTCGTCAGTGCCAGAAATAGAAGAGCGGTAAGTCCACCCAGTGACCGACCACACACCTGTGCGACCCGATGTAGTTCAGTCTTGGCAAGATGCAACGAAACATTACTTACAGAATTTCCGAGTTTGAGTGAAATAAGGAGTGATAGGGTGCTAACCGCAAGAAAAAACAACGCCGGTGCTATAACACGCAGATAACGAACCGGTGGTATTCCGGCACCTATGACTGTAATAACGCATATTGCCAATGCAATAATGCAGGCAGTTGCTGGAGTAACGGCAACAAATGCGGCAATCAATCCACACATGGAAAATAAACCTTTGGCGGCGGGAGTTACCCGCCGCCACCGATTTGTATAGGCAGACTCCTCAATCAGCACTTGGCTGCCTTGCTAATTGCCCTGTCATATTTCGAGCGAGTGTTTGCAGCACCCAGATAATAGCCGATGAAACCGGCCCCCAAAGCAGCCTGCAGGGCGAAAAGCAGAGAACCGATTTCCCCGCTGGGCGGCTCCATCAGCGGTTTGAACCAAGGTTTATAGCCGGGAGCAAGAGCGCCGATGACATCCTTGGCCTGGTCGTCGGCCCCTTTGAAAATCTCCACTTCTTTGCCGCCCGGTCCTGGAGCCGGTTTCTGGACCATCCAGAGCGGCAGTGCGACCAAAATAACCACGGCGATCATCATCAGCAGGTTCTGATAGCGTTTCATGCCTGCACCTCCTGTGCGGTTACGACATTCATCTCTTTCAGTTCCTGGGGATTGAAACGGGCCAGGGCGTTGAAGACGATAACTGTCAACAGACCTTCACTGATGGCCAGTGGAATCTGGGTTACGGCAAAGACGGTGGCGAACTTTGCAAAAGACGCTACAAACCCGCCTGCCGGATCTGGGAAGGCCAGCGCCAGTTGAACGGATGTAGTCACATAGGTCAGCAGGTCTCCCAGAGATGCGGCCAGGAAAACGCAGACGCCAAAGGGAAGTTTCGCCGTTTTGGCAAGACGGTAGATGGCTGCGGCGGCAAACGGCCCCACAATTGCCATTGAGAAGATGTTGGCCCCTAATGTGGTCAGGCCGCCGTGGGCCAGCAAAATGGCCTGGAACAGCAGCACCACCATGCCGATAGGAGCCATTGCCACAGGACCGAACAAAACTGCTCCTAATCCGGTCCCTGTAGGATGTGAACAGCTACCGGTGACAGATGGCATTTTCAGGGCGGATAATACAAAGGTAAAGGCAGCTGCAACCCCCAACAGCATCCGCTGTTCAGGTTTTTCCTTAATCCGCTTGTTAACAGTATAGAGTCCATAGGCAACGAATGGTGCAGATGCGACGCTCCAGCCAATTGCGTGTTTGACAGGTAAAAAGCCTTCCATGATATGCATGATTGTATCTCCTATTAAATATTAAGAAACGGCTGGCAGCAGCCATTCAGATACGTGTGCGTCAACAACCGGAAAATTTCGAAAGTGTAAAATAAAAAAGCCCGCATATGCCGAAGCATTATGCGGACTTTTCGTTTTCAAAGTCTGTAATGGGTTCACTCTCCCTTTACCACGGGGAAATGTTGAGTGCAGAGATTAAGGCAGGTCTTCTGGCTCGCGATTCATCCTCCGGGCGTCTTCCCAGTCTTTCGACCAGTGACATATTGCCCTTTGTCCTCGCTTACAGCGGCGGGTCCGCGTGGGATTTTCACCCATCTTCCCTATCAAGCCCTTTCGGGCACCGTAATCTGATATTCAATTTTAGTGTAAAAATGGGTAACACGCCCGATTTTTAAAGTCAAGTTGGTTTTTTTGGCGATGTAATCACTGGGTTTCCGCCATCATTATCCGTAAATGTCAATGTTTGTGGTCGTGTGCATCCTTTTCGTGACCAGCATGGTCGTGCTTGTGTTCACTGTCAGGATGGACTTCATGGGAATGTTCATGTCCAATCGTACCGTGCACATGGGGATGGACATGCTCTTGGTGATGCTGGTGGGCATGCTCATCGTGGTCATGTTTATGAGCATGTTCCGTTTCTGCATGCTTATCTGGAGGGTCGGCGTGAAAATAGTTTCGGTAGTCGTCAACATACCGGCGGGTTTCATGTCTCCATAACCAATGTTTCAATTTTACAGGCGTAACAATCAGAAATAATTACATGAAACGAGAGGGGTTAGTTCCATGCAAGCTAACCCCTCATTTTAGAAGCTGAATCACTGACAATGTCAGCAACTGGTCAGTGCACCTTCCAAAGCCACCGCCACTGCCACCGAAGCCCCAACCATCGGATTATTGCCCATGCCGAGGAATCCCATCATTTCAACGTGAGCCGGAACTGATGAAGAACCGGCAAATTGCGCGTCTGAGTGCATCCGTCCCATAGTGTCAGTCATGCCATAGGACGCCGGTCCAGCCCCCATATTGTCAGGGTGCAGGGTTCGACCGGTGCCGCCGCCCGATGCTACCGAGAAATATTTTTTACCCTGTTCCAGGCACTCTTTCTTGTAGGTTCCTGCGACCGGGTGTTGGAAGCGGGTCGGGTTGGTTGAATTGCCGGTGATGGAGACATCTACGCCTTCGAGATGGTTGATGGCGACACCTTCACGTACGTCATCCGCTCCATAGCAGCGTACCTTGCCTTTCTCCCCCTTGGAGTAGGCAATCTCACGCACTATTGCCAGTTTGCCGGAAGCATAATCAAATTGAGTCTGTACGTAGGTAAAGCCATTGATACGGGAGATGATTTGCGCAGCATCCTTGCCCAGACCGTTAAGGATTACCCGCAGCGGTTCTGTACGGGCTTTGTTGGCTGAGCGAGCCAAGCCGATGGCACCTTCAGCTGCTGCAAACGATTCGTGTCCAGCCAGAAAGGCGAAACATTTCGTCTGTTCCAACAGGAGCATGGAAGCCAGGTTGCCGTGACCGATGCCGACTTTACGGTCTTCAGCAACCGAGCCGGGGATACAAAAAGCCTGTAACCCTTCACCCAGAGACCGGGCAATATCGACTGCTTTGGTTTCGCCCTTTTTCAAGGCGATGGCTGCACCGAGGATGTAAGCCCAGCAGGCATTCTCGAAACAGATTGGCTGAATCCCCTTGACGATGGTGTAGACATCCACTCCCTTTGCTTCACACAGTGTACGGGCGTCCTCAAGCGAGCTGATGCCATACTGACCCAGTACACCGGTTATCTTATCTATTCTGCGTTCATATCCTTCAAACAGAGCCATAGTGGTATCCTCCCTGGATTATTCGTGTCGTGGGTTGATGGTACGGGTAGCCTCCGCAAAACGTCCATAGCTGCCGGTTGCTTTGCTCAGGGCTTCATTGGCGTCACTACCCTTGTGAATCATCTCCATCATCCTGCCGAGGTGAACGAATTCATAGCCAATCACTTCGTTGTTGTCATCCAGAGCAAGGCGGGTGACATAGCCCTCTGCCATTTCGAGATACCGCACCCCTTTGGCTGACGTGCCGTACATGGTTCCCACCTGACTGCAAAGTCCCTTGCCCAAATCCTCCAGGCCGGCACCGATGGGAAGGCCACCTTCTGAAAATGCGGTTTGCGAGCGACCGTAGACGATTTGCAGGAACAGTTCCCGCATGGCGGTATTGATGGCGTCGCAGACCAGGTCGGTATTAAGAGCTTCCAGAATGGTTTTGCCGGGGAGAATTTCCGCCGCCATGGCAGCCGAATGGGTCATACCTGAACAGCCGATAGTTTCAATCAGAGCTTCCTCGATAATGCCTTCCTTCACATTCAGAGTCAGCTTGCAGGCTCCTTGCTGGGGAGCACACCACCCCACGCCGTGGGTCAGTCCGGAAATATCCCTGATTTCCTTTGACTGCACCCAGCGCCCCTCTTGGGGAATCGGCGCAGAACCATGGTTCGGACCTTTGGCAACACAGGTCATCTTTTCAACTTCTGCTGAATAGACCATCTCATACCTCCATGTCGGTTATAGTTTCTTCGGGTCGTGCGAGTAACGGATTACGGTAGCTTTCTCCAGGGTAATCATGCCGCCACCCATCATTTCGTCCACCCTGGGCATGATGGCATCGATCTTTTCCTGACTATCCACGACCTCGACAATCATGGGAAGATCGGCCGATAGATCAAGAAGCATCTGGGTGTGATAGACACTATGGGCGCCAAAACCGCTTAAGCATCTGATGACAGTAGCCCCCGCGAAGCCTTCTTTTCGAAACAATTCCACCAATGCCTCGTAGAGTGGTCTGTGATGGTATCGGTCCTGCTCTCCGATAAAAATCCGCATCAACACATTTTCGCCAATCAGTTTGCTCATGATCTTCTCCTTTATGAAAGTGAACGAATAGTTACAATACCGAGCCAGGTGAAGAGGAGGCAGACCGCCACGCTTGCCAGTACATTGGCAAATGCGACAAGGAACTGACCATCCTCCAGCAATTTAAAGGTCTCGTAGCTGAATGTTGAAAAGGTCGTCAGCCCTCCCATGAAACCGACAGTGAGTCCCAGGCGCAGGGTATCAGGAATGATGGTGCTGCGCAAACCGAGTTCCATGATCATGCCGATAAAGTAGGCACCAATGATATTGACTGCAAAGGTACCGTAAGGGAAGGCTCGGCCAAGTAAGTTGTAGACCCATCCGGAAAGATAATAGCGAGTAAGCCCGCCGCCAGCGCAAAATACGGCAATTGTCGCAGCAGTTTTCATCTATGTTCTTCTCCTAGGAGTCTGTCGGACTTAGCCGACAAATGTGCTATACTCGCTCATCCTTGAAAGCCTGATTTTACAGGAGTTGAGCGAGATGTCCGTAAAGTTTGTCGAAGTTGATAGGGAGACATTGTATCTGCTCCCCCCGTCGTTGCAGGACTGGTTGCCCGAAGGGCACCTGGCCCGGTTTGTGGTTGAGATTGTTGAACAACTCGACCTGCGTTCTTTGAAAGAATCCTATGCTGGCCGTGGTTCCCAACCGTACCATCCGGAGATGCTGGTAGCACTTCTATTTTATGGCTACGCAACCGGAGTCTTTTCCAGTCGAAAGCTGGAACGCAATACCTACGACTCGGTAGCGTTTCGCTACGTTGCAGCAAACACTCATCCGGACCATGACACTATTGCCAACTTCCGCCGACGGTTCTTGCCCCAGCTTGGCGAACTGTTTGCCCAGATACTGATGATCGCCCAACAGATGAACGTATTGAAGCTGGGGAGCGTCAGTCTGGATGGCAGCAAGCTCAAAGCGAATGCCTCCAAGCACAAGGCTCTGAGCTATGAACATGCCTGCAAACTGGAAACACAGATCAAGGCCGAAGTGGCTGAGTTGCTTAAGAAGGCGGAAGCCGCCGACCGTGCTGACATTCCGGATGGCATGAGCATCCCTGAAGAACTGGAGCGACGTGAAAAGCGCCTTTCGGCTATTGCCTCAGCCAAGGCGGAAATCGAACGACGCGCTGCCGAACGTCATGCCCACGAACAGGCCACCTATGAGAAAAAGGTCGCCGAGCGGGCCAAGAAAGAGCGAGAAACCGGCAAGAAGGCCAAAGGCAAACAGCCCAAGCCGCCGAAAGCCGGCCCGACCGCCAAAGACCAGGTCAATCTGACCGATGAAGAGTCCCGGATCATGCCGGTCTCCGGGGGCGGCTTCGAGCAGGCATTCAATGCCCAGGCCGGCGTGGATATAGCATCCAAACTGATCATTGCCAGCCATGTAACCCAGCAGCCCAACGATAAACAGGAACTGAAGCCGACCTTGGAAAACCTGGCTGCCCTACCCAAAGAACTCGGCACTGTCACCGAACTGGTTGCCGACAACGGCTACTTCAGCGAAACCAACGTCACCGCCTGCGAGGACAAGGGAATAAAACCATACATAGCCGTAGACCGACAAGAGCACAACCAGCCGCTGTGGGACCGATTTAGTGAGCCGCCGCCATTAGCAGACGATGCGGATTCCGTGACCAGGATGAAGCATCGGCTCAGAACCATGGCAGGGAAAGCCGTCTACGCTCAACGGAAAGTCACCTCGGAACCGGTCTTTGGCATTATCAAGGCGGTCATGGGGTTCCGAAGCTTCCTGCTGCGTGGCTTTGAAGCAGTACAAGGCGAATGGAGCCTAGTCTGCATGGCCTTCAACATCAAAAGGCTCCACACCTTAACCAGATAGGTTGAGAAAGAACAAATTTACCGCAAAAACCAGGGTAAATCTCAGCGAAAGTCTCCTGATAATAGAAGTTGTTGAACCCTGTCAGTTGGACAGGCGGCAGATACGATGTTATTAAGCCCCAGTCCGACAGGCTCCTAGGAGTCTGTCGGACTTAGCCGACAAATGTGCTATACTCGCTCATCCTTGAAAGCCTGATTTT